>Ga0315289_10001682_pt1 | contig 34308 bp, 32 predicted proteins | sample YL17G11_40_MG_FD_203452 | JGI IMG/M metagenome (GOLD analysis project Ga0315289, IMG submission 203452) | Sediment microbial communities from Yellowstone Lake, YNP, Wyoming, USA - YL17G11_40 | ecosystem: Environmental > Aquatic > Freshwater > Lake > Sediment | place: USA: Wyoming | collected...
CTCCGGCTTCCTCCGGACCCCGCCTCACGACGACGCCCTTGCCCTTGGCTACGGTGGGTGCCATCAACCCCCGGGAAGGACTTCCACCTTCCTAGTCAGCGCCCATGCTGGGCGTACACGACTTCGGAAGTCCTTCGGACTTCCGAAGTCGCTCCTGGCTAGACGTCCAGGTTCGCCATCTGTTCGTAGAACTTCCAGCGGCTGATGACGTCCTTGCGCAGCGATTCCATCAGCGTCTCAGCCCGCTTTGGATCCGACTGGCGCAGCGCCTTGAAGCGCACCTGCTTGTACATGAACTCTTCTATGTTCTTGGTCGGCGCCTTCGAGTCGAGCTGCAGCGGATTCTTGCCCTGCGCTGCCAGCATCGGGTCGTAGCGGTACAGCGGCCAGAAGCCGCTTTCGACGGCGTCCTTCTGCAGGTCGGTGCCACTCATCATGTCCATGCCGTGATTGATGCAGTGGGCGTAGGCCACGATCAGCGACGGGCCTGGGTAGGCCTCAGCCTCCTTCATGGCGCGCACGGTCTGGGTCATGTTGGCGCCGTAGGCCACCTGGGCGACGTAGATGTTGCCGTAGGTCATGGCGATGGCGCCCAGGTCCTTCTTGGGCATGTCCTTGCCGGCGGCGGCAAATTTGGCCACCGCCGCGCGTGGGGTCGCCTTGGACGACTGTCCGCCGGTGTTCGAGTACACACCCGTGTCCAGGACGAGCATGTTGACGTTGCGGCCGGAGGCCAGAACGTGATCTAGCCCGCCGTAGCCGATGTCGTAGGCCCAGCCGTCGCCGCCGATGATCCACACCGAGCGCGGGATCAGGTACTCGAGGACGCTCAGCGCCCGCTTGGCCTCCGGGTCCTTGAGCCCCGCCAAGTGGGCCCTTAAGGCGTCCAGCCGCACACGCAGTTCCTCCACCGCCTCCGGCGAGGACAGGTCGGCGTTCAGGACCGAGTCGATGAACTCTGCTTTGCCTTGTCCCTTGAGCCGGCCCAGCATCTCGCGGGCAAAGACGTTGAGCTTGTCGGCCGTCAGGCGCATGCCCATGCCGAACTCGGCGTTGTCCTCGAACAGCGAGTTCGACCAGGCCGGGCCGCGGCCATCGGCGCGCGGCGCGTAGGGTGTCGTCGGCAGGTTGCCGCCGTAGATCGACGAGCAGCCGGTGGCGTTGGCGACGACCATGCGGTCGCCGAACAGCTGCGTCGCCAGCTTGATGTAGGGCGTTTCGCCGCAGCCGCCGCAGGCCCCGGAGAACTCGAACATCGCCGGCAGGAACTGCGAGCCCTTGACCGTGAAGCGGTTGGCCTGCCTGGGATCCGGGTCGGGCAGGCCCAGGAAGTAGGCCCAGTTGGCCGCTTCGGCCTCGCGGATCGGCGGCTGCGAGGCCATGTTGATTGCCTTGCGCTCGGTCTTCTGCCCCTTCTCATCCTTGGCGTACGCCGGGCAGACGTAGACGCAGGCGCCGCAGCCGGTGCAGTCCTCCGGCGCCACCTGCACGGTGTACTTCATCCCGGTGAATTCCTTGCCCTTGTAGTCGATCGACTTGAACGTCGCCGGCGCGCTGCCGTTGGCGAACTTCGGGTCGTAGGCCTTGACCCGGATGGTGGCATGCGGGCAGACGAACGAGCACTGATTGCACTGGATGCAGGCCTCGGGTTCCCACACCGGGATCTCGAGGGCGATGTTGCGCTTCTCATAGCGCGTGGTGCCCGACGGATACGTGCCGTCGACCGGCATGAGCGACACCGGCAGTCTGTCGCCGCGGTAAGCGATCATCTCGGCCGTGACCTTCTGAACAAACTCGGGCGCATCGGCCGGCACCGGCGGGTGCATGTGGATTTTGCCCGTCGCCCTGGCCGGCAGCTCCACTTTCTGGATGCGCTCCGCCGCCAGTGAGGCGGCGCGCACGTTCATGTCCACCACCGCCTTGCCCTTGTCGCCGTAGGTGTCTTCGACTGCCAGCTCGATCATCTTCAGCGCCTTCTCCTCCGGCAAGACGCCGGAGATGGCGAAGAAGGCCATCTGCATGATGACGTTGATCCGGCCGCCCAACCCGAGGGACTTGGCCAGCGAGTAGGCGTCGATCACGTAGAACTTGGCCTGCTTGTCGATCAGCGCCTGCTGCACCTCGGCCGGGATGCGGTCCCACACCTGGTCGGCCGCATAGGAGCTGTTGAGCAGGAACGTCCCACCCTGGCGCAGGTGGCTCAGGATGTCGACCCGCTCCAGGAAGGGGAAGGCATGACAGGCCAGGAACTCGGCTTTGTTGATCAGGTACACACTACGGATCGGGTGCGGGCTGAAGCGCAGGTGCGAGGTGGTCATCGAGCCAGACTTCTTTGAGTCGTACACGAAGTAGCCCTGGGCGTAGTAGTCAGTCGACTTGCCGATGATCTTGATCGAGTTCTTGTTGGCGCCGACCGTGCCGTCGGCTCCCAGCCCGTAGAACATGGCCCGGTGCGTTCCCTCGGGCTCCGCCTCAAAGTCGTCGTCCCACGGCAGCGAGCTGTTGGTGACATCCTCGAAGATCCCGACGGTGAAATGGTTCTTGGGCGCCTTGGCCTTAAGGTTGTCCAGTACCGACTTGGCCATGCCGGCGTTGAACTCCTTGGACGCCAAGCCGTAGCGACCGCCCACGACCAGCGGGATGGCTTCGCGGGCGATCGTCCCGTCCCCCACCGCCTCAGCGATGGCCGTTTGCACGTCCTGGTACAGCGGTTCGCCTGAAGCGCCTGGTTCCTTGGTGCGGTCCAGGACGGCGATCCGCCGCGCGCCCTTCGGCAGCGCCGCCACGAAGCCGGCCGAGTCGAACGGGCGGTACAGGCGGACCTTGAGCAGGCCTACCTTCTCGCCCTTCTGGTTCAGGTACTCCACCATCTCGTGCATCGTCTCGCCGCCCGAACACATCATCACCACCACGCGGTCGGCGTCCGGCGCGCCGACGTAGTCGAACAGGTGGTACTGGCGCCCGGTGAGCTTGGCGAACCGGTCCATCGCCTTCTGGACGATGGCCGGCGTCTTAAGGTAGTACGGGTTCACCGTCTCGCGGCCCTGGAAGTAGACATCGGGGTTGTGGGCCGTGCCGCGAATGGATGGGTGCTCCGGCGATAGGCCGCGCCGGCGGTGTTCGGCCACCAGGTCCTCGTCGATCATCGCCCGCAGATCGTCGTGCGTCAGCTCCTCGACCTTCTGGATCTCGGACGAGGTACGGAAGCCGTCGAAGAAGTGCATGAAGGGCAGGCGCGATTCCAGCGTCGCCGCCTGGGCGATCAGTGCCGTGTCCATGGCCTCCTGAACGTTGTTGGACGCCAGCATGCCCCAGCCGGTCGAGCGGGCGGCCATCACATCGGAGTGGTCGCCGAAGATCGACAGCGCCTGGGTCGAGAGGGCGCGGGCGGAGATGTGGAAGACCGTCGACGTCAGCTCGCCGGCGATCTTGAACATGTTGGGGATCATCAGCAGCAGGCCTTGCGAGGCGGTGAAGGTCGTCGTCAGGGCGCCGGTGGTCAGCGCGCCGTGGACCGCGCCGGCCGCGCCGCCCTCTGACTGCATCTCCACCACCGTGGGCACGCTGCCCCAGATGTTCTTCTCCCCCAGCGAGGCCTTCTCATCGGCGATCTCGCCCATGCTCGACGACGGCGTGATCGGGTAGATGGCGATGACCTCGTTGATGGCATAAGCCACGTGCGTCGTGGCCGAGTTGCCATCATGCGGCACCAGCTTGCGCTGGGTTTGGGTCGTAGGCATGCAGGGCTCCTTGGGTAACCGACGCGAGGCCAGGATGCAGGCGCGCGGGGACGCGTCGGGAGTCAGTCAATTCCCAAGTCTAGGGACCCCCACCTCCGGGCAATAGTGCTGAAGCGCCCGCCAAACTGGATGACAATTGTCACTATTGCCCATCCTGGATTTGCGAGACCCTCGAACCTGGCAAAGCAGGCCCGGGAAGGGTCTGTGCAGCACCACCCACACGGAGGCAGCATGCCGGACCTGAAGACGACCTACATGGGGATCCCGCTTCGCAGCCCGATCGTTGTGGGCGCCAGCTCGGTGTCCGGCATGCTCGACAAGATCAAGATGGCCGAGCAAGCCGGTGCCGGCGCGCTGGTCATCCGCTCGTTGTTCGAAGAGCAGATCCAGTTCGATGCGCTGCGCATGGATGAATCCCTCGCCGTGGGCTCGGAGAGCTTTGCCGAGGCGCGCACGTACTTCCCGTCGATCAAGCATGGCGACGCGGACGAGCACCTGATGTGGGTGGAGAAGGCGCGTAAGGCCGTGACCTTCCCCCTGTTCGCCAGCTTGAACGCCGTCAGCCCGGGCGCATGGACCAAGTATGCCAGGCAACTGGAGGGTACAGGCGTCAACGGCCTGGAGCTGAACATGTATGTCGTCGCAGCCGATGCACGCCGCTCGGGGACGGCCATCGAGCTGGAGCTCCTGGAAGTGGTGGAGGCCGTCAAGCAGCAGGTGAAGATTCCCCTGGCGGTCAAGCTCAGCCCGTTCTACACCTCGGTCGCCTACATTGCGTCGGAGCTCGATAAGCGCGGCGCAACCAGCCTGGTTCTGTTCAACCGCTTCCTTCAGCCCGACATCGACCCGGCAACCGAGAGCCTGACGAGCGACATGGCGCTTAGCGGGCCGGAAGAGCTCAAGCTGCCGCTGCGCTGGACGGCGCTGCTGTACGGTCGCATCAAGGCCGAGCTGGCGTTGAGCACCGGCGTGCACAGCGGCACGGATGCCGCCAAGGCGCTGCTGGCTGGCGCCACCGTCGTGCAGACGGCCTCGGCCGTGATCAAGAACGGCCTGCCCTACGTATCGACGATGCTGCGCCAGCTCGAAGAGTGGATGACCGAGAAGGGCTACGCCTCGGTTGCCGACTTCCGCGGCAAGCTCAGCCAGAAGCAGGCCGCCGATCCGTTCGCCTTCGAACGCGCCCAGTACGTGCGGCTGCTGCTGTCCCAGAAGTAGACCCGCCTCAAGTCCTCGATCCGAATGCACGGGCGGCTCCCTTCGCGGGAGCCGCTGCATTTCAGCGAACTGCTATCCCCCGACTTCCGAAGTCAGTAGAATCCCGATTGCCTCTTGACTCTGCCTGTCTAGACGAGGTATAGTCTCCAAGTCGGCCCAAGGCCGGCAACTACTACCCCAAGAAGGAGGGGCGCATGTCCAACAGCACGACCGGCTTTGCCAGCGTTCACCGCCAACCCGCGGCTCGCCCCTCCGGCGTTCGCCTTCTCCAAGGCGCCTAGGACACCGGAGCACCGTTCGAAGCCCATGAGCCGCGGGCCAGCGCCCGCGGTCTTGCTTTCTATCCCCCTTGCCCGGTCTGGGACGCCCGGCGGGCAGGCGGGGAAGGGCGGCGGGCAGGTTCCGAGAGCGTCCGTCACAGGCCGGGTCTCCCAGCGAGCACCCCGGCCAGCGAAGAGGAAGCGCATGAGCATCCAACTTGCCATCGTCCGCGCCTGCCTCGGAGACGGGTGCCGCGTTCGCCTCCTGGAGGGCGGCGCCATCATCGACGTGCGGCTTGACCACCGTACCGGCGACCGGAGGCGTTTGCGCTACGGTTTCCTCGCCGCGGTGGAACGGACCGAGGCTCCGGCGATCGTCTGGCACTGGCAACGCGCCCAGGCCCTGATCTGGCGGCCTGACTCGGTCCTGGCCGTGCTGCCCGAGGGCCGGCTGGTTGAGTGCCGGCCCGGCCTCGCCTCGCTGGCGGGGATCGGCGCCGCACCCGAAGTGTGGGTCGCCCTGGTCGGCGACGCCTGGGAAGTACACGACGCCGTCCTCCACGGCCAGCCGGCGCACCCCGAGCGCCTGATCGAGTGGGTGCTCGAGCAGCAGGTCGCCGAGCATGCCTGACCACCGGGCAGCCCGCGGACACAACAGCGTCCGGCGCCACGAGGTGCCGGACGCTCTTCTTCCTTCTGCTGCCGGCCGCGGCCTGGCTAGAACGGGTTGATGACCGGAATCAGGTTGAGGATCAGCCCCAGCACGAACAGCCCGCCGGCCAGTTTGTTGTGATAGAAGGCGGCCGAGACGTACCACAAAGGCCACACCGGGTAGTCCGGCGGCGGCTCAGTCGGCTTCGGGTCGCGGTAAATCTTGAGCACGCGAATCAGGCGCGGCAGCGCCAGCACGACCAGCAGCACCCACACCCCGAGGGTGCCGGTCAGCACCAGGCCGGCGATCACAACGTAGTAGCCAACCATCATGATCACGTTGGCCCACTTCGAGGCGGTGGCGCCGATCAGCACCGGCAGCGTGTGGATGCCCTTGGCTTTGTCGACCTCCAACTTGTCGATGTGCTTGCCGAAGAGCACCGTCGCGACGACCAGCGCGTAGGGCACCATCGCCCACCACACGCCGGCCGGAGGCATCTGCCCGGCGGTGACGAAGTAGGTGCCGCCGATCATCAGCGGTCCCCAGACGATGAACACCGCCGGCTCGCCCAGCCCGTGGTGCTTGAGCTTGATCGGCGGCGCCACGTAGAACACGCTGATGAACAGTCCCAGCAGGGCGAAGACGACCACCGGCCAGCCGGTGCGTAGCCACAGCACGATCAGCAGCGCCAAGTCGACCAGGTTGAACAGCAGAATGGCGGTGCGCAGCCCGGCCTTGGAGACCAGCCCGCCCAGCACCGGGTGTGGCGCATACAGCGCCCGCGTGTACTCGTCGGTGTCGACCCCGCCTTCCAGGTCGAAGTAGTCGTTGGTCATGTTGTTGGCGCCGTGAGCGATGAGCAGGCCAATCAGCGCCAGGGCAAAGTTGAGCCAGCTCGGATTGGCGATCGTGGCCACGGCCAGCAGCCCGCCGATCAGCCCCGAGGTCGCCGTCATCGTCAGCACCGCCGCCCGGGTGATGATCAGCCAGCGGCTGACGACGTCCATCCTGCGGTCCGGCGACAGGTTGACCGTGTCGAGGACCTCTTTCCAATTGCGCAGGTACTCCATGGGGATCCTCACCGCTTGAGGTGGAGGCAGTGTACCAGTGGCACGAGCGAACGTAAAGGAGCACCCTACGCGAGGCGCTCCTCTCGAGTTTGGCACCCCTTCTGTACCGCCGGCAACGCCATGTCCCTCCGTCCGGCAGGGATCCTTCTCCGGACTAGCCTCACTCCCAGCGAAAGACCCGCGCCGCTACGCCGCCCACGACAAGGATCATCAGCGCCAGGACGGCCACATCTTTGAGGTGCGCCGACCACGCTTCGCCAAACCACATCCCCCGCAGCAGGTTGACGGCGTAGGTCAGCGGCAGGAAGGCCGAGATCTTGCGCACCGACTCGGGCAGGATCTCGATCGGCATCCCGGCACCAGACAGGAACAGCATCGGGTAGAAGATCACCATGCCCACGACCTGGGCGATGCGCGCCCCCGGCGCCAGGCTGGCGATCACGTAGCCGAGCGAGAACATCGCCAGGCAACCCAGCACCACGGCCGCCAGGTAGCTGATGATCTGGCCCTCGAACTGCACCCGGTACAGCGCCCAGCCCATGGCGAGCAGCAGCAGCATCCCGACCAAGGTCATCAGCAAGTTGGTACATACATCGGCGGCGATGTAGGTCAGCGGGCGCATCGGCGTGGCGCGGAACCGTCTCAGGATCCCCTGCTCCCGGAACCCGGCGGTGGTGATCGGGATGCTCAACAGCCCGACCGTACCCAGGATCAGCCCTGTGTAGTTCGGCATCGAGACGTCCATTGTCCCGTGGCCTCCGAACAGCGGGCTCGGGTCGTTCCCGTAGATCGAGCCGAACAGGACCAGCATCAACGCCGGGAATGCCATGGTGAAGAAGGCGGCGATTGGCTCGCGCAGGTAGAGTTTGAATGACGCCACGGTCAGATTCGTGAAGCCGCGCATGACCCTACTCCCTCATCTCTCGCCCGGTCAGGCTGAGGAACACATCCTCGAGCGTTGGTTGCTCGGTGCGCAGATCGCGGAACGCGATCCGGTTCGCCTCCAGCGCCGACACCACCCGGCTGACGAACTGATCCCCGGATCCGTGCACGATCACGCGCTCGCCGCTAGCCTCGACCCGCTGAACCCCGGCCAGGGACGCCAACGGTAGGTCGCGTGCATCTCCGGTGACCGTGAACACCACCCGGCTTTCCACGCCGAGTGACCGGACAAGCGCCTCCGGCCGGTCGAGGGCCACGATCTTGCCGTGGTCCAGGATCGCCACGCGGTCGCACAGCCGCTCGGCCTCTTCCATGAAGTGCGTCGTCAGAAAGACCGTCCGGCCCTGCTGGCGGACCTCGCGCACCAGGTCCCACATCGAGCGGCGCGCCTGGGGATCGAGCCCGGTGGTCAGCTCATCGAGGAAGACCATCTCTGGCTGGTTCACCAGCGCCAAGGCAATGAACATCCGCTGGCGCTGGCCGCCGGAGAGCTTGGCGATCGGCGCCGACCATTTGTCAGAGAGGCCCAGCCGCTCCACCAGATCGCGGGGCGATGACATCTTCTGGTAGAAGGATCCGAACAGCGTCAAGGCTTCGCCCACTCGCAACCGGGCTGGCAGGCTGGCCTGCTGCAGTTGGATCCCGATGCGCTCGGCCAGCGCCTGGCGGTCGCCCCATGGATCCAGGCCGAGGACCTGAACGCGGCCGGCATCGGCCCGCCGCAGGCCCTCAACACACTCGATGGTCGTCGTCTTGCCGGCCCCGTTGGGCCCGACCATCCCGAAAACCTCGCCTTGCTCGACGGTGAACGAAACCCCATCGACGGCTCGGACCGGCCCGTAGGCCTTGTGCAGTCCCTCGACTTCCACAACGATCGACATCGGTTTCCGCCTTTCCTCCGGTCGAGCCCCTGCCCGAACCGGTTCAGTCCTTCCCCTTCAGAATCGTCTCCAGTGCCGAGACGTGACCCTTGAAAGCCTTGCGCCCCTTGTCCGAGAGGGCGATGTACGTCCGGGGCTTGCGCTGGACAAACGCCTTCTCGATCGAGAGGTACCCCTCCTCCTCGAGCTTGCGCACATGCGCCCCGAGATTCCCATCGGTGAGCCCAAGCAGATCCCGCAGGAAGGTGAACTCCGCCGCTTCGGTCTCGTGCAGCGAAGCCAGCGAGGCCATGATCCTCAAACGGACCGGTTGATGAATGACGGGGTCGAGGTCGGCCATACGCTACTTCCAGGCCCGCAGGATGTAGATGCCCAGGCCGACCAGCCCTCCGCCACCGAGGAAGGCGATCCAGTAGCCCAGGTAGGCCGGCATCAGCAGCCAGCCGAGGATGGCCAGCGCCGTGAGAGCCAGTCCGGTCCACAGCAACACAGGCGAAAGCCACAGGCCGACGAAGACATAGCCGAAGCTAATGGCAACGGTGACGAAGACAACCGTGCGCTCCGGCGGCATCGGCCAGGCGATCCACACCAGCAGGCCAATGTAGGCCATCAGCGCCAGCCAGAGCCCAGCGACGCGCCAGCCATAGGCCGTGCGCACGCGATGGCCGGTGCGCATGCCGACGATGGCCGTGGCGATTCCGCCTAAGAGATCGAGCACGAGCCACAGCACCCCGGAACGGGCGCCGCCCAGCAACTGGCTTCCCAGGTAGCCAACGAACCAGACGCAACCCCAGATGACGAAGATCCACCCGGTACCCGAACGTGCGACGGCTCGCCGGGTCTGTTCGGCGGCTAGGCGGATCTGGTCCAGGGCGATTTGGGCTTCGTCAGCTTCCATGTCGGTCTCCTGTAGAGTACTCTGTCTTACAGAGTACTCTAGATTCGATCACCTGTCAATACCCAGCCGGTGGGCGCCGCCCAGTCGCCGCATCTGAACCTGTGGCCTGATAGCCCCTGCCACGCCGATGCCTGGATTGCTCACCGGGGCGTTCTCCTGGTCACCTCTCACCTGTGCGCCTGCTCGAGTTGCCTGCAGGACCTACCACCGGGGAGCACCTGGCGTCGCCCTCGTTCACGATGCGGTTCCTACGGGTGGCCCGCGGTTCGGTTGTAGACTGAGTTCATCAACCTGCACTTGTTGGTCTGGCCTCGAACGGCATCGGAGGCATCCATGTCGAACGCCCGGATGTGGATCGACTCGCTCTCCCGTCCAGCCAACGCCGCCGGGATCACGCTGGCCCTGGTCCTCGGCAACCTGGTGTTCAACATCGCCGCCAACGCCAGCTTCAAGGTCTCCGCCCTGAGCGCCAACTGGCGCGGCTTTCTCACCTGGCAGGTCATCGGCAACCTGGCCGGCTTCATCACCGTCCTCACCCTGACCGGGCTGCTGCGCTACATCCCGCTTCACACCGCCTTCACCGTCACGACGGGGCTGGCCGTGCTGGGAGTCCAAATTGGCGCCGCGGCATGGCTCTTCCGCGAGCCGATCTCGCGCGCAGACTGGCTTGGCACGGCCCTCATCGTCCTCGGCATCCTCCTCGTCGGCCAGCACTAGGTCCATGCGCCGTCTCATCCGGTGCTTCGATGCGCAGGTGCGGCGCGCCGCCGGCGTGTTCGAGTTCACCCAGGACCCGGACTGCATCCTGCGCCTGCGGCGGACGGCGCTGCACGGCGGCCTGATCCTGCCCGACGCCTCGCTGCCCAAGGGGACACCGGTCCTCGAGTTCCACCTGTGGAATGAGCGCGTGCCACCTTTGCCGACCGGCGGCGCCGATCTTGCCTGGGCGCGGCAGATTTCCCGGTCGCTGGTCCTCTCCTTTCGGATGGTGCGCACGTACCTGATGACCGAGCTTGCCAGCGCCGACGTGCGGGCCATCGGCGGCACCACGGTCCTCGGCCCCGCCTCCGGCGCTTCGGCCGACGTTCTGGCGCATCTAGGGTTCCATCCCCGGCCCAGCCACAATCCGCTCGGTCGGTTTGGTGAGGGTTGGGAGAACGCCTATACCTGGAGCCTGATGTGGGCCTACAATCCCGCCAGCCTGCGCGGCAAGCGCCTGCGGCTACTGCGCCGCACAGAATACTGGATGTCGGTCTCCGCATTCCTCGAACGATTTCCCGCCTCGTGATGCTAGAATCCGCCTCGCGTCCCTCCCGGAGGTCAGCATGCCTGAAGCCGTGATCGTCTCCGCCGTGCGTACTCCCATCGGCGCTCACGGTGGCGCGCTGGCCGCCGTCCGGCCGGACGACCTGGCCGCGCTGGTCATTGCTGAAGCGGTCCGGCGCGCCGGAGTCGATCCCAGTGAGGTCGAAGAGATCTACCTCGGCTGCGCCAACCAGGCCGGCGAGGACAACCGCAATGTGGCACGCATGGCCGTGCTCCTGGCAGGCTTCCCGGTCCACGTGGCCGGGGTGACGTTCAACCGGTTGTGCGCCTCCGGGCTGCAGGCCGTGAACGCCGCCGCGCGGGCAATCAAAGCCGGTGAAGGGGAGGTCTACGTCGCGGGCGGCGTGGAGAGCATGTCCCGGGCGCCCTACTCGGTACCCAAGGCCGACAAGGCGTTTCCCTGGGGCAACCTTACCGCCTGGGACACGACCCTGGGCTGGCGCTACCCCAACCCGCGCATCGAGCAGCAGTACGGGATCGACTCGATGGGCGAGACGGCCGAGAACATCTACGCCCAGCGCCCGACGATCACACGGCAGGATCAGGATGCCTTCGCTGCCGAGAGCCACCGCCGCGCCGTGGCGGCGATCGACTCCGGCCGCTTCGCCGATGAGATCATCCCCGTCCCCATCCCCCGGCGCAAGGGCGATCCGGTCCTCGTCACGACCGACGAGCGCCCGCGCCGCGACACGACGCTCGAGTCGCTAGCCAGGCTCAAGCCGGCCTTCCGCGACGGCGGGTCGGTCACAGCGGGCAATTCCTCCGGCTTGAATGACGGAGCCGCGGCGCTGGTGGTGATGAGCAATCACAAGGCGGCGGCGCTTGGGCTGCGCCCGTGGGCGCGCATCGTCGCCTCGGCCGCCGCCGGCGTCGAGCCACGCGTGATGGGCCTCGGGCCGGTGCCAGCGACACGCAAGGCGCTGCAGCGGGCCGGCCTGGAGCCGCAAGCCATCCGCCTGGTCGAGCTGAACGAGGCCTTTGCTGTGCAGTCGCTGGCGGTCATGCAGGACCTGGGCTTCTCCCCCGAGATCACCAACGTCAACGGCGGCGCCATTGCGCTGGGTCACCCGCTCGGCTGCTCCGGGGCGCGCATCTTGACGACGCTGTTGCACGAGATGCGCCGACGCGCGGCAAGCGAGCCGCGCCCGTACTACGGGCTGGCCACGCTGTGCGTCGGCGTCGGGCAGGGCGAAGCCACCATCGTCGAGTGGATCGGTGCCTAGCCCCGATGCGCGCATCCCTTCCTAGCTGACCCATGCGTATCCTCGTCACCGGCGCCACCGGTTTCATCGGCTCGTGCCTGTGCCGCGCGTTGGTCCAGCAAGGGCATCAGGTAGTCGCCCTGCACCGGCCTACCTCGATCCTCGCCGGGCTGGAAGGCCTGCCTGTCCACCGACACCTGGGCGACATGCTCGACCCGGCCTCCCTGGCCGCTGCCCTGCGCGACGTCGAGGCGGTCTTCCACACCGCCGCGCCGATGCGACCGGGCGCTGAAGCCCAGGCAGCAATCGAGGCGCATGTCGTCGGCACTCGCAATGTCCTGGAGGCCGCACGCCAGGCCGGTGTCCGGCGACTGGTGCATACCTCATCGGTCGCTGCCCTGGGCGTGCCCGACGCGCCTCCCTCCCGCTCGGCCCAGAACGCGCCACTGCTCGACGAGCGTCACACCTGGAACTACATCCCTGCACGCTGGCCCTACGCCTTCGCCAAGCACGCCTCGGAATTGGAGGCCCTGCGGGCAGTGGACCGCGGGCTTGAGGCGGTGATCGTCAACCCATCGGCTGTCTTCGGCGCCGGTGACTGGTACCGGACGGAGCGAAGCGTGGTGGCGCATATGGCGCGAAGCGGCGTCGTCCCCGTGATTGCCGGCGGCCTGAACGCCGTGCACATCGACGATGTGGTTGCCGGCCACCTGGCGGCTCTCGAGCGCGGCGTTCCCGGTGAGCGCTACATTCTCGGCGGCGAGAACCTGGTGCTGTCTGAACTACTCCGCATCACGGCGGAGGTGGTAGGCCGCCGTCCACCTCGCCTCACGGTGCCGCTGGGGCTGGTCCCGCCGGTTCGCTGGATCCTGGAGCCTCTTCGCCGATGGGTGCACCTGCCGATCGAGCCCTCGATGCTGTGGCTCGCCGGCTACTACTTCTTCTACGACACCCGTAAGGCGCAAGTGCAACTCGGCCTGCCCGCCCCCCGGCCGTATCGCCAGGCCGCCCTCGAGACCTTTGCCTGGCTGCAGTCCCTCGACTCCAACTCCTCGGAACGCGCCGAACACTAGGGCGCGGCGAACCGTGCTACACTCGCTCCGGCACGCGCAGGCCGACGAGGGGAACAGAGCGGATGGACGAGCGCTCCGGCGCACCCGTGTTCGGTGATCGGGAGGACATCTGGGCCTCGGCGTTGCGCGCCGCCGCCAGCGTGGCGCGCCAGGCTGCCTTCAGCGAGAAGGACGTCCTGAGGACCATCACCGAGGAACTGCGCCGGCTCCAGATGCCCGGCAGCGTCAGCCTGCTGCTCCCCGACGGCCGGCTGCAGATCCAGACTCGCTCCGTCAGCCGCACGACCGAGCGGGCCCTTGAACGCCTGGCCGGCATCAGCATCGGCGGCTACACCTTCGATCCCGCCACGGTCGACGTCTATCACCAGGCCTTGACCTCCGGCGAGGCGGTCTTCACCGCCGATCGGGCCGAGGTCGTTCGCCAGATGACGCCGGGGACCATGCGCTTTTTCCTCCCGCGCATCATCCGCCTGCTCGGCAGTGTTCCGGTGATCGTGGCACCGCTGGTTCTCGGCGGTACCCCGATCGGTGCCATTGGCGTCGCCGCCCGATGGCTAACAGCCGGGGACGCCCCGATGGTTGGCGCGCTTGCCGACCACATCGCCATCTCCATCGGCCATGCCCGGACGCGTGAGAACCTGCAGGTCGCATTGCAGCGCGAGCAGCTCCGGCACCAGGTGGTCGAGGCCGTCACCAGCGCTCTCGACCTCCCGCGGGTGCTGGAGCGGCTCCTGAAACTGGCCGCCGAGACAACCGGGGCTGACGCCGGCGCGGTGGCGGTGCTCGATCCCACCGAGCGCACATTGGAGTATCCGTGCACCCTCGGCCTACCTGCGGGTTGGGGCGACGATCTCACCGCCGGCGATGAACCGGTGGCCTGGAAGGTTATCCGCACGGCTCAGCCGATCCTGCTTCCAGACTACGGCGCGTACCCCGAGGCGGCTTCGGCGTGGGTCAAAATCGGTATCCACGCCCTGATCGGCGTGCCGCTCCTGGTGGGGGATCGCGCCATCGGCGCCATGGGCCTGTTCGCCCGCCGGCCCGATGTTGTGTTCACGCGCGACCAGGTCGACACGGTGGCCACCATCGCCCGCCTGGCCGCCATCGGCATCGAGAACGCCCACCTGTACACGCAGGCCCGGCAGCGCGCCGACGAACTGCAGGCGCTGATCCAAACCGCCCGGTCGATCTCATCGTCGCTCGATCTTCAGACCGTCCTCAACCGGATCGCCGAGCAGGCCAAGGCGCTGCTCAAGTCCGACGGCTCGCGCATCCACCTGTTCGACCCCACCAAGGGCGTCCTGCGCTGCGTCGTCGCCCTGCATTCCGATGCGGACGCCCTGATGGCGGTGCAGTTCATTCCCGGGAGCGGACTGACCGGCACGGTGTTCCAGTCGGGGAAGCCCCTGCTGGTGAACGACCCGCACGACTTCCCGCAGGCCGTCCACATCCCGGGAACCCTGGAGGATGAACCGGAGGTCCTGGCGCTCATGCCGCTGCTTGTGCGCGAGCAGCCGATCGGCGTGATGACCGTGCTGCGCTACAGCCTCGAGGTCCCCTACACCGCCGACGATGTCAACCTGCTCTCGGCTTTCGCCGCGCACGCCGCCGTCGCCATCGAGAACGCGCGCCTGTATGCCCAGGCCACCCACCGCGCCGAAGAGTCGCAGGCCCTGATCCAGACCGCCCGGTCGATCTCGTCGTCGCTCGAGCACCAGACCGTGCTCAATCTGATTGCCGAGCAGGCCAAAGCGCTGCTCAAGTCCGATGGCTCGCGCATCCATCTGTTCGATCCCAAGCAGGGTGTCCTGCGCTGTGTCGTCGCCCTGCATCCGGATGCTGAGGCGGTGATGGCCATTCAGGTCGCGCCGGGAATGGGACTGACCGGGACCGTCTTCCAGTCCGGCAAGTCCACCCTCGTCAACGACACCCATGACTTCCCGAACGCCATCCAGGTTCCCGGCACGCCGGAGGACGAGCCCGAGGTGTTGGCCCTCGTCCCGCTGCAGATCCGGCAGCGGACCATCGGCGTGATGACGGTCCTGCGCTTCAGCCAGGAGGTCCCCTACACCGCCGAGGACGTTCACCTCCTCTCGGCCTTCGCCGCCCATGCCGCCATTTCCATCGAGAACGCCGATCTGTACGGGCAGATCGCGGCGCAGGCGCACGACCTGGAGGACGAGATTGCGCGGCGCACGCGCCAACTGGCCGAATCCGAGGCCCGCTATCGCTCGCTGGTTGAGACCTCCGTGGCGGGGATCTTCCAATGCGACCTGCGAGGCCGGGTGGTCTACGCCAACCAGGCCTTCCTCGACCAGGTGGACCTGCCCGCGGAACGCCTGATCGGGAAGGTGCTGGTCGACATGTTCCCCGAGGACCAGCGCCAGGTGATCCTGGAGCGATTCCGGGCCCGGCTGCGCGGCGAGCTCCCCCAGCACGAAGTCACCGAGCTCGAGTTCACGCGCGCCGACGGCCGCATTCTGCATGCCATGGCAGCGACCAGCCTGATCGCCGGTCCGGATGAGAGGTCGCAGGGCATCATGGGGCTGGTGCTGGACGTCTCGGATCGCAAGTCGCTCGAGGCTGCCCTGCAGGCCGAGCGCGACCGGCTGCGGGCCATCCTGGCCAATATCGGCGACGCCGTGATGGTTGCCGATCTTGACCTGCAGCTCGAGTACGTCAATCCGGCCTGGGAACGCCTGCACGGCTTCGAACCCGGGGAGGCCATCGGCCAGCACGTGCGCCTGATCCAGAGCGACCGGCATCCGGCGGAGATCTACCGAGAGATCGCCGACGCCATCGACGAGGGACGCACGTGGCGCGGCGAGCTAATCAACCGCCGCAAAGACGGCAGCACCTACGATGCCGCCGTGACCATCACCCCCGTCCGGTCCGACACGGGCGAGGTGGTCAACTACGTCGGCGTGCAGTACGACATCAGCGCCCTCAAGGAACTCGACCGCCTCAAGTCGCAGTTCGTCTCGGACGTGTCGCACGAGCTGCGCACGCCGCTGACCAACATCCGCCTATACCTGGACCTGCTGCGCGAGACGGCGGACCGGGACAAGTCCCTGACCTACCTCGACACGCTGACGCGTGAGAGCGAGCGGTTGGCGCACCTGATCGACGACCTGCTTTCGCTGTCGCGGTTGGAGGCCAAGGCCACGCCGCTGAACGTTGCCCCGGTGGACATCAGCCAGCTGCTGGCGGCGCTGGTGGAGGACCGGCGCACGCTGGCTGCCAAGCGCGGCCTGCTGCTCGACCTGCAGTGCGAGCCCGATCTACCTCCGGCCCAGGGCGATCAGCGCCTGCTGACGCAGGTATTCACCAACCTGCTGACCAACGCCATGAACTACACCCCCGACGGCGGCCGCATCACGCTCTCGACCCGGCGGCGGGTGACCCCGCAGGGCGAGTGGATCCTCGGGGAGGTGGCCGACACCGGACCCGGCATCCCTCCCGAGGAGCAGCCGCTCCTCTTCCGCCGGTTCTTCCGCGGGCGTGCCAGCCACCGCACGGGCGCATCGGGGACCGGCTTGGGCCTGGCGATCTGCAAAGAGATCGCCGAACTGCACGGCGGACGGATCACACTCGAGAGCGACGGCATCCCGGGTCACGGGTCCGCGTTCGCCGTTTGGCTGCCCGGCGTAACCCCCGCGAAGCCTGCATCCTAGGGACGCAGTGGGCCGTCATGCAGGGCCGTAGGTATCCCCCGCGGTCGCCCATCCATGGCGACGCCAAACCGTCGCCAAAAGCAACCCGACTGCCTGACCCGACTTCCTTTCGCACCCTATCCAATGCCGTCTTCCGGTGGGCCGCCCGAAGGAAGCGCACGCCCCGCGCGCTCTCGTTGCGCGAGTCGTAGGCCTCAGGCAAGTTGTGTGGGTGCGGGTGGTGGAAGCGATGGCCCGGCCCGTCAGGCGGGGAGCGTGGTGGTCCCTCATCTCAGGCGAGGCGGAACTGCGAGCCCTGCGGCGTCTTGGTGACCTCGATGCGCGCCGGGAAGGCGTCCTTCAGTTCATCGATGTGGGTGATGACCAGGATGCGGTCGAAGTCGTCCTGGATGCTGTTGATTGCCGCCACAAGGTTCTCTCGTCCTCGGGCGTCCTGCGTGCCGAAGCCCTCGTCGATGAACAGGCTTCGAAGCTGGGCGCCGGCGCGCCGGGCCAGCAGACGCGACAGGGCAATCCGAATGGCGAAGTTCACCCGGAAGGCCTCGCCTCCAGAGTACAGCTCGTAGGCGCGGGTGCCGAGCTCGTCCGAGATCAGGATGTCCAAGGCCTCGCGCACTTCGCCGGTCTTGATCTCCTTCTGCGTCTCGATGCGAACGTGCATCCGCCCGTCGGTCATCCGGTTGAGCAGCTCGTTGGCGGAGGCTTCCAACTCGGGGACGGCCGTCTCGATGATCATCGCCGGGACGCCGCGTTTCCCGAATGCCTCGCGCAGCTCCTCATCCAACGACAGGTCGCCGGCCAGGCGGTCGAGATCGGCTTTGCGCTCGGCGCGCTGCTTCCCAAACGACTCCAGCGCCGCAAGCAGCTGGCGGGCGCCGCCGACGCGCTCGTCGGCCATGCGCTTGTGCAGCCGGAGGCGGTCGACAGCCTCCGGGGTCAGCGAGGCGGCGCGCAGGTGGATCTCGCTCGTTTCGACCTGTCGCTCAAGCGTGGCACGCTCGGTCCGATCCGCCTGCAGTTCCGCCTGCCAGCGGACCACGCGCTCGGACAGCGCCGCCGCCTGCCGCTCGGCTTCCTGGGCGTGATCGATCGCCGCCTGCAGTTCGCCGGCGCGTTTCTCGCGTTCCGGCCGCTGGCGCAGCGTCCGGTCCAGCGCCAGGCGCTCCTCGTCCAGCACCTTCGCCTGCGCCTCGAGCTCCCGCAGCCTTCCCTGGTTGGCGCGGTACGCCTCCCGCCGCTGATCGATCTCGCGCTGCAGCTCGTCCAGCAGTCGGTGACGGTGGTCGTCGGTCAGCGCCTGGCCGCACGTCGGGCAGACCGGCTCACCCGCCGATTCGAGCGTCGCCGCGCGCGCCTTGAGCGGCTCGGTCTGAGGACCGAGCATCTCGTTCACGCCGCGCAGCCGGGCGGCCTCGCGGTTCACCTCGCCAAGCTGGGCCACGCAGGCGTCGAGGTTCTGTTGCAGTGCGGCGAAGCCGGTCAGCTCGGCGCGCAAGGCCTCCAGCGCCGCTTGCAGCGCCGCCTTATCCGCGCGCGCCCGGACGGCCTGCAGCTCGCGCTCGGTCTCGGCCAGCTCGCGTTCGGTGCCCGTGATCCGGCGCGTGCGGTCGTCGATCTGTCGCTGCAGCGCCACCAGCTCCTGGCGAACCTGTTGGATGCTGGCCCACTGCGACTCGGCCGCCGTCAGCCGCTCCGAGGCCTGCAGCGCCTCGGCCTCCGCCGTCTGCAGGGCCTGCTCGTGTTCGCCGCGCCGGGAGAGCTCGCGTTCGATTTCCTCCAGCCGGCCCTCGACGCGATGCATGTCGACCCGCGTGGCGTTGATGCGCTCCTTGGCGCGCCCCTCGTACATCTCCCAGGCCGACAACCCAAGGATGGAGGCCAGGACCTGCTTGCGCTGCGCGGGGGCCTTGGTGGTGAACTCATCTGCCCGCCCCTGGACCAGGAATGCCGAATTGATGAAGGTGTCATAGTCCAGGCGCAGGAGGGACTCGATCTTCTTCTGCGTCTCGGCCATGCGCGCGGCGGAGAGATCGCGCCACGACTCGGCCGGGGCGTCCCAGGCGTGCAGCGACAGGCTCGATACACCCTGCTTGCCCGCTTTGCGCTGGCGGACGACCTGGTAGCGCTGCGTGGTGTGCTCGAAGACCAGGCGCACCTGCATCGTGCGGGCGCCTTGGTGCACCAGCTCATCCGGCGAGTTGCTGCGCGCCTTGCCCCACAGCACCCAGGTGATGGCATCCAGCAGCGAGGACTTGCCCGCCCCGTTGGGACCGGCCAGGCAGGCGATGTGAATCCCTTCCAGCCGCAGCGTCCCCGGCGTGCGGTAGGCCAGGAAGTTCTCAATCTCGATCTCAACCGGGATCACGCAGCAGGTCCTCCGCCCGGGCGAGCAGGCTGCGCATCCGATCCGGCTCCACGCTACGTGACTCGAAGTAGCGCTGAACAAGCTCCAACGGGCTTAGCGCTTCTGGCGCCAGATCCCCCAACCGTGTGCGGACCTCGCTCTCGACCTCGCGCGCCACGGTGACGCTGGCCGCCCGGCCCAGCGCCGCAGCGACCTCGCTCTCCCGGAAGCCGGCCTGTTGGTCCTCCCGCAGCTGCACCTGGACCCGCACCACCGCTCCCTCGGCCTGCGCCCGCTCCACCGCCTGGACGACGGCGGCGGTGGCGTCCTCCGCCGGACGCGCATCGACACGAAGTGTCTGGAATGGCCGCGCCCGCACGGGCACGAACTGCCAGCGGGCCGCGCCGCGCTCCAGCTCCACCCAGCAGAACCCCTTCGACTCATGCTCCTCGCCGAAATCGATCCGCTCCAGCGACCCGCTGTAGACGACCGGCGGTGCTCCGCCCGGATGGAGATCCTGATGCCGGTGGATGTGGCCCAGGGCGACGTAGTCCCACGCGGGATCGGCCAGTGTCGAGGTCATCACGGCCACATCGCGTCCGAGCATGACCGTGCGCTCGGAGCCCAGCTTCGCCTCCGCCACAGAGAAGTGGCCAGCCAGGACGCGGGGCATGTCGTGCCGGCCCGCTTCCTCGGCCAGTTCAGCCAGGATGTCGGAGACCGTCTGCCGCAGCGCCTGCTCCAGCTCGTCGATCGTCTTGCCCTGATGCTCGTCGCGCGCCAGCAGCCGGTTGCGCATCGGGTAGGGCATCCACGCCAGGAAGACCGGGCCGCGCCGCGTGGTCACTTCCTGCCAGCCGCTCTTGTGCCCGACGATGACGCCGGGTACTGACAGTGCCTGGAAGATGTCGACCGCGCTGGCCTTGACCGCCATGCCCGGCATGTCGTGATTGCCCACCAGCAGCAGCGTCGGAACGGAATCTGCCAGGCGCTTGATCCGTTGGGCGAACTCGCGCTGCTGCGTCGGATCAGGTTCGCGGTTCTTGAAAGCGTCGCCGGCGAAGATCGCCAGGTCCGCATGCTGCTCGAGGGCGTAGTCGACCACTTCGTCGAGCCGCTCGAGGAAATCCCGCACCCGGCTGGAGGTCCCGGTAGCTGGATCCAGCCGTCCGTAGTTCTCCATGCCGACGTGCAGGTCGGCGAAGTGCACCAGGCGGATCGGGTCGCTCATGCGTCGATGGCCCCGTGCCCGTCGCGCTCCACCCAACGCTCGAGCCCTTCCGGCGGCGCGTAGGCCGCCAGGCCGTCCAGCAGCGCCATGGGCGTCGACTCGCACACGATCAGGGCTCGGTGCTCGGCGTAGATGAAGCCCTGGTGGCGGGCATGCTCGATCATCGCCAGCAGCGGATCGTAGTAGCCCTCGACATTGAGCACGCCGATGGGCTTGCGGTGCATGCCGATCTGCGCCCAGGTCAGGATCTCGAACAGCTCCTCCAGCGTGCCAAATCCACCCGGGAGCGCCACGAAGGCGTCACCCATCTCGGCCATGAGCGCTTTGCGCTGGTGCATCGAGTCGACCAGGATCATCTGGCTCAGGCCGACGTGCGCCAAAACGGGGGTGTTGAACTGGCGCGGCATGATGCCGATGACCTGGCCGCCGGCCTGCAGCGCGGCGTCGGCTACAGCGCCCATCAGCCCGGTACGGCCGCCGCCAAAGACCAGCGTCAGCCCGCGTGCCACCAGCGCGCGCCCCATGGCGCGTGCCGCCTCCACGTAGACCGGCGGGATGGCGTCACTCGATCCGCAGTACACCACCAGGTGCTTCACGCGGCCGATCTCCGTCTCCCCCGAGTAGGGCCACCTCGGGCCCAGGACTCAGGCCTCTGTGTTCAGCGACTCACGAACACGCTCGGCAACCGCCTCCATCGCCGGCCTCGATGGCGAGCGCCCCAGTCCGAGGGGCCGCCGAAAGCCGAACCCATCGCCGGCGGCGCGCGGGATGACGTGCAGGTGGCAGTGGAAGACCGACTGCCCGGCCGCCGTCCCGTCGGCCAGCACCAGGTTGACGCCTTCGCACGGCACGCCCGAGCGCCGCAGCGCGCCAGCCAGGCGGCACGCCACCGCCATCATCCGGCCGGCGGACGTCTCGTCCAGATCCTCCAGCCCGGAGGCATGCCGCCTGGGGACTACCAGAACGTGTCCCTCGGCGATCGGGTGCGCGTCCATGAAGGCCGAGACCAACTCATCCTGGTAGACCAGGCTGACCTCGGCCTCTCCGGCGACTATCCGACAGAAGATGCAGCTTGAGTTGGCGATCATGCGGGCGAGGCGCGCGGCGAACGTGGGCGGATTGTATCATGCCGACTTAGCCGGATAAGCAGGCGTGATACACTCCCCGCCAGAATCTCCAAGGACTGCATCCATGCTGCGACGCCTTTTCCTCGCCACCGCCCTTCTCTTGGCCGCCCTGCTCCTCCCTTCGATGGTCTTCGCTCAGACGGCTACGGTGCATTCTGTCCTGTTCTACTCGCCCACCTGTGGGCACTGCCAGAAAGTCATCCAGCAGGATCTGCCGCCTCTGTTCGAGACCTACGGCGACCAGCTGCAGATGATCGGCTTCGACGTAACCACGCCCGAAGGCCAGTCGTTGTTCGTCTCGGCCGTCGAGGCACTTGGCATTCCCGAGGATCGTCGCGGCCTCCCGACGCTCGTCGTGGGCACGGTCGTCCTGACCGGCTCGCGTGAGATCCCGGAACAGCTTCCAGACTTGATCGAACAGGGGCTGGCACAGGGAGGCATCGACTGGCCGGCGATCCCCGGGTTGGCCGAGGCCCTTGCCGGCATGCCCACGCAGGCGGCTCCTCAGCCGACGTCTTCACCCAAGTCCGTCGGCGAGCGCGTGCTCCAGGATCCCGTGGGCAATTCACTGGCCATCGTCGTTCTGATCGGCATGCTGCTCAGCCTGGTCGCCGTGGCGGCGCGCTGGAACGTGCGTGCGCCGGTCGCCGAACTGCGCGCCGCAGCCTGGCTTGCTCCACTCCTGGCCGCCATCGGACTGATCGTCGCTCTGTACCTGACCATCATCGAGCTCAGCGGCGACCCGGCGGTCTGCGGGCCGGTGGGTGACTGCAACGCCGTGCAGCAAAGCCCCTACGCGTTCCTGTTCGGCATCCTCCCGGTCGGCGCCCTAGGCGTTATCGGCTATGCGGCTTTCATTCTGCTGTGGGCGGGCGCGCGGCTGCTCTCCGGGCGGGCGCTCGACGTGGCCCGCGCGGCGCTCTTCGGGATCGCCCTGACCGGGACGCTCTTCTCGATCTACCTGACCTTCCTCGAGCCGTTCGTGATCGGCGCCACCTGCGCCTGGTGCCTGACATCGGCCGTCCTGCAGACCGTCCTGCTGTGGCTGACGGCCGATCCAGCGCGCGCGGCCATCACCCGGTTGCGGGGAGGATCTCGGCCGAGGACCGGCCGCCGGTCGGTGTAACCTCGCGGACTGGCTGCACGTCCAAAGGAATGGGGAAGATGGCCGGTGCTCCGCCGATCCCCCTCGATGCTCTGCACGCCGGTGATCCGGCAGCGCTGACGGCGCTGTTCGAGGCTTTCGCCGACCGGATCTATCGCCTGGCACTCGGCGTGCTGCGCGATCCAGCGGAGGCGGAAGATATCGTCCAGGAGACCTTAGTCTCGGCCATCACTCACCTGGATCGCTTTGAGGGCCGGTCCAGCCTGGGCACCTGGCTGTACCGCGTGGCCTACAACGCCTCGCTTGATCGCCTGCGTCGCCGACGCGAGGAACCATTGCCCGCCGATGAGCCGGAGGACGAAGCCGGTGAGGCGATCCCGCTGCCCCGCTCACTCGTCGAGTGGACGGTGACCCCCGAGCAGCGGCTGGCGGACAGCGAGATGTCGGCCGAGCTCGACCGGGTGATCGGCGAGCTGCCCGAGAGCCTGCGGGTCGTGTTCCTGCTGCGCGACATCGAGGAGTTGTCGACACAGGAAACCGCTGAGTCCCTCGGCTTGAGTGAAGGCGCCGTGAAGGTCCGTCTGCACCGGGCGCGGCTGGCGCTGCGCGAACGGTTGTCCGTGTACTTCAGCGAGCGGGCGCCCCAGCAAGGGGACGTGGCATGAATTGCGAAGAGCTGATCCGCTACCTGTCGGACTACATCGATCGCAACCTGAGCGATGAGCTTCAGGCGGACGCGCAGGCTCACCTGGCCACCTGCCGCAACTGCTACGTGGTGCTCGACACGACCCAGCTGACGATCTTCCTGTACAAGGAAACCGGCCGCCGCGGCATTCCCATCGAGCGCCGCGCCGATCTGTTCGCCCGCCTGCAGCGTTCCCTCGCCGATCGCAAGGACTGCTCGTCCTAGCTTCGCCCCCTGCGGACGATTCCGCTCGCACGGGCTCCAAACGCGCGGATTCCCGCCCTGCCCTGTCACCCTTGTGCCATCCTTCCTGCCGGCGGCGAATGCCTGCCGATCGCCTGGGTTGCTCCACCGAACTTCGCCTCCTCCGACCAATTCCTCTCGGACAGCCTTTCCGCGTGCGAATTGTCACCTCGCGCCCGCATGGCGTAACCTTTCTCCGATCCTCACGTCTACTCGGAAGATGGTACAGCCGCGAGTGGAGGAATGAGCGATGAAGTACGTGAACGAAGCAGGTTGGGATCGGATCGTCCGGGTCGTGCTGGGCATCGTCCTGCTCTACTTGGGCTGGACGGACGTCGTGACCGGCGACTGGGGTACCTTCCTCAAGATCATCGGCTTCCTGCCGCTGCTCACCGGGCTGGTCGGCTTCTGCCCGCTGTACGCTGTCCTGAAGATCCGCACCCACAAGACCGCCGCCTGACAGCGGCCGGTCTGCACATTCAGAGGGGGCGCGGCGTACCCCTTTGCCTTTCGGAGACAATGACATGACGGACCTGACGCTGGCTGAACGCTTGGCGACCCATCCGCGATCGGTGATCGTCAACGTGTGGGCACCCTGGTGCGCGCCCTGTCGCCGGATGGCGCCGATCGTCGAGCGCCTGGCCGGGGAATACGACGGGCACATCGACGTGTGGAAGGTCAATGCCGACGAGCAGCCCGATGAAGTGCGCCGATTGCGCGTGCTGGGTATCCCGACGATGGTCGCCTTCCGCGGCGGGCAGGAAGTTACCCGCAAGGTCGGCGCCAGATCGGAGGCGGACCTGTGCCTCCTGTTCGAGACGGCACTCTCCGGCCAGGCGCCGGCCCACCGCGGCATTGCCCTCAGCGACCGTGTCCTGCGCCTGGCGGCCGGCACGGCTCTCGTTTTGCTCGGGCTGACCTCCGGCCCCTCGCTCCTGCTTCTGACCGTCGGCGGCGTCGTGCTCTTCACTGCCATCGCCGATCGATGCCCGGTGTGGCAGGCCGTCCGTGTCCGCCTCGAGGCATGGGTCAAGCGACGCGGCTCCGCTTCTCTCGAGGTCTGACCGATGCTTGAGCCGCTTGCGATCCTGGCGGCGGTGGCTGCCTACGGCGCCGTCCACAGCTTGGTGGCATCCCTCGGCGTGAAGCGCTGGGTGCGGGCGCGCCTCGGCCCGAGAACCGACCGCGTCTACCGCCTGGCATACAACGCCTTCGCTGTCGCCTTCTTCCTGCCCGTGCTCGCCCTGCTCGCCAGGCTGCCCGGGGACCTGCTCTACCAACTCCGGCTTCCCTGGTCGGTACTTGCGATCCTCGGCCAGGGCGTCGCGCTGGCGCTGCTGGCGATCGGATTGCTGCAGACGGGCCCGTGGACATTCCTCGGCCTGCGCCAGTTGATGGATCGCGGCCCGTCCGAACCGCCGAGCCTGACCGTGACCGGCCTGTACCGCTGGGTGCGGCATCCCCTGTACACAGCCGGCCTGCTGTTCATCTGGCTCACCCCGGTGATTACAACCAGCGTTCTGGCGCTCAACCTGGCGCTGAGCGCGTACATCCTTCTCGGCAGCCGTCTGGAGGAGCACCGGCTGAGCATCGAGTTCGGGCAGGCGTACGCGGACTACAAGGCCAGAGTCCCCAGCCTGATCCCGCGACCGCCCCGCCCGGGCCGGGCACCCCATCGGATGTAATTCATACCAATTGGGCTCTATTGGTTATGATATAATCCCTGTGTGCTGATAGCCAGGGACACCTTGGCGCTTTCGACCTTCGCGCACGCGCCGGTCTTCGCCGGGCTGTGCGAGGCCGACCTTCTGGACGTCGCCGCCCACTTCCGCCCTCATCACTTCGCGCGCGACGAGGCCCTTTTCCACGAAGGTCATCCGGCGCACGCCTACTACCTGGTCGCCGAAGGCCGGGTCAAGATCGTCCAGACCTCGGCGGAGGGACTGGAGGTCATCCTACACTTGCTCGGCCCCGGCGAGCTGGTGGGTGCGCTTCCCAATCTGGATGACGGGACCTACCCTGGCAGCGCCGTTGCGCTCGACGACGTCATGGCCCTGGCCATCGCCCCCCTGACCTTCGAGGAGATCCTGCAGCGTCATCCGCGCGTGGCCATCAACCTGCTGCACTTTGCCGCCGCGAAGCTGCGCGCGGTCCATGACCGGCTTCGCGAGCTTGCGACCGAGCGCGCCGAGCGGCGGGTGGCGCGGACCGTCTCCCGGCTGGCGGCGCAGATCGGGCGACGGATCGAGGCCGGTGTCCTGCTCGACGCCCCGCTCACACGCCAGGTGCTGGCCGAGCTCAGCGGAACCAGCCTGTTCACCGTCAGCCGGACATTGAAGGAGTGGGAGCGCCAAGGCCTGATCCTGGCCGGGCGCGAGCGCGTTGTGATCGTCAACACCCATGCCATGGCGACTCTCGCGGATGACCTGCCGGCCGTGTCTCGACCTCCGGATTCGCCCGGCCCGCGCGCCTGACCACCCCGGGTGTGGGTCCTCGTATGCACTCTCCAACACCACGGACCGTCGTCCCAGAGCCTGACGCGGCTCCGAGGCTTGGCCGCGAGCTCCGTTCCCCCACGGCCGAGGTGTGCCTCCTTGCGCCAGCGCAAGGACAGCCGGCCCTACCCTGGATAGAGTGGACGCGTGGCTAGCCCAACCCCTCCAGACCCCAGCGATCTGGACCTGCCGATCGCCGACTACCTGGCGCGCCGCCCCGAGGCGGTCACCGTCTTCCTCGCGCTGCGCCTCGCCTGTGTGGGCTGCGACTTCAGCGCCTTCGACACGCTGCGCCAGGCCCTCAGCGTGCACGGCATTACCCCCAACGTGTTTCTCGACCGACTGGACTCCGTCCACCTTCCCGCTTCGGACGGTTCCATACCCACTTCCCTTCAAGGAGAGACAGCATGAAGGTCCATGCAACTCGAACCATGCTCGTTCTGGCCTGCGCCGCGCTGCTGCTGGCCGCGTGCGGCGCCACGCCCGAGCCCCCCGCTCCGGCACCGGCCGTCCCTGTCGCTCCGCCCACGGCCGCCGTACCGGCGCTCGCCGCCCTCACTCCGACGGTGCAGTTCACGCTGCTCACCGGTGGCGGGACCAACCAGTTGGTCTTCGTCGGTGTGGGCGACTCGATCGACAAGCAGACCAACCCGGATCTCCAGGTGCAGCCCGGCGATGTAGTTGAGATCACGTTGGTCAATGGCGACGGCGTCATGCACGACCTGGCAATCGATGAGTTCCAGGTCGCCTCCGGATCGGTCGATCAACAAGGCCAGATCAAGAAAGTGACCTTCACCGCCGGGCAGGAAGGCGAGTTTGTGTATTACTGCTCGGTCCCCGGTCACCGGCAGGCGGGCATGTTCGGCAAGCTGATCGTCGGCCAGCCCGCTCCCGTGACGGACGCCGGCGTGTCGGTCGTCCACAACCCCGCCGATCTCCCCAAGCCGATCGGCTCGCGAGGCCCGACGAACGTGCGCGTGGACCTGACCGCCAAGGAGGTCGAGGGCCAACTGGCCGACGGGACGACCTTCAGTTACTTCACCTTCAACGGAACGATCCCCGCCCCGATGATCCGCATCCGGCTGGGCGATACGGTCGAACTGCACCTCAAGAACGAAACCTCCAGTTCCTTCCCGCATTCGATCGACTTGCACGCCGTGACCGGTCCCGGGGGAGGCGCGGTGTTCACCTCGACCAACCCGGGGCAGGAGACCTTCTTCACCTTCCAGGCGCTCAACGTGGGTCTGTACGTCTATCACTGCGCCACGCCCAGCGTGGCCCATCACATCGCCAATGGGATGTACGGCCTGATCCTGGTCGAGCCCTCCGGCGGCCTGCCGGCGGTCGACCGCGAGTTCTACGTGATGCAGGGCGAGGTGTACAGCGAGCAGCCGTTTGGGACGAAGGGGCATCTCGACTTCAGCGAGGCCAAGCTGCTGGCGGAGACGCCGGAGTACTTCGTCTTCAACGGCGCGGCCGGCGCCCTTACCCAGGATGCCAACATGCTGCATGCTTCGGTCGGCGAGACGGTGCGCATCTTCTTCGGCGTCGGCGGACCCAACTCCACCTCGTCCTTCCACGTCATCGGCGAGATCTTCGATCGGGCGTACCCGTTCGCCGCGCTCAGCTCGCCTCCGCTCAAGGACGTGCAGACCGTGTCCGTCCCGCCGGGCGGTGCCACGATGGTCGAGTTCGAGCTCCAGGTGCCCGGACGCTATATCCTGGTCGACCACGCGCTGAGCCGCCTCGAGCGCGGCCTGGCCGGGTTCCTGATGGTCGATGGCCCGGAGGATCCAACGGTCTTCCAAGGTACAATGACGTCCGGTTCAGGACACTAGCCAGCGGCGGATCGAAGCTCACTTCCGTGCGGAGAGTCTGACCTCCGAGGCCGCTCGCTGACCTCGGAGGTCTTCCTTTGGAGGCCGGATGAAGCCCTACCTGCTGGTCCAGGACCTGGCGCACGAGACGCCCGAACTGCCGTCGGACAGCATCCTCAGCCGCACATTCTACGAAGACGCGCAGATGAAGGCCATCCTGTTTGGGTTTGCGCCCGGGCAGGAGCTCAGCGAGCACACCGCGTCTCACCCCGCCGTCCTGCATTTCGTGCACGGCGAAGCGGATCTGACGCTGGGCGGTGAGGAGCACAAGGCGGGCCCCGGAACCTGGGTGCACATGGATGCCAAGCTGACCCACAGCGTCAAGGCACGCACGCCGGTCACGATGCTGCTCCTGCTGTTCAAGTAGCACCACGCCCGAATGGGGGGCACCCGCCATGGCTGATCGACCGGCGCTCGATCCCATTCTTGGTCGACACCCGTTCCACGACTACCGCTGGATCGACCCGGCCGACATCCTCGTTTCGCAGTGGGTTCGGATGAAGTGCCAGTTCGGCTGCCCTCATTACGGGAAGGCGGCCTCCTGTCCCCCAAACACCCCCAGCGTGGACGAGTGCCGGCGCTTTTTCGGCGAGTACCGGCACGCCCTGGTCTTCCACTTCGAGAAGGCCGAACCGGAGACGCAGTCCCGGCGCGCCTGGAGCGCCCGTATGAATCGAGACCTGGTCGCCCTCGAACGCGACGTCTTCCTCGCCGGCTACCCCAGGGCCTTCGTGCTCTTCATGGATTCGTGCCACCTGTGTGCGGACTGCATGCCAGAGCGATCCGAGTGCAAGGAGCCTGCCCTTTCCCGCCCGTCGCCGGAGGGCATGGCCGTCGACGTTTTCGCCACCGCACACAGGCTCGGGTACCCGATCGAGGTGCTCACCGATCCGTCGGCGGTAATGAACCGTTACGCCTTCCTGATGGTGGACTAAGCCAGCTCATTCGACAGCCGCCCCAGGGCTTCCACCCGGGGAGCAACGGCTATCAGGGTTCGGGGACTCCCGCACAACTGGCGTTTCCCGGATGATGGGAGGCTGGCGAATCATGCCGACCGAGACAGCGGCCGACTGCCTCATCTGCCGCAAGCACCGCGGCGAGGTCCCCGTCCCGGGCGGCGCCATTGCCCAAGACGACCTCGTGTATGCCGGGCACGCCCAGATCCGCCTCGGCCAGACGACGGCCTACCTCGGTTATCTCATGGTCGAACCCAAGCGGCATGCCCCGGGCCTGCAGCACCTGCGCGAGGATGAGGCCCGCGCCCTCGGGTCATGGGTGGCGCGGCTGAGCCGGGCGCTCGTCGCCGTCGAACGCGCGGACCATGTCTACGCCTTCGTGCTGGGGGATCAGGTAGCACACGTGCACGTCCATGTCGTGGCGCGCTACCCCGGGGCGCCGGCGGAGTACCGCGGCCCGCGCGTCGACGAGTGGCCCGAGGCGCCAAGGGGCGGGCCGGCGGAGATCGAGGCGCTGTGTGAGCGCCTCCGGGAGTGGCTGGCGTCAGACGCAGCCGCCGAGACGCCCGGCCGCTAGGCGACGGCCCTCCAGTCCTTTCCCTCGACCAGACCTAGAGCGTTGATCTGCTGGCGCACCAGCGCCCGGGCACCGCGCGCCCCGACCGCGGCCAGCAGGATCGGCCTCGGCGAGTGGTGCCACCATTCCAGGCAGGCCTCCGGGCCGACGACGGGCAGCCCACGCCGGGTCCGCCCGATCTTCGCCGGGTCGATGTCGATGAAGGCTGTCACCGGCGCCCCTTCCGCCAGGAGAAGGCGCGAGAGCCGTTTGCCGACGATGCCGGCCCCCCACACCAGGATCGATTCCCGTTCCTGCAATGGCCCGCGCATCAGATAGAAGACCTTGGCTCTGAGGAAGCTCTCGATGGCGTAGCGAGGGCTGGCGTGCGTCAGCCGCCCGGCGTGTTCGCGCCAGTAGAACAGGACGCGCGGAACCTTGGCGAACTGACCCCCGGCAGCGTGCATGCGCAGCCACAGGTCGTAGTCCTCCGGCCAGCCATGCTCCTGGTAGTCGCCCACGCGCTCGCACCAACTCCGACGCATGACGACCGATGGATGAACCAACGGGCTTTCGACGAAGATCTCGCGGGCGATGGCGTCTGCCGTCGTGAGCCCGTTCAGCCACTCGAGGTACAGCGACAGGCCAGGGCCGACCGCCCCGGGCGGGAAGGCCTCCACCCGGCACCCGACGGCGGCAAGATCCGGCTGTGCCTCCAGCAAACCCAGCTGCTCTGCCAGGCGCTCGGGGTGCGAGCGGTCGTCGGCGTCCATGCGGGCGATCAGCGGGGCGCGGCATGCGGCCAGCCCGGCGTTCAGAGCCTCAATCAGCCCGCGGGGCGGGAGGTGCAGCACCCGCAGGCGCGGGTCCTGGTTCGCCCATCGGTCGAGCCGCTCCGCGCAGCCATCGGTCGAGCCGTCATCGACAGCCACGACCTCAAGATCGGCCAGCGTTTGCTGCAGCACCGACGCGACCGCCTCATCCAGGGTGGCGGCGGCATTGCGGCACGGCAGCAGGACGGAAACGAGCGGGCGTTCGCCAGACACCGCCATGGACCTTCCCGAAGACCACTTCGGAAGTCCGCACGGACTTCCGAAGTGGTGTCTCCTCGCCGATGACTCCGCGAAGCCGCTACACGACCTCGACTTTGGTGCCGCGCCCCAAGCGCGGGTCGAGCGCGTCGCGCAGGCCGTCGCCCAGCAGGTTGAACCCGAGTACGGTCAGTGTGATCGCCAAGCCGGGGAAGAAGACCAGATGGGGTGCGGTGAAGACCTGGTTGCGTTCGGCGCTGAGCATCGAACCCCACTCCGGCGTCGGCGGTTGCGCCCCGAGGCCGAGGAACGATAGCGCCGCCGCGCTCAGGATGGCAGAGGCGACCTCCAATGTCCCGAGGACGATCAGTGGCGTGACCGCATTGGGCAGCACCGAGACCAGCAGAATGCGGGCGGTGCTGGCGCCCAGGGCCTTCGACGCCGCCACGAAGCTGGTCTCCTTGACCGACAGCACGCTGGCGCGCATCACCCGGGCGAAGGCTGGGATGGTGACGATGCCGATCGCCAGCAGCGCGTTGATCAGGCCCGGTCCCAGGACGGAGACGATCGCAATCGCCAGCAGCAGCGACGGGAACGCGAGCAGCACGTCCATCACGCGCATGATGACGTTGTCCACCCAACCGCCCAGGTAGCCGGCCAGCGCGCCCAGCGTTGTACCGATGACGATGGCGAACCCGACCGTGGTAAAACCGATAATGAGCGAGAAGCGGGACCCGAAGATCATCCGGCTCAAGTAGTCGCGGACGTTGCCATCCACGCCCAGGATGTGTTCGGGTTGGTCTCCGGGGCAGCCCAGCACATGGATGCAGGGGGCGGACCGCTTCTTGACGCCCTCCTCCAGTCCGATCAAGACCTGCTCCGGGTCATAGGGAGCGATCAACGGGGCGAAGATGGCGGTCGCCGCCAGGATCCCCAGCATGGCCATTCCAACGATGGCCGAGCGTCTCTGGAAAAGGCGGCGCACCGTCGTGCGCCACAGGCTGGTCGGCTTGCCTCCCAGCGCCTCGGCGTCCAGCCGAAGGCCTGCTGTCACCACGCGGTCGCCGGCCGTCATGGCTGTGTCCTCACTGCAATCTCACGCGCGGGTCGAGCAGCGTATAGCTCAGGTCGACGATCAGGTTCACGATCACGTAGCCGAAGGCGACCACAAGGGTGAAGGCCTGGATGATCGGGTAGTCCCTTGAGGTAATGGCTTCGAACAGCGCCCTGCCCACACCTGCCAGCCCGAAGATGGTCTCGGTGAGCACCGCCCCCCCCAGCAGGCCGCCGAGGGACAACCCGATGATGGTCACGACCGGCAACAGCGCATTCCGCAGCGCGTGTTTCATGATCACCGTGCGGTACGGCACGCCCTTGGCCTTGGCCGCCCGGATGTACTCGCGTCCGAGCACCTCCAGCAGGCTGGAGCGCGTCATGCGCGCAATCACCGCCATGGGGATCGTGCTGAGCGCCGCCGACGGAAGGATGAGATGTTTGAGCGTGTCGCCGAGCGTCTTCCAGTCGGCCGTGATGATCGAGTTGAACACGTACAGGTTGGCGAAGAAGTTCAGCAGCTTGAAGACGGCCGTATCCTTGGCCAGCGTCCAGCCGTAGACATCATAGAACGGGATGGAGCTGATGCCTGCCGTCAAACGCCCCGACGGCGGCAGCCAGAACGGCGTGTCCTTGAGCACCAGGGCGAAGAAATAGGCCAGCATCAGCCCGAGCCAGAAGACCGGCATCGAGACACCGATATTGGCGCCGACCATCGTCACCACATCGGTGGTGGTGTTGTGTTTCATGGCTGAGAGCATGCCGAGCGGGATGCCGACGATCACCGCCAGCGTCAGGGCCGCCAGGCTGAGCTCGATCGTCATCGGCAGGCGCTCCACCAGGATCAGCGACACCGGCCGGCTGAAGCGGATGGAGTTGCCGAAGTCCCCCTGCAGCACGTCCTGCATGTAGATCCCGAACTGGACATAGATCGGCTGATCGAGGCCGCGCTCACGGATGAAGCGCTCGCACACTTCCCGGGTGGCTTTCTCGCCCAGGATGGCCGTGCACGGGTCACCCGGGATCATGCGCGCAAGGGCAAAGGTAACCAGCAGGATGCCAAACAGGACGGGGATCGACGACAGCAGGCGGCGAGCCGTGTACTGCAGCATGGCGTCATTGTACCGTTTGACGTGCCAGCGACAAGCCAGCTCTGGCCTGGCACACGCTCTCGGCTCCGGGCGATTGAGAAGCCACGCGGGATGGCCCTCACCGGCCATCCCGCGTGTACATCTCAACCTACGACCAAGAGCATCTGTGGAGGCCTACCAGGGTGCTAAAGACCCCACAGGTTGCCCCACAGGCTGATCCAGTACTCGAACGCGTTCGTGTTCCCGACGTGCAGCGGGCTGGTCGAGTCTATGCCGGCCACGAACGTGGTGACCACATCGTTGGCATCCACACCCGTGCCGTCGTGGAACTTGACGCCCTGGCGCAGCGTGCAGACCCACTCGGTCAGGTCGGCGTTCGGATCGCACGAGGTTGCCAGAGCCGGCTCGACGGCCGTCCCATTGATCTCGTAGGCGTACAGCCCCTGCATCACCTGCTCGCAGGCGCGCAGCGACTCGCCATCGGTCTCGTCCTGGCAGAACAGGCTGATCGGCTCGGCGTTCTGCATCCAGACGAAGGTGGTGCGATCGCCCGGCTTGGTCACGCCGAACATCTCGTTCGTCAGCGGGCTGGCCTGTGGGGTTTCCACATCGACGCGGTACGCCGTGGCGGAACCACCGTGGGCCACCGGGACCATCGGCACCAGGTCGCGGATGGCGTTGTTCGCCTGGACGTAGAGCGGCTCAGCCTCGGCCGGATCGGCGATCTGGGCCGCCTGGGTGAGGGTTTCGTAGATCTCGGGGAACGGGTTACCGAACTGCACCTTGGTGAAGGTGAAGTGGTAGTCCAAGAAGTTGGTGATGTGCGGGTAGTCGGCGCCCCAGCCCAGCAGGTGGAAGCCGTTCAGGGTGCCAGCGCTGGAGGCATCGATGAAAGCGCCCGATTCCATCACTTCGATCTTGGCGTCGATGTTCAGGTTGGTCTTGAGCTGGGCCTGGATTTCCTCGGCCACGCGGGCGACCTCAGGCAGGTAGCCGCGGACGACGTCGCGGTAGAACAACGTCGTCTCGAAACCGTCGGGGAATCCGGCGGTCGCCAGCAGTTCCTTGGCCTTGACCGGGTCAAAGGTGTACCAAGCATCACCCACGCACCCATTCGGGATGGCGCACGGCGTGAAGTACGCGGCCGCCTCGGAGCCCGCCGGGTAGAAGGTGTCGACGATCCGCTGGCGGTCGATGCCCATCGCCACCGCCTGGCGCACTTCCTTGATGTCGAACGGCGGGTAGGTATTGTTCATCCCGATGTAGAACACGTTCAGCGCCGGGCGGATCACAAGCTGCAAGTTGGCATCGGCCTTCACGACAGCAAAGTCGTCCGGGCCGACGTTGTCGACGCCGTCGACGGTCCCGGCCTGAAGTTCAAGCAGGCGGGCCGCCGACTCCGTGGTCCAGCGGAAGACGACGGTGTCGGTGACGGCCGGCGTCCCCCAGTAGTCGGCGAATTTGGTGAAGGTTACGCTTTCGCCGCGCCGCCACTCACCGAGCTGGTACGGGCCGGTGCCGACGGGCTTGTCCAGCCGCGCGCCAACGGCGGTGTTCGCTTCCAGCCATTCCTGCGGG
>Ga0315289_10001683_pt1 | contig 34306 bp, 31 predicted proteins | sample YL17G11_40_MG_FD_203452 | JGI IMG/M metagenome (GOLD analysis project Ga0315289, IMG submission 203452) | Sediment microbial communities from Yellowstone Lake, YNP, Wyoming, USA - YL17G11_40 | ecosystem: Environmental > Aquatic > Freshwater > Lake > Sediment | place: USA: Wyoming | collected...
CAGGATGGAGGGTGGTCTGCTTGCCGTCAAAATAAATGTCGCTCGTCTTACCTGAGGTAAGGACAAAGCTGCCTCGTTCTACGGATCTCTCTTTGAGAATGGTGAGCAGACGTTCCCGCTCCTGTGGGAGGATCATGTGCCCTGGTCCAGCTTAGAGAAAATGAATGGCGAAGAAGATACCCATTCCTTTAATTCAAGAAATAGGTCAACCCAACTAAGGCAAAATTATGATTCAGCCCATGGTTGGGACTTGCAGCACCGGCATTTGACATATGGCGAAAACGATACTCCCCGGTAAGTGCCAGCTTTTTCGTTAACGTATATTGGAGGCCTAACCCCGCCTGAGGCAGGAACTCATACTGAGAACCCTGTTCATGCGTATGCTGGGTGGTGTAGAGTGCACCTACTCCACCTTCGAAAAACCATCTCAGGCGTGAAACAATGGTATCTTCATATCTGAGGAGAAAAGAGATACCTACTTCAGCATTCGCATCAGGATTGGTAACCACGTTCATCAGTGGTTCAGCAATAAACTCAAAGTCTCCCCCGGTTTTAATCCCAATTTTTTGAGCGAATGGGTTGATATCAAAATGAAACTGAATCAGTATGGGAACCACCTCATAATGACCCCCCTTAATAGAGTCACTTCCATAGCCTGTTAGCATCGTCACCCGCTTCAGGCACGTCTTTGATGTTTCTCCTTTTGGCTCCGAATCAGTGCCACACCACGCAGGAGAGCCATACACGAGGAATGAGCAACACATAACAATAATGATAAGCTCTAACCACCTTCTCTTCATGCCTCCTCCTTTCCGCATATACCGCAATGTAAAAGTTGACTATCTACCGGTGTTGCTTTGTTGAATCACTGCCCTTAACAAGTACTCCTGAAACTCCCGTTCTCTGGTTACCACTAAAGCAATTTCTAACATGAACAGGGGGAGATTTTCAAATATTTTTTGTTTCAGCTTGACTCCATCCTTTTCAGTGGTGATGATCAAATCACTGCCCTTAGATTTTTCTTCAATGAAAGGGAAATCCTGTAAGGAGTAGCAATGGTGGTCCGGGTATGAGATCTCGGAGACGATCTCAGCACCCAGTTGCGTGAGGAGGAGATGGAAGTATCTGGGGTTGGCTATTCCGCAGAGGGCCATCACCTTTCTACCTTTCAGGAATTCAGGTGGATATTTTTTCTCCTCTTTCAGCCCAGCAACGGAGACTACTTGGTAACTGGCATGGAAGATTGGTGCGATGCTGTTCCACCTCTTGATCTCCTTTGCAAACCGAGGATAATCGTCTGGGTCAGTACCTTTATTGAGAAGTATAAGGTTAGCCCGCTCAAGCCCTTTCAGCGGCTCTCTCAAGGTGCCCCGGGGGAGTAAGTGGCCATTACCAAATCCGTTTTGAATATCAATGACCACGATATTTAAATCCCGTTCCATTTTAAGGTATTGAAACCCGTCATCTAAAAGCAAGGTATCAGGGACAAACTCCTTCATGGCATGTCTACCAGAATAAACCCGATCTTTCCCCACCACTATGGGAACGGTTAAAAGTTTCTTAAAGAGGAGATATGGCTCATCACCTACCTCTTCCCATCCTGAGAGAGACCCTTCTTTCCCTGATAATACCCGAATCTTGTCTTTGATCTTCCCTTTATATCCACGGCTCAGGATTACCGGTCTCTTTCCCTGATCTTCTAAGAATTGTGCAATATACTGAACGAGAGGGGTCTTGCCTGTCCCGCCGACCGTTAAGTTGCCGATGCTGATCACGGTGCAGGGAAGCTTTTCCCTCTTGAGTATACCCTGATCATAGAGGAAGATCCTTAATTTAACCCCGCATCCATAGAGAAGGGAAAGGAGATAAAAAGGGAGTAAGATGATCTCTGTCATTATCCCCGTGTCCTGGCAAGAGATAATTTTGCTTCTGTAATTCCCCAGGATACTCATCAAAGGTTTAAAAATCGCTCAATCACCTCAATACTCTTTCTTAATGCCCCTTGATTCTCTTCGATTACTTCTAAGGCAGACCTCCCCAGCGATTCCCGTAAATCTCCATTTAAGAGGAGTTTTCTTCCCTGGAAGAAGAACTCCTCCTCGTTTCTTACGCGAATTCCTGCGCCCCTTTCTTCTAAGATTTGAGAGATCTCTGAGAAGTTATCCATAAACGGGCCGAAGAGTACGGCCTTTTTATAGATTGCCGGCTCCAAGATGTTATGACCTCCAATGGGAACCAAACTCCCCCCGATAAAGATTACGGTCCCGATGCTGTAAAATTTGAAAAGCTCGCCGATCGTATCCAGAAGGATAACTTCAAAATTGTCTGGTGTTGATGAGGGTTTTATTTCGGTCCGCCTGATTGACCTGAATCCTTTATTCTCAAGGAGGGTGGATACCTCAGAAAATCTCTCTGGATGGCGAGGGGCAAGGAGGATGACAAGATCAGGAAACTCTCCTTTCAGTTTCTTGAATACGTTAAGGATTATCTCCTCTTCACCCCGATGGGTGCTGCCTGCAATGAGGATATTCTGGTTTTCCCTGATATTAAGACTTAAGAAAAGACCTTGCCGGTCCTCCGGGATGCGGATCGGAATATTCTGGTTAAGTTTGAGATTACCGGTGATCTTGACCCTCTCGGGCTTGGCTCCGATGTTCATGATCCTCTGGGCATCAATCTTTGACTGCATGCAAAAGAAAGAAATGTTTTCTAAGACTTTTCTAAAGAAGAAACTGAAGAGGCGATACTTGTGGTAGGAATTGGACGATATCCGTCCACTCACCATGATGGCAGGGATTTTGTGATGGTTGAGTCTCTGTAAAAAATTAGGCCAGATTTCAGTCTCGAGGGTGATAAACAGGTGTGGTTTAACCTTTTTGATTATCTTTCCCACTATACCAGGGTAATCAAAAGGAAAAAAGATTACGGCATCTGCCTCTTTTAACTGTTGCCTGGCAGTGTAGTTACCCGTGTCGGTTACGGTGGAAAGAACAATCTTTTCTTCCGGGTATTTCTTCTTCAACTCTCGAATCAAGGGGATCGCTGCCATTACTTCGCCTACTGAAACCGCATGGAGCCATATGGGTTGTTTTCTCTTGAGAGGGGCAAGAGAATCTTTGGGAAGGAATCCCAGTTTTTGAACCAGGCCCCTCCGGTACTTTGGCCGGATGAGGAGCATGAAGATCAGAAACGGAGAGATAAAAAGCGAGGTCACAATAAGCAGGAAGTTGTAAAAAAGGAACATGGGCAGTATATGCCAGGCTGGTTTAGGTTATTGGACTGTCTCGGCCTCAGGCCAGAGATCTAAGGAGGCCGTATCTTTATCCTCCGATTGAATATCGTACAGCCTCCGGTATTCGCCATTGAGCTTCATCAGCTCTTCATGGGTTCCCTCCTCCACAATCCTCCCCTTGGAAAGCACGATGATCCTTTGTGCCTTCTTAATCGTGCTGAGGCGATGGGCAATGATAAAGGTTGTCCTTTTCTCCATAAGGTTCTCCAAGGCCTTCTGAACCTTCTCTTCAGACTTGGCGTCCAAGGAAGAGGTAGCCTCATCTAAGATAAGAATGGGCGCATTTTTGAGGAGGGCGCGGGCAATGGCGATCCTTTGCCTTTCCCCTCCGGAGAGTCTAAAACCTTGCTCCCCGATTATGGTGTCATAGCCAGAGGGCAGGTTCTCGGTGAATTCAGTGGCATAGGCTGCTCTGGCAGCCTGAATAATCTCTTCATCAGATCGATCGAGACTTCCGTACGCGATGTTATTCTTTGCTGTGTCGTTAAACAGGATGGTCTGCTGGGTAACGATACCAAACTGTGCCCGGAGTGATCTGACGGTAACATCGCGGATATCATACCCATCGATGAAGATTGCTCCTGAAGTAACATCATAGAACCGGGGAAGCAAATTTGCCAGGGTTGACTTGCCTGCCCCGCTCATTCCCACAATGGCAATGATCTCACCAATCTTTACCTCGAGGTTTATGTCCTTTAATACCAACTCATCCTCATACTTAAAGGAGACATGGGAGAGCCTGATACTCTCTTGAGGAGTGGAGAGAGTAATTGCGCCTAATTTGTCCTGGATCTCCGGTTTACTATCGAGAACCTCGAATACTCGAGCAGCAGCGGCCATCCCCTCCTGGATGATCTGGTTTGTCTTGTTCATCCTCTTAACTGGCTCATAGAGCATCATGAAGGCAGCCACGAAGGAAAAGAAAGTTCCAGGTGTGGAGTATCCTTTGATTACCGAATAACCTCCGTACCAGATAACAGCTCCCACAGCTAACCCTCCGAGAAATTCCACCACCGGTGCTGAGAGTGCTCTGATCTTTACTTTTTTCATCCGAAGATTGAAGAGGCGGAGGTTTTCTGCGGAGAACCTTCGATTTTCATACTCCTCCATACCGAAGGCCTTGACAATGCGGTTTCCCGCAATAGTCTCATGGAGGAAAGCGGTGATATGCCCCAGCTTCTGCTGGCTTTTGGTGGTAACCCTCCTGCTCTTCCGCCCAAAACGTGAAATAGGAATAATTGCCCAGGGACAGATGAGAAAGGTAACGATGGCCAGTTTCCAGTCCCGGTAAAAGACCACCCCCATCAGACCGATAATGGTGAACGTATCCTTGAGCACAGTTGTTATCACATCAGATACTGTCCTCTGGATCAGGCCAACATCGTTGATAATCCGGGACATCAGTATCCCGGTAGTATTCCTGGAAAAATAGGAAAGGGAAAGAGTCTGGAGATGGTGGTAGATCTTATCCCGGATGTCGGTGACTACCCTCTGGCCCACATAGTCCATGAGGTAGGACTGCCAGTAATCAAAAAAACCCTTGATGAGATAGAGTGCAACGAGGGCAATGGGGATGAGTTTCAACATGGCAAGATTCTTTTTAAAGAAGATGTCATCTAAGGCCGGTTTGACAATAAAGGCCACTGTAGAGGTGCATGCAGCAAGGAAGAGCATACAGATCACCGCCATGATCAGTCGCCTTCTATACGGTAGAACATACTTAAGCAATCGCTTATAGTAATCTATTCCTGATCCCATGTTAGTGAACCATCATGTGATAGGCTATTCGTGCAACCCGTAAGCTCGCCCCGGGTTGCCCCAATTTTCCCTTGATTCCCTTAAGTTCTTCCTGCATCTGCTGGTAAACCCCCGGGTTTCGAACAATCTTTATTACCTCGTTTGCGATCCTCTGAGGAGTGGCTGCCCCCTGGATGAGTTCCGGGCAAATCTCCTTTCCGGCAACAATGTTTACCATACCGATATTTTTTACCGCTATCAGCATCCTTCCAATCAAATAGGTAAGAAGAGAAATCTTGTAGATGATTATCATGGGTTTACTCAAGATAGCGGTCTCTAAGGTGGCGGTTCCTGAGGCCACAATCACCAGGAAGCATGTATTGATGACTTCGTAGATCTCTCCGTTTACTGTTTTGACCTCAAGACCACTTTTTTTCACCATCTCGTGAACCTCTTCCTCGCATAACCCAGAGGCGATAGGAAGAATAAACTGAACGTTGTTTAATTTTTCTTTCAAAATCTTTGCAGCATTGAGCATCGGTGGAAGGATCCTCCTTACCTCTCCTCTCCTGCTCCCCGGAAGTAAGCCAATAGTTACCTTTGTCTGTTCAAGTCCAAACCTCTCGAGAGCCTCTTTTTGAGAGAGTTCCACCTTTACCACATCTAAGAGAGGGTGACCAACAAAATCTACATCTACCTTTTCCCTTTGGTAGATTGGAACCTCAAAGGGAAAGACCACAGCCATCTTGTTTACGAGTTGAGCGATCTTTTTCACCCTTTTCATCCTCCACGCCCAAACCTGGGGACTGATGTAGTAGAGTATGGGAACCCCCTTTTTCCTGGCAGTACGTGCTAAACGAAGGTTGAAATCAGGATAATCAATCAGGATGAGCAGGTCCGGTGGTTCTTCGGTAATCAATCTCTTCAGTTTTTGAAAGGCCGCAAGGATGATCTTGAAGTGTTTAAGTACCTCGGAAATGCCCACCACAGCCAGTTCCGAGGCATCAAAGAAGGTCTTAACCCCCTCTTCTTTCATCTTTTGTCCCCCGATCCCGTAGAAATAAAGGTTCGGATCGATTTTTAAGAGGGCATTAACCAGTTGGGAACCGTGAAGATCTCCTGATGTCTCGCCAGCGACGATCATAACCTTTTTCACTGAGTTTCTCATTCCTACGTCCAAAATCCAAATGACAGAATCCAAATTCCAAATGAAATCCAAATGACAAGATCCAAATTCCAAATGAATCTTACACTTGACATTTGGGCTTTGACATTTGACATTCTCATATTCTTTTGCGTTACACCCTCACCCTCGTCTGTTCGATAATCTCTAAGGCCACCTTTAATGCCTCTTTTCCGGCCTCTCCCGGAACCAATGGTGTCTCTCGGGTTATAACCGATTGGATGAAGGCCTTAATCTCCTCTTCTAAGGAGTCTTTTTCTTCAATGGCAATCTGTTCACTGACGATGTGCGGGAGACTATCGTGAGATGCCTTTCCTATTTTACGATAGACCTGAACCTCCTTTGCTGCGTAATCAATGGAGATATAAGCATCGGGTTCAAAGATTCGGATTTTGCGCATCATCTTGTCGGAGATTCGGCTGGCAGTGACATTGGCCACACACCCGTTTTTAAACTCGATCCTGGCATTGGCGATATCAATGTGCTGGGAAATCACCGGGACACCAACTGCATGGATCTCTTTGACCAAGGACTTAACCATATTCAGGATGATATCAATATCGTGGATCATGAGATCTAAGATCACATCCACGTCAGTTCCCCTCTCCTGGAAAAAGGAGAGGCGGTGGGATTCGATGAACATGGGATTTGAGATGATATCCCGGGTAGCCACAATTGCCGCATTGAACCTCTCCAGGTGACCAACCTGGAGAATGAGATTTCGGTTATGAGCTAGCGCGATTAACTCATCCGCCTCCTCCACGGTGGTGGTAATAGGTTTTTCTAAGAGGACATCAATTCCCTCCTTAAGGAAGTCTGAAGCAATGGTAGCGTGAAGTGGCGTAGGGACTGCAATACTCACCGCCTTTACCTGAGGGATAAGATCCCGGTAGTCAATAAGTGCCCGGGTTTTAAATTCTCTCGCTACCTCTTTAGCCTTCTCAAGGTTGCTATCAACAACTCCGACCAGCTCTGTTTGAGGAAGATGGGCATACTTCTCCGTATGGTATCTGCCCAGATACCCCGCACCTACCACTCCCACCTTTACTCTGTCCACCTCTATATCCTCTTAAGCGGTTAGCAATCAGCCATCAGCTGTCAGCAAAAACTCTTTATTCATTTTAATGCCTCAGTAGGAGCTGAAAGCTATTTATAAGGCGATAATACAGATGTTTTCCTGGTTCGCCAGCTTAACCATCTTCTCCTGGTCTAAGATGATGGTCTTGCCTGCCTCAATCGCTAAAACCGTGGCACCAGCCTCTTTCAATGTCATGATGGTTCCAGGACCTATAGCTGGGGCATCGAAGCGAAGGTCTTGGGTGGGCTTGCTTACCTTCACCACCACGATTCCTCCCTTACCCAGGCGTCCACCTCTCCTGATCGTCTCGTCCGTCCCCTCTATGGCCTCAACCGCTAAAACTGTCTGGTTTTTCACCACTACACTCTGTCCGATATCCATCTCCCCGATCCCTTTAGCAATTTTCCAGCCGAATTCTATATCCTTGAGTTCTTCTTCCGAAGGTGGACGACTGGTGAGACGTCCCGGCTTTGGGGTAATGGAAGAGAGATAGAGGGTGGAATTTACTACCGTAAACCCTTCTTTCTCCATCTCATGGGCAAAGGCCCGCAATACCGTATCATCATTTTTATTTTTAAGTTTGCTCAAAAGGAAGAGCGCCTTGAAATCTGGTCTGAACTGGGTAAACATCATACTTTTGTTGATACCCCCGGCCAGAACCACCTCTTTGACTCCATGTTCCTGAAAGAAATTGATCATCTTAGAAAGCTGCCCTACCTTGATCCAGAGGATCTTGTCCACATACTGATTAAGTTCGCTTAAGGTCTGCCCCTCGTGGGCAACAGCAACTACATCTCTTCCTTCCTTCCTCACCGTCTGAGCAAAGAGGAGAGGAAATTGGCCGTTTCCAGCTATAAGGCCAATCCTTTCCATCTACCTGATTATTCCTCTCTCAGATCTCCGGATGAAGGTGATCAGGTTCATAACTTCAGGAGAACCAGGGATCTCAGATTCTACTTTCTCTAAAGCCTTCTTCAACAAAAGGCCTGAACGGAAGATGATCTGATATGCCTTTTTGAGATTTCTTATGGCTTCATCGGAGAAATGGTGTCTTTTTAATCCTACCGTATTCAGGCCATGGAGTTTGGCATGATTGCCAACTGCCATTGTGTAAGGAGGGACATCTTGGGATACGGCTGAACATGCACCGATAATGGAATAGCACCCTATCTTGACAAATTGATGAACCCCCACCAGCCCCCCAATAATGGCAAAATCCTCAACCTCTATATGACCGGCTAGGGCCACGGCATTGGCAATAATTACCTGATTACCTATCTTACAGTCATGGGCAACATGGCTGTAAACCATCAGGAAATTATCGTTTCCCAGGATGGTCTTCCCAATACCAAGGGCAGTGGCACGGTTAATAGTAACAAACTCCCGGATTACATTTCCATTACCAATAATAAGTTGAGACTCTTCCCCCTTGAATTTCAGATCCTGGGGGATCGCACCGATGGACGCAAACGGGAAGATCTGGCAATTCTGCCCGATCGAGGTCCAGCCATCAATCACCACATGGGAACCAATCCGGGTCTGGTTGCCGATCTTTACGTTGTCACCGATTATCGAATATGGACCGACCTCTACTTCAGAGTCGAGTTCTGCCTTAGGATTTACTATCGCAGTTGGATGAATCATTCTCTCTCTCCCCCAGTTTTACCCTCACTGTAGCCATCAGTTCCGCTTCTGCCACCAGGGTCCCATCCACAAACGCCTTCCCTTTGAATTTCCAGATTGATCTCTTGAGATCCATTGCCTCCAGCTCGAATCTCACCTGATCACCGGGCACTACCGGCTTTCTGAAACGGGCATTATCTATCCCAATGAAGAGGATGCTTTTCTCCTCCACCCTCTCCGGTTCAGCACTCAGGATCAGGATTCCCCAGGTCTGGGCCATGGCCTCAATGAGGAGGACTCCAGGCATGATGGGATAGCCGGGGAAATGTCCCTGGAAGAAAGGTTCATTGATGGTCACATTCTTTATGGTGACGATCCTCTTCCCCGCCTCCATTTCCAGCACTTTGTCCACCAGAAGGAAAGGGTAACGATGGGGTAACAGCTCCATAATCCTCTTTATATCCAGCATCTATGCTCTCCCTATCTCTTTGTCCCGATGTTTAACTTTGACTTTAACTCCTCCACCTCTTTTGTGAGGCGATGTAATTGCTTTCTCATATCTGATAATTTGGGCAGACACTTGGAGGTCTTCAACCAATCCCGGTGATCATATGCAGGAATCCCGGAAACTATCTTTCCTGCCCCCACATCAGCCGCCACTCCGGATTTTGCCCCCACCATTGCATTGTCTCCAATCTTGAGATGGCCAATCACTCCTACCTGCCCGGCAAGGGTGACATTGTTTCCGATCTCGGTACTTCCAGAGATCCCTACCTGGGCCACCAGGATGGTATCTTCTCCCACCACCACATTGTGGGCAATGTGAACAAGGTTATCTATCTTAACCCCCCGCTTGATCCACGTCTTGCCTAGGGTTGCTCGATCAATGGTATTGTTTGCTCCGATCTCTACATCATCATCAATCTGAACGATGCCCACCTGAGGTATCTTGTAAGAGGATTTCCCATCCTTGGCAAATCCAAAGCCATCACTCCCGATCACAGAACCACAGTGAATGATCACCCGTTTTCCGATACAACATCGTTCGCGGATTGAGCAATTGGCATGGATCACAGTGTCATCCCCGATCTTTACCCCATCACCGATAAAGACAAATGGGTAGATGATAACCCGGTTACCGATCTCTATTTCTTCCCCCATGAAGACAAAGGGAGAAATGGAGCACCCTTTCCCAATCTTAACCCCCTTACCAATAATTGCCTGATCATCGATCCCTTGGGGAGGATTGGGTATTTCATGAAAGAGACCAACGATTTTAGCATAGGCAAGATAGGGGTTTTTCGTGAGGAGGATAGGTCGATCAAAACCTTCTATTTCCTGTGTGGCGATGAGGGCAGATGCCTTGGTATCTTTAATTTTCTTCATATACTTAGGATTGGAGAGGAAGGTGATCTCCCCCTCTTTCGCCTCTTCGATTCCTGCAATCCCGGAAATTAAGATACTATCCTCGCCCAGTACCTTGCCGTCAACCAGATCAGCTAACTCTTTTAGGGTCTTTGTCATATGCTTGAAATACAGGGTTCGAGGATTCGAGGGTTCTAAATGACAAAATCCAAATGACAAAATCCAAATTTCAAATTTGATATTTGAGCTTTGTCATTTAACATTTTCGCCTGATCCCTCGACCCCTTGAGCCCTTTCTTTATTTAGATTGCTGCTTTTCTTTCGTTTGCTGTTTTTCAGGACCTTTCAAGGTAAATTTTTCATCGAAGGCCTTTATCACCTCATCAGTGATGTCCAAGCTATCAATGGCATAGATGACAGTTAAGCCTTTTTCAAGAACCAGTGAATACCCTTTATCCTTTCCATACTGTCTGATAATATCTACAAAATCCTGGAGGATCTTCTGCTTTTTTTCCGCATATTTCTGCCGGAGGTCATCCTCGGAATCCTTGGCCATCCTTTCCAGTTCCCTACCCTTACTCTGATACTCCTTAAGTTTTTCCTGCTTTACATCTTCATTCATGGCCAAACTCTGCCTGTCCAGTATATCCCTCAATTTTTTCAATTCCTGATCCTTTTCCGACAATTTTAGCCGGGCCTTTTCAATCTCTTGTTGGATCTCGCTATTTAATTTCTTTCCTATCTCACAGGTTTCAACCGCCTTCTGGAGATCAACACAAACGATCTTCAGATTGTCCAGTGCGAAAGCGAGATTGAAATTGAATAAGATTAATATTAATACAGTCGTTAAAATAGAACATGCTCTTTTCATCCTTTTTCTCCTTTGTGCTTGGTTAAAATAGATTGCCCATTGAGAACTCAAAATTGCTCGTCTTTTCATCCTTACGGGGACTTAAGTTTACTCCCCATTCCACCCGAAGTGGACCAAAAGGCGAATACCAGCGAACCCCGAATCCGGCACTTTTCCTCAAATTCTGAAAGGGATATTCGCTCTTACGGTAAGCATTCCCAGCATCGAAAAATACCACCCCCCGTATTCCTGCTTCTTGCATCAGAGGAAAGAGGTATTCAAAATTGAGAATCGCTTCCTTGGTTCCTCCGATCACATCATCATGTTGCTTAGGGCCAACTGATCGGGCCTCAAAGCCCCGCAAAGAGTCTAACCCTCCTAAGAAGAACCGTTCGAATATGGGGACACTTTCTCCAGCAAACCCTAAAGCATAACCGAGAGTACCCCTGGCCATAAATGAGGTATTACCGGGAAGAGGCCAATACTTAGCAAAACTCCCGATCACCGTTGCAAAACGGTTGTCACCGCCGAGTCCGGCAAGCTCAAGGGAAAGACCGTTCACCACCCCGCTCCTGGGAATAAGTTTGTCGTCCCGCGAGTCCTTTACAATGTTCCCGGTCACACTGCTGGTAGTAGAACTCCCCTTTTCCTCCCTGAGGACATGGGCGGCATGGTGATTGATATTGGAAATATCCACCATCTCGAGTTTATAGGTGAGATACAGGCGAGTAAAATCAGCCACCGGAAATCCAAACCGGACATCTCCCCCCGTACTATCCTTATCAAAGTCCTCGTACTCCCGTTTCCATTTGAAGGCATCAAAACCGGCAGAAGTCCGGGTATCCCTGAACCAGGGTTCAGTGAAAGAGATGTTAAAACGGGTTGACCTCCCCCCTATGGTTGCCTGGAAACTGAGTTGCTGCCCCTTTCCGAACAGGTTATTCTGGGAGATCTGAAACATCCCTACCAGGGCATCCACCGAACTGTACCCTGCTCCCAAACTGAAGGAACCGGTCGGCTTTTCTTCCACTGCCACATTCAAGACAATCTTATCATCAGCACTCCCCTTACTGGTGGTGAAATTCACCTCTTTAAAATACCCTAAGTTGTTCACCTCCTGCTTGCTCCGTTTGATCTGGCTGGTAGAGTAAAGGTCTCCTTCTGCTAACCTGACCTCTCTCCGGATCACCTTATCCCGGGTCCGCGTATTTCCGGAAATGTTGACCTTCTCTATGGTGACCTTATCACCCTGCTCAATATCGAAGGCCACATCCACCGTCTGATTTTCAGGGTTAATCTTGGTCAGGGGTGAAATATCAGCGAAGGCATAACCCTGATCAGCATAGGTATCGGTAAGTTTTACGATATCATCATGGAGGGAGTTACTGCTGAAGACCTTACCGGATACAGTCTTGAGATCCTTAACCAGGGAACCTTTTTCTCCAAGAATATTTCCCGTAATGTCAACATTGCCCACCTTGAACTGTTTCCCTTCATCAATCGGTATGGTTATAAAGATCTTGTTCTTCTCATGTTTGATCTCTGGATTCCCAACCTTGGCCTGGATGTATCCCTCATTATAGTAAAAGGCAGTCAGTTTATCAATGTCCTTCTGGAAGGCATCCTCCTTGAAGATACCCGCTGAGGTGAAAAAAGAGAGGATATTTTTCTCCTTGGTATCCATGAACCTTTTGAGATTTTTTGCTGGAAAGGCTTCGTTCCCGGTAAAACTGATCTTTGCAATCTTGGATATATCGTGTTCCTTGATCTGGTAGGTTACCACGCATTCATCCGGTGTAGGCTCGGTTATCTTGAAATCAATCTCGGCAGAATAAAAACCTTTATCGGTGTACACCTTCTTTATCTTTTCCACATCCTCCTTTACCTGTTTCTCGTCCAAAATGTGTTTTGGTTTTATGCCAATCACCTTCTGGATATCATTGGTATTTACCTTGTTATTTCCAACGATCTTTATCTCTCGCATAGTTGGCTTTTCTATAACTACGAAGGTGATCTCTTTCCCCTCCGGTATATCTTCACTTTTGATCTGAATATCCCGAAAGTAGCCCATCTGATAAACATTTTTTAAATCCTGCTCCAGGGTTTTGGGAGAGAAGACCTCCCCCTCCTTACTCTTTATGTTCAATCGGATAGCAGCATCCTCGATATACTTATTCCCCTGTATCAGGAGCTTTGCAATGAGTATCTTGTTTAAAATCTTGAGATTCGCCTCCCAGGCTAAATCAGTCATCTTTGCAGGAATGCTTTCCATGTCCGGTATTGCTTTAAAGACATGAGAGATCGGCCTTTCCCCCTTGACGTCGATAATGGTAGTATCCAGGCTAATATTTTTTCCAATCTTGGTGAAGCTTCCCAGAATGACAAAATCAGCACCTACCTCCACGCCCAGAGCCTTAGCTGTACTCTCATCAATTTCTTCTATTTTAAAGGAAGAGGTCGCTTCCTTAAGGGTAAACTTATCCACCGTGGCGATATCCTTCTCCTTTTCCAGACGTGTAGACAGCATTTCCGCCAATCCCGGTTGCAAATAGGAAAGATTCTCCTCACTGTGGATCCGGAAGGGAAGGACAGCTACCTTTGGTAATTCTTCTCCCCATCCCATCGCTACCCAGAGAAGGACGAAGAGAGAAAGGGAGAGAAGTCTCTTTAACATTTACAGTTTGGATACCTCTTCAATTCGACTCATCTTTTACCACCCTACCATCTACCAAGGTAACCCTGCGAGGTATCCTCTGGGCTAATTCAGGATTATGGGTTACCAGGATCATGGTGGTACCCATTTCCTGATTGAGTTCGCAGAGAAGCTCAAAGATGGTATTGCCTGTCCGAGTATCCAGATTTCCTGTGGGCTCATCAGCCAAGAGAAACTCAGGATTAAGGAAAAGGGCCCTGGCCACTGCCACCCTTTGTTGCTCACCCCCGGATAATTCTCCTTGCTTATGGGTGAGCCTTTCCTTTAACCCCATACGGGTGAGGATCTGTTCACCTCTTTGGGATGCCTCTTTTTTGCTCATTCCCTGAATTAGTCCAGGCATCATAGTGTTCTCAAGGGCATTGAGTTCTGGGATGAGATGATGAAACTGGAAGATGAACCCGATCTTCTCGTTCCGAAACCTGGCGAGCTTCTCCTCCTTCCAGGAGAAGATATCTTCTCGCCAATAGAGGATTCTTCCTGAGGTTGGTCTGTCCAAAGTACCGAGCAGGTAAAGGAATGTGCTCTTTCCTACCCCGGAGGCACCCACGATTGCCAAGGCCTCACCTTTAAGAATACTAAGTTCAACCCCTTTGAGCACCTCAGTCTTCTTCTTCTGAGAATCGAAAGACTTATAGATATTTTCTACCCGAACCAAAGGTTGAGGCCTGCTCAAAGATTCTCCCCCTGTTTGAGAACAACGGCTATTCATATCTGAGAGCCTCAGCAGGTTCAAGCTTTGATGCTTTCCATGAGGGATAGATCGTGGCAAGTAAACTGATAATGAATGCGGAAAGGGCGACAAGAAAGAGGTCAATGATCTTCATCTTCACTGAAAGGGTGGAAATATAATAGATGTCACCTGGCAGTTTGATGAACTGGTATTTGGTCTGGAGCCAGCCGAGTGCATACCCACCCAAAAGCCCTAATAGGGTACCGAACAGACCGATAATCAAGCCTATAATTACAAATGTCCTCATGATGCTCAACGAGGTTGCTCCCATTGATTTTAAGATGGCAATATCTTTTCGCTTTTCCGTTACGAGCATGATCAGGGTTCCTATGATAGAGAAGGCTGCAACTAAGATGATTAAAATTAAGATGATAAACATGGCCAGCTTTTCTAATTTCAAAGCTGAAAAGAGATTCCGGTTCATCTCCATCCAGTCCTTGATCTGATAGGCAAAACCCAATTTCTGTTGAATCCTGCTGGCAATCTCCTTTACCTTAAAGATATCCTCTGTCTTTGCTTCAACGCCGGTGACTATATCCCCCATATTGAGGAAATTCTGCGCCTCCTTGAGGGTGACGTAGGCGAGCGTAGAATCATACTCATACATACCTGAGTTGAAAATTCCTACCACTTGAAATCTCTTTGAGCGAGGCTGAACACCCATGGGGGTAATCATGCCTAAAGGAGAGACCACATTTATCACATCGTGATAGAAGAGGCCAAGATGGCGGGACAGTTCTTTGCCGATTATGATACCGGATAAACCTGAAGCTTCTCTCTTCAGCTCTTTGAGGCTTCCCTCTGCCAGGGTTCTGTCGAGATTGGTTACTCTCTGAGCAGTATCAGGATCGATCCCTCGCAATACCACCCCAAATGCATTGGATTCACTGGTGAGCATAACCTGGCTATAGATGAAGGGGGTAGCAGAAATTACCCCTTTCACCTTCTTTACCTCATCCATCACCTCCCGGTAGTTATCCATGTTCCTATCATATCTCATGACCACTAAGTGAGAATTAGTGCCGAGGATCTTGTCCCGTAAGTCCTCCTCGAAGCCGGTCATCACGCCCAGGACGATGATCAGTGCCATTACCCCGATGGCCACTCCGCAGATAGAGATCAGGGTAAAGATAGAGAGGAGGGCTTGATGGCTCTTTGACCTTAAGAACCTGAGACTTATATACCACTCGTAGGGCATCTTTACCTATCTTTTCGCAAGAGAGGAAAAAGGATTACTTCCCGAATGGATGACGAATTAGTGAGGACCATTGCCAGCCGATCAATACCAATCCCTTCCCCGGCAGTAGGAGGCATGCCGTACTCCAATGCCCGGATGAAGTCTTCATCCATGATGTGGAATAACCCTTCCTCGCTTATACCCTTCTTCTCCATTTGTTTGATGAATCTCTCCCTCTGGTCAAGCGGATCGTTCAGCTCAGAAAACGCATTGGCGATCTCCTTGCCAGCGATATACAATTCAAAACGTTCAGCCACTTCTGGATGATCGTCTTTTCTGCGGGAAAGAGGAGAGACCTCAATGGGATAGTTGGTGACAAAGGTGGGCTGGATCAGATGTGGTTCTACCACGTGGGAAAATATCTCCGGGAGAATTTCGCCGAGATTCATCCTTTCAGATAGATCAATACCTAATTCCTTGGCATATTTTAGTAAAGCTGATTTATCCTCAAGCACCTCTGATTTTACTCCTCCATACTCCATGATCGCCTCTTCCAAGGTAACCCGCCTCCAGGGTGGGGTAAAATCAAGCTGATCCCCTTGGTATTGAAACTGAAGCCCTCCTTGAACCCCCTTTACTACAGAGCAGAGCATTTCTTCAGTAAGATCCATCAGGTCAAGATAGGTACAATAAGTGCAGTAGAATTCCAACATGGTGAATTCAGGATTATGCTGGGTAGATATACCTTCGTTTCGAAAGCTACGATTGATCTCAAAGATCCTTTCCCATCCACCTACAATGAGCCGTTTTAAGTAGAGCTCCGGTGCAATCCTTAAGTAGAGATCCATTGCCAGTGCATGGTGGTGAGTTTTGAAGGGTCTGGCTAAGGCCCCTCCTGGAAGAGGTTGCATCATGGGGGTCTCAATTTCTAAGAAATCCCTTTCCACAAGAAAATCCCTTATGAGGCGTATCATGAGAGCCCTCTTTAAGAAGGTTTCTTTTGCCTTCGGGTTGATAATGAGATCCAGATAGCGCTGACGAAAGCGGGTCTCTACATCAGTAAGCCCGTGCCACTTTTCAGGGAGGGGTCGTAAAGATTTTGCCAGGAGCCTGATCTCTTCTGCCTGGATTGTCAACTCCTCAGTGTGGGTTTTAAATACCTTCCCTTTGATCCCGATAAAATCACCTATGTCCATCTTCTTAAAGAGGTTAAAGCCCTCCTCACCTAAAAGATCCTTCTTAAGATAGGCCTGAATTTTTCCTTTCCGATCCTGGAGGTGAAAGAAGACGGCCTTGCCAAAATTTCTAATAGACATTATTCTCCCGGCCAATGAGAACACCTCTTCAACTTTTTGGAGATCTCCCGTGGTATAACCTTTAAATCTCTCGATGATCTCACCGGTGGTGTTTTTTATTTTAAAGTCGTTAGGGTAGGGATTTATTCCACTTTCTCTGAGTTCTTTGAGCTTTTTTAATCTCTGTTGAAAAAGCTCGTCTTTTTCCTCCATGAGCCTCCTTAAAAAATATGCTATCACTTGAAATTCAAAAATACTAACCCACCACCCAGTCCGTAGTCAAGAAATAAACTCAGTTTTGCAATTGCAAATTCTGATAAATCCTTGACAAAATTTAAGTGCTTATGATATTTTTTAAAAGTGAAAGCTCCATCTATAAAGATCCTCAGTCCCGACCACAAAGAACAGGTAGGTTGCCCCATAGTTGGCATTTCAAACAGTTTAAATATCAGAAAGAAAGGAGATGGAGAAACTGGTAGGTATTTCAGCCAGAGTTTGTATATCCGAACAGGTTCGGATATAACTAAGTTATGAGAAATTCCAGTATAAATGTTCAAGAAAAAGAGATGAGAAAGGAGTCAGAATGAATATCTACGTAGGCAATTTACCACATGAGGTTACCGAAGAAGATTTGCGACAGACTTTTGAAGCCTTTGGGCAGGTCACATCTGCCAAAATCATCACGGACAAATTCAGCGGGGTATCGAGAGGATTCGGATTTGTGGAGATGCCAGCCAAAGCTGAAGCCCAGGCCGCGATCACCGGCCTTAACGGCAAAGATTTGAAAGGACGAACGCTCAGCGTTAATGAGGCTCGCCCTCGCTCTGAAAGCCGAGGGCGGTAGAGAAAGAAGAGGGGTGGTAGGCGCTCCTGGTGAGCAGAGTGTGGACATAACTGGGATAGCCAGGAACTTCAGTGTAAAAGCGGGATAAGATTTTAAGGAGATGTCCCCAACAGCCAGATAGTAATTAGCTGAGATTGCTATTCAAACGTTTCTCCATTTTTCAGCTTTGACCGTTACTTGTCATGCCTCCCCCAAATAACATTTTGACAATTGAAAATCATAGTGCTATTTTAGTCTTAATTCTGGTCAACCTGAATGGAGGTCAAGAAATGAAGACATTATCGGTGTCCGAGGCTAAGATGAAGTTGAGCGGACTCATTGAGACCGTGAATACTACTGATGAAGAAATAGTAATCACAAAGAATGGCCGTCCCGCGGCAGTTCTGGTAAGTCCAGACGAATTCGACAGCTGGAAAGAAACGATCGCTGTTCGTTCTGATTCAGCCCTGATGAATGAAATTAAAAAAGGGCTTCGGACATTAAAAACTAAGAAGGCAAGGCTGTACACCCTTGAGGAATTATTTAAATAGTCTTCCTGGGAATACTCCACGGATGTACAAACTCAAGATCCCAGATGAATTAGTAGCGCTTATTCGCGCTCTCCATCCGTACATCAAAAGAAAGATTAAAGCATCTCTGAAGACAATCCTATCTGACCCATATTCAGGGAAAGTTTTAAGAGACGAGCTCGTTGGACTAATGAGTTTTCGAGTAAGCCGTTTGAGGATAGTTTACAGGATTTCAAATAAGAAAGAGATTGAAATTGTCGCAATTGGTCCGCGTGAACGCATATATGAGAAAACTTTTCAGATAATTAAAAAAGAAGGAGTTTAACCGTTACTCAATTGCCCCAGCCATCTTGAAGATAGGAAGGTACATGGCGGCGAGCATGGTACCCACAGTCCCACCCAGGAAGATCATCATGAATGGTTCAATCAGCTTGGTTAAGGCATCCACTGCAACGTCTACCTCTTCATCATAAAAGTCTGCAATTTTTGTTAACATTGCATCCAGGGCACCAGTGGATTCACCTACCGATACCATCTGAACCACCATGGGAGGGAAGACCCCACTTCTGCCCAAAGGTTCAGCGATAGTCTTGCCTTCACTGATACTCTTCCGGGTATCGAGGATGGCCATCTGGACAATCTTATTGCCTACGGTCTTGGCCACGATATCGAGACCATCCAGGATCGGGACACCACTGGTAATCATTGTTCCCAAGGTTCGAGTAAAATTGGCTACAGCCACTTTCCTCAGGAGTGGGCCAAAGACCGGTAATTTCAAAAACATCCTGTCAAACTGGGTTTTGCCAGATTCCGTTTTGTAATAACTCCTGAAGGTAAAGATCACAACCCCTATACCTATGAGAATGTGAAAGATGTATTTCCGCATGAAGGCACTTAAGTTGACTACAGCCTGGGTTAACCCGGGTAGGGTGCCGCCGAAATCGGCAAACATCTTCTGGAATACAGGGATGACAAAGACAAGCAGCACAATGACTACTGCAATGGCAATAATGAGAACTACTGTGGGATAGGTGAAGGCCCCTTTCACTTTACTTCGGAGTTTGGCTGCTTTCTCGAAATAGGCGGCAAGTCGAGATAATATGGTGTCCAGCACCCCACCTATCTCACCGGCAGCCACCAGATTAACAAAGAGATTATTGAAGACCTTGGGATGTTTCTTAAGGGCATCCGCCAGGGTTGATCCACTCTCAACATCCTTTTTGACCTGGAGGAGGATCTTTTTGAAGGTCTTGTTCTCCTCTTGGGAGGATAGAATTTCAAGGCCTTGAACAAGGGGAAGGCCAGCATCAATCAGTGTGGCAAATTGGCGGGTGAATACGATGATATCCTTGTCTTTTACCTTACCTTTGAAGAATGGGATGTTTTCGAGAATATCACGGGGCTTGAGTTTGATCCTGGTGACCTGGATGTTCTGGGTTCTCAGCATTAAACGAACTGCTGCTTCGGTAGCAGCCTCCATTTCACCCCTCTGAGGTACCCCTTGAGATGTTCTTCCTTCCCAGATAAATTCAGTCATGGCTTTTTACCTCCTTACTCATCTCCCACTGTGGCTCTCAAGACCTCTTCGATGGTGGTAATCCCCTCTTTAAATTTGGTGATGCCGCTCTGGCGAATGGTCTTCATCCCTTGGCGGATAGCCTCCTTTTTGATATCGAGGGCTGAGGCACCCTGCAGGATCAGCTCTTTTAAGTTCTCTCCCACTGGCATTACCTCGTAGAGGGCCATTCTGCCTTTAAATCCGGTATCGCTACAGTTTTTGCACCCCTTCCCCCGATAGAAGGTATGACCCTTGAATTCTTCAGGTGGAAGCCCCAGATCAAGCAGGGCCTGATCAGATATCTCTGCCGGCTGCTTACATTCAGGACAGATTTTCCTCACCAGTCTCTGGGCAAGCATGAGATTCACTGAAGAGGCAACGAGAAATGGCTCGACCCCCATATTCAGAAGTCGATTCACTGTGCTGGGGGCATCATTGGTATGAAGGGTGCTTAAGACGAGATGGCCGGTTAAAGCTGCCTTAATTGCAATCTCAGCTGTTTCAAAGTCTCTGATCTCCCCTACCAGAATGATGTCTGGATCCTGTCTCAAAAATGACCTTAAGGCATTGGCGAAAGTCAAGCCGATCTCTTCATGGATCTGCACTTGATTTACTCCGGGAAGGTTAAACTCAACCGGGTCTTCAGCCGTGGAGATATTGTCGGTAGTTTTGTTCAACTCACTTATCGCTGAGTAAAGGGTGGTGGTCTTTCCGCTTCCAGTTGGTCCTGTAACCAGTACCATCCCGAATGGCTTGTGGATCGCCTCCTGGAAATTCTTCAAAGCCTTTTCCTCAAACCCGAGTTTGGTCATATCCAACTGGAGAGTAGACTTATCCAGGAGTCTTAAGACCACCTTCTCTCCGAAGAGGGTGGGGAGAACCGAAACCCTGAAATCCATCTCCTGTCCCTTGCCCAACTTGAGCTTAATCCTTCCATCCTGAGGCAGCCTTCTTTCAGCGATATCCAGCTTGGACATGATCTTGACCCTTGAGATGAGGGCATTTTTCATCTTCATCGGGGGCTTCAACTGCTCGTAAAGTACGCCATCCATCCGGTACCGAACCCTGAAGGTCTTTTCATATGGTTCAATGTGAATATCGCTCGCCCTCTTTTTTATGGCGTCAGTCAAAATAAAGTTTACCAGCTTTACAATCGGCGCATCTTCACTTGCCCTGGAAAGGGCTGTTACATCGACCTCTTCTCCCTCCTCGAGATACTCCACCCCTTCCCCTTCGATGCCGGTCATGAGATCGGCAATACCAGCAGAAGACTCATAATACCTTTCGATAGCAGCCTTGATATCACTATCTGAAGCTGCCAGCGCCTCAATGCGGTATCCGGTTAAAAACTTAATGTCATCGATGGCAAAGATATTTGAAGGATCAGCCATGGCAATGATCAAGGTTGATCCTCTCAGATTCAAAGGCATCACCCGGTATTTTAGGACGACATCTGATGGGATTAATTTAGTCACACTTGAATCTATGGTAAAGTCACTGAGATCAATGGACGGTATACCGTATTGGTTGCTCAAGAAGGAGAGGAGATCGCTTTCCTTAACGAACCCTAATTTTACAAGAATTGATCCCAGGCGTTCACCAGTGTTCCTTTGTTCCCCTAACGCCTTCTCGAGTTGTTCGGGAGTGATGACCCTCTTTTTTACTAATACCTCTCCTAATTTCTCAGCCATCCTGTGTCTCAATAAATTATATAGAAAAGATATTGAATTTAGCGATATGTGTCAAGTTATTTATGATATATGTCTGTTAAGAGGTAAACCTTGAAATAAACGGGCAGGCAAAGAGCAATCAACAGGGTTGATCCATATTAAAGCCAGTATTTTCTCCGCTTATTCCTTGACAAATCCACTTCAGTAAATCTATATTTTAGCAGTATAAAAATAATAATCATTGAAAGGAGAAGGTGAATGGGTATAGTGCTGGAAAAGATCGAAGAGTTGAAACAAAGAGAAGAAAAAGAAAGGGCTATGGGTGGTCCCAAAGCCATACAAAAGCAGCATGAAAGTAATAAGCTTACAGCGAGAGAACGATTAGACTTGTTTTTTGATAAAGAAACCTTCAGAGAACTGGATATGTTTGTCCATCACCGGTGTGTAAATTTTGACATGCCTAAAACAGAAATTCCCGGCGATGGAGTGATAATCGGTTATGGAACGGTAGGGGGAAGGCCGATATTTGCCTTTGCCCAGGACTTTACAGCCCGTGCAGGTACCTTAGGAGAAATGCATGCCAAAAAGATCTGCAAGGTTATGGATCTTGCTTTAAAAGCGGGAGCCCCTATTGTAGGTTTTAACGATTCAGGTGGTGCAAGGATTCAAGAGGGGGTTGATGCCCTGTTTGGTTATGGGGAGATCTTTTTCCGTAATTCTGCAGCATCAGGAGTAATACCACAGATCGCTGCCATTATGGGTCCAACAGCTGGAGGGGCTGTATATTCTCCAGCCATGACTGACTGGGTATTCATGGTTAACAAGAGTAGCTATATGTTCATCACCGGTCCTGATGTGATCAAGGCAGTTACCGGCGAGGAGATTACCCAGGAAGAACTGGGAGGAGCAATGACCCATAACTCCAAGAGTGGGGTGGCTCAATTTATTGGAGAGAATGACACCCATACGATTGAGATGATCAAGAGGCTTTTAAGCTATCTGCCTTCCAACAACATCGATGACCCCCCCATTTTAGACCTGGGAGATGATCCTGATCGGATTGATCCCAGTCTTGACACGATTATCCCGGACAACCCACGATTGAGCTACGACATGAAGGATGTAATCCGGTCAATTGTGGATAAAGGTGAATTCATGGAGCCTTACGAGTACTATGCCCAAAATATGATTGTCTGCTTTGCACGTCTGAACGGGCGAACTGTAGGGATCATTGCAAATCAACCTAAGGTGTTGGCAGGGTGCCTGGATGTGAATGCATCCGACAAAGCAACCCGTTTTATTCGCTTCTGTGATGCCTTCAATATCCCCCTTATCACTATAGCCGATGTACCTGGTTACCTGCCGGGAAAAGACCAGGAATGGACAGGTATCATTCGCCATGGGGCTAAACTCCTCTGGTGTTACTCAGAGGCTACGGTTCCCAAGATCACCTTGATTACACGCAAGGCTTATGGCGGGGCATATATCGCCATGTGTAGCCACCACCTGGGGGCTGATTTCGTCTTTAGCTGGCCTTCAGCAGAGATTGCAGTGATGGGTGCAGAGGGGGCGGCCAATATCATCCACCGGAAGGAGATTGCCGAGGCTGGAGACCCTAAGGCAAAGAGGGAAGAAAAGATTGCAGAGTACCAGAGGCTCTTCTCTAACCCTTACATTGCTGCATCCCGGGGCTATGTGGATGCAGTGATTGTCCCCGAGGAGACAAGACCGCAGATCATCAGTGCACTTGAGATGATCATCAATAAGCGGGAGACCCGTCCACCGAAAAAGCACGGGAACATCCCGGTGTGATACTGACCAAAAGGGAAGGCTTAATGAACATAAACAGAGAGAAACAGATAGACATAGGAAGAAAAGAAAAGATCACAGCAGCAGTTATGGGTGGGGTTAATGCCTATATTAAAAGTGAGGAGGAAGGGTTTGCTCTTTCCATTCTCAAGGGGAGAAGATCGGGCCTTACATCCAGTTCCTGGGGAATGAATGGTAGGCAGGAGATGATGCAGGTAAAGAGAATGTGGCAGATGAGATGGTTCAAATAAATGGCCACTCAGCAGCGATGATTGATGGGAAGGGGTGATTATGAGTAACGATAAGAAAGAAGGAGAAAAGAATCCAGTTAAAGTAACTGATACCACATTCCGGGATGGACACCAGTCCTCTCTGGCCACCAGAATGCGTCTTGAGGATATGCTTCCGGTACTGGAGGAGTTGGATCAGGCAGGTTTTTACTCGATAGAGGTTTGGGGAGGAGCTACCTTCGATGTGTGTCACCGCTTCTTGAATGAGGACCCCTGGGAGAGATTAAAGACCATCAAGAGGCATGTGACTAAGACCCCATTGCAGATGCTGCTTCGAGGACAGAATCTGGTAGGCTACCGGCATTATGCCGATGATGTGGTAAAGGCCTTCGTGTATCAATCAGCAGAGTGCGGGATGGACGTCTTCCGGGTGTTTGATGCCTTAAATGACGAGAGAAATTTTGAGGCCTCCTTTAAAGCGATCAAGGATTGCAGAAAGCATATTCAAGCGGCGATCTGCTACTCCTTAACAGAAAGAAGGCTTGGAGGGCCGGTCTATAATATTGACTACTTTGTGAAAAAGGCCAAGACGCTTGAGGATATGGGTGCAGACTCCCTCTGTATTAAGGACATGGCAGGGTTAATCTCTCCCTTCGATGTCTATGATTTGATCAGGGCATTGAAAAAGGTGGTGAAGATACCCATTCAGCTTCATACCCACTATACCAGCGGAATGGCCTCCATGGCCTATCTCAAGGCCATTGAAGCAGGGGTAGACATTGTTGATACTGCTTTGGCACCCTTCGCCTTGCGATCATCACAACCGGCTATTGAACCCATCGTAGTAGCCCTTCAAGGTACGCCGAGGGATACAGGCCTTGATCTCTCTATCCTTTTCAAGCTGGGAGAGTTTTTAGAGTCAATTGCACCTAAATATCGAGATTTTCTGGATACCACCAAAATGGGGGTAATTGATACCGCTGTTCTCATGCACCAGATCCCCGGGGGGATGCTTACCAATTTAGTGAGCCAGCTTAGAGAGGCAGGGGCCTTGGATAAGATCAAAGAGGTGTACGAAGAACTTCCCAGAACCAGAAAGGACATGGGTTACCCACCACTGGTTACACCTTCAAGTCAAATCGTGGGGATACAGGCAGTCCAGAATGTCCTCTTTGGGAGATATAAGATGGTTTCAGGCCAGGTCAAGGACTATGCTTATGGACTCTATGGAAGACCACCAGTGCCAATGGATAAAGAGGTGCAGAAGAAGATATTAAAAGGATATGAACGGGGTGAAACTCCCATTACCTGCCGGCCTGCTGACGTCTTGGAGCCAGAGATGGAGAAGGCCAAGGAGGCAACCAAAGGGTTGGCCAAGGATAGCAGGGATATACTGATTTATGCCCTCTATCCCACTACTGGACTCCGCTTTCTCAAGTGGAAATATGGGGTAGAACCCCCTCCACCCTCTGTAAGACCTAAGACTTTGGAAGATGTTAAACAGGAAGATGAATTGGTTGCCAAGGCCAAGGCGGGAAAACTGATAGAGAAGCCTGAAAAGCCTGTACCTGAGAAGGGACCGGGGATCAAAACCTTTCATGTCTTTGTAGATGGAGAGTACTTTGAAGTGGAAGTGGATGGAGTAGGAAGAACTCCCCGGATCACTGAAATGGGGCCCGGCGTAAGACCATCTACTCCTCCTCAGCCATCTGAACCAATAAAGCCACCAGAGAAAGAGACACCGATAGTTACCAGGCCCAAAACTGAGTTATCTGCAGATGAGGTAGGAATCACTGCCCCGATGCCAGGTATGATAATTAGCTATAATGTCAAGGTGGGCGATAAGGTGAAGACAGGTGATGTGATTATTGTGCTGGAGGCAATGAAGATGCTGAATAATCTGACTTCTCCTGTGGATGGGGTGGTGAAATCAGTTCATTTCAATGCCGGATCGTCAGTTGTAAAAGATGAGCTCTTATGTGTTATCTCCACCAAATAAAAGGTTATGGGGTTTAGAAAGACTTTCCTCCTCCTCTTGACCCTTATAGTCTTAGGGGGCTATTACTATCTCTTTGAGATGAAATTTAGAGAGGAGAAAGAGAAGGGTGGGAAAGCGACGAAAGCTGAGGAACTAAGAAAGGTCTTCCCCTTCGCGGAGAAAGATTTTATCGATATACGAATTGTTCGGGATAAAGAGGAGATTCATTACCAAAGGAATAGCGAAGGTTGGCAGATGGTGAGGCCCCTGTTGATCCAGGGTGATGGGTCTTCCTTGGAAGGGCTTTTAGAGAGCCTGAAGGATTTAAGTGAAGTTGAGTCCGTGATAGATCGTCCCTCAAATGTAAGTGAATTTGGATTGGATAAACCTTCTCTTACTATTGAAGTGAAGACCAAAGGGAGTGTTCTTCCTAAAACCCTTTTTCTGGGGAACGATACTCCTACCCGCATCACAATCTATGCTAAAACCTCTGATTCCTCTCGAGTATTTATGGTTGGATCGTTAATCAGATGGGAGGTGAATAAAGAGTTCGATAACCTGAAGAACAGGATAGGGCCGTTCTTTAAGGGAGGGAAGTAAGAGGTAAAAGAATAATCCAGAATACAGAAGTCAGAATTCAGAATCCGCCACAGGCGGACTGACTCCTGAATTCTAAGGAGGAGCCGCTGGACATCTTTGCTCATGGACTTTGGAGTTATGCTGCTTTGCACAAGGCCCCCCATACGAAGGCAGTCATCGCAGTAGGGATGCTTCCTGACGTTATTCCCTTTGCCCCTCTCCTCATTTCACAGCTCATCAAGGGCACATTCAAATTCTCTGCTCCACCTCATAATCCCGATGACATACCCAGGATTGCCTACCAGGTTTACGACCTCACTCACAGTTTTATCACGGTAATAATCGTCTTTGCCCTCATCTACCTATTAACCAGAAGGTTTTATCTCTTTCTCCTTGCCTGGCCCTTACATATCCTCTTAGATATTCCAACCCATACCTCAAAATTCTTCCCTACCCATTTTCTCTACCCTTTATCCGATTTTCATCTGAGTGGAATAAGCTGGGGGAGACCTTGGTTTATGCTTTTTAATTACGCTGCTCTTTTAATTGTCTATCTAATCTTGATTTTTGCCTAAAAGGAACACGAGAGGGGATCTTTTATTTACGGTGAGTTTTTAGATATTCCTTCTTGGACCAACTTGGTTACCTGGTCTATTTTAAAAGGTTTGCTGAGTATAAAATCAACTCCATGGGTTCTCTTTTTTTCTTCATCCAGTTGAACCTCCCAGCCGGTAATTAACGCCACAGGCATTTGTGGATTCAACTCCTTTACCTTTTTAGAAACCTCCCAACCTGAAATACCGGACATACCCAAATCAGTAAAAACCATATCAAATATCCTGTTCTTAAAGAGTTTCAATCCTTCCTCTCCATTTGAGGCGATTACTACTTCGTGACCAACTGTCTGTAAGAGTTCACAAAGGACCTTCCTTACTTCCTCTTCGTCATCAATTACCAGGATCCTTGCCTTCTTCTCTTTATTAATAGGAGAAGGAGCTTTCTCCTTCTCGCTCATCCCTTGAGCAATGGGGAGTTTGAGTATAACGCTTGTCCCTTTTCCTTCCACGCTCTGTATGGTAATGTCGCCTTGGTGCCTCTTGATAATACCATAGGATACACTCATACCTAAGCCTATCCGCTGTGGGCCTTTGGTTGTAAAGAAAGGATCGAAGACCTTCTCCCTGACCTCTTTAGACATTCCATGCCCAGAATCGCTTATCGAGAGGACGACAGATCTATGGTCCAATGAAGACTTAATAAAGATATTTCCACCCTCGGGCATAGCATCGAGAGAATTTTTGATGATATTGGTCAATACCTCCCTCAATTCAGAGGGGTTTCCAGCAACAGGGAGGAGCGTTTTTGGCAGGTATTTCATGATGTTTATTTTCTTCCCCTGAGCCTCTGCCTCATCTTTCCACTGGGGTTTTGTGAATTCAATGACATCATTGATCAGCTCATTGATATCAATCTCCATAGAGCTTTGGGTATCGGGCGTAATCTTCGTGAACTCCTGTATCCTCCTCACAGCCTCAGCTCCATCAGTTGTTGCCTTTTCAATGATCGTTAATCCCTCTGACAGGTATTTTGTGGATTGCCTCCTTTCTGCCCCTTGATAACTTTCAAGCTTTAATTTAAGGAGCTGAATCCTTCCCAGGATAGTTGCTAAAAGGTTATTAAAATCATGGGCAACACCACTTGCCATTTCTCCTAAGGCCTTAAGCCTCTCAGATTGAATGAGCTTTCCCTCCAATTGTTTTCTTTCACTGATATCTCGGAAAATCAGGGTGAAGATAAAGTCATCCCCTATTTTTAAAACAGAGAAAGTCGCTTCTATAGGAACCTCAGTCCCATCCTTTTTGATCACCCCTATCTCAAATATTTTACCATACGTGCCGGGTCGTCCTGTGGTATAGGTGCGCTGTATGGCATCTTCTTCAGTTTTTTGATATCGTGCTGGCATGAGTATTGTGGTTGGTTTCCCAATGATCTCTTGCCGGCTATATCCCAGAATCATCTCAGCCCTTTTATTAACGTTGATTATCCTGTTGTATTTGTCTGCGATGATGATTCCGTCATTAGCGGTCTCAAAGAGATCTCGGTATCTCTCTTCAGACTCCTTAAGTTCTCTTTTCAGTCTTTTCCTGTTGGTAATATCTCTTAAGATGATCAAACCACCTACATTGTTTCCATCTTCATCCTTTATCATGGTATAACTGCGTTCAACGGAGATTTTACTCCCATCCTTTTTTAGATGAATTGCTTCCTCGAGAGGACCACCTCCTTCCTCATAGAGCATTTTTAAATGCTTGTCGTGGAACCCATCTTTCAGATCCTCTTTGCTCGTTAACTGAGAGATATGCATACCCTCAAGTTCTTTTTCGGTATACCCGTAGATTTTGGCAGAGGCAGGGTTGACGCCCAGGACATTTCCCTTTTCATCAACAATCATAATTCCGTCCTCTGAGGATTTAAAAACCTGTTCCAGGAACTCTTTCGTGGCAAAGACAGAATCAAATTTACTCATTTTTTACTCCATTATTTCCATTCGTTGACCTCATTATATATATCGGAATTTCTTTATTAAAGATTTAAGGAAAATTTTTACCTTCATTTTCATTTGGCTACCACATCATTTTCATTTTATCTTGACGAATTACAGAAATTTTAATATGTTAACGATGTAGTTGGAACGATGTAGTTGGTCAAAAGAAAAGGGACAGGGGAACCCACGGCCACTTACGGCGAGATAACACCGGATAAGGTCCCCCAAATAGTCGACGCTATAAGAATATAACTTTGGGTGCGATTTTTAAAATGGAGGGGTTAAAACATTGATCCAGATAGATAATGAAAAATGTGTATCCTGCGGTGGTTGTGTAGATCTTTGTCCAACTACAGCTATTGCTTTTATCAACGATGTGGTGATCATCGATCCCGAGATCTGTTTGGAATGTGAGACCTGTATCAAGGTCTGTCCCATGAAAGCACCTCAGCGGTTGAATTAAGACCACCTGAGGATAAGGAGGAGATATGAAAAGGCTTTACGATGTGGTGGTGGTAGGTGCTGGACCTGGCGGAACAATAGCTGCAAAAACTGCAGCCGAGCATGGTCTTGAGGTGGCCTTACTTGAGAGGAAGATGAACCTTTCCATTGTACGGAGGGCATGCACAGCCTGTTTGGGGATTAAGGATGAGTTTTTCGGAGATGTACAATTTTTTGATGACAAGACCAAGAGACTCCTTTTCCCCCGGAATGGGTTTTCCATTAAATACGATGGTCCAACCCTGAACATCTATGGCTTTCACCTGACGAGCCCAAATGGTACCAAGGTGAAGTTAGGCGATGTAAACCAGGGAAAGAAAATAGGCAATGATGCCCGGGTAGCAGTGATGGTTCACAAAGGACAACTCATCCAGGGATTAGCAGATGAATGTAGAGCCAATGGGGTACACATCTACCTTGATACGAATGTGATTGATATATGGAATGAACCGGATGGGGTAGTAGTGAGCGACCATAGGGGAAATCAGTATAAGGGTAGATTTGTCATTGCCGCTGATGGGGTGAATTCCAGGATCATGAGGAAGCTGGGGATCAACAAAGAAAGAAAGTGGCTTGGCACTTACAAAGACCGTGCCCAGGAGATGGAAGGGGTAGAATTTGATGAGATGGATGCCCTGATCTTCGCCATGGGGTGGAATACTAGTATCTCTCTTGCTCCCTCGATCCACGAGGGGTGGTACCACGTGGCAGCAGCGAGTTATAACTGGAGGGATGATCTTGAGAAAGGGTTACAGGAGTTCATGGAATCACCCGCCTACGCCCCCTGGTTCAAGAAGGCGAGGGTAGTTGCAGGTCATGGGAGTGCCTGTGTCTCCAACATTTACTCATCCATTTCAGTGCCCTATAAGGACAATGTCCTCATAGTTGGAGATGCAGGGTGGATGCAGGAGTGCTCCATTGGTGGGGCACTCATGATGGGGAATAAGGCAGCCTATGCGGTGATTTATGCGATCGATAACAAGGAGATCAATAAGCAAGGGGTTTCAAGGTACTTAGAGTGGTGGGACAAATATCTCTACGGACCATACGGCAGAGGTGGGGGGTTTGGTGCCGACCTGAAGGATTACATAACCGCTGAGGACATAAATTATCTCGCCAGCCTCATTGATCACCCTCTGCGTGCCACTCTCGATTTCTTTACAATCTACCGTAGCATTGGCCGGGCTTACCTGGAGCAGTTTCCGAGGATTTCTGACGAAAGACCGGACATTATGGAGAAGTTTATGGCCATGCGTTCAGTACATCCGGAAGATGGACTAGCCAAGAGAAGGAGGAATGGATTCCTCTCCCTCTCCTAAAAGGGAGCCTATTAAAAATCGTTTAGCGAGAGTCGTAAAATTCTTGCATGGGAGAGGCAGAGGTAAAAAAGGATCCCGCCCTTTTTATGTTTAAAACGTCCCGTATATAAACCTCAAAGAATTCCACACAGGGCAGATAAACACAAAACACAATTTTGACAGCTCTCAAAAAGCATAGTATACTAATATTTAGCATACAAAATGGGGGATTATCCCATGAAGAGAAAGATACTGATTAGTATTCTAATTGTTCTCATTATTGGCATCATGGCATTCATTGCGCTCAGAAATAAAGAAAACGGAGTAAAATTTAAAACTGCAAAGATCACCAGGGGTGACATACAGGCAGTAGTTACCGCAACTGGCACGGTAAACCCGGTTATCACGGTACAGGTAGGGACCCAGGTTTCGGGAAGGATACAACACCTCTACGCGGATTTTAATTCTCCTGTAAAGAAAGGGGAGCTTATTGCCCGGATAGACCCTGCAATTTTTGAAGCACAATTTCAGCAGTCGAAGGCGAATCTACTGAATGCCATGGCGAATGTGATGAAAGCAGAGGCTTCACTGCTTGATGCTAAAAGGGTTTTCAATCGCAACAAGGAACTCTTGGCCGGGAAGGTAGTCTCGCAGAGCGATTTTGATACGGCTGAGACAAATCGTGATGCTGCAGAGGCTCAACTCAATGCAGCAAAGGCGCAGGTTGCCCTGACAGAGGCGGCCTTGAAGTATGCCGAAACAAACCTCTTGTACACGAAAATAGTGTCTCCGGTTGATGGTATTGTCATATCGCGGAATGTTGATGTGGGCCAGACTGTGGCTGCAACCTTCCAGACCCCGACGCTCTTTGTGATTGCCCAGGATCTTACCAAGATGCAGATCAACACCAATGTTAATGAGGCGGATATCGGGAAAGTAGCATTAGGACAGCCTGTCGAATTTACCGTGGATGCCTATCCGGACATAACATTCAAAGGTACGGTATCACAGGTAAGAATTGCGCCAGTGACTATTCAAAATGTGGTCACCTACGATGTGGTAATTCTGGTAGATAATCCTGAATTCAAACTCAAACCGGGCATGACAGCCAGTGTATCGATAATTGTGGTGGTAAAAAAGGATGTCCTGAGAATTCCAAATGCCGCCTTGAGATTTAAGCCTACTGAAAAAGATTTTGTTGCAGTTGATCAAAAAGGAACTGGGGTCTGGATTATCGAGAACAAGAAGCCCCAACGGGTTGGCGTAACAACCGGCATCAGTAATGAGAAAGATACGGAACTTGTCACCGGGGCATTAAAGGAAAACCAGGATGTAATAGTCGAATCTTTTGGGAAGAGGAAAGAAACAAAGAGATCGGGACCCATGGGGTAACATGAAGATTATTACCATACAAAACGTGAGCAGGATTTACCAACTGGGCGATATCGCAATTCATGCCCTCGATAGCGTCTCGCTCACGATAGAAAGAGGGGAGTTCATAGCCATTATGGGCCCTTCCGGTTCCGGTAAATCTACCTTTATGAATATCATTGGTTGTCTTGACAGACCAACGAGCGGTCAGTATCTGCTCGAAGGTATTGATACAGCGCAATTAAACAGGGATGAACTGGCAGGAATAAGAAATAAAAAAATAGGGTTTGTATTTCAGGGATTCAATCTCCTTTCGAGAACATCAGCCTTTGAGAACGTTGAATTGCCGATGCTTTACAACGGTATTTCTGTAAAGGAGAGAAGAGAGAAGGCAGTAACAGCCCTCCGCAAAGTCGGTTTGGTAGGGAGAGAGAATCATAACCCCAATCAGCTTTCCATTGGCCAGCAGCAAAGGGTTGCAATAGCACGAGCACTGGTAAATGAGGCATCCATAATCCTTGCTGACGAGCCTACAGGGAACCTTGATACCAAGACGAGTGCTGAGATCATGAATTTATTTGTAAAGCTCAACCTGGAGACGAAGATTACCATTGTCCTCGTGACCCATGAATCGGACATAGCGGCCTATAGCAAGCGCATCATTCGATTCATCGATGGCAACGTCATCAGTGATGAACCGGTACAGAAATTATGATAAATATACCGTCAACCATAAAGATAGCGTTAAGGGCACTCAGGGTGAATAAAACGCGTTCAGCCTTGACCATGCTCGGCATCGTTATCGGTGTGAGTGCAGTAATTGCCATGATCGCGCTGGGCACTGGTGCAAGGCACAGGGTATCTGAAGAAATTGCCAGTATGGGGAGCAACCTCATCATGGTAATTCCAGGGTCAACGTCGGCCGGAGGCGTCAGGTTTGGCATGGGATCAGAACCTACGCTCACCATGGGGGACGCAGAGGCTATCAGGAGGGAGTGCCCTGCGGTCCTGGATGTTGCTCCGGTGCACAGCGGTGTCGCCCAAATTGTGTATGGAAACCAGAACTGGTCCACCTCCATCATGGGGACAACACCGAGCATCCTGCACGTCCGGGACTGGCCGGTAGCAACCGGCAGGCCGTTCACAGAGGAAGATCTCAAAAATATGAACAAGGTCTGTCTCATTGGCCGGACTGTTGCCGATAACCTGTTCGGTGGGACAGACGCCGTTGGTCAAATTATTAGGATAAAAATGGTGCCTTTTACCGTAATCGGGATCCTTGCTGTTAAGGGGCAATCCCTCATGGGTCAGGACCAGGATGATCTGGTTTATCTCCCCCTCACCACCGCCCAGAAGATGCTCTTTGGAACCCCCTTTCCGGGCATGGTGAGGATTATCATGGTTAAAGCAAAGGGTGTTGATTATTTGGACGGAGCTGAAAAAGAGATAAATGCACTGCTCAAACAGAGACATCATATTGGGCCAAAACAGGAGAATGATTTCTCTACGAGGAACCTTACTCAAATGATGCAGGGTGCTGAGCAGATAACGAAGGTAATGACATTAGTGCTGGGAGCCATCGCCTCGGTTTCTCTCTTAGTTGGAGGGATTGGGATTATGAACATCATGCTCGTTTCAGTCACCGAGAGGACCAGGGAAATAGGCATCCGGATGGCTGTTGGTGCCAAGACCTGGGACATCAGGCTACAGTTCCTCATCGAGTCACTGACCCTCTCACTGCTTGGAGGTGTTGTCGGGATCATCATCGGGATTGTCGGCTCAACCCTCATATCTAAACTTGCAGGCTGGTCCACGTTGGTCTCACCGTTCTCCATCCTGCTCGCTTTTGGCTTTTCCGGTGCAGTGGGGATATTCTTTGGATTCTACCCTGCCTATAAGGCCTCACTCCTCAATCCTATAGATGCACTAAGATACGAGTAGAGTAATCAGATCTTTCGCGTTAATGCGTATTCATAGGCCTCAATAAAATTTCCTTCATCCACATTTATCATCAGGAGATAAGATCCAATCCAAGCAGTTTTGCTATTGATGTAGTGGAGTTATAATAGTTTTATCGTGAAGCGCAAAATACTCCTCATCAACCCCTGGATATATGACTTTGCAGCCTATAACCTCTGGACAGGGAATTGAGGAGGTGAAGGAAGAAATCAGATTTTTGAAAACCCTCAATGTTCGCATCAATCTCACCGAGTTTTCACCTATCAAAGGCACACAGGGCTGATCTGAACTGGTTAAACAGGGTACAATCAATGATACGTTTGATCCACTCCTTACTAACAATACGGTCTTTTCATATCTCTATTCTGGTTATGCCCCTGAGGAAATAAGGAAGATAAAACTCGACGCG
>Ga0315289_10001684_pt1 | contig 34304 bp, 35 predicted proteins | sample YL17G11_40_MG_FD_203452 | JGI IMG/M metagenome (GOLD analysis project Ga0315289, IMG submission 203452) | Sediment microbial communities from Yellowstone Lake, YNP, Wyoming, USA - YL17G11_40 | ecosystem: Environmental > Aquatic > Freshwater > Lake > Sediment | place: USA: Wyoming | collected...
AGGCGAGGGCCGGTTCCGCCGTCGCACTCACTACGTGACGCCTAACGCCTCCGGCGTGCGCCAGTACCAGTACGGCGACAGCTTCAACCGCATCCACTGGCCCACCACGGTCCGCACCAACGAGCTCATGGTGAAGCTCTTCGAGCTGGACCCGGCCAGCGACATCTGGGTGGTGCTGGACCTGGAGCGGAAGGTCCACGTGGGCAGCGGCGACGACAGCACCGAGGAGTACGCTGTCAGGATCGCTGCCTCCGTGGCCCGCTACTTCCTGATGGCGAACCGCTCGGTGGGCTACCTGGCCCTGGGGCGCACCTTCGACCTTCAGGAGCCGGAGCGCGGCGCCCAGCACTACATGCGCATCCTGGAGCACCTGGCGCTGGCCGGCGCCGAGGGCGACTCCTCCCTAGCTGACCTCCTGGCTGTGGAGGGCCGCCGCTTCGGTCGCCACACGACGGTGCTCGTCGTCACCCCATCCACGGACGAGAGCTGGGTCCTCGGCCTCCAGTCCCTGTCCCAGAGGGGCGTCAAGGTGGCGGCCATCCTCCTGGAGCCTAGCACCTTCGGCTCGCCCGGCAACTCACTGCTGGTCTTCGGCACCCTCGCCGCCGGCGACGTCTACACCTATCTGGTCAAGCGCTCCGACAGCCTGGTGCGAGCCCTCGGCACTGGAGCCGACGGCCTCCAGGCGGGGGGCGGCGGGCGGGCGGAGGTGCGGCCTTGAGGCAGGCCTCCTGGAACGAGCTCTTCACTCCCCGGCCAGCGGAGCCCTTCACCGAATCCCCGCCGCGCGAGCATCCGCTCTCCTGGGAGGACGTCATCACCTTCGGGATCGTCCTGATGATGTTCCTGAGCGTCGTCGCCTCCATCGACCGCGCCCGCTGGGTGGACGACATGCCGTCGCTCTACGCCCTGGCCCTGGCGGGCCTCCTGCTGGGGGTGGCTCTGGCGCGCTCCCCGGCTGGCGAGCTGCTGGCCCACTCGCTGGCGCTCCTCGTAGGAGGCGCCGTCTGCCTGGCGACCCTCCTCTTCGTTGTGCCTGGGGGCAGCCCCGGCACCCGCGTCGACAATCTCGTGGACCGCATGCACGCCTGGTTCAGCGCCGCCTTCGCTGGGGGCATCAGCACCGACACCCTTCCCTTCATCACGCTGGTGGTGGTGCTGACCTGGCTGGCGGCCTACGTCTCCGCCTGGAGCATCTTCCGCTGGCACAACGCCTGGCTGGGGATAGTGCCTGGCGGGCTGGCCCTGCTCACCAACATCTCCTACCTCCCGGGGCGATTCAGCGTGTCTTTCGTTGTCTTCCTGTTTGCCGCCGTGCTGCTGGTCATGCGCGTGAACCTCCTCCATAGCATGCGGCGCTGGCGGGAGAGCGGAGTGCCCTACCCCGAGTTCCTGAGCCTTTCCTCCCTGCACCTTACGTTCTGGGCTGCCGTGTTTCTGCTCGCCGCCGCGTGGACGGTGCCGCCGGCGCAGGAGTCGGAAGCGCTGGTGAGCGCCTGGGAGCGCCTGACAGGGCCGGTAGCCGGGCGCGCCTCGGACCTCAGCCGCGTCTTCGCCGGGGTTCACAGCAGGAAACCAGTGAATGTGCATCGGTTCGGCTCCACTCTGCCCTTCCAGGGCAAGATCACGCTGGGACGGAGCCCAGTGATGGAAGTGCGGTCTGAAGAGGGAGGCTTCCTCCGCGCCCAGGTGTACGAGGTCTACACGCCAATGGGCTGGAAGACGGGAGAGCGCCGCCAGGACGCGGGTGTTGACGACCCTGGCGAGGTCACGGCGGCCGACGTGCTTGCGCATGGCGACCAGAGGCGCGCGGCGACTGTCGAGGTGACGGTGGACGCGGTGAGGAACGCCATCTTCACCCTGGGCGAGCCCCTCGCGGTGGATGTCCCGTATGACGCAGAGGCCGGCGGTTCACAGGGAGATGTCATGGCTCTACGGCCCGCCAGCGGCCTCAAGCGCGGGAAGAGCTACACGGCCGTGGGCTCGGTCTCCATCGCGTCCGTTGAGGAGTTGAGGGAGGCGGGCACCAGCTACCCCGCCGGCATTGCCGATACCTACCTCCAGCTACCCGACGACCTGCCGCCCTCGCCGGCCGGGCTGGCCTGGGACCTCACCCGGTACGTCAGGAACCCGTACGACAAGTCGCGCGCCATCGAAGACTACCTGCGCACCTACCCCAACGACTTCGAGATACCACTCACTCCCGTGGGCCGCGATACCGTGGACTACTTCCTCTTCGAGCTGCGGCGCGGCTACTTCGACTACCATGCCTCGGCTATGGTGGTCATGCTGCGCAGCATCGGTATCCCCAGCCGGCTGGCCGTGGGCTACGTGCTGGAGGAGGCCGACCGTGACCCGGAGTCAAACACCTACTCGGTGACCGAGAGCAGCGCCTTCGCCTGGCCGCAGGCCTACTTCCCAGGCCTGGGCTGGGTGGACTTCAACCCGACCCCCACCTATCCCCTCGTTCCCCGGTCGGGCGAGGACCTTGGGGCGGCCGACGAATCCCTCCTACCCACGGGCCCTCTGGGCGAGCTGAACATCCCCTTCGGCCTCGGCGGGCCCCTCATGCCACCCACAGAGCCCGCAGAGGAGGTGGCCGAGACAGCCAGCGGACGCGGGGGATGGGTTATCATGGGTGTCATCCTGGGGCTCCTGGCCGTGATCCTGACGGGGGCCGGCGCCGCCCGCTGGGCGTGGCAGTGGGCACTGGCCGACCTGGACTACGTGAGCCAGGTGTGGGCCAAGACGGTGAGGCTGGCCTCCTGGGCCCGACTGGCCCCTCGCCCCAACCAGACGCCCCGGGAGTTCGCCCGCGACCTTGACCGTGAGCTGGGCGGCGCTGAGGGCCTGGAGCTCCTGACAGAGAGCTATGGGCGCTCCCGTTTCGGACGGCAGGCGCCGTCAGAGTCAGAGAGGGCGCGTTTGGAGGCCGTGTGGCGCGACCTGCGCCGCAGGCTCGTCGCCCGCGTTCTGCGCCGCCGCTAGATGCCGCCCGGACGGGCGCCCGTCTGGGCACCTGCCGACGGGCAGGCCTGACAAGGAAGGGATACCGTGAAGTTCTACCTCTGTGAGACCCGCATCGGCTGGATCGGCCTGGGGGTGGAGGACGGCGCCGTCTCCGCCTGCACCCTGCCCCGGCGCCGCCGCGAGGAGGCCCTAGAGGAGATGATGGCGCGAGGGGCGCGGGAGCCCGCCGATCCATCGGAGGTGGGCGACCTGCCGGAGCGCCTCCGTCGCTATGCCGAGGGCGAGGCGGTGGATCTGGCCGGCGGCTGGCGCATCGCCAGCGGCACGCCGTTCCAGCGCGACGTGTGGCGGACGCTAAGCGAGATCCCCCGCGGCGAGACGCGGAGCTACGCCTGGGTGGCGCAGCGCATCGGACGGCCGCGGGCGGCGCGGGCCGTGGGGCAGGCGGTGGGCGCCAACCCCCTGCCGCTGGTGGTGCCGTGTCACCGGGTGGTGGCCTCCGACGGCGGCCTGGGCGGCTACGGCGGCGGTCTCGAGATGAAGGAGAGGCTGCTGAAGCTGGAGGGAGTGGGGATACCGGGCCGCCGGCCCGGCCGCCCTTAGGGCTGGCTCAGCCCCGACCCCTCCGTTCGTTGCTGTAGCGCCAGCGCCGCCTCCGCCAGGTGCTCTCTCGGCACCAGCACCTGGCAGGCCATGCCTGAGAGCCCCAGGAAGGACACGGTGTCCTGGGCCCTGATCATGGCCGGGATGCCCTGGCCCCGCAGGAGTTCGACCCACATCTCGGCGCTGAGCTGGTCGGGTGCCGTGGCCACGTGGACCCATCGCTGCCTGCTAGCGCTCAACTTCTCATACCTCAGTAGTCCAATCCCTGGCCGCTGCCGGGCTGGCGGGCCGGCTCCGGTTGCAGCCGCTGCTGCTCGCGCAAGATGTCCAGGACCTGCAGGGCCTCCTCGATGGTGAACTCCCCCTCCTCCTCGATGCCGGCCAGAGCCTCGACTAGAGCGCGCTCCAGCGTGGCCGCTTGAGAGCGCTCGCCGGACGACGGCGGCGCCTGCGCTCCCTCACTCGTGCCCTCGCCGCCGCCGGCCTCGCCCGGAGCCGGTGCCTCCTCGCCCGGTGGCCCCTCCTGAGGCGGACCGGCCGGCTGAGATGGCAGGGACGGCTGCTCGGCCAGGACGCGCGCCACCACCTCTAGATTATACTTTGCATCCAGGTCGTCTGGCTTGAGGATGAGGGCCTGCTTGTAGGCGTCGAAGGCGGGCTGGAGCTGTCCCAGGCGGAAGTAGTGATTGCCCAGGCTGTAGTAGGCTGCGGACGCGAGGCGGGAGTCCGTGGCCGCTGTCGCCCGCTGCGTCTCCTCGACGGCCCGCGAATAGTCCCCCAGGCGGTGGACGGCGTTCCCTATGTTGTAGTCGAGCTGGAGGAGGTCGGGCCGCTCGGCGCGCGCCCGCTGGTAGGACTCCAGGGCGCGGTCGTACTCGCCCCGGGCGAAGAAGCGGGTTCCGTCCTCGTTGAGGCTGTGGACGGCGCTGGCGCAGGCGGCCGCCAGCAGCCCGGCGACGAGGGCCAGGGGCGCCAGGGCCGCGGCCTTCCGCCTCGGCAAGCGGAGCCTCCCTTTCGTGTCAGAGATGACCAGCTCCAGAGCGAGGAGGAGTGCGGCGCCGGCCACAAACCACTGGAAACGCTCCTCCGGCCGCCGTTCCCTGGCGGTGGCAAAGACGGTGGTCTGGAGGCGGGCGAATTCGCTGGCGAGGTCGGCGAGCCGCGCGTTGGGGTCTCCCAGGGCGACGTAGCGGCCGCCGCTGGCCGCGGCAAGCCTGCGCAGAAGCGTGTCGTCAAGGCGTGTGACCAGCGGCCCGCCGGTAGCGGGATCCAGCTTGGGCCCTGTGGCTCCCGTCTCCGGATCGACCTGGGGTATGGTGCCGCCCTCCTCTGTGCCCACGCCCGCGGTGTACACCAGGAGTGCATCCCGGCTCGCGCCACGGGCTGCCTCGAGGGCCCCGCCCTGGTGGTCCTCGCCGTCGCTGACCACGAGGATGATGCGGGTGGCGGTCTTGCTCTCGGAGAGAGCTCCGGCGGCAGCGTCTATGCCGTCGGCGAGGGCGGTACCGGCTTGGAGCAAGAGCCGTTCCCGAGAAGCTGAGGCGACCAACTGCTTGATGACCCCCAGGTCGGAAGAGACGGGCGAGCGCAGGTAGGCGCCGCCCGCCACGAGCACCAGCCCGACGCGGTCGCCCCGGAGGCGGTCCAGGAGGGCGCCGATCTCCTGCTGCGCCCGCTCCCGCCGGCTGGGGGTGATGTCGTCCGCCTCCATGCTCTCTGAGACGTCGAGGACGATCATGAGGTCCACGCCCCGGCTCTCCAGGGGAACCTCGCGGCTACCGACCTGCGGCCTGGCGGCGGCGAAGGCGAGGAGAGCCAGGGCGGCCAGCAGTAGCCCTGCCTTCAGAGCGCGCCGACCGGGGCTGCGGCCGGGGCTGAGCGTGGCGAGAGCGCCCCGACCGGCGTAGTCGGCCTCGGCGCGACTGCGCCAGCGCCAGAGGGCGATTAGCGCCAACCCGGCCAGGGGGACGGCGGCCAGCAGGGCCAGGAACTGAGCCGCGCCGAGGCTCACACTCTCCTCCTCACGGCACCCTCCGGAAGACCGTGCTCGCCAGGAGCACCTCCAGGCCCAGCAGGGCCAGCGCCGGTACGAGAAAGAGCGCCGCGCGCTCGTCGAAGGCAGCGAAGCTCTTGCCGCCCACCCGTGACTTCTCCAGCCCCCCGATCTCGTCGTACACCCGGGCCAGGGTATCGGGGCTGTCGGCGCGGTAGTAGCGCCCGCCGGAGACCGCGGCCATCTGGCGCAGGGCTGCCTCGTCGACGTTGAGGCGACGCGGCGGCGGCACGGCAGGACTCTGTGCGCCGGCGCCCGCCGAGGGCTCATCAACGACGCCGACCGTGTAGACGCGCATCCCCAGGGCCCCAGCGATGCGGGCCGCCGCCAGCGGCTCCACCTCGAAGCGGTTGTTTTCACCGTCGGTGAGGAGGATGACGATCCGGCTGCGGGCCCGCGACTCCCGCAGCAGGTTCAGAGAGTCGGCGACGGCCAGTCCGATGGCGGTGCCGTCGGGAAGGGGACTGGCGTCGGCCTCGTCCACCAGGCCCTGGAGGGCGTGGTAGTCCAGGGTGAGGGGGCTGAGGGCCAGGCTCTGGCTGCGGAAGACTACCAGGCCCAGGCGGTCGTTCTCCCGCCCGGCGATGAAGTCGCTCAGGACCTGCTTCGCCACCTCCATGCGGGTCCCGCCGCCAAGGCTGGACTGCGTCATGCTGCTGGAGACGTCCAGCGCCAGGACAATGTCGATGCCCTCCGCTGGCACCACGGCCCCGGCCTGCCCCGTCTGGGGCCGCGCCAGCGCCACCACCAGGAGGCCCAGGGCGAGGGTACGCAGGGCGGGGAGCAGCCAACGGTAGCGGACCCGCCAGGTCGGGCGGAGGTCGCTCACCAGACGGAGGCTAGCGAGGGTGAGGGCACCGGCCGGGCGGCGCCGGGATCGCCACACGGCCAGAGGCGGAAGCAGGAGGAGGAGCAGCAGGAAGTAGGGGCTCTCGAAGTGGAGGTTCACGGTCGAACCTCCAGGGTCTCCGCCTCGCTCTCCTCCGGGGGCCGCGGCCTGGTAATCTCCACGATCTCGAAGGCGGCCGTCAGGTCGGCGTCGGCGCGGGCGGCGGCGGGTTCGTACTGCCCGTAGCGGACGTCGTCGCACTCCTGGAGGAGGCCGGACACCAGGCGGGCCTGCCAGCGGTCGACCCCGTGCCGGACCATCTGTTCTTCCAGCTCGGCGGTGGTGAGGGCGAAGGCGGGGAAGGCATAGCGGCCCGTCAGGTAGCGCCGGATGCAGCTCCCTAGGAGCCGGTAGTGCTCCTTGTGGGCGCCTCGTGCCGGCAGCCCCGAGGCAGCGATGCGCTCCAGCTCAGCGCTCGCTTCGTCCTCAGGCGAAAGAGGCGGGCTGGCCTGCGAGGGCGCGCGGCGTCGGCGCAGGACCCGCGCCACGAGCAGCATGAACCCGATGCCGGCGGCGGCCGCTGCGGTGGTCAGGGCTGGCCTCAGGTACGCCGGTGTCCCTCCCGGCACGGCGAGCTGCGGCTTGAGATCGCGTATGTCCGTGGGCGACTGGCCGGCAGGAATGACGCTCACCACAGTGATGGGGATCGCAGGCGCGGTCGCCCTGGCCGGGTTGCCGGCGGCGTCCCGATAGGGTACTGCGATGGCAGGGATCTCCAGGTCACCGGTGTGGAAGGCAGCCACCGTGAAGACCAGGACCGTCTCCCTGCGACCTCCCCCCAGGGTTCGCTCCTGGGGCGGCTCGGCGGCCAGCACCTCGAACGGGCCGAAGGCTGAGGTTCCCTGTGGCAGCGCGGGCGCCACGCCGTCGTCGTGCTCCACGACGATGGTGAGTGTGATGCGGTCGCCCACAGTGACGTCATCGCCGTCAACGGTGGCGTGCACGGTCACCGGCGCCTCGGCTACCACCTCTGTGGTGGGAAGGGCCACCATGGCGACCACTAAGACAGAAAGAGCGGCGAGCACTGGCGTCAGCGCGCGCTCCAAAGCGGGGAGTGCGGATGCGCGGAGGCCCTGTGTTCTTCGTGAAGCCCCAGATTCTTCGCTTCGCTCAGAATCGTCCATGTCGGCTATCGCAGCAATGTAGCGGAAGGCTTCAGCCTTCCAAAGCCCGCCAAAGCCTTCCGAAGCGTTGGTGGAGGGCTTGCGCCGGAGGCGCATCCGCCTCTGGCGGAGAAGCCCTCCGCTACTGCTCTTCCTCGCACTCCTACGGCCTCCGGGCCCTGGCCTGGAAGAAAGCGATCAGGGACTGCACGTACGGCCGGTCGGTGAGAACGGGCACCTCGTCCACGGCGACGGCGCTGAGAAGGCGGCGCCGCTCCTCACGCCGGCGTCCTGCGGCCTCGGCGTAACGCTGCCGCACGCCGGCATCGCCGCTGTCCACGACCAGCCGCTGGCCGGTCTCCGGGTCCTCCAGCTCGAGGAGACCGGCGTTGGGCAGATACGCCTCCCGGGGGTCGCTGAGGCTGATGGCAATGACGTCGTGGCGGCGGGCGGCCACGCGGAGGGCGGCCTCGTAGTCACTGGCCAGGAAGTCGGACAGGAGGAAGGCCACGCTGCGGCGGCGGGCGATTCGGCTCAGGAAGCCCAGCGCGGCGGCGATGTCGGTGCCGCGGCTGCGGGGCCGCAGGCCCGCCTGCCGGACGGGCAGGTAGAGCAGCTCGCGGATGAGACGCAGGACGTGCTGGCTTCCCTTCCGGGGGGCCACGAATCGCTCCACCTGGTCAGTGAAGGCGATGAGCCCCACGCGGTCGTTGTTGCGGACGGCGGCCAGGGCCAGGAGGGCGCCGATCTCGGCCGCCAGCTCGGCCTTGGTCTGGGGCGCCGTGCTGAAGTCCTCGGAGGCGCTGATGTCCACTACGAGAAAGACCGTGAGCTCGCGCTCCTCGACGAACTTCTTGACGTAGGGCGTGCCCATGCGAGCCGTCACGTTCCAGTCGATGATGCGCACGTCGTCGCCGGGCTGGTACTCGCGCACCTCGGAGAACTCCAGGCCGCGGCCCCGGAAGACGCTGTGGTACTCGCCCAGGAAGAGGTGGTCAACCAAACGCCGGGCCCGGATTTCGATGCGCCGGATCCTCTGGAGGAGCTCCGGTGGAATGGGGGCCTGTTCGGCGGTAGGAGCGAGCATGGCGTCAGGCAGACGGATGGAGCGCAGGCGCGCCTAGCAGGGTGCTGAAGAACTCGGTTCCTGCCCTTCGACAGGCTCAGGACGAGCGAACTTCGGATTCCGCTCGCGGTGAGCCTGTCGAACCGCGGGCGGCGCGCATGGCTTTCTCAGCACTCCCCTACGGCAACTGGACCCCGTCCAGCACCCGCCGCACCACGTCCTCGCTCGACAGGCCCTCGGCCTCCGCCTCGTACGTGACGATGACGCGGTGACGGAGGACATCCATGGCCACGGCCTTCACATCGTCCGGGGTCACGTAGCCCCGGCCGTCGATGAAGGCGTGGGCCTTGGCAGTCTGCGCCAGGTAGATGCTGGCGCGGGGCGAGGCGCCGTAGGCGATGAGGCCGCTGAGGCCGTCCAGCCGGTAGCTACGGGGCTCGCGGGTGGCGAAGACCAGGTGCAGGATGTAGTCCTTGAGATCGTCCTCCAGGTGGACGGTCTGCACTGCCTTGCGGGCGGCCAGGATGTCGTTGCTGGCGACCACGGCCTCGACGCTGGCCGCGGGCGCCGCCACGAAGCGCTCCAGGATCCTCTTCTCCTCCTGGCGGCTGGGATAGGTGACCACGGCCTTGAGCATGAAGCGGTCGAGCTGGGCCTCCGGCAGAGGGTAGGTGCCCTCGTGCTCGATGGGGTTCTGGGTGGCCAGCACCATGAAGGGCTCCTCCAGCGGGAAGGTAGTACCGCCGATGCTGACCTGTCGCTCCTGCATGGCCTCCAGCAGGGCCGACTGCACCTTCGCCGGCGCCCGGTTCACCTCGTCGGCGAGGACGATGTTGGTGAAGATGGGCCCCTGCCGCACGTGGAACTGGCCCTCGCGGGGGTTGAAAACCGTGGTGCCGGTCAGGTCGGCGGGCAGGAGGTCAGGCGTGAACTGGATGCGCACGAAGCCGGCGCTGATCGCCTGGGCCAGGGTGCTCACGGCCAGGGTCTTGGCTAGGCCCGGCACCCCTTCGATGAGGACGTGCCCGTTGCAGAGGAGGGCGATGAGCAGCCGGTCGATGAGGTACTCCTGGCCGACGATGACGCGGCCGACCTGGGCCTTCACCGCCTCGACGAAGCGGCTCTGCTCCCGCACGCGGGCGTTGATGGCGTCGATGTCCACGGCCACGGTACGTCGATTCTAGCACGAAACGAAGCCGGGAGAGGTGGCAAAGCTAGAGGGCTGCGCTACCCTTCTTTCGACGGCCAGGGGACTCGACCGGGCGCTCTCCCGCCGCATTCCGCTCATACCGGACCACACCCTCCGCCAGGGCCGTCTCCAGGAAGCTGTTGCCGTTGGCCAGCATCTCCTCAAGCTCGGCCGGGGTGTAGACGAGAGGCTGCACATCGACAGCGATGTCGAGGCAGGCGTCGCGAACGCGGCCGATGCGGTCCAGGAAGCGCTCGTCCGTCTCCTTCACCACGATGAGGTCTAGGTCGCTTCCCTCGTGGGTGTCGCCGCGGGCGAAGGAGCCGAAGACAATGACCCGCAGGGGGCCGTAGGCCCGGACAACGGCCTCGACGACCCGGTCTACGACTCGATTGTCCGGCTGATAAGCTCTAGTACGGAGTCCGCCAGGTCTAGGCATTCCTGGGCTTCCTTCTCGCCGTAGAAGTCATGCGGGACCACGGTGCCCGGCAAGCCGTTGGGGTAGCGGGTCGGGATGTAGTACTCGTCCAGGCGCCGCGCCTCTGACACGGACTCGAATTCAGGAGCGAACTTGCGGACCTCTTGCAGGAGATCGTGAATCGAATGCAGCAAGAACTGTCGCTTGCCCTGGCGCAGGAGGAGAGCCTTCAGTCCCTTCTCGGCCGCCTGTTGGGCCTGGAAGCAAGCCCACTCATGGTGCCCGGCAGCGAAGCTGGCCCGCGCCGCCTCTAGGTCATGGCGTGCCTGGCCGTACCAACGCTCCGCCTCGGTCCGATTCCTGTCCATGCCCGAATTGTATCATCTTTGGCCAAAGACAGGGGCCCCGGTCGGTTCGGCCGGGGCCCTCGGCTGTTGGCTCTTCGACGCGCTGGCCGGCGGTCTAGCCTTCCTTCGGCGGCTGGAGCGGCCACTCGTTCACGAGGTTGGCCGTCACCTGCTTGGCGACCGTCTCGGAGACCAGGTCGACCGTCCAGGGCTTGTCGGTGGTGACGGACGCTATGACCTCTGGCTCGGAGTAGAGGCCAATGAGGCCGGCGCGGACCAGGAAGGTGCGTCCGTTGATGTTCGCCGCCTCGTCGCTGCACAGCCAGGCGACAAAGGGGCCGATCTCTTCTGGGACCTGCTTCTCCATCTCGGCGAGCATCTTCATGCCTGCGTCGCCGCCGCGGGCGAAGCGCTGGCGCATCTCATCGCTCAGGGTCATGCGGGTGGCGGCCATGGGACGGATGGCGTTGACGCGCACGCCAAAGCGGCCCATCTCCCGGGCCACCGTGCGGGTCATGCCAACGATGCCCTCCTTCGCGGCGGCGTAGTTGGTCTGGCCGGGGTTGCCCAGCCCGGACGTTGAGGAGGTGTTGACGATGACCCCCGGGTGGCGGGCCTGGCGGAAATAGGCGCAGGCGTGCTTCATCAGGTTGAAGTGGCCCTTCACGTGGACGGCGATGACGGCGTCGAACTCCTCCTCCGCCATGTTGAAGATCATGCGGTCGCGGAGGATGCCGGCGTTATTGATGACGATGTCGAGCTTGCCGAAGTTGTCGAGCGCCATCCTGACGAGCTTGTCGCCCGTGGCGAATTCGGTGATGCTGTCGTAGTTGGCCAGGGCCTTGCCGCCGGCCTTCTTGATCTCGTCCACCACCTCATCGGCAGGGCCCTTGGCCCCACCGGTGCCGTCGGCGCCTCCGCCTATGTCGTTGATGATGACGGTGGCGCCTTCACCGGCCAGCGCCAGGGCCTCGCCCCTGCCGATGCCCCGGCCAGCGCCGGTCACGATGGCAACCCTATCCTTGAGTCTGTCGGCCACGATACTTCCTCCTTACTGGACGTACGAGTAAGTTCCCTGCCTGCGGCAGGCAGGCCCCGCCCCCTTGGTGGTGCCCACCGTGTTATACGTCACAAGAGGGGTTAGGGGCAAGGGGGAGGCCAACGCCAAACCGCAGACCGTTGTTGCCAGACAGCAGACCTACGGCTCGAGACCGACGACCATGATGGGTAGGGTGATGGAAAGCTTGGCGTGGGGCAGTTCCCTAAGTACACGCTCGTAATACGCGACGTTGCTTCCTATCTCCTTGGCGAACGATTGGACCGGCACAGCCAGTAGCCCGACATCGACTTCGTCACGCGCGTAGCTTACCTGGAACTTGAGGAGGTCGTAGGTATACCGAGCGATGTTTCCGAACTGGACCTCGATCTGGATTCGGTCTTTGCGGTAGTCTCCCTCCAAGTGAGTCCCAGGTACGATGCGCGGATGTATTTCCCAGCCCTTCGGCCCAAACTGGTCGTCCAGCCACCTATTCATGGCGTCCGGGTCGAAGGGGTGGGTCTTCTTCGGCTTCTTTTTGGGGTTCCGCCACTGAAGCCAGAGCGGGCTATTAACCGCGATTGGTGGTAGCGCGCCTAGAATGGCGTAGGCCTCGTCACGTGAAGCTCGGAAAGCTGGGCTATTCAGGACCTCCTCAGCGAAGCGGTAACTGAAAAACCTGAGATTCATCCCTAGCTCCGTTCCCGCGCCCGGTCCGTGCTAGGGTAGCTCCGTCACCCCTGCTGGTCAACGGTCCGTTGGGCTTCGGCTCGTACACCGGCCTGTCCATCGGGCGGGTGCGCAGAAGCCCCGAGGCGGCCAGCGTCACTCGCTCCCTGGCGAGACGGATGTAGTCGGGGACGGTCTCTGCCCCCGCCGCCCTGCGTCCATGCCGAATTGCGGCGACCGCAGTGCTGCCCACGCCCATGTAGGGATCAAGCACCAGGTCGCCCTCACTTGTCAGAGCCACCACCAGCCGTTCAACTAGCTCCACTGGAAACTGGCAAGGATGGATTGTCTTCTCAACATGGTTATGTTTGACGTTGGGGATGATCCAGACATCCCCTGGATTCTTGCCCAGCGGGTGGCAGGAGTACTTGCCAGCATTTGGCCCTTTGTACTGCTTCTTGCCAGGGTACTTCTGAGGGACACGCACGGGGTCCAAGTTGAACGCGTAGCTCTTCCCCTTCGTGAACCAGAGGATCGTCTCGTAGCGGCCGGAGAACCGCTTTGAGCAGTGTAAGCCGTGCTCGAAGTGCCACACGATGCGGTTGCGCAGTCTGAGGCCATGCTCAGCGAACATGGGAAACAGCGCCACGTCGAGAGGCAAGATCTCCTGGGGCCCCACGATGTGATTCCCTGTCTCCCAACAGATGCTTCCCCCATCCCTTAGCAGTTCGACGCACCGGGCAATCACGCGCCGTTGGTCAGCCAGGTAGCGGTCAAGGGTGGACCTCTGCTCATACTTCTTTCCGATGTTGTATGGCGGTGAGGTCACGATCAACTGAGCGGAGCCTTCAGGTATCTGCTTCAGAAGTTCTAGGCAGTCGCCATGGTAGAGAACTACGTCGGCATCCTCGTTGTACTGTTCTGCGATCGTCACATCGGGCACGGCTGGCCTCCACAGAGATGGGTGAACACGAACGCCTGTGCGACCATTCTCCTACACGGAAACGTGTATGTCAAGCCCTTTTCCAGAAATTTGTTCTACCTCCACCCTCCCCTGCTCTCCCATGACCTCTGCAAGGCGCGCCCGCAGCTCCTCGCAGGCGCGGGCCGAGGGCAGGGCGAGGGCTACCTCCTGCCCGTCGGCTTGGAGGACGCGCAGGCGCACCGGGTCGTCGCCGGGGAACTCCCGCAGGCAGGCCACGATGGCCGCCAGGCGGGTGCGGTCAGCCTCTTCGTCCTCCGTCTCCTCCAGCACGATGCGCAGGACCGCCGAAGGGCTGTGCTCTCTGCCCTCGGTCCTCTGTTCTCGGCCTGCGTGCGTGCCCGCCGCTGGACCCGCGACCCTAGGAGCCGGGGCTGCAGGGCGCGGTCCGGCCGGACGGCCCGTCCCGGCGGCCGCCAGCCAGTCGGGGATGGTGAATGGCGTGCCGCCGCTGTCTTGGTAGAGGGCGACGCGTTGCACCCCCACCTGGAGCCTCTCGCCGCGCTCACGCACCCGTACCAGCACGAGGAGGATGTTGCCCTCCACCCACAACTCGCGCGTCTGCTCGAAAAGGTCGGGCCAGACGGTGACCTCGAGGCTGCCCGACAGGTCTTCCAGCTCCACGGCCAGGAAGGGACGGCTGTCACGGGTGAAGAGGGGTCGGGTGCCGGTGGCTATGCCCGCCAGCACCAGCTCTCGGCCCGACATCTCGGCCGTCACCTCGCTACAGAGGGCGGTCACGTGGGAGGCGAGTACGCCGGCGGCGGCGCTGAAGGGGTGCTCGGAGACATAGACACCCAGGAGCTCCTTCTCCCAGGCCAGCATCTCGGACCGGGGCACCTCCTCGCCCCCCATCTCCAGGGACGGCAGGGGGGTCGCGGCGCTCTGGCCGAACATGTCGAACATGGTGGACTGTCCTGTTTCTCGGAGGCGCTGCTCGCGTTGAGCCAGCGAGACCATGCGATCCAAGTTGGCCAGAACGGCGCCCCGCTCGCCGAGGCTGTCGAGGGCGCCCGCCTTCACCAGGCTCTCCAGGGCCCGCTTGTTGAGGTTGCGAAGGTTGACCCGGCGGCAGAAGTCCTCGATGGAGGCGAACTCGCGGCCGCCGCCCTCGGCTTCATCGCGGGCGGCGATGAGACTCTCGGTGGCGCCGACGCCCACGTTCTTGATGAGGGCCAACCCGAAGCGAATGCCGGTGCGGCCATCGGGGAGGGCCTCCAAGGCAAAGCTGACCTGGCTGCGGTTGACGTCCGGCGGCAGGACGGGGATGCCGAGCTTGGCGCACTCGGCGACGGCGTTTGCTATGCGTGCGTGGGCGCCTGCCGGGTGATTGGGGGCCAGCATGAGCACGGCCGTCATGTACTCGGCCGGGTAGTTGGCCTTCAGATATGCCGTCTGGTAGGCGATGGTGGCGTAGCAGTAGGCATGGGCCTTGTTGAAGGCGTAGCCGGCGAAGGGGAGGATAAGCTCGAAGATCTCGCTGGCCAGCTCCTCGCTGTAGCCTCGGGCCTCCGCCCCCTCCAGGAAGCGCTGGCGTTCGGCGCGCATGACCTCCGGGATCTTCTTCCCCATCGCCTTGCGCATGGTGTCGGCGTCGCCGAGGCTGTAGCCGGCGAACTTCTGGGCGATGAGGAGCACCTGGTCCTGGGAGACGATGACGCCATAGGTCTCGTCCAGGATGTCCGCCAGGTCCGGGTGGGGATAGCGGATCTGCTCCAGGCCGTGCTTGGCCCGGCAGTAGGTAGGGATGTGCTGCATGGGCCCTGGGCGGTATAGGGCGACCATGGCCGCGAGGTCCGCGATTCCGGTCGGCCTCAGCTCCTGGATGTGACGCCGCATGCCGGCGCTCTCCAACTGAAAGACCCCGAAGGTTTCCCCTTTCGACAGCATCTCGTAGGTGGCGGGGTCGCCGTCGGGCAGGTTCGTCAGGTCAACCTCAACGCCGTGGGTCTGGCGGATGATCTCCACCGCCCGGTCGAGGATGGTGAGGTTTGTGAGGCCCAGGAAGTCCATCTTCAGCAGGCCGATGGCCGCCACCTGCTCCATGGCGAACTGCGTCGTGGGGATGGCCGTGCCGTCGCCGTTGCCGTGGGCGGGCCTCTGGAGCGGCACGTGCTCCACCAGAGGCTCGCGGGAGATGACGACGCCGGCGGCGTGGGTGCTGGCGTGGCGGGCCAGCCCCTCTAGCTTCTGGGCCGTGTCCACCAGGCGCTGCACCTGCTCGTCCATCTCGTAGAGGGAGCGCAGCTCCGGGTTCTCGCTCAGGGCCCTCTCGATGGTCATGTTGAGGGCGTTGGGCACCAGGCGGGCAACGCGGTCACCGTCGGCGTAGGTGAGGCCCAGGGCGCGGCCCACGTCACGGATAGCGGCCTTGGCGCCCATGGTGCCGAAGGTGATGATCTGCGCGACGCGATCATAGCCGTACTTCTCCGCCACATAGCGGATGACCTCGTCGCGGCGGTCCTCAGCGAAGTCGAGGTCGATGTCGGGGGGCTCGCGGCGCTGCTCGTGCAGGAAGCGTTCGAAGACCAGACGGGCGGCCAGGGGGTCGATCTCGGTGACGCCCAAACAGTAGAGGATCAGGCTGGCAGCGGCGCTACCCCGCACCCCCATGCTGATGCCCTGTGAGCGGGCGTACTGGGCGATGTCGTTGACGACCAGGATGTAGTTGATGAAGCCCGTCTTCCGCACCACGTCCAGCTCGTACTGGAGGCGGCGCTCCACATCCTCGGAGGCTGCCGGGTAGCGCCGGTCGAGGCCCTCGCGGGCCAGCCGGGCCAGGTGCTCTTCCGGCGAGACGCCGGGCGGCAGGTCCGGGTCCGGCAGGTGGAGGCGGCCAAACTCCAGCTCCAGGTCGCAGGACTCGGCCACCCGCCAGGTATTGTCGATGGCCTCTGGCAGGTCGGGGAAAAGGTCCTGCATCTCATCCTCAGACTTGAGGTAGTAGGAGTCGTCGGGCATCCTCATCCGCTTCTCGTCTAGGATGGAGGAGTTGGTGCCGATGCAGAGGAGGATGTCGTGCGTGGAGGCATCCTCTCGGAGAACGTAGTGGCAATCATTCGTGGCCACGACGGGGATGCCCGTCTCCCGCGACAGGCCCACCAACTGGCGGTTGACGGCGGTGAGCTCCGGGATGCTGTGCTCCTGTAGCTCCAGGTAGAAGTCGTCGAAGACCTCCCGGTACCACCGGGCGGCCTTCACCGCCTCCTCGTGGTGGCCGTCCATCAGCAGGCGGTGCATCTCGCTGGAGTTGCAGCCGGAGAGCGCGATGATCCCCTCGCCGTGCTGCTGGAAGAGCTCCTTGTCCATGCGCGGCCTATAGTAGTAGCCTTCCAGGTTGGCTTTGGTCACCAGGACCAGCAGGTTGCGGTAGCCGGTCAGGTTGCGGGCGAGGAGAGTGAGATGGAAGGAGTGTTTGTCGCCAGGCTCGCGGGCGCGGCGTGAGTTGGGGGCCACGTAGGCCTCGATGCCGATAATCGGTTTCACGCCGCGGGCCCGCGCCTCACGGTAGAAGTCGATGGCCGCGTAGAGGACGCCGTGGTCGGTGAGGGCAATAGCCTCCTGTGCCAGCTCGCGGGCGCGATCCATGAGCTGGGGAATGCGCGAGAGGCCGTCCAGCAAGCTGAATTCGGTGTGAAGGTGAAGGTGGGTGAACATTTGGGCCGCTATCTCGCCTATTCTAGCAGGAGAGCGGCGGCGGCAGGCCAGAGCTTATGTGAATTTTGGGGTGGGACGGGCGCGTGTGGAGTTAAGAAAGGCTGCGGGCCCGCCGGGCGACGGGGGAGACCCCGCCCCCATCCGGCCGTCGGCCGGGCTAGCGGCTCTCCACAGGGCTGAGGTAGGCCTCTGCGCGCTCGCGGGCCGGGACGGCCGCACGCCAGCGGTCCCGGGCCTGGGCGAAGACACGGAACCCGACGGCAACAATGAGGGCGGCCAGCCAGGTGTTGAAGACCCCCAGCCAGACCAGGATCACCGTGGGGGTCCAGTAGACGTAGTGGATGCCGTCCTGGCCCAGGCTATCCGTGTTTAGGATGACCAGGAAGGGGATAAGGGCGCTGGCGGCGCCGACGGTGCCAGCCCAGAGGGCCGCCCAGCGCGCGCGGCCGTCCCCGAGGATGCACCAGGCGAAGGCTGCGAAGTTTAGCAGGGCCGGGGAGAATGTGCCCAGAGCCGTGTCCCTGGCCGCCCAGGGGCCTCCGCTCCCGAGGCCCAGATCCGCGCCCTCGTGGAGGGTGATGTGGGACTGCAGGAACACGGAAAACGGCACGCTGACCGCAGGGATCAGGAGCACCCAGAGAAAAGGCCAGAACCACTTTCGCGGTAGCATGGTAGCCTTCCTGTCGTTTGGATCGTGCCGCAATCATGCTAAGGATGTCACTCTTCCCTTGGGAGTAGGGATTACCCTTATTCTCTGCTGGAGAACACCCTACTTTGGGGGAGCGACGGCCTTCGGCAGCAGGGGCCCATGCACGCCTAGGCAACAGGCGCAGACCGCCCGTGCTCGTTCAGAAACATGCCGTGCACCATGATGGCCTATGAGGACGAGTACACGCTCTTGACTTACCGACGCGGGATTCCCTATCCTCAGTCGCTACGGCTTCGTCGTGGCCGCGCGCCACGGCCGGGCCACAGCTCTCCTAGAGAGCCGTTGTGGGACCTGTGGCTGAGGTCTTCCCGACTCGGCGGTCCTCGTATGACCAGGCTTGCTGGCCTGCGGAGTTTCGTAGAACCATCCTGGAGGAGAGGAAACGATGGCCAAGGCAAAGAAGGTCGTTGTGCTTGGGCTCGACTCCGCGACGCCTCAGCTCGTGTTCGACCGGTTCCGTGGGGAGCTGGAGCACCTGACGGAGCTATGTCGGCAGGGCGTGTGGGGTGAGCTGACCAGTGTCATCCCCGCCATCACCGTGCCCGCCTGGGCCTGCTCGATGACGAGCCGCGACCCTGGCCAGTTGGGGATCTACGGGTTTCGCAACCGCACGGGTTACTCCTACGACCGCCTCGGCATCGCAAGCTCCGCCTCAGTCAAGGAGGAAGCCGCTTGGGACATCGTGTCGGGGGCAGGCAAGAGCGTCATCCTGCTGGCTGTGCCGCCCTCCTACCCGCCGCGACCCGTCAACGGCTGCGTCGTGGGTTGCTTCCTGACCCCCAGCACCAAGAGCGAGTACACCTATCCCTCCTCGCTGCGGGGAGAGATCGAGAGCGTGGTCGGGGACTACAAGATCGACATAGAGGAGTTCCGGACCGAGGACAAGGCGCGCCTCGTGCGGGAGGCCCACGAGATGACGAAACAGCACTTCGCGCTGTTCCGCCACCTCCTGAGGACCCATCCTTGGGACTTCGCCATGATGGTCGAGATTGGGGTCGACCGCATCCACCACGCGTTCTGGCAGCACTTCGACGAGACCCACCACCGCTACGAGCCAGGGAACCCCTATCGGGACGTCATCCTGGACTACTACCGCCTAGTGGACCGCGAGGTGGGCCTCACCCTGTCGGAGCTGGACGACGAGACCGCCGTCGTCGTGTACTCGGATCACGGCGCGCGCAAGATGGTCGGCGGCGTCTGCATCAACGAGTGGCTGATCCGTGAAGGCTACCTGACGCTGAGGAGCAAGCCTGCCTCACCCACACGCCTGTCGATGGAAGAGGTGGACTGGGGCCGCACGAAGGCCTGGGGTGAGGGCGGCTACTACGGGCGTGTGTTCCTCAACGTCCAGGGCCGCGAGCCGCAAGGGACGGTGCCCCGCGAGGGGTACGAGGCTTTTCGGGATGAGCTGGCGGCCAGGATCCGGGCCATCCCCGACCACGAAGGGCGCGACATGGGTACCAAAGTCTACAAGCCCGAGGAGGTCTACCGGGAGTGCCGGAATGTGCCGCCGGACCTTCTCGTCTACTTCGGGGACCTTGACTGGCGTTCGGCCGGGCTTGTAGGTACGGGCTCTGTGCACACCTTCGAGAATGACACGGGCCCCGACGATGCTAACCACTCCCAGCAGGGCATCTTCATCATGAGGGTGCCCGGACTCCAGGGCGGCCGCGAGCTGAGGGGTCTCCAACTGGTGGACTGCGGTCCTACCGTGCTGGACCTTCTTGGGCTGCCGGCGCCCGCCGAGATGGTCGGGCGGGTGATTCGATAGGAGAACTCTGTACCAATGAAGGCAGCAGTCTACTACGAAGCAGGTCCCCCCAGCGTGTTCCGGTACGAGGAAGTGCCGGACCCGCCGTGCCATCCAAACGGCGTCCTGCTCGATGTGAAAGCCGTCAGCATCGAGGGCGGGGATGTCCTCAATCGCGCCGGCGGGGAGCTGGCGAGCAGGCCACACATCGTCGGCTACCAGTGCGCGGGCGTCATCCGAGAGGTTGGAGCGAACGTGACGGATCGAGCGGTGGGCCAGCGCGTGGTCGCCGCCATGGGATACGGCTCGCACGCCTCGATGGTGTCCGTGCCGGCAAGCTCAACGTGGCTCGTGCCCGAAGGCCTGGACTTGGAGCCGGCGGCCTGCGTGCCGATCCCGTTCGGTACGGCCGATGACTGCTTGTTCGAGTTCGGCCACCTGAAGGCAGGCGAGACCGTGCTGATCCAGGCCGGCGGAGGCGGCGTCGGGCTGGCGGCGATCCAGCTCGCGAAGCGTGTGGGAGCGACGGTCCTCGCCACGGCGTCGAGCGACGAGAAGCTGGTGAGGCTGAAGGAATTCGGGCTGGACCACGGCATCAACTACCGGGCGACGGACTTCGTGGCCGCTGCTCGAGAGCTCACCGGCGGCCGCGGGGTCGACCTCGTCGTCGATACCGTGGGCGGCAAGACGCTCCAGGGGAGCATCGAGTGCCTGGCCTATAGAGGCCGGGCGATCAGCGTCGGCCAGGCGGGTAGGGACCAGAGGCCTCCAGAGATCGGCCCGCTCGCTGTGGGCAACCGCACGCTAACTGGTGTCTCCCTCGCGGTGGAGATCATGGTGTCGCCCGAGCGCGTGCGCGACATGATTGCAGGCCACCTCCGGGATATCGCCGCGGGGTCGCTAAGAGTGGCCATCGACCGGACGTACCCTCTGTCTGAGGCGGCGGCTGCTCACGCCTACATCGAGAGCCGGCAGGCCTTTGGTAGGTTATTGCTGATCCCGTAGGCTGCCCCCGCTGCCGCTCGGCCCGGCGCAGGCGAGGGCGCAGCTTCTCTACACCAGCGGACGGGCGAACGTGGCGGTGGCGGGCCCCGAGCCACCGACGCAGATGAACACCGCGTCGAGGAAGTCTAGCTCCGTCAGGTTGCTCGCCCCGGGGGCGAGAGGCGAGAAGCCCCGCCAGGTGCCGCCTTCCAGCGCCCAGAGGGCCTCCAGAATCCCCGGCGGAGATACGGCGCCGGCGATGGTACCGACGGACGTGCCGTCGGGGTAGGTGGTGGCAACGGGGCTGCACGCCCCGCCCGCCAGAGGAACCTCCTCGGTGGCCCCAGGCGGTAGCGGCGGCCCAGGGACGATGGCGGCGGCGACGTTGATCACGGACACCGTGTCGTCCCCACGGTTGGCCACGTAGACGAGGTGGCTCTCCGGGTTGGCGGCCACGCCCCGGGGCGAGTTCCCGAGGGGCACGGTGGCGACAACGGTGTTGGTGGCCCCGTCAATGACCGCGAGGGTGTCGCCAGCGTCATCGGATACGTAGACGTGGTTGGAGCTGGGGTTGACGGCCACGCCATGGGGCCAGCCCTGCTCCGCCGTGTGTACGGTGGCCACCGCCGTGTTTGTCGCCCCGTCAATGATCGAAACGCTGCCGCCGGCGCGGTTGGTCACGTAGATGCGGTTGGTTATGGGATTGGCGGCTACGCCGTAGGCCTCGTCCCCCGCCGGCACCGTGGCTACCACGGCGTCGGTGGCCCCATCGATCACCGAGACGCTGTCACCGTACCAGTTGGCGACGTAGATGCGGTTGGTAGTGGGGTTGGCCGCGACGCCCCTCGGCCCCTTTCCCACTTGCACCCCGGCCACCACCGCATTGGTTGTCCCATCGATGACCGAGACGTTGTCGCTGAGGTACTTCGACACGTAGACCCGGTTAGTGGCAGGGTTGGTGGCCACGTCATCAGGCCCGTCCCCGACGGGGACGGTCGCCACCACCGTGTTGGTCGCACCGTCGATGACTGAGACATCGTCGCTGAACCAGTTGGCGACATAGATGCGGTTGGTGGCGGGATTGGTGGCCAGGCCACTGGCACCCTTCCCAACGGGGACGGTTGCCACCACCGTGTTGGTCGCCCCGTCGATGACCGAGACGTCGTTGCTCCAGTAGTTGGACACATAGACGAGGTTCGTGGCAGGGTTTGTGGCAACATCGTAGGGGTCATCCCCGACGGGGATGGTGGCCACCAGGGTGGGCTGGGCACCGGCGGCCCCTCGCAGCAGGGCCAGCGCCAGGCCAACGGCCAGCGCCGGGAAGAGCATCCGGTTCATCTCTAGGAAGCGAGTGAGCCTTAAGCGCATTTCGCGGTGACCATGCTGCTGTGTTCCTACCCGACGAGACCGCCGCCACTTGCCTCGCGTGCAGGCGTCGCCCACGCTGTTGCCGCACCTTCAGCCTATCCCCCGGCCTGGCCGCCGGCGGACATGCTGTGGGTCCTTCGCCGGGAGACTCACGTCTGTGCGGGCAACGGGCAGGGACACGGGGCCAGCCATGGATGCTGGCTGTCGAGACGTAGCAGCACCCCCAGACTGCCTGCCGCAGATTCGAGTTCCGCGGGGGTACAAGCCTTCTCCCCGTAAGGTGCTACTCGATGACCTGGTGGCGGCGGAGCTCCGCCAGGTCAAGCTCGCTCAGGCCCAGTAGCTCTCGAAAGACGTAGTCGTTGTGCTCGCCGAAGAGGGGGGCATGGCGCACCAGCGGCTCGTAGTCCGACATCCTCCAGGGAGCACCGACGAACTCCCGCCGGCCGAGCTCCGGATGGTCCACCTCCACGAAGGCGCCGCGCTCGCGGAGATGGGGGTCCCTGAACAGGTCCCAGGCGTTCCTGGAGGGCGCCGCCGCCAGTCCGGCTTGGCAGAGCACCTCTACCACCTGCTCGCGGTCCCGAGGCCTGGTCCATTCCGAGATAAGGCAGTCCAGTTCGGCCTCGTTCCTCTTGCGGGAGGTGGCGTCGGCGAAGCGGGGGTCCACCGCCAGGTCCGGCCTGCCTATCACCCGCGCCAGCGCCTCGAACTCCTCATCCGTCTCCACCGTCAGCGCCACCCACCGGTCTACTCCCCAGCACTGGTAGACGGCGTGAGGCGCCACAAGCTCGTCCGTGTTGCCCTTGCGATCGGGACTGCGCCCGTTCATCTCGTAGTCGAGGAGGACCTCTCCGGTCAAGGACGTCACTCCCTCACACTGCGAATAGTCGATGAACTGCCCCTCCCCGGTCTGCTGACGGTGGTACAGGGCAGCCACGATGGCGTAGGCCGCTGCGGTGGCGTTCATGAGGTCCACGTCGCCGGTGGTGGTGCTGGGCGGCTGGTCCGGGTAGCCTGTGATGTGCGCCGAACCTCCGATGGCGCAGTGGATGGTGGCGTAGCCCGCATAGTCCCGCTCCGGGCCCTGGGAGCCCCGCCCGGTGGACGACAGCACGATGATGCCCGGGTTAACCTCACGTAGCGCCTCGTACCCCAGGCCCAGCCGCTCCATAGCCCCCGCCCGCACGTTGTCCATGACCACGTCGCTTATGCTCACCAGCCGCTTGACCAGGTCGACGCCTTGGGGCTTTCGAAGGTCGATGGTGACCCCCAGCTTGCTCATGTTGATGGCGTTAAAGGCCATTCCCTGATTGATGGGTATGTCCAGCGGCTCCGGCTCCCCCAGCGGCCAGACGATGGCCCGCCGGCCCAGGTCCAGCGCGCGCGGCCCCTCCACCTTGATCACCTCCGCCCCCAGCATGGCCAGCAGCATGGTAGCGTAGGGCCCCGCCCACACCCAGGTGAAGTCCAGCACCCGGACTCCTTGCAGTGGCAGCGACCCTTCCTGCATCGTTTGTCCCCTGGGCCTACGCGGCCCCCACCTCGCGCATCCGATGGAGCTGCTCGTCGGAGTAGCCGAGCAGGCCGCGGTACACCTCCTCGTTGTGCTGGCCCAGCAGGGGGGCAGGCCGCTGCACCCGCGGCGGGGTGGCAGACATCTGGTACGGCGAGCCTGCGTAGCGAAATCGTCCTCCCTCAGGGTGGTCTACATCGACGAAGTAGCCTCGGGCCTCATACTGCCGGTAATTGATCACATCCTCCGCCGTGTTGACGGGGCCGATGGCGAAGCCCTTTGCCGCGCCCTTGTGATGGATGTCGTCCTTGCTCTGCTGCAGCATCCATTCGTCCAAGAGCGGGGCAATCTCCAGCAGGTGGTGGGCGCGGTACTTGAGGGAGCCCCACGCCGGGTCAGAGGCCCACTCGGGGTTTCCCATCAGCTCCATGAGGCCCCGCCAGTGGTGGTCCTCGAAGGCCGCCAGCACCACATAGCCATCCCTGCACTCCATGCGGCCCATGCCTGGCGGCCGCTCTGGCACCCGACTCCAGGTGGAACGATTATAGATGGTTCCCGCCAGGTTTGTCCTCACCAGAGCGAGGATGGCCTCCTGCTCGGAGATGTCGATGAGCCGCCCGCTACCCGTGGCCCTTCTCCCGACCAGGGCAGCGGCGGTGGCGAGAGCCGCTGTGAGCCCGGCGTGGTAGCCCACCGGATAGCCGCCCGCCTTCACCGGCGCCCGGTTGACGTCCACGGACCGCGTGGGCAGGAGGTTGCCCATCCCGCCTGCGTGATAGGAGGTCAGTTCGCTCCCCTTCTGCCCGGAGCGCGGGCCTGTGCGGCCGTAGGGCGTGATAGAGGTCACGATGAGTGCTGGATTGATGGCGCGCACCGCTTCCCAGCCAAGACCGAGCGATTCCAGCCTCTCCGGCCGGTGGTTGTCCACCAGAACGTCTGCCCACCGAATCAGGCGCTCGAAGGCGTCGCGGCCAGACCGGTGAGCCGGGTCAAGTGTGATACCCCTCTTGCTCGTGTTCAGGTACAGGAAGAGACCGCTGCGCTCCGGGTGAGGCTGGTCGGCGGGGAAGGGCCCACGCTGGCGCGCCGGGTCCCCTCGTCGCGGCTCCTCGACCTTGATGACATCGGCGCCCATGTCCGCCAGCAGCTTGCCGCAGTAGGGCCCCGAGACCATCGTGGCGTATTCGACGACCCGGACGCCGTCGAAGGCCCCTTCAACCACGCGGCACCACCTTTCCCCCGGCAGAGCTGGCCGGCCCAAGCCGGGTGCATCATCGAACACCAGGGAGGCCGGTGTCAATGAGAACGAGGGCTAGGGCCGGGCTTCTCAGCCTTCGCTGGAGGCAGCTCCGCAATCTCGTCAATGGTGACAACTACAGGTATGCCCCAGGCCTCTGCATAGTGCACGTCTCGCTTCGTTACTTCGTCGTTGTCCCATCCGGGGACGAGGAGCAGCGCGTCGCAGCGACGTAGGATGCTCAGATTCATCTCGCGCCAGAAGTGATTCGATACGTCAGGTGCGATTGTGTCGAAATGACCGGTGTTAAGGTGCGGGCAGTAGAAGGCATGCCCTGCTCTTGCTAGCTTGTCCGCCCACTCCCTCGCGTAGGCGATATGCCGCTCGGTCTGATGGTAATCGCTGCCCGTGTATGGCCCGGTGATGTAGACCAGCTTCATCCCTCGCGTCCCTCAGGTATTGCAGACGCCGTTCACCGTCTTGAGGAGGACAGTTGGTTGCTCAACACCGCAACGTGGCCCATTTCCTCCTTGAGGATAGCGTCGATCTTGTCCTTGCCCAGCTCCTCCGGAACCATCTCCCTAATCCCCAGATAGAGAACGATGGAGTCCTTCTCGTGCCCAATGGCCGCCGTGAGGATGTCTTCCTTGCTCCTTTTGCTCGTCAGCCATTCCACCGGGTCCTGCCCCACATCGAAGACATGCCCGTCCGCGATACCCTGGAGATACAGGGCCGCCTCGCCCCAGGGGTCGGCAGCCGTCGGCTCATTTTCCCTTCCGGAGAGGTCTGCCCTCATGGCGGCGAAGACCTTCTCGTGCTCATCTTCCATCGCGGCGAGGTCAAGCAGCTTCTTTCGTGCACGGGAGTCGGAAATGAGGTCCGCGGCCTTCCGATAGAACCTCGCCCCGTTCCTCTCGATGCGTTCTGCTATTCCCAGGACCTCGTCAGCACTGAACGGCACGCTCACTGCGGCGTGCCCCCGTCTGTTGCCGTTGTCGGGGCGACGAACACCCGCTGGGCCAGCTCGCGATCGATCATCAGCAGCCCGTACCCGGAGTCGCCACCAAGCTTGAGCCTCTGCACGACTTCGTTAGCGGAAGCCTCCTCCTCCACCTGCTCCGCCACGAACCACTGCAGGAAGTTGTGCGTGGCGTGAACCCTCTCTTCGAGGGCCAGGTCCACGAGCTTGCCGATCATGCCGGTGACCTTCTGCTCGTGCCGGTATGCGTCCTCAAACGGTGCCCGCGGGGAATCCCATCCCGTGGGCGGCCCTTCCACCGGCCGGAGGATCACGCGGCCCTCGCGCTCGTTCACGTAGTCGTAGAACTTCATGGCGTGGGCCAGCTCCTCCTGGGCCTGCACGCGCATCCAGTTCGCGAAGCCGCTCAGGTCGAGCGACTCGTAGTAGGCCGCCATCGATAGGTACAGATAGGCCGAGTAGAGCTCGGCGTTGAGCTGCCCGTTCAGGGCCTCCTGCATTCTCTCGCTAAGCATCTCTGTTCTCACCTCCACAGGCCTTGCATGTTGCGGCAGCCGTGAGAGCTTGGCTGGGCCGCGTCGACTTGGGAAGTCGCCCTCGGTGCGCGTCGCACCTTCAGAAACTGATAGCAGGCTTTCCGCTGCGGTCCCCCGGGGACCCACCAGCCGGGTGGGGCGCCTTCCCTACCATCTAGGATACAGAGTCCAGCAGGCGATAGACCAGCCTTGACTTCGTTGCACGTCGGAGAGGGACATCGAGACGCAACGTCGCGGCGAGAGCGTCCGGGCCGGTGGGAGGCAGGTCGCGGGACCGGCCGGCTTGCGCCACGGAGCCCCTCTGCTGCTATCTCAGTCTTCTATCCGGCCGTCCAGCATCTTGACGACGCGGTCGGCGCTGGCCGCGATGCCGGGGTCGTGCGTCACCATGACAACGGTCAGGCCCTGCTGGTGGTGGATGGTGTTCAGGGCGTCCATCACGTTACGGCCGGCCTTGGAGTCGAGGTTGCCGGTCGGTTCGTCGGCGAGGAGGATGGGCGGGTCGTTGCTGAGGGAGCGGGCGATGGCGACGCGCTGGCGCTCGCCGCCCGATAGCTGTGGCGGGCGCCGCCGGGCCTTGTCGGCCAGACCCGCAAGTTCCAGGAGTTCGAGCGCCCTTCTGCGCCGCTCGCGCCTGCCCAGGCCGGTCTCGTACATGGGAACCTCAACGTTCTCGACAGCGGTCAGGTTGGGGAGCAGGTTGTGGAGCTGGAAGACCAGCCCAATAGTGTGGGCTCGGTAGCGGCTCAGGTCACGCCCTCGGCCGATGTCCTGGCCCAGAACGACTATGCGTCCCGAGTCGGGCCGCTCCAGGGCGGCGACTAGGTGCAGGAGGGTCGACTTACCGCATCCCGAGGGGCCGGTGATGGCCACGAACTCCCCCTGGGCCACACTGAGCGTAGCGCCGTCGACAGCCCGGGTCCGTCCCTCGTCGTATGTCTTCACCAGATCGACGACTTCGACCGCAGGCACCTTTTCACTCATAGCGGATCGCCTCCGCCGGCGAGAAGCGTGCAGCCCGGAAGGCAGGGTAGATAGCCCCTAGTAAGGCAACGCTCACGCCCACGATGATGCCTCGTATGAAGACATCCGGGTTGTAGTCGGGGGAGATGAAGGCGCGAATGGCCGGGAATAGGGTGATGAAACGGGTCAGCAAGACCGCCAGCCCTGATCCCAACACGGCGCCGATCATACACAGAAGGAGCGCCTCGCCCAGTATCATTTGCAGGATGCGACGGGTACGCCAGCCCACGGCCCGCAGAATGCCGATCTCCCGTGTTCTCTCGAAGACAGCCATCACCATGGTATTCATGACGGCGATGCCGCCGATGAAGACGGCCAGGATGGTTATGCCCAGGTTGATGGCATCGATGATCGCGATCCCCTGGTCCACGTCTCCAACGTCGTCGAGGCCGCGCAGAGTGGCGAGGTCCGGGTGGTCCGACTCGATGCGCGCCGTGAGCGCATCGAGGTCGGTACCGGGCTTTGCCTTGACATACAGGAGCGTGTAGAGGCCCTCCTTGCGCTCGTACTCCCACACTGTGGAGATCGGGAGCACCCCGCCGCCGTTCAGTACGGCCGCCTCTGTGCGGTAGATGCCGACCACGCTCAAGGTGTGCTCTCGGACGTCCACCACGTCTCCGACCCCAACGTCCAACTGCTTGGCGCCCTCTGTGCCCAGCACGATCTCGTCTTCGGCACCCGGGGCTAGACGCCGCCCCTCGACAATGCTCAGGTCGAAAAAGTCCAGGTCGTCCGGTTCGATTCCTAGCTGGGCGAAGTAGGGGTTGGAGCCCACCTTGCCAAAAGCCAGGAGCACCCCGCTGGCGTGCGCCACTTCGGGATAGCTCGAGACCTTTTCGAGGTCGCTCGCCGTAAGGGTGCTGAAGGTCAGGTCGGAGCTACCCTGACGGCCTATGGCGAAATCGCTGCCGCCGGCCCGCAGCAGTTGCACGGTCGAAGCCTTGGCGCTGTCGGTAATGATGCCCAGGGCCACGACCGCGGCAATGCCGATAGTGATGCCGAGGATCGTGAGGCCGGTCCGGATCTTCTGACGGATAAGGTTTCGGAAGACCAGCAGTGCGAAAGGCATGGTGGCACCCCCAGGAGGTAGGAAGGCGTCGGTCCGTGTCTACCCATCTTAGTATGGCGCCGGCCTCAAGGCCATTGCAGCAGCGGGGTCCCGTCACGCCCGGTATCGTTCGTCGTCGGCGTAGCGGGCCTCCAGGCCAACCAGTGCGTTGAACTCCTCGAAGGGCATCAGCACGTCGGCGATCCCGTCCGTGGTCCCGCGGGCCCGGATCTCAGCGTAGGTGCGCTCCAGAGCCCGCGCGGCGGCGTAAAGCCCAGAGAGAACGAAGCCCACACTGAAGAAGCCCATCTCCGCCAGCTCCTCGAGGGAGCAGAGGGGAGTCCGCCCCCCTTCGATGAGGTTGACGGCCAGCGGCCCGGGGAGCTCCCGGCCGATGCGACGCAGCTCGTCGCGGTTGCGCGGCCCCTCGACGAACAGGACGTCGGCGCCGGCCTCCTTGTAGAGGCGGGCGCGGCGGATGGCCTCATCCAGGCCGTGGGTCTCCAGGGCGTCCGTCCTGCCGACGATGACGAAAGCCGCCTTGCCGCGGGCGTCTCTGGCGGCGCGCAGCTTTGCCGCGTGCTCCTCGGCGTCGATGACCTGCTTGTCCCGCATGTGGCCGCATCTCTTGGGCCAGCGCTGATCCTCCAGAATGACCCCTCGGGCGCCCATGCGCATCAGCTCACCGACCATGCGCTGGACGTTCAGGGGCCCTCCGTAGCCGGTATCGCCGTCGACGATAACGGCGATGCCAACAGCGCCGGTGACCCGCCGGGCCACGTCCAGCACCTCCGTCTGGGTGAGAAGGCCGAAGTCTGGCTCCCCCAGGTGGCTGGCAGCGACTCCGTAGCCCGTGAGCACCACGGCCGGGAAGCCGACCCTTTGCGCTATCTTGGCCGAGAGGACATCGTAGACGCCGGGCGTCACTGCGACCTTGCCCTGGGAGATCAGCGGGTGGACCTGGGCCTGCGTCATCTGTCGCCTCCTTGTAGCACGGCCTATCGTTTTGGGGGGCCGTCTTGCCTCGCCGGTGGCGGGCATGCGCTCGCTGGCCGCGCGCCTTTCATCGCAGCCAATTATAGCCGCCATCGGCACTTGGGTGGCTGGCGGCGGGCCGAGGAGACCTGGGACACCAAGACCACGTGGGGCTGCGAGGCGGCCGCCATCGCTGGGGCCTATGAAATGCGGCAAGAGCTATCGACTCTGCGTCAGTTCCGCAAGGCGCTCCCGGACGCCCTTGGCCTCGGCAACCACCGAGTCAATCCCCCGGCACGTCCCGTGAGGGTCGCAACGAACCCAGTAGCTCGCCCAGTCTCGACATCCACTCCGGCACGGTGGCGTCGGCGGCCGAATCGAAGTACGGGACATAGGGCTTGATGTCTATGATGGGGCTGCCGTCGAAGGCATCGAGCCCCTCGACCCGGAGCACATTACCGGTGCGCTCCAACAGGCGGGCGGTCGTGGCACAGATGGGATTCGGCCGGTCAAAGCAGCGAGTCGCGAAGACCCCTACCAGGGGCCAATCCTCTCTGCCCATGGGACGGAGCTTGATAGGAGAGAGCTCCACAGAGCAGCGTTCTTCGGCAGGGACATCGGCGTGGGCCCAGAACAGGACGATGAGGTGGGAGAACTCCTCCAACCCGTCGGCAGCCTCGGCGAATCTCTCGTTCAGCACGAGTTCCGCCTGCACCCTTTCCAGTGCTGGCCCCCTCGCTCCCGGCGCCGGTGGCCCTGCCGGCTTCATCTTGCTTCTGACCCAGCCTACGGGTTCCAGTCTCATCTCCTGGGCACTTCTGGGTGCCTCGATGGTATCCATGGCTACCTCCGCACTGCCCTCCGGCCTATGGCCCTGGTCACGCTCCTTCATGGCACTGCCATGCCCTGCCAAGACGAGGCCGAGCCAGCCATTGCCGCCGGCGGGCCGGCTTCATCCTGCTTGTTGACGGGAGCGCGCAGGACTCCCGGAATCCTTGGTCGCGAGGCGCTGCAGCGCTTGGGCCCGGCTCAGGCCCCCCTGAGCTCTTCAAGGCGCTCCCGGACGCCCTTGGCCTCGGCCTCCAGGTCTTTCAGGTACTGCTCGAGCGCTGCCGTCTCGTCCTCTTTGGTCGAGAACCAGCGGTGAAAGCGGAACGGACCCCCGCAGCCGCAGCCGTGCTGCGGGTGACCTGCGCTACCGCAGCAGCAATGCGAGGCGCCTCCCCAGCCGTGATGCCCTCCACAGTGGCACATGGAGGGCTGGCCGCAGCCGCAGTAGTGCTGGGCGTGACTCCCGCCGCAGCAACAGTGTGAAGCACTTCCCCAACCGTGATGACCTCCGCACATGTCTCGTACCTCCTCTAGGCCGTCTCGCCCCCTTCGAAGATGGACCTGGCCGGCGCCCGCCCTCGCGGTGGCGCGGCGTCGGCAGGCGACGCCATGAACTGTTCCCCTAGCAGGACACAGGCCTGATGGCGGTAAACGGCAAGAGCAGCCGGGTTCAGACGGTAATGCACGTGATAGCCCCGGCGCTCTCCGATGACTAGGTCGGCGGCCCGGAGGACGCCGAGGTGCTGTGAAACAGCCGGTTGTGAGATGCCCAGCTCGACAGCGAGGGCGTTCACGCACAGCGCGTCTCCGGGCTCCAGGTCGGCCAGGATCTTGACCAGACTCAGACGGGTCCGGTCGCTCAGGGCCTTGTAGAAACGAACCAGGCGGTCAAGCTCGACGAGTGTCGCCATAAGTCAATGGCTATATACCTCTTTTCTCTTCCGTTGTCAAGCCCCATGTTCGTGTCGTCCCGACCGAACTCGTCCGGAAACATCGCGTGCATAATGGCGAGTCGTGAGACGGGGTGGATACGGGGTGCCTATGCAGGCGTGCGGAGCTATCCTGCCGGGCGCCGCAACGGCGACCAGGCTACTGCCGGGGGCTGTGGCCCTGCCCGAGGGCCAGACACGATCACCCTCAGCCGCCTCCAGGAACCAGGTAGAAGCTCTCTATTGCCCAGGTATGCTCCTCGTTGTCGTCGTATTGGAGGTCCCGCCGAACCGTCAGGGTGGCATAGCCGGGAGCTGAGACCTCGAATTGCACCTGCCCGGCGGCGGGCTTGGGGCTGGTAACGCCGTCGAAGCTGTAGAGGCCACCCTCCCCCGTGGTCGCTGTGCCGACGTTGCCCACGGCGTCACGGAAGGTGATGGTCGCCCCTCCTATGGGTTGACCGGTCACTGGATCGGTGACCCGGCCCCAGACGCAGCCCCCCAGCACCAGTACCATGGCACAGTAGGCGAGGGGCGCGATCCTTGTGAGCATCCGCTTTCCCTCCAGCCTTGGATAGCTTGCGATTCCCTGCATTCGACTGACGACAGGCACCCCCAACACCGATGCAGGCACCGAGAACATACCCATGCCGGTCTGGGCTGTCAAGCGCCATCGCGGGCCCCTGTGCGGCTTGACAAGGCTCCGGGCCCAGGATAGCATATTAATGAACTATGATTCAACGATCTCAGCCGAGTATGTCCAGCCGTCTCATCGAGGCCAGCCCGGCTTCACAGGCTCCGACAGAAGACCTGGTTCGGCTCCTAAAAGCCCTGGGCGACGAGACCCGCCTCCGCATCTTCGCCCTCCTGACCAAAGCCGAGCTCTGTGTCTGCGAGATCGAGGACATCCTTGACCTCTCGCAGAGCCTGGTGTCCAACCACCTGGCGGTGCTACGGCGGGCAGGCCTGGTCGAGAGCCGCCGGGACGCCGAGGACGCGCGCTGGGTCTTCTACCGGGCCGACGCGGCGGCGGCCGCGGCGCTGCGAGAGCGCCTGGGGGCCCTGCTCGAGGTGCGCACGGCGCCTGGCGACCGGCGGCGGGCGGAGCAGGTGTGCCGGATTCGGGGACGCTAGCAAAGCCGCTTTTTTCTGGGGCGAGCATCATCATGTGTTGATATGATTTCGAAGCGGGCGGGCGACTGCTGGAAAGCCGTGAGGTGACCGATGGCGGGTGAGTTTATCGAGACCACGGTCGACAAGTTCGTCTTCCGAGTAAAGCGCGACTGTTGGTACTCGCCGTCGGGCGTCTGGGTGCAGCCAGAGGACGGTGTTGGCCGTGTTGGCGTCAGCGACTTTCTCCAGCAGCGTAGCGGCGACGTTGCGTTTGTTGACGTGCGCCCCGTCGGCACCGTCCTCGCCGCCGGGGACGAGTTCGCGAGCATCGAGACAATGAAAGTCGATCTGGCGCTTGATTCGCCTGTCAGCGGCGTCATTGCCGTGGTCAACAATGAATTGGCCGGGAGCCCCGAGCTGGTGAACGAAGACCCCTACGGCGAGGGCTGGCTGGCGCTCGTCGAGCTGAGCGACTGGGAGGCCGAGAGGCGTACTCTCTTGGACGCCGACCAGTATCTGGAGATGATACGTGTCCAGGCCCTGGAGGAGATGGGAAGGACATGAGCGACGCGCATGATCGAGAGGTCATCATCATCCCGTGCAGTGGCATCGGCAAGGCTCTTGGCAGCGTGGGCCGCGAAGCGGCCTACGTCGTAGCCGAGGAGCTTCGCCCTGGATGCACCAGCACCGTCTGCCTCTCCCTGCTGACGCTGGGCGACGAGGAGACCCGTCGCCGCGTGCGCCAACACCCGACTATCACCATCGACGGCTGTCCTAAGGCTTGCGCGCGCGTAAACGTCGAGCACGCTGGCGCCAGCCCGGCGGCGACCTTCCGCGTCTTCGACGTCTTCCGCCGACACAAGGAGCTCAAGGTGCGGCGGGTCTCCGACATCGGCGACGCTGGCGAGGCGATGGCCCGCATGCTGGCTGAGGAGATCGCCGACGAGGTCGACGAACTGCGAGCCGAAAAGGAGTGACGAGATGCCCAACCTTCCGGAGCGCAAGGTTGGCCTGATTGCCTGTAGCGGCGAGGACCTGCCGGAGGGCACGGTCTCGCGAGAGGCCGCCCTACGCGTCTTGGAGCGGCTTCGGCCCGGCCGGACGGTGACGCTCTGCCTACCTCTATTCCTTGCCGGCGAGGAGCGCGAGCGCGCCTTTGCACGCTTCTTCCCCACCATCGCCATCGACGGCTGCGAGAAGCGGTGTGCCGCCAGGGCCACCGAGATGTACAGCGCTCGACCCGCCGTCAGCCTGGTCGTGAGCGAGTTGCGGGAGCGTCTGGGTCTGGACCCTCCAAAGCGCGTGCGCGGCCCGGATGCGGCACGGGAGGTCCTGGCCCTGGCCACGGCTGAGGCAGTGGCAGGGGAGGTAGACCGCCTTCTCGAGAGGGCCCGCGCCGTCTCAAGGGCGGCGGAGCCGGTAGCGGCGATCATCCGGTCGGATGGCGGAGCCCACGGCACCGGGAAGGAGGCTGAGGCGGTCTGTTCCTGCGCTTCTGATATTCCCGTGCAGAAGGTCGACGTGGACGGCCGGACAGTTGAAGTGATCGCCCTGCCCCTCATCTTCTCCCAGTTCCTTCAGGAGGGCAGGCACCCGGACGAGGGTGCGACCGCGGACGCACTCATGGAGCAGGTTCGGATCTACAACCCGGTTCCTCCTGAAAGCGACGCCAGCCTTCGTGGGGCTCTACTCAACGCCTACGAGGGGTTTTGGGCGGAAGCCATAGGGACGGGTGGGAGCTAGCCGTGTCAGCACCGAGGACCGCCACCTACTCCGCTGACGTTCGCTGGACGGGAGAGCACCGGGGCGAGTTGCGCTGCGGCAACGGCCCAGTGCTGCCCTTCTCCGCCCCGCCCGATGCGCACGGCCACGAGAACGTCCTGACTCCCGAAGACGCCTTCGTGGGAGCCCTCAACATGTGCGTCATGCTCATGTTCCTCTGGGCCTGCGAGCGCTTCCACGTCAGCCTCCTAGGCTACGAGTGCGCAGGCGAGGGTACGAAAGTGATCGACCTTGACCGCACTGAGGCCTTTGTGCGCGTGGTGTTGCGGCCAAGGATCGCTGCCCGAGGGGCCGAAGTGGAGCGCAAGCGGATCGAGCGGGCGCTCCAGTCAGCCCAGAAGTACAGCCTCGTAGCGAGCTCGATCACCAGCGAGCTTGTGGTAGAACCGGAGATACAGATGGTGGCCTAACGGCTCTGGCTCTGAGCGGGAGGAGCGAAGCTATGCTAACGGTGAAGGTTCTGGGGCCCGGCTGCGCCAACTGCGAGCGTCTAGGGGCGGCGGCCGTGGAGGCGCTCCAGATGCTGGGAGCCAACGCGGCGA
>Ga0315289_10001685_pt1 | contig 34302 bp, 25 predicted proteins | sample YL17G11_40_MG_FD_203452 | JGI IMG/M metagenome (GOLD analysis project Ga0315289, IMG submission 203452) | Sediment microbial communities from Yellowstone Lake, YNP, Wyoming, USA - YL17G11_40 | ecosystem: Environmental > Aquatic > Freshwater > Lake > Sediment | place: USA: Wyoming | collected...
CCCCCCCCTCCCCTCAGACGACATGGAGTCCGACCGCGTCCACCTGGGCGGCGTCATCGTGCGCGACCTGTCCGCGACCGTCTCCAACTACCGGTCCACCCAAACGCTCGACGCTTTTTTAAAGGCCCAGGGCGTGCCCGGCATCGCCGGCATCGACACTCGGGCCGTCACCCTCCGCCTGCGCGACGCTGGCTGCCTGAACGCCGTCATCTGCCACGACCCGGCCGTGCCGGAGGCCGACCTGGTCGCCCGGGCGCGGGGGTTCTCGATTGTGGGCGTCGACCTCGTGGCCGAGGTGACGTGCGCCGCCCCCTACGAGTGGACCGAGGGCACCCTCCCGGAGTGGGAGTTCAACCCGAGGGCCGCCCCCGGCCACGCGTCCCGGCCGGCCACCCCGTACCACGTCGTCGCCCTGGACTTTGGCGTCAAGACCAACATCTTGCGCCGCCTGGCCTCCCTGGGCTGCCGCCTGACGGTCGTGCCCGCGGCCACGCCCGCGCCCGCAATCCTCGCCCTGAAGCCGGACGGCATCTTCCTGTCCAACGGGCCGGGCGACCCGTCCGCCCTGCCGTACGCCGTGGACACGGTGCGGGCCCTCCTGGGCGCCCGCCCCATGTTCGGCATCTGCATGGGCCACCAAGTCCTGGGCCAGGCGCTCGGGGGGGCGACTTACAAGCTACCCTTTGGCCACCACGGCGGCAACCACCCCATCCGGGCGCCCACGGGCCGCATCGAGATCTCCGCCCAGAACCACAACTTCGCGGTCGACCCGGCCTCCCTGCCGGAGGGCGCCGTCGTGACGCACATCAACCTGAATGACGGCACCTGCGCCGGCCTGGCGGTCCCGGCCTCGTCCGCCCTCTCCATCCAGTACCACCCCGAGGCCTCGCCCGGGCCGCACGATGCGGACGTGTGCTTCGAGGCGTTCATCGACATGATGGCGTCGGCGCGGGTGGGGGCGGCGGTGGCGGCTTGAGGTGGGGGCGGGGACGGGAGAGAGAGAGAGAGAGGGAGCAAAATGACGGGGGGGGGGGGGGGGAGGGAAGAGGAGAGAGAAAAAAAACTCCCGCTCCTCCCGCGCGCGCACTCCCCCCCGCGGGGATGCTGGCCCCGGCCCCACAAGCGGGGCGCGTCGACAGACCCGTGCGTGAGTGTGTGTGTGCGGGCCACTCGGGCGAGAAGAGTAACAAAAAGGTGTGTTTTTTTCCCAACCAACAACATGTTCACCTGTCATTCATTCACTCCACCCCCGCCTGCCCTTGCTCCTCCAAATCCCCGAGCAGCATGCGGATGAAAAAGTCCGTCTCCTCCGGGTTGGCCACCCACAGGATGGAGCAGCAGTCCCGGGTGGCGGCGTCGTTGCCCGACGACGTGAAGCGGTCGCCCACGTGCAGGACGGCCGACGGGTCGAGGCCGAGGTACGATTTGAGGGCTTCTAAGCCGAGCGATTTGTTGCCGACATCAACGAAGACGTCCCCGCCCCCGTTGAAGGCGCAAAAGGGGAGGTCCGGGATGGTGGGCGGGGTGGGGATGGAGGTGGGCGAGGACGAGGAAGCCGCCGCCGCCGCCGCGGCCGCGCGGCCGCTCCCGCCGCCGACGCCGACGCCAACACCACCACCGCCGCCGCTGGGGCGCGGGCGTTCGGCCGCCGCCGCCCCGAGCTCGACCTGCACGGTGATCGCCATCTCCTCCAGCACCTCGTACACGGTCGGTGCCAGGGGGACGACGCCCACCGCCCGCTCCTTGCGGACGACCGAGACGGGGACGGCCAGGCGGGATGCCGTCTCGACGAGGACGGCCTCCGCCGCGTCGAGCAGGGCGGCCACGTCCGCCTCCCGCCAGGCCGCCATCTCGGGCGACTTCCACTCGCCGTCGTCCACGAACGCCAGGCGGCGCGGGCGGCGGCGGGCGGAGGCCTTGCTGCCGTCGGACGCGTTGCCGTCCGCCCCGAACGCGTCGTCGGGCGGGACGACGCGGAGCAGGTAGTTGCACTCCCCGCCCATGATGTGGAACCGGTCGGTGACGGACGCGGGCAGGTCCAGGGCCGCAAACGCGGACAGCAGCCCCGGCAGCCGGGCCTCGAACCGGGCCGCGTCGCCCGGGTACCCTGCCGCCGTCACGATGGCTACGTGCACGCCCGCCCGGAGCAGGCGGACGATGTGGGCGATCATGTCGGAGTCGTGGCGCATGTGGGCGCCGTCCGCGTACAGCGTCCCGTCCGCGTCAAAGGTGATGAGCTCCAGGCCCGCGGTCGCGGACGCGTGCACCTGGGCGATGTTGAGGACGTGGCGCAGCTCCGCAAAGTTGGGAGGGACGTACACGCGGCGGGAGAGGGCGAAGAATTCGTCATACTCGGCCAGGGCCTGCGTGAGGGGCAGGGGCGTGAAAAACGCGCCGATGCCTGGGATCAGCCGCTTCAGCCGGGACCGGTGCGGGTCCCGCCGGTGGTCCGCCACCCAGCCCTCAAACTTGGCGGCGACCTCGTCGGCGGTGTGGGTGGCGTGCATGGCCAGCATGAACTCGATCAGCGGGTCCTGTTCCTTGAGGTGCCCCTTCCGGCGCAGCACGCCCGCGTCGGACGCCGACCGGGCGCGCGGGCCCAGCAGGGAGGAGTTGGGCCCGTCCGCGTCGTCCGGTTCGGGCGTGTTGAGCAGGTCCGCCCATTCGGGGTGGGGTCCGTGGTGGGCGAGGGAGGCGTTGGGGGTGGAGGCGCCCGTGGCGGCCAGGGCGCCCGCGCCTCCAGCAGCGAGCGGGGTGCTCGAGGACGGGGTTGGCGGCGCTGGCGGCGGCGCGCCCGCCTGCGCCGGGCGGGCGCCCGGTTCCGTTGGGGTCGGCGCCGGCGTCATGGCTAGGAGGGGCAGACCCCGCTTCGCCGGCACCCGCCCTCCCCAGGCCCGGGAGGGTGGGGGTGGGGCAGGGGCCGAGGCGTGGCGGGTGGCGCTGGAGGGTGCGAGCGGCCGCATCGGAGGTCGTTTTTGTTTTTTGCAGTCGCACGTGCGAGGTTTGTCTTCACGAGGCGTGGGAGCGCCTGGCTGAGTTCACACGCACGACTCCCTGCGTCAAGATGGATGTGGGAGTGCCCGTGAGGGGACGGACTGAGGTGGGGCGGGGGCGGGCGGGGTCGGGGCGGGAGCGTGCAATTTAAAACACGGGCTACGTCAGCGCGAGTGACGGGTAGAGAGAGAAAGCGTCTCTCCTTGCACGCAGGCCCGTTCTCAACTGATCCCACGCACACGCACCTGGGTAATGGGAATGTCTATTGGTCCAGCCGCGGGGTTAGGAACAGCAAAAGAAGGATGCGCAGCCAGCTGCACGCGGAACGGCAGAAGAGATGAAAGAGTGAGCAGCTTAATTGGCAGCAACTGCCCTCTCCCTCCGGTCCCTCATCATCAGCCAGAGTCGAGTATTTTTCTCTATCCTGTCAACCTTCCGTTCACCGCGACCCGCACCTCCAAGGAAAGGAAGGGAGGTGTGTGACCTGCGAGTGCTTGAAATAGCGCTCTCTCTCTCGCTATGTCGCCTCACGTCCGAATTCAACTTTCATCACCCTGCACAGTCTCCTCATATCACACCCCTCCCGCCCACGCCTGCACCGCCGCCTCCGCCTCTGCCGCCAACGCCTTTGCCCCCGCCACGCTGCCCGCCTCCGCGTACACGCGCACCACGTCCTCCGTGCCGCTGGGGCGGACAAACGTGCGCGCGCCCGGCCCCGCGCCCGCCGCCGCGGCGTCCAGGGCGGCCTGCAGCCGCGGCGGCTCCAGGACTGTCCCCTCATCGGGCGTCGTGCGAATCACGCTGCGGTCCTTCACTTTCACCACGCTCATCACGGACGGCAGGTCCTCATACATCCCCGCCCAGTCGCCCGCGCCCCAGCCCAGGCACCGCAGGGCGGCGTCGACGAGCAGTAACCCCGACAGGGCGCAGCCGACGGCCTGGTTGCAGGCGGCGCCCAGTGCGACCACTGCCCGCCCGGCCGCGCGCGCAGTGGCCGGCGCGCCCGCATCGGCCGCCAACCGGGCCGCGTGGCCTTTCAACCGGGCAGACAGCAGGACCGCCCCATGGCCGTTGGCCTCAAAGTAAATGCCCGCGTCAAAACGGGCCTCCGCGGTGGCGTGCAAGTGTTTCACCCCCGTCGCAGCCAGGGCCACACCCGCGGCCCCGCCCAACGCTTTCGCCGCCGCGGCAGCCGCCGCCCCGTTGGCGTACGCCGTCTGGACCACGCCCACGGACGGTTTGGAATTGGTTTCTGGGTAGGGCGGCAATGCCGCGATCAGGGGTGCCAGCCAGGCTGCCAGCAGCAGGGCGATGCGGTCCCCATCGAACAGCTGGCAGCCTTCCCCGCCCTCACTGTTGTTTGTGAAGAAGACGACCCGGTCCGCGTCACCGTCCAGGGCCGCGCACAGGGCACCCGGCGGGGGAGGAGAGGGCGATTCAGCTGCCTCTCCAGGCACCCAGGCCTTGGGAGGCGAGCGCGTCTTCTGGACGTGCTCGGACCCGCAGTCTTTGTTCAGGGCGTGGCCGCCTCCAACACCATCACCAGGCGGTGGTGGGTGGTTGAACGCGGCCAGGCGCAGGCCGGCCGGGGCGGTGGCTGCCGCCAGCGCTTCCAGCTGGGCCGCACCCACGCCGTGCGCGCAGTCGACGGCCAGGGTGGGGGCGGGGGAGGCGTCCCACGCGATGGGGCGCGTGCCGGCCACCAGGCAGGCATGCCCGGCCGCGAGCTCCCGTGCATACGCGCCCACGCTCCAGGCGTCCGGGTCGAGGGGTGCGCCTGTCTGCAGGCTCTCGCACGCGCGGGCGACCGCCCAGTGTAGGCGGGGCGTGGTGGTGATGCCCAGGTCGAACAGGGCAAGGGCGGGCGGCGGGGCCAGGGCGGCAGCGCCAGCCGCGACCGCGGCGGAGAGGGCGGGCGAGGAGGGGCGCGTGTCCCGTCCTAGCAGCAGCACGGCGTGCGGGGCGGCCTCATTGACAGCCTCCTGCGGCGCAGGGACGACCGCCCCGCCCGGGGTGACGGTGCCTCCCATCAGCAGGGTGCCTGCAGCCGCGCCCACGGCCTCCGGGCTGTCCAGCCCAGCCAGCGCGTCAGCCGCCCCTTCCCACGCCGGGTCGAGGCCGTGACCGTGCGGCGGGTCCACCAGCTTGAACCCGTTGTCCGGCGCCGGGTTGTGGGAGGCCGTGACGCATACGCCCGCGGGCAACCCGCCGGCCCGGGCGGAGCGGGCGGCCATGAGGAGGCCGCAACTAAAAAGATGTGAAAAAGAGATGGTTGAGAGGCGGGGGTCGGGCATCGCGTTTCTGTTCTTCCACGCACGTCCTCTCTCCTCTCTCCTCCACTCACCGGAACGCCGTGGAGTCCAGCAGCCCCGCCTCGGCCCTGAACCCTGCCGTCCCGAAGCGTGGGGTGAAGGCGGGCGGCTTTGCGTGGGCGGCGGACGCGGCCGCGACGCGGGCTGTGACTGACTGGTCAGCCCCGCTTTCTCCTGTCATGGTGTTGGCCCGACCGGTGGTGACAGTGCCACGCAGGCTCACAGGCTGGCGGAGGGGGCGACTGGTGGGAGGGCGGATGGTGAGGAGTGGGTGGGCGGCGTGGGGTGGGCGAAACGATGGAGGAGTGGAAACATACGTGCGCGCGTTCTGTGAACCCAGCAGGCCTCTCCTTCTTCTTCCCTCGTTCACTCCCCGCGTCCCGTGCGTTCTCTTTTCTACTTCTTTTCATTTTGGTGTTGGCCGGGTGCGGGGCCAGCTTTACACACATTCAAGCACCATTCCAGAAGGTGTGTGGCATCCCCCCCCCCCCCCCCTTCCCTCGCCCCCGACACCAACTTTTTTTAAACACACTCACACAAAGCCGACTCATCACACATCACCCAGGGGGGAAGGGCTCGCTCGCGCTCCACATAGCTCGCACCCGCACACGACCCGCGCGCACAGAGAGTACTCTCTCATGCGCACCAGGCTCATCATGCGGGGGCTCCCCATGCGAGATTGGCACAAGGTCAGAAGAAGGAGAGGGCACCAAAACGGAACTCTCTCTCCAGGCGCGCTCAACACCACACCCGCTCTCTCCATTTTTGGGATATGAATTTTGGTTGTTGTTTTTTATCCGTCAACCACTCTCACATTCACTTGCCGGACACCTTCTTGGCCGCCGCAACGACCGCATCCTTGGTGATGCCAAACTCCTTGTACAGGCGGTCGGCGGGGGCGGACGCACCGAACGTGTCGACACCGATCTGGATGCCGTCGGTCGTCGTGTAGCGCTCCCAGCCAAAGGTCGACCCGGCCTCCACGGACACCCGGGCCCGGACGGCCTTGGGCAGGACGGACTCCTTGTACGCCGCGGTCTGCTCGTCAAAGAGCTCCGTGCAGGGCATGGAGACGACGCGCACCTTCATGCCGGCCCCCTCCAGGTCTTTGGCCGCGTCGATCGCCAGCATCAGCTCGGAGCCGGTCGCGATCAGGATGGCGTCGGGCTTGCCGTCGCCGCCGTGGACGATGTAGCCGCCCTTGGTCGTCCCCTCGATGGAGGTGCCGGGCTGGTTGGGCATGCCCTGGCGGGAGAGGGCCAGGGTGGACGGGCGCTTCTTGCCCTCAGGGTTCTCGCCCGACGCGTTCTTGACGGCCGCCTTGTAGCAGCCCGCCGTCTCATTGCCGTCGCCGGGGCGCATGGTCAGCATGGAGGGCATCGCCCGGAAGGAGGCCAGGTGCTCGATGGGCTGGTGGGTGGGGCCGTCCTCGCCCAGGCCGATGGAGTCGTGGGTCATCACGTAGATGACGCCCGCCTGCGAGAGCGCGGACATGCGCATCGCGGACCGCATGTAGTCCGTGAAAATGAAGAAGGTGGCGCAGTAGGGGATGAGGCCGGTGCCGTGCAGGGCCAGGCCGTTGCAGATGGCGCCCATGGCGTGCTCGCGCACGCCGAAGCGCAGGTTGCGCTCCGCGTAGCTGTTCTTCTGGAAGTCGCCGTACATTTTCATGAGCGTCATGTTGGAGGGCGCCAGGTCGGCGGACCCGCCCAGGAAGCCGGGCAGGGCGGGCGCGAGCGCGTTGAGCATGGTCTGCGAGTGCAGGCGGGTGGCAAGGCCCTTGTCCTCGGGCGTAAAGGACGGGAGGGCCGCCTCCCAGCCCGCGGGCAGCTTGTTGGACAGCAGGGACGCCAGCTCGGCCGCCTCCGCCGGGTACTTGGCCTTGTACGCCGCCATCGTCGCGTCCCAGGCCTTGTGCTTGGCCTGGCCGCGCTTGGCGACCTCGCCGAAGACGTCGTAGGCGGTCTGCGGGACCTCGAACTCGCCGTGGTCCCACTTGAGGTTGGCGCGCGTCGCGGCCGTCTCGTCCTTTCCCAGGGGCGCGCCGTGGACGTCGTGCGAGTCCGCCTTGTTGGGCGAGCCGTACCCGATGAGCGTGGACACCTTGATGAAGGACGGCTTGTCCGTGGTGGCCTTGGCGGCGTTGATCGCCTTCTCCAGGCCGGCCAGGTCCAGGTTGCCGTCCTTGACGTGCTGGCAGTGCCAGCCCTGGGCGGCGTACCGGGCGGACACGTCCTCGGTGAAGGAGATGTCGGTGTGGCCGTCGATGGAGATCTTGTTGTCATCGTACAGGACGATCAGCTTGCCCAGGCCCCAGTGGCCGGCGAGGGAGGCCGCCTCCGTCGAAATGCCCTCCATGTTGCACCCGTCGCCCATGATGCAGTAGGTGTAGTGGTCGACGACCTTGGCGTCGGGCTTGTTGAAGCGGGCGCCCAGGTGGGCTTCGGCGGCGGCCAGGCCGACGGCGTTGCAGATGCCCTGGCCGAGGGGGCCTGTGTTGGGAAGGGGTGGGAGATGAAAAGAGGAGAGGGGGGGGAGCAGAGCAGATGAGAGAGGATGGGTGAGGTTGAGGGAGAGAGGAGAGGAGAGAGTGGATGCGCGGGCGAGCGAGGGCCAAGCCGCCGGGCCGCGCCCCTCTTGTCCCCCCCTTGTTTTTTTTCCTCTTCTGTCTCCCCTCCCTCTCTTTTGCTCACCCGTCGTGACCTCCACGCCCTCGGTCTCGAAGTTCTCCGGGTGGCCCGGCGTGCGGGAGCCCCACTGGCGGAACTGCTTGAGGTCGTCGATCTGTGAGGGGAGAGAAGGTGCGGGGAGGAGGGCGCGCGGGGGAGGCGGGTGGTGAGAGGGAAAGCAAATCGCGAGAGAGAGCAGAAAAGGGCGCCGGGCCCGCGCTGGGTGCCCTGAGCGTTCGGAAGCCGCCTGCTGCCCGCGGCGTCTGCCGTTCCGCCTCGGCCTCATGCCATGAGCGATCAGCATCGGCCCCGGGCCACACGGCCGGGCGTGCGGGCGGGCTGGTGGGACGCGACACCCTCAAAGGCGGACAGCAACGGCTGAGCGCAAATGTGGGGCCACACAAAAATGCGAGAGAGCGCCCGGAATCGGGGGTGGCCTCACCCAGGGTTTGAGGAGGAAGCGCGCGGCCATTGGGCCCGGCCTCTCCTCCAGGGGTAGCAACATATACGTAACTAGCAGACCGGAGAGACTGCGGGGCGATTCAACGCGCGCAAGGGTCCCGTCGCGGCAAGAGCAGAGCCCCCTTGCTCGCTCCTCCTCTCCGCCCTCGCCCGCCGCCGGCTAGCCGCGCCGGCAATTCGCTCTCTCTCTCCCTCCCCACTCTCTCCTCCCCACCCCAACACGCACCTGCATGCCCTTGTAGCCCATCAGGTGGAGCAGGGAGTACTGGAGCATGGAGCCGTGGCCCGCGGACAGGACGAAGCGGTCCCGGTCGGCCCACTTGGGGTCAGCCGGGTCGGCGTTGAAGATTTTGGTGAACAGGACGGTGGCCATGGGCGCGCAGCCCATGGGCAGGCCCGGGTGGCCCGAGTTGGCGGCGTTGACGCCGTCGATGGACAGGAAGCGGACGGCGTTGATGGCGTCCCCCATGGGCCCCGGGATTTCCTGGGCGACGTACGTCTTGGCCTCCGACGTCTTGACGGCCTGCGCGACAATGCGCGGGGCGGCCGCGCGGATGGGCCGGCGGGCGCCGGCCTTGGTGGCGACCGGGGCGGCCACGGGCGCGCGGGAAGCCAGGGCGCGCTGCATAATGCTTTTTGTTTTTGGGAGGTGTTGGAGGGGAAGGAAAGGAAGGGGAGAGGCGGACGGAAAAAACTCGGTTGTGTGTGATGAGAGGAGAGGAGAAAGTGCTTGGTGGGGTTTGCAAAGCTCCTTTTTTCTCGCTCGCGGCTGTTTTCCGAAGAGAAAAGAAGTCGCCGCGCGTCCGCCCCCGCACCGCCCACGATGCCGGCCGCACCCACCCCCACGCGGCGCTCGTCCCGCCTAGCCACGCCTGAGAAGGGCAGGCAGGGCGGGCGGTCGCCCTCGCCGCCGCCGTCGATGCAACGAGGAGCAGCGACGCCATCAACGGCCGCGCCGGCCGCCCGCCTCAAACTCGCTCGCTCGCTCCTCCTCTCCACGCCCGCCGCGCCCGCCCGCCACGTCGAGTACGAGTTCTTAGGGCCCCGCCTCGGCCCCGCCCTCCTCATCCTGGGCCTGCCGGCCGTCTGCTACGCCCTCATCGCCGCCTGCAACGGGGCGAACGGGTGCGTGGGCGGGGCGGGCGACCTGGTGTCCCGCGCCCGGGCGGGCGGCCCCTGGCCCGGCCTGCCCCGCCCGCTCTTCACCTGGCCCGCCTTCTGGGCGGTCCCCGCCTGGTTCGCCTTCCAGGCCGGCCTGCACGCCCTGCTGCCCGGGCCGGCCGCCCTGGGCGCCCCCCTGCGGGACGGGCGGCGCCTGGCCTACAAGCTCACGGGGCTGGCCAACCTGGGGGTCACGCTGCTGGTGGTCGCCCTCGTGGGCTTCTCGCCGTCGTCGGCCGCTGCCGCCCAGGCCGGCCGGCCGCCGCCCCGCCTGCCGCCCTGGCTGCCCTTCGGGCCCGCCCGGGGCGGCGGCGGCCGCACCCCCCTGCGCCTGGCCTGGGCGCACGACAACGTGGTGCCCCTCCTCACGGCCGCCTGCGCGTGGTCGGGCCTGCTCTCGGCCGGCCTGTTTGCCGCCTCCTTCCGGGGCCGGGCCGGCCCCGCGGCCTCCAAGCCCCTCCTGGCACTGGGCGGCGACACCCCGTCCCACCTCTACAACTTCTTCATGGGCCGGGAGCTCAACCCCAGGGGTGGCCTGGGGCTGCCTCCCGGCTTTTTTGGCGGCCTCGCCGCACGCGTGGCATGCTTCGACTGGAAAGAATTTTGTGAGCTCTACCCCGGCCTGATCGGCTGGGTGGTGCTCGACCTGGCCGCCTGCGCCTCGGCCCTCTCCACCTCGTCCACCATCCCGCCGCCCCTCGCCATGGTCACCGCCTTCCACACCCTGTACGTGGCGGACGCCCTGGCGCACGAGAGGGCGATCCTGACGACGATGGACATCACGACCGACGGGTTTGGCTTCATGCTGGCCTTTGGCGACCTGGCCTGGGTGCCGTTCATTTACTCGCTCCCGGCCCGGTACGCCGCCGACTTCCCCGCACCGCTCTCCAGGGTGGCGTCCATGGGGATCTACGCGCTGTTTGGCATCGGCTACGCGATCTTCCGGGGGTCCAACTCCCAGAAAGACGCGTTCCGGAGTGACCCGGCCAACCCCAAGCTCGCCCACCTGAAGACGATCACGACCGCCACCGGCCGCCGCCTGCTCGTGTCTGGCTGGTGGGGGTCCGCCCGCCACATCAATTACCTGGGGGACTGGCTGCTGGGACTGGCCTGGTGCCTACCGTGCGGGACGGGCTCGTGCGTGCCGTACTTTTACGCCCTCTACTTTGGGGTGCTGCTGGGTGAGTTGGAAGAAGAAGAAGAAGAAGAAAAAAGAGAAGCGAGGGGGGGCTGCTGTTGGAAGGGATTTGATGGGGTGGGAGCTCGGGGTCCCAGAAAGACACGCACGCACTCACACACACTTTCTCTCCTTCTCTCTCTCATATCCATCATCCCCCTGCACAGTCCACCGCGACCTCCGGGATGGAGAAGCATGCGCCCGCAAGTACGGCAAGGACTGGGACCGGTATTGCGCGCTCGTCCCCTGGCGCCTGGTGCCTTTTGTGTACTGATGATTTTTTGAAATTGAAAAGAAAGTGCATTGTGTGGGAGAGATGGGGGTGGTGGTGGTGGTGGGGGGAGAAGAGGGATTGGAAGTGAGAGGGAGGGCGTGATTGTGCGTCGGCGTGGAGAGTGCCGCTGGGGCGGGCAGAGAGGGGGACGAGGTTGAAGAGATGAGGGTTGCGTTTACTCCTCTTTTTTTTTCCACGCGCCCACACGCACGCTCCGCCCCAGCACTCCGACACACTCCCAATGCAGGCGACTACATCAGCCACCCAGCCTCGCGCTGCTGTGCACGGTATTATTGCCCGAAGCGCGCCCGCGTGCGCGTGCGCTCACCCGCCTGCGGCGCCAATGCTAGCCGCCTGCCGTCAGCCACCGGCCCTAGTGCGCGCGTCCCGGCCTCGCGCCCTGACCTGCCGGGCCTCCGCCAGCCCCACGACACAGCAGAGTGAGTTGAATGCCTGTTTGTGTGGTTGTGTGGTGCATAGAAGAATTGGGTCCCCTCCGGCTGTCAAAAACGCCTCCCATCATCTCATCCCTCATCCCCCCCCCCCCCCACCCCCACCCACCCACACACCATTTCTATGTCCACCCAGCCCTCCGCCTCACCGCCGGCACCACCACCATCACCCTGCCCTTCTCCCCCGCCCGCGCGGCAGCCCTGCACGCCGCCCTAGCCGCCCTGGTCGCCACTTTCTCCGAAAAGGCGGCCGCCACGCGCCCGCAGCGGTGGCCGGCCACCGAGTTTCGGTTCGAGGGCGACCCGGGGGAGCTGGCCCTCTTTGAGGCCTTCTGCAACCCGAACGCGCACGCCTCGCCCTTTGATGCCAAGGTCCTGGTCACGGCGGCGGGGGGTGACGGCTTCAGCGTGATGACTGAGGTGGGGCTGACGGGGCTGCGATCGGACCTAGGGGCGTACGGGAAGGTGTGAGAGAGAGCGAGGAGGTGATGATTGATGATGGGGGGGGGGGGAGGGGGGGGAGGGGGCGGTTTTTGTTGTGTGCAAACAATATGGCCCGCCCAGAACAAAGGCAACGACGCATCACAGCGTGCTCCAGCGCGGGCGAAACACACAAAGGTCATCACATATGGAGGAAAGGAGATCGGGTAACCAATGAATGCTGTGCGGGGTTGAACAAAAAGAAAAGACATTGAACCCATCCATCCCCATCCCTAGTGCCATGGCCGGTCAGTCGCCCCCTCCGCGTCCGCGACGCCGCCTCCACTCCCGCCCGCCACTCCACCACCCACCCCCGCACTCACGGGCGGCGCCCCCAGCGCGACCCAGGGGTCCTCCAGCATGGAGGGGCGGAGGAAGGCGGCCTCGCCGAAGGCCACCAGGGGGCCGCGACCGCGGCCGCCGTGGCCGCGGCCGCCGCCGCGCCCAGCCCGGCCACCGCCGTCAAAGCGGCCTCCCCGGCCCCCTCGTCCACGCCCGCCACCGCCGCCGTCACGGCCAAATGCGGCCGGGAAGGCAGCGCCGGCGCGGGCGGGGCCGCCGCCAACCCAGCCGGGTGGTGGTGGAGGGAGCAGGCCCGGCGGTGGGGGTGGGCAGCCACGGGGGCCGGCGGGGGCGCCCCGTGCGGCGCCACCACCACCACCACCGCCGCCGCCGCGGGCGCCGCCGCGGGCGCTGCCGCCAGTCGCCGCGGATGCCACCGCCGCCGCGTGCGCCGCCGCCGCGCCCGCCAGCGCCCTCGCAGGGTCGCTGAAGATGGAGACGCCCGCGGCGTCGCTTGCAAGACCTGTCCCAGGCCCGCCACCATCCAGAAGTGGGTTGGCCAGGGTGGTCGGGGCAGAGGTGGTGGGTGGGAGGGCTACTGTGGTTGGAATTGGGGTGCGGGGGCGGGGTTTGAAAAATCGAAAAAGACGTCATGATGAGGAAGGTTGAGAAAAAATAAAGCGAGATGCGCATGCCTCGCTCCTCTGCTCTCACCGTCTGCTGCAGCCTCCCGCATCGCTTTCAAGCGCTTGCGCCGGTCATCAGGGTCCTCCTCGCTGGCCATGCAAGGGTTGATGTGCGCCGCAACTCCCTGCGATTGAGAGAGAAATGAGAAAAGCGAGGACTGATGCTGTGAACTCGCTTCTCTTGCTCACCCCCCTTCGCCGCCCTCCACTTTCCAGTTTGCTTTCTCCGGTCTCCTCTTTCCAACCCAAAGCCACACTCCATGGCCCTGCTCGTCGCCCACCCCGTCGCGCTACCGGATCCGCTGGCTGCGATGGTGCCCGCCAAAGGTACGGGAGTGGGAGAGAGTGGAGTGCGCGCGGGGTGTGTGCGTGAGAGCGCGCCGCCTGGAAAAGAACGCGAGAGGTTGTTTACGTGCTGGCGGGGGGTGGGGGTGGGGGAGGGACGGGGAGGGGGAGGGGGGGGGGCGTCTTGACCTCGCTCCTGACCGTCTTCGGGGATGGCTGGGTGGCCATCCACCAACCTTGCGTCATTGGAAAAGCGTGCTGGGAGGGGAGGCGGCGGTGGCGGCGGCGCGGGCGAGGCACCCCTCTCTCCCCATGCGGCGGCCGCTCTCGGCTAAACCAGTCAATTCTCTGCCCAATGTGCTCTCTCCTTCACCACCACCAGCAGGACACCCGTCCCTCGCCCCGCCGGTCGCCAAGCCGATCGATGGTGATGACGAGGATGGCGAGGATGACGACCCGCCGTCCGGCGAGGAAGAATTCGACGAGGAGGTAAGGGGGTGGAGGAAAAAAAGAAAAAGAAAAAAAACCCGCGATTCCAACCCGCTCTCCATTTTTCAGGCAGCAACAGCAACGGTGGGGAGAGAGACACAGCACGCACGCGCGACGGGTGGCGGGGCGCCTTTTCACCCACACACCCCACGACATACACAGGTGGACGACCCCGCCTCGGGCGGCGAGGAGGAGGACGACAACCCGTCGGGCGACGAGGAGGCTGGGGACCCCGCAGGGGGCGCGCCCGCAGACGACGACCCTGAGGACGAGGAGGACGAGGAGGAGGACTTCGATGAGGAGGAGGACGACTTCACGGAGGAGGAAGACGATGAGGAAGACGTGAGTTACTTTGTTCACCCAGAGCGCAGAGCGGGCGGGGCCGTGCATGTGTGCACACGGCCGAGAAAGGCGGCCGAGAATGGCTGCCTGGTTTTGGGGGCGCCCGGGTCTTCGGGTGGTTTTCTCTCTTCTTTTCTCCACACCCTGGGCTCGCCATCTTTTTTTCACTCTCCCACTCCCTCCCACCCAACAGGACTACGATGAGGACGAGGGCGGCCCAGCCCTGGGCACGGCCGCCCTGGTGGGAGCCCCTATCGAGGACGCGTCCGCGGACGAGGACTTTGAGTCGGGCGAGGAGGAGGAGGAGGTGAGAGGCAGGGCAGCAGGAGAGAGGGGGGAGAGGAAATTTTGGGAGAGAGGGAGAGAGAGAGAGACGAGAGCATCAACGTTGCTTCCCTCTCGATCTGCTCTCTCTCTCACGCTCACACCGCTCGCTCTCCCCATTTCTCTCTCACTAGTCCACCGACCAGGGCCCCACCTCGGACGAGGAGGGCGGCGACGACGGCGTCGAGCGCCCCCAGCCGGGAGCCAAGCGCGGGCGCGGCGGGTCTGCGGGTGGCGGGGGCTCCGCCGGGGAGCGGCCCAGCCGGCGGGCCAAGGCGGAGGACGAGGAGGCGGCGACGGAGGACGAGGACGAGGAGGCAGATGACTCGGACGAGGGCGGCACGGAGGAGGGGGCCACCACGGACCCAGATGCGGAGTGAAACAAGAGAGGAGGGAGGTGTGTGTGGGGGGTTTGAAGAGAGGGGTGTGTGGTCGCCGGGGCCCGCCCCGGCGCGGGCCCCCGCTGCACGGTAACGAGTGGTGAGTGAGAGAAGGGGGGCCGTGGTTGGATTGAGGTGACGTCCCTGTTGACGCAAAAAGAACGCGCCGTGCTCTATTTTACTCGCCCTTGTCCATTCATCTCCATCTCATGAAAGGTTGAAAAACAAAAACAAAAAGACGGGCCCTTTACACGCGTCCTCTCTTTTTCTTGTGCGGCATGTCCGAGGCGCTGCTGTCCACCGTCCCCTTCATCCTGTATTCAGAAAAAGGACTGTGGTGTCGTGGGGGTGTGTGCTCGCACGCACGCACCGCTCTCCACATCTCTCTCTTTCTTCACCCCACTGTCAACAAATGAAACACACCCAAACCACTCTGCTTGTTCAAAAACAAAATGGATGCACTCATGCTGTGCCTCTCCTCTCCCCCCCCCCCCTCTCACGTCGATTCCAGCACCAGCTTGAACGCCAGGAAGACCAACACCCAAAAAGCGGCGGCCTTCGCGCCGTCCGCCACCGTCTCGGCCGCCGCGGCTGCCCGGTCGCGCGCGCCCATGACCGCGCCCCGCACCGCAAAGATCCCGCCCGTCGCCGCCAGCGCGCCGCCGCCAAGGGCGAGCAGGGTGCGGGTGGACGGGTCCAGCAGGGCCCGCCCCGCCGCGGTGGCCGCGCCCGCCGCCGCCGCCCCGCCACCGGCCGCGCCCACGCCCTCGAGGCCTTCCACCACCCCCTCCGCGACCTCGACCCCGGAGTTGAGCAGGGCGCCGCCCAGGCCCGCCGCGCCCGCGACGACCAGGCCCAGGGCGACGGGCGAGAACTGGCGCCGCCCCGCGCCCGACCCGGGCGCCGCCACCGGGATCTGGCCGGTCGCGGCGAAGGTCTTGACGCCCACCTCCCCGCCCGCAAAGCCGCCGATCGCGGAGATGAGGGGCCCCAGGTCCTCCCGGCCCGGGTACTTTGCCGGGTCGTCCTGGATGAACCGCCCGGGCGCGCCCTCCCGCCGGCCGGCGTAATCATCCTTGGCGTGGCCCAGGTAGATGGGCGCGGCCGCAGCCTTCGCGCCCGCGGCCGGCTTGGGGATGGCCGGCGTGGCCTTCTTCCCCCCCCCACCTGGAGCGCCGCTGCTGCCCCCCTCCTCCTCCTTGGCCGCCTCCGCCGCGGCCTTGGGCGCCCAGGACTTGAGCGCGACCTCCCCGCCCGGCCACCCGCCCACGTAGACGGACCGGTCGGGATACTTTGAGGGGTCGTCCACGATCACCCGCCCCGTCCGCCCGTCCCGAGGGGCGTAGTCCCCCTTTTCAAAGCCGATGTAGATTTCGGCCTTCCCCTCCGGCACGGCGGCGGCCTTTTTTTCAGGGGCGGGCGGCGGCGATGTCGGGGCAGCGGCAACGCCGTCCGCGTCCGTGGATGCGGACGGCGGTTCGGGCGCGGCGTCGGCGGTCTTGACCTCCTGTGAAAGAGAGGGGGAGAGGTTGAGAGGTTGAGAGTGGGTCGGGTGTGGTGCGAGCTTTGCTGGCTGGCTCTCGCGCGCCCCAGCACGCCCAACCCGGCGTGTAGGCACACTTCGATGGCATAGCCGTATGTTCCCCAGCACACATGCCTTCCCCGGGACAGGGACCGTGGCGAAGAGGGCGCAGCGCCAGCGGTGGGCGGCGTGTGACCGCAAAAAGGAGGAAGCGCCGCCGCCAAATCCGCCGCTCCTCTTCTTTTTTCCTTACCGCGTTCGCCGCCACCCGTCGGCGCCCGCCCACGGCCGGCTTGGCCGCCAGGGGGCGAGCAGAGACACAGAGGCGCATGAGTGATGTGTGAGTCTGTGCGTGGACGCAACGCGTGTTGCTCGGTGCTCGCGCGTGTGCGAGAGAGAAGGCGAGAGCCAAGAGTGAACTACAGCGTCCAGACAGCGGCAAAACCTGTCTCTCTCCCGTCTCTGCTGGAGCCCGCACGCGCACACACGCCCCACGCACACGCACGCACACACACACACGCACACGCCCCGGACATCAGAGCCACGCACTCATACAAAAAATTGCGTTTTTTCGACACTTACTCGCCCTCTCTGCTCTCCCTGTGACCACCCCCATCTTTTTTTCATCCCCCCTCCCCCCCCCCCCCGCTTCTTTGCTCTTGTCTGTCTGCCTCATCATTTCTTGGGCCCGGCCTCCACCACAGTGTAAGCGGGCGGCGGGGGCGGCAGCTCCGGGTAGGTCGCGCCCACGTGCCGGCGGTCGGAGGGGGTGGACTTCTTGGGGCGGAGCTTGGTCTTGGCCTTGACGGCCTGTGCGTGATGAATGAGAGTTGATGATGCGAGGTGAGGTTTTGGCTAGGGCCGCATCGGAAGGGGGGGGGCTCTTTTGCGTCGCGCGCGGCGGTTCAAGGCCCGGCCTTTAATTGGGCTGTGCACACAGTGTAATCGCAGCATACATCGCCTGCCATGATGTTCATGGCCAGATGAAAGAGGGACTAGGCCGGAGAACGCGGGGCCACGACGGAAGGAGAGAGTCAAGCCAGCGGCGGCGGCTGCCGCCCCCCGCCTTTTTTTTTTTCTCGTCGCCGGGGCGAGCCTCTGTTCTTGAGGCGCCCACCACCAGCCACGCACTGGGCGACCAGGCATACCCGAGGTCACTCTCAGGGCGGACCTTTCAGCGCGCCAAGGCACCCCCCTGGCCCCCAAAAATGGTGGCGAAGGGAGCGCGCCGCCCGCACGTGAGCCGCGCCATTTTCCCTCTTGTCTCCTCCCTCCTCGCACCTTCCACTGCGGCCGCGTGGACGCCACCACCACCAGGGACCCCCGGGACGCGGGCACCGCACAGGGGGCGGACACGCCCAGCGGCGAGCGCAGGAGGGACTGCATCATTTCCGACAAAAAAGGAGGCGGGAAGCGCGAGCGTAAAGTGTGGTGTGGCTCACAACCCATGCACGGGCGCATCTTCCACCCCAGCGTACAAATCCGAAACAACGGCCTTGTATTTGGACCCCAGGGCCGGCCGCTTCAGCTTGAAGGTCGGCGTCATCAGCCCACCCTCGGGCGTCCAGGCCTCCGGCTCCAGCGCCACCGCGCGCGGCACCTCAAAGGGTCGCAGCCCGGCCGCGGCCGCCGCGGCCGCCAGCGCGGCTGCGACCGCCGCAGCTGCGCCCGGCACCTCGCACAACGCCTCGCACCCCGCCGACGCAGGCGGCAGAGCCCCCAATTTGGCAATGGACGGGGTGGACGCCAACAGCTTGCGCAGCGCGTCCTCCCGCGGCACGGCGACCGCGACCGGGAAGGCGGCCAGCGAGTCGCCCGTCACCCACACCTGCTCCACCAGGCCGCTCCCCGCCAGGGCCGCCTCCACCCGCTCCGGCGAGATGTACTCGCCCTGGGCCAGCTTGAATAGGGCTTTTTTGCGGTCGATGAGGCGGAGGGAGCCGTCCGCCCGCACCTCCCCGACGTCGCCCGTGTGGAACCAGCCGTCAGGGTCCAACACGGCGGCCGTCTGCTCGGCATCCCTGTAATACCCCGCAAACACGGTCGGCCCCCTAATCAGGACCTCCCCCCGCGGCGGGGTCGCCGTGGCGTCGTACCCCATGTCGGGGACGGACTCCAGGCACATGTGGAGCAGCGGCAACGGCCCGCCCACCCGCCCCGCCTGGTCCGCGGACGGCGGCGCGACAAAGGAGGACGAACACGTCTCCGTCAGCCCGTACCCCTGCAGCACGGGGCAGCACATGGCGACGCGGAGGAAGGCCTCCACCTTGGGGGCCAGCGGGGCGGAGCCGGAGACGACCAGGCGGGTGCGGCCGCCCAGGCGGGCCTTGACCTTGGAGAACACGAGCGCGTCGGCCAGCGGGGAGGCGGCCCCCCAGTGCAGGCCCGCCGCCAGGCCCCGGGCCTTGTGCCAGGTGGCCACGGAGAAGATGGCGCGCCGCAGGGGGGACGCCCGGGCCAGCTGGGCCTGGACCCCCGCGTACACGCGGTCGAAGACGCGGGGCACGCCGATGAAGAGGGTCGGCCTGAGCGCTTGGATGTCGTCCAGGACGCCGTCGATCCGCCCCCGCCAGTACCCGATGCGCCCGCCCACCGCCAGGAACAGCTCCTCCAGGGCCCGGTCAAAGATGTGGGCCAAGGGCAGGTAGGACAGCATGACGTCGTCGGGGGTGAACCGTTCGCCCATGGGCCCGCCCATCTGATCCATGCCCGCCCGCTGGCCCGCGACGGTGGTCAACACCGCGCCGTGGCTGATGAGTACGCCCTTTGGGTCGCCCGTCGTGCCGGACGTGTACATGATGGTGCAGATGTCGGCGGCGGTGGCCGGGGCGGGGAGTGGGAGCGGGGAGACGGCCGCGCCGGCCGCTTCGAAGGCTTCAAAGCTCACAACGCGCGCACCTGTGGTGGCCGCCGCAGCAGACAGCGCCTCCTCGCCCACTCCGCTCCCCGCGGGCGTGCCCCAGACGATGATGGTGTGGACGACGGGGGTGCCCGCGACCGGATGCGGTGGTCTTCCGGGCGTGAGAGCCGTCGCCAGCGCCCCCAGCTTGTCCGCCCCGCAAAAGACGACGGCCGCGCCCGCATGGGCCAGCACAAACCTCACCGCCTCGTCGCCCAGGGTGTCGTACAGGGGCACGCACCGGGCGCCCGTCCGGTTGCAGGCCTGCATGGCCAGCATCCAGGCGGGCGCGTTGGAGCCGTAGACGCCGACCGCGTCGCCGGGCGAGACGGGGGCGGGGGCCAGGGTGGTGGAGAGGGCGGCAGACAAGTGGGTTGCCCGGCTCAGGACGCTCCCATAGCTCTCCCACACGTACGGGCCGGCGCTGCCGTCGGTGGGGGAGATGGGGCGGTGGCCCAGGCAGGGGCGGTGGGCGTGGAGGGTGGCGGCGGCGGTGAACATCTTAGATGTGGAGAGAGAGAGGGGAGTGCGCGGCCGGGGCGTGAGAACAAGAAGGTTGAAAGGACGAGTATTTTTTTTCTCTCTCTTTCTCTCCTCTCTCACCTCCCACAGGTTGGCGGGCTTGCCCTCGCATTCTGGCCACGTCGTCGTTGCCTCCCGATTGGCCCAGACGGCGGACCGGGCGAGAGAGGAGGCGGTGGCCGGGGTGGGCTCGGCTGTTGTGTGTGAAGGGAGGGTGAGAAGAGGGCGAGGTTAGGAGGAGAGCGCGCCGCGCGACGCCGGCGCCATGTTTTTTCTTTCTTTCTTTCTTTGACGCAGGGGAAACGGGGGGCCTCTGGGACCCGGGTGCCGGCAAACACTGCCACGCCCACCGGCTGAGCATAATGGCCTCGCCGCGCCGGTTGCATTGCGTGCAGGGCCGGGCGAGCTACGGGAAGGCGGGGCGAGTTGCAATACAACAAGCGTATTTTTTTTCTCTCTCTTCTCTCACCAATAGTCGTGTAGAGGTCATAGTGCGGGAGCGACGGCCCCATGGGGCCACACAATTGAGGCATGGTGAACGGAGTGGGGTGGCCTAATTGACACGGGCGGGGTGGCGCGTCCTGTGTCGGGTGTTGTCGGGAGGGAAAGGTGGGGGAATGAACTTTTTTCTGCTCTCTCCTCAGACACGTGTTGATTTGCCCACGCACCGCCCCCGCACACATCCCCTCATGCCACCCCATGCCCTGTCGGCTGGCCACATGTCGCACCTGGCCTCCTCCACCCGTCATCCCGGCGCCGCGCGGCCAGGGTTGGGCGCGCACCGCGCTCCTGCCCGTGTCTCTCGCCTCGCCGTCGTCGCTGTCGCTGCCTCCACCCCGACCCCGGGCGAGCAGGCGGCCGAAGCGGTTCGGGGCTTTGCGGCCAAGCACAAGCTGAGGCAACGGTACGGTCGGCGCGTGTATGCCTAGGCGAAGAAAGGGTGTCAGCTGTCTGTGGACGCGCGGCGTGAAGATATTCGCGCCGCTGTCCGCTCAAACCTAGGCGCTTGACTCACTCACCCTCTCTGTCCTTCACACACACACACAACAGCGCGTCCACCGCCGCCACCACCGCCGCGGACGCCCTGTCCCGCGCCGCCGCCTCGCTCGACGCGACCCTCCACCTACGCGCCCGCGCCGCCGCTGCGTCCGCCGCCACCGCGGCCGCCGCCCGGGAAGCGGACGAGAAATTTGGCCTGACCGCAAAAGGGCGGCGGGTCGCGGAGGACGCCGCCCGGGCGGCGCCCCGCTACCTGAGCCGCGTGCGCGCCTTTCTGAGCGGCCCGGGCGGGCCGCCCACCTTTGCGGCGGTCGTCATCGGCCTGGCCTGGGTGGGCTGGCTGGGGCGCATCCTGAACTTCCTGGTCCTGTTGTGGTGGGCGGCGCCCCTGCTGGGCCTGCCGGTCGCCGCGGCGGCCGCCCGGGCGCGCGCGGCCGAGGCTGAGGCCGCCCAGGCGCGCGCGCGCGCGCGGGCGAACCCGTTTGCTGGGTGGCCCGGGTTCGGAGGAGGGGGAGGGCAGGCAGGCGGCCGCAGCAAGGCGCCGCCCAAGGGTGACGTCATCGACGTCGAGTACGACATCCTAGACGGCCGGCCGTAGACGAAAAAAAGGAGCGCGAGAGAGTTGTGTGTAGCTGTGTGTAAAAATTGTTTGATTTTCCACATCGCGCCCCATTCTCACCCCCTCCGTCCGCGCGTCTTGACCCCGAATTCGACCACCACCCCGCCGCCCAGGTTGTAGTGGGCCAAGGAAGACCCGTCCGCGCCCATGACGCCCAGGCCGTCCCGGGACAGCTTCTGCTTGTTGGGCGGGATGCCCGTTTCGGGCTGGAGGGCGGCCTTCAACTCGCCCAGGGTCGCCGTCAACGGCAGCGACAGCGTCAGGGTGCGCCCGTCCAGGGGGGGGTCACCGATGGGGAGGGCGACGGCGATGGTGACAGGGCCGGCACCACGGCCGCCGTGGGCCGCCAGGAAGTCTTCCTCCGGGGTGAGGACAAAGGAAGGGCGGGCGGGGCGTGCGCGCTTGGCGGGTGGTGGGGCGGCCGTCGAGGGTTCGGCGCCGACGGCGGCCGGTCCCGGCTCTGCCAGTGGCGGCGGCGGCGGCGCAAGCGGCGGCGGCGCCACCGCGCCGGGCGGTGGCGGCGGCCAGGGCGCGACAGGGACGGTCGGGCCCGGCGGGGGCGGTGGGCGCGCGCGCGGAGCGGCGGCCGCGGCCACGGGCACGGTCGGCCCGGGCGGCGGAGGCATCGGCGCCCGGGGCGGGGGCGGGGGCCAGGAGGAGGACGGCGGGGCTGGCCCGGGCGGCGGCGGGGCGGCAAGCACCGCCGCGGCCGCTGCGGCGGATAGGCCGCCACCCGCAGCGGCCGCCTCTCCAGGCACGCGGCTCCCACCGCTCCCACCACCCCCGCCGCCGCTCGGCCCAAACACGTCCGGCCGGCGCCGGGCCAGGGACACCAGGTTGCCCACGATCTCGTCATCGCCCGCCGTCGTCGCGCCCCGCAGCTTGGCCAGCATGGCCTCCCGCTGCGCCTTCCAGCGCGGGTCGATCAGGGAGACACGCATGTGTTCGCCCATCTCACTCAACCTGACCAGCTCGCCCGTCAGTGGGGACACGACGAAGTCGGACGCGTCCGCGGAGGGCTGGGCGGCCGCTGCCGCCGCGGCCGCGGCGGCAGCCGTCGCCCCGCCGGGTGGGCGCTTGTAGTCGCGCACGATGCGGACGGGGCCGCCGTCGTCGTCGTCGTCGTCCACCGCGCCGGGCGGGAGGAGACGGGTGGGTTGAGGCTGCGCAGCAGCTGCAGCAGTGGCAGCCGCGTCCTCTTCCGCCACTTCCGCCGCAGCCCCGGCCTCCACCATCGCCCGTTCCTCGGCGTCCATGGCGATAACCGGAGGAGCGGCGGGCGTTGGCGGCGCCTGGCCGGTGGGCGGAGGCGGCGCTGAAGGCACAGCAGGCGCAGCAGCAGCTTTCCCACCTCCACCCTTCCCATTCCCACCAGCCGCCGCCGCCCTTGCCGCCGCCGCCAGGGCCGCCTTGTTCATCGCCAGCACGTCCGCTTTGGTGGCAGGCGGGGGCAGGTCCCCATCCCCGCCCGGGGCGAATGCGATGGCCTGCACCACCACCGCAGCGTGCCAGTCAATGGAGAGCAGGGCCACACGCTCCGCTTCCGCGCGCGCGGCGCCCTCTTTCCGCCCTCTCTCAGATGCGCGCTCCCACTCCAGGCGGCGCAGGCACCGGGCCAGGACGGCCGTCCGGTCGGTCGCATCGACCTCCAGGCGGGCCAGCGTGGCCGGGCGGGGCTTCAGGCACCGCTCGTACGCGGCGACGAGCGCCCGAAAGGGGGCGTGCAAGGAATGGGTGGGGTTGAGGAAGGCGAGCGCCGGGTCGCCGGCGGCCTTTTTGGCGAGCGCTTCCGGGAAGGCGTCCTCTCCGCACCGGGCCGCGGCGGCGGCAGTCAGCTTGAGCGTGTCCACCTCCAGGGGCGTCAGGCCGGGCGGCAGGCGGACCGCGTACGCGGCGGGCGCGGGCGGGGCGAGGGGCGGCGCGCCAGGAACACCCACGGCCGAGGTCACCACCATGCCCGCCGCCGCGTCGGCGGCCGCCCGGGCGACGGCGGCCGTGTCGCCCAGAGGAGGAGGAGCGGCATCAGCAGCGCCACCACCACCTTTCCCGACAGCGGCCGCCGCGGCGGAGACGGCGTCGCCCCCAGTCTCGGAGGCTTTGGCGGCCGCGACGCGGGCGACGTAATACTTGTGGTAGGGGTCCTCCTTCTTCAGGAAATTGAATTTGGCGTTGGCCGCCTCCGTCGCCAGGATCTTGGCTTCGAAGGTCTCGCCTGTGGTTGGAAGGAGAGAGATGGAGAGAGGGGCGTGAGATGGGAGGTGGACGGCAGGTGGATGGAAGAGTGGGTTGAAGGCGGGAGTGGCGAGAGTTGCGGCCTCCCCTTTTTTTTCGCCCTCTCCCCTCCTCCTCACCATTCCTCGCCACAAACTGGGCAGTCTTGTCCACGATGGCCCGGATGTCGGGTGGGGGCTGGATGACGCCCAGCGCGCGCGTGTGCGAGTCCACAAGGTCGACGGGCGGCGGCGGCGCGCGGGCACGGCCGCCGCCGCCGACCGCCTTGGCACCCTGCCCGGGCACCAGGGCGACCGCGCCGCCACCCGTGTCCATGGGCTCGGCGGCGCCAGGCATTGTGTTCGTGCAGGAGCGAGAGATCGGGCGGGCACGCGCGCACTGCGTCTCCGGCCGCGTCTCCGATTGCCCGCGCCGTCGGAAGAAAAGCGTGACTGGCCGAGCGGTGCTTGCTCACTTGCTCACTTTTATTTGTTTTTTGCTATCGCTATGGGCCTCCTCGACAAGGCGCTCGCCCTGCTGCGCCGCGGCCGAGAGACTGTGGGCGGCGATGTGTTTGGAAATGTTTACTTCACACACCGGCAGTCGGACGGGGCGGGCGGTGAGGTAAGGAAGGAGAGAGGTGAGAGAATCTCTCTCAACCTCGCGCTCTCTCGCAGTCGTCTCATGCCCCCGTCACCCTTCTCTTATAAGATCGTCCGCCGCATGGTGCGCACCCCGACCGGCACCAATCCCTACGCCTACGACAGCACGGCCATAGCGCCGGAATGGGTGTCCTGGTTGCGCGGGACGAGGGCGGACCCGCCGTCCCCTGAGGAAGCGGCCGCGGCCGCGGCCGCCCGGGAGCGCGCGCGCGCGTTGGGGACGGCGGCGGCGGAGGCGCGGGCCGCCAAGGCGGCGGCTCAGGCGGCGCCGGTGCGGCTGACGCGCCAGTTGGGTGAGGGCAAGCGTGGAGCGGCGGAGAAATAGAGAGAAATAAAGAGAGAGAGTTAGAGACAAGCGAGGTGGTAAAACCTCATGCGAATGGAAAACATTACCACATGCCCCGCGCCTCCGCCTCCGCCACCACGAGCACGCATGTCTGGGTGACCACCAACCCGATCGCCATCAGAGCCACCATCTTCCGGTACGCTAGCTCCACCTGCGCCTCCGCGGCCCGCCCCGCCCGCTCCACGGCCAGCTCCGCGCGCGCAGCTGTAGCGTCCGCCTGCGCGGCCACCAACCTTATGGCCAGCTCCGCCTGCGCGGCGGTCGCTGCCGCAACCGCGGCCGCGCCGCTGCCCGGCGGCCCGCCCGGCACGGACGACCCGATGTCAGTCATCACGCTGGCGGCCACGCCCCGGGCGCGGGCGCCGAAGCGGAGGGCGGACAGGGTCTCATCCGCGTCGGCCCCCGCCGGCGAGGCACAGACGAGGAAGGAGGTGGAGGCGCGGCCGCCCAGGACGCCCTGCATCAGCCGCGTCAGCTTGGAGGCGCGGTACGGGATGTGCGACGCCGGCACAGCCCCACCACCGCCCGCCGGCAGGGCGGTCGCCAGGACGGAGATGACGTTGCCGAGGGCGGACAGGGACTGGTTGATGGAGCAGCCCTCTCTCAGTTCGAGGCTCCCCGCCGCGGTCTGGGCCTTTTGAGTCCGCTCACTGCCCGCAAGGTCGGCTAGGGCGAGGACGGCGGGGGGCGCGCCGCCAGCGCCGGGTGACGACACGCGCACAAGCACCACGCAGTGCGAGCGGGAGGACCGGGCGTTGGCGGCTGTGGCGCCGACGGACCGGGAGGCGATGCCGGCCTGGATGAGAGACACGACGCCGGCCGCCGAGTGGGCGGGCAGGGATGCCGCCCCGCTCAGGCCCATGCACCCGCCGCCGCCCGGGCCGCCCTCGGTGAGGGTGACCATGGGATACCCAGGGCTCAGCAGGCAGTAGATCCGCTCGCAGTAGACCTCGACGACGGAAACGGAGACGGGCGGGAAGGAGACGGGTGGAGGAGGACGAGGCGTCGCGGTGCCTGGGGTGAGCGGGGCGGGCGTGCGCGGGGGCGCGTCTGACGCCGCACCCAGGCGGGCGACCGCCCGGCCGATAATTCCGTCGGACCCGGGCCCCCCACCAAAGAGGGTGTGGGTCTTGCCGGACCCGGTCGGGCCTGAAAATAACAGGGGGGGAGATGAGGAGGGAGACTGGAAAAAGAGCGGGCGCGCGACCCCGCGCTCTCCAGTGTTTGTTTTTTCACGCACCGTACGCGATGATGGACCCGCTCCGCCCGGCCCGCACCCCGTCCACGACGTCAACAACTGACGCGAACGCGTCTGCCTGGGAGGCGCCCTCGCCCAGGACGGCGTCAAAGTGGAAGATGGCGGAGGTGGTGGGCGCGCCTTTGCCACCACCGGCAAAAGAGACGGCGGACGGTGCCGGGCCCTCGGCAGGGCGGGCACAGCGGGGGCCGGCCTCGGCCTCGGCCTGGTCGAGAGGGCGGAAGCGGGCGATGACGCGGATGTGGGATGGAGGAGAGGCCATGGTTGTTGAGGGTGCGTGTGTGTAGTTGAGGAGGGCGGGAAGGAAAAAAATGAAGAAGAGGCAACAGTTTCTCTCAAAATACCTCCCCATCTCATTTTTTTCAGTGCGCCGCCGCCTTCATCCCTCTCCTCACGGGCGGTGGCCGAGTCGCCGCCACCACGGCCGCGCACACGAGGCCCACGATGGCAAGGAGGAGGAGGGGTCGGGACCCCTCGGACGAGGCGCCGTGCGCGTCGCCCAGGGCGCGGCGAGGGAGGGCGGGAGCACCCCCCCCGAAACCGCCTCCACCTGTCGCTTCACCACCCGCCCCGTCCTCCGCCCGGTACCACCGCACCAGGAAGTCGGCCACCGCCGCCTCATTCCACTGGGGCACCCCGCTCGGCCCGGGCGCGGGCGCGGAGCAGCCCGGGCACAGGGCCCGGGGCGGCCAGGGCGCTTTGGGGTGGGCCGGGTCGCCATCGCCCGGGGTCGCCGCCTCGGTCGCTGCCAGCCGGGCGTTCACCCGGTTGTGCGCCCGCCACGCCCAGAGCACCGCGTCGGAGCGGGTCGCGACGGCCGCCGCGTCCGCCCCGCTCGCCATGTCCGTAAAGTGCGCCGCGCACTCCGAGCACTGGAAGAAATGCTTGACGTACGCCGCCACCCCGGCCAGCCATGCCTCCCCACCCGCCGCCCCGTCCGGGTGCCCGGCCGCCAGGGCGTGAAGGACCTGCCAGAGCCCGCACGTGTAGCCGCGCCGGCCAGTGGCGCGGCTGCCGCCTGCGGGGTCCCGGGACGGGGCGCACCCGTCCCAGGCGGGCGGGATGGGCGTGGCCGCCCCGCAAATGGGGACGGCCGCGAGCGAGGGGTCGGGCGAGGGCGGGGGGCCGAGGGCGGACGCGGCCGGCGCCGGCCAGGCCCTGGGCAGGGAGGCCACCAGCGACGCCGCGCCGTCCCTGCACGCCCTGAGCGGGTGCGCGACGGCCACCAGGCCCGCCCACGCCGCGAACGCGTCCCGGGCACCCGGCTCGGCGTGCGTCGCCTCCGCCTGGAGCGCGTACTGGAACGACAGGGAGGTCGCTTTCAGGATGTCTCCCACGTCCGACCGGCCACCGGCCTTGGCGCTTTCGGGCAGCATGGCGGGGATGGGAGGGGGCGGCGGGGCGGCCGCCACGTCCGCAGCGTGCTGACGCTGGAGGTCCGCGGCGGTGGTGGTGGTGGTGGCGGTGGTGGCCGAACCGCCCGCGCCCTTCACCAGCCCCGCGGCCGTCGCCCGCGCCCATTCCTCCACCGCGCCGCCCGCCAGCGGCCCGCTGTACGTGACCCACGCCGACTTGGCCAGGCCTGCCACGTCGGCGGCCGTCCCCAGGATCATGGTGGGGAAGCGCTGGATGCCGTACGCCGCGCAGAGCTTGGCCTAAAGGGGGGGAGGGGAGAGAGGTGGTGAGGGGGAAGGGAATGAGGTTGAGGTGAGGATTGAATGAAGGGTTGTAGAAAAAAAAAAAAAAAAAAAAACTCTCAACCTGCTCCTCCTCTTTTCTCACCTCGTCCGCGCAGTCCAAGCGGGCCACAAAGACTGGCGCACCACCACCACTGCTGCCACTCTTCCCAGCCAACCCCGCCGACGCCTTCTCATACTCCGGCTGGAAGCGGCGGCAGGTCGGGCACCAGTGCGCGTAAAATTCCAGCAGGACGGGCGAGGCGGGCGGCAGCGCGCCGAGCGCGGGCGCTAGCGTTGCGGCCGTCAGCTCGGCGGGCGGGGCAGGGCCACCGACACCGCCACCACCTACGCCCCCCGCTGATCCGGCCCCTGCTCCAGCTGCTGAGCCGACGGCGGGCGGCAAGTCGCTGGACGCGCCGGCCGCGGCAGCGACGGCAGATGCCCGCGCCGCGTCGGTCGATGCCCGCGCGGGGAGCGCCGCGAAACACAGGCCCGCCAGGCAGAGCAGGGCCAACGCCATGGCCAGGCCCGCCCGGTTATAGGCTGGCCGTTGCCGCTGCCGCGTGCGGTGCATGGTCTGGGTGTGCGTATGGAGGGGAGGGCGCGCGGGGCGGGCGCCCAGGAAAAAAAACAAAAGTGTTTTTTGAAGCGACCAGGCGCGCTTTTTTTTAACCTTCCCCTGTGCGTGTCCCCTCTCTTTTCTCTCCAGCGCGACGGCCGGCGTGCTCTCTTCCCCTCCGCAACATAGCATTCGTAACCTACAGGAGTTCCTTTCCTAACACAAACACACACACAAACACACACACGACCTCATTCACCAAGCACCGTCCCCCGGTCCGCCTCACTCAACCCTCTTCCGCCGCCACCGCCGCTGCCGCCTCCGCCTCCTCCAGCCCCAAGACCCGCTGCCAAGGCCGCCCGAAGGCCCGCCACGTCCAGGTGACCGGTCGGTAGGGTGGGGACGCCCTGCACGGGCGGGCCCAGCCCCGCCCGGGCGGCGGCCAGCGGCGCGATGGCCGTGTGCGGGCCGGACGAGGAAGCAAGAGAAGAAGAAGGCTGCCCAGGCGCCGCCGCCTGGTGCAGCCCGCCCGGCCCCGCGAACAGGCGGGCATCGCCCGGCACGTTTGCCGTGTAGTCTGCCTTGGGCGCGGCCAGCGCGTACCCGTGCAGGCGGCGCACGTTGTAGAAGGCCAGCAGGTCGGAGGTGGGCGGAGGGTCGTCGGGCGGGCCTGTGTGTGTGAAAAGAGGGGAGGGTTGATGACAAGCGCATGCCAGTGAGACGCGCGCACGCACACGCCCCTCCCACCGCCCCAACGCACGTGGCCCAGGCTGCAGCAGCTGGAAGGGCATGCTTGCGTGAGCGTGCGTGCGTGCGTGCGTGCGTGCGTGCGTGCGTGTGTGTGTGAGCACAGGCACACGGGCGAGAGTGTGAATGAAAGGAATGAAGCATTCCAACTCTCTACATTTTTTTCCCCTGCCCAACGACGCGCCACACCCGCACCACCCCATCATCCCCCGCCGCCGCCAGCACGTCCCTGTCCGCGGGGCACCAAGCCACCGCGTTCACCTCGCTGGGCGGGTCTGCTTTAGCGACCGCGACCTCAACAAAGGCAGACGGCGAGGCCTCCTCCCACACCCGGACCGCGTCGTCCCCGCCCCCGCTCGCCAGGCGGGCAGGCAGGGCTGGAGTGGTGGAAGGGGCGGCAGGCACGCTGCCGCCCAGTGGTGGCGCCCACGCCACGCCATACACGGGGCGCCCGCCGTGGACGTTGTTTAAAGACGTTTCCACCTTCCAGGACGTGTCGTCGTCGGGCGCGGACCCGGGCGGGCGGGGTGTGCAGGTCCAGACGCGGAGGGTGGAGTCTCCGCCCCCCGACACCAGGCGCGGTGGCTGGTGGTGATGAGGGCCGCCGCTGCCTCCCGGCTTCTCAAAGTCCAGGCACCACACCGTGCCGGCGTGCCCAGCATCGCCCACGCCCAGGACCTGGGCGCATACCCACTCGTCGCCCGCGTCCGCCCAGACACGGAGGGTTTCATCATACGCCGCGGAGACCAAGAAACCGCCGCCCGGGTTGGAGCAACCGGCCACGCCCTCGGGCGCGGGGTGCCAGGCGACGGCCTTCACATCCCCGCTGTGCCCCTGCTTCACGTCCGCGCACTCGTACTCGACGGCGGAAGAGGAGCCGGCCGCGTCGCCCACCACCTCCCACACCCACACACTCTTGTCGCGGGAGCAGGAGGCGAGGTGGGTGCCGCCAGGCGACCAGGCCACGCCCTTGACCTCCGACTCGTGGCCCTGCAGCACGGCCGCCTGGCGCCAGGTGGCAGAGGCGCCACTGCCTTCCTTCTCCCAGACCGCGGTCGTCGCGTCGAAGCAGGCGGCGGCGAGGCGGGCCCCACAGGGCGACCAGGCGAGCGTGCGGATGGTGCGGGTAGCTGATTCTTCCAGGATGGCGGTGCACGTGAAGAGATGAGGTTCTGTGCCTGCCTCGCCGCCTGTGCTGCAGGTATCTGGGCTGCGCGTCCACAGGCGAATGGTGCGGTCCGCGCCGCAGGAGGCGAGGGTGGCGCCTTGTGAATGAGATATGTGAATGAGAGATGAGCGAGGCGACCGGGTTGGGACGCAAGCGCAATTTGCTGCTCTCTCTACTTCATTCTCCCTCTCACCGTCGGGGGACCAGGCTACGCCCCAGGCCCGGCCATCGTGGCCCTCTAGGGCGGCGAGAGGGGTGAGGGTGTGAGAGTGGGCCATATGTGATTGGAACGCGCGCGGACCGCGCGCGAATGAAAGTTATGAGAAAGGAAGAAGAAGAAGAGAAAGAGAAAAGCGCGCTGGCCCACCTCATTTTTCAATAAAACGCGCTGACAGCCCCTTACGGACGGGCGGCTTTTCTCCCCCACACAAGCCCTACCGATAAGACCACGCACCCGCCTACCCCCAGCGGAAGCGTCCCGTCTCACGCCCTCCTGATCGACACGCGTTTGTTTTTCTCAAGGCGCAGGCGACACGACACGCACACACGCTCAACTCTCTCTCCAATTCCAATGCACGACGACGACTCCCCCCTCCGCGCCTACCGGGCCCGCCTGGCCGACGCCGCCGCCGCGGCCCGCCTGGACGACGCCTTTGGCAAGGTGAGTGTGAGACGCAGTGTGTAAAACCTAGGGTGCGCACACGCACAGCCGTGTCTGGTGGTGCTCTCCCCCTCTCCTTTTTTCTCTCCACCACAACCAACCCTCTTCTCTTCTCTCTCTTTCATGTTTCACAGCTCCACGCCGACCTCACCCGCCGCCTGGGCCCGCCCTGCCTCCTGTCGCGGCCGACCCGGGTCCTTGTCTCCGCCTGGGCCGCCCACCTCGCCCTCCCCGCCCCCGTCCTGGCCTGGAAAAAGGCCCGCAACGAGGCGGCGAGGGCGCTGGCAGGCGCACTGGCGGCCGGGACCCTGGCGCCGCCCTTCAACCGGCGCCCACCTGACGGGGGGCCGGGGGCGCGGGTGGTGGGCCCGCTGAGTGGGGGGCCCGCTTCCGACCCTCCTCGGCGCCCGGTGGGTAGCGGTGGCAGCGGTGAGACTGATGAGACTGCGGCCGCCGTGGCTGGCCCCTCTGGGCGTGGCCGCACCACCCACCCCTCCCCCTCCTCCCTCACCCACCCGCCCCTCCCGCCTGCCTGCACGCTGCCGACGTCCCTGGAACTCCAGGCCGCCCTGGGCGCGGCCCGGGAGCGGGCAGCCGAGCTAGAGTGGCGCCTGGGTGAGGCGGAGGCCCGGGCGGAAGGGGCGGCCCGGGCGGGGGGGGCCGCGGCCGCAATCGCAGCCGCGGCCGCCCCCTCCGCCGCCCGGGCGGTCCTGGACGCGGCCCGGCGGCGGGCGGCGATCGCGGCGGCGAGGGAACGGGAGGCGGCGTCGGAGAACTGGTGGGTGGCGGCGGGGTCGTCCCCGCCGAGCCTGCAACCCGCTCCTGAAGGGAAGGCGGGGGAGGGCGAGGCTGCGGCCACCCACCAGGCAGCGCGCAAGCGGCGGGTTGCGCCGCTGGCGGGAGACGCGGGCACCAACGAGGCGGCTGGTGCTGCGGTTGAGGTGAGGCAGACCGCCTCCCCGCCCAGCCTGGCGACGCTGCGGGGGCGGATTAGTGCGTTGGGTGGCGGTGGTGTTGTGTGAGAAAAAAACAACGAACGAGAGGGTTGAGAATTTTTAGCATTGCCGCAAAAAAGTCGTCACAACACACACGCCGTGCGCACACACACGCGGTCCATGGACGCCTCCAACCCCTTTGGCGACCAGATCGTCGCCCCACGCGACCTGGACGCGGAGGCACTGTATGAGCGCTGGTTCCAGGAGGCGGACAATGGTGAGAGACGAAAGAGAGTTTTGGAAGACGAGACGCGACGGGGCGACGGCGCGCGCTCCGTTGCCTCTCAACCTCCACCCCCAACTCTCTTTTCTTTCTCATAGACCGCGACGGCCGCCTCACCGGCGCCGACGCCGTCGCCTTCTTTGCCCGCTCCGGCCTGCCCCGCCCCACCCTGGCCCGGGTGTGGGCCCTTGCCGACGCGCGCCGGGAAGGTTTTTTGGATGCCACCTCCTTCCAGCGGGCCATGCACCTGATCGCCCTGGCCCAGGCGGGCCAGGAGGTGAGCGCGGACGCCCTGGCGGCGGCGATCGGGCGTGGGGAACCGTTACCCCGGCCCAGCATGGGTGGTGGCGGTGATGGCGGCGCGGACGCGACCACCACCAGCGGCGCGTCGCCCGCCCGGCCACAAGCCCGCCCGCTAAAACCACCCCCTCCGCTCCCGCCCTCCTCCATCTCCTCTGTCGTCGACGGCCTCGCCTCCATTTACTTCTCCCGCATCAAGCCTTTGGAAGACGCCTACAAGTTTGGGTCCTTCTTCTCCGCCTCCTACGTGCGCGGCGACTTCAATGCCAAGCCGTCCGTGCTGTTGCTGGGGCAATACAGCACGGGCAAGACCTCCTTTGTCGAGTTCTGCCTGGGCCGGCCGTACCCGGGCTCCCACGTCGCGCCCGAACCGTCCACCGACCGCTTCGTCGTCGTGACTTCCGGCCCCGAAGACCGGCGCACGCCCGGCCACACGCTCGTCGTCCAGCCGGACTTGCCCTACACATCCCTCGCCTCCTTTGGCAATGGATTCCTGTCCAAGCTGGAGGGCGTCGCCGTCAGTGGCGCCCCCATTCTAGACAGCCTGACCTTTGTGGACTCGCCGGGCGTCCTGTCGGGTGAAAAACAGCGCGTGGAGCGGTCCTTCAATTTCGTGGAGGTTGTCTCCCACCTGGCCTCGCGCGCGGACGCTGTGTACCTGTTTTTCGATCCCGCGAAGCTTGATGTGAGTTGTCCTCTTTTTGCGCGCAGCGAGCGGTCGGTCGGCGCGGGGACGCACCTCTCATGATTCTATGCAGCGGGGCGTGCGCGCGCGCGCGCCCGCGCGTGAGAGCCCCACTCTCAACCAACCCTGCTTCCTCACACTCCCGTCTCTCCGTCCCTCTCTTTTTCTTTCTTTCTCCAAACCAATAGATCTCCGACGAATTCAAGGCCGTCATCAGCGGGCTTGAGGGACAGACCGAGAAGATCCGTGTGGTGCTGAACAAGTGCGACACCGTGACCGCCCAGGAGTTGATGCGCGTCTACGGCTCGCTCATGTACTCCCTGGCCCGCGTCACCCGCGCCCCCGAAGTCCCGCGCGTCTACGTCGGCTCCTTCAAGCAGCAGGCCAGCCCCTCATGTAAGGCGCCCGCGCCGAGCGCCGGCATCCCGGGCGGCGCGGGCGAGCTGTTCCAGGCCGAGGCGGCCGACCTCATGCGAGACCTGGCCGCGATCCCCTCCCGGGCGATGGACCGAAAGGTCGCCGACCTGGTCAAACGGGTGCGGGCCGCCCGCATCCACGCCCTGGTCATCGGCCACCTGCGCCGCCAGCTGCCGGCCGTGGTGGGGCGGACAAAAGCCCAGGCCAAGCTGCTGGCCGACCTGCCGGCCGCCTTTGAGGCCGTGGCCCGCGAGCACCGGCTGCCGCTGGGCGACTTCCCGGAGCCGTCCCGCTACCGCCAAATCCTCCAGTCCTTTGAGCTGGCGGACTTTCCGAAACTGCGCGACCGGGACGTCCGGGTCTTTGAGGAGGTGCTGGGCGGGGACATTCCGGCGCTGGTGCGCCGTTTCGAGAACCCTTATGGCCCAGCGGGCGGCGTGGGGCGGTAGGGATGTCTTGGGTGTGTTAGGCGGCATGTTTTGTTTGTCCCTCTGCTGCTCTACACACACATGCACGGTTGCACAGCGCGCGCTCTTGAGATATTTTCTACTACTCTAGGTTACAAAAGTAACGGGTCGGGACACGGGAAGACCGCGCGAGACCCCTTCCGCCGGCAGCTCTCTCCCTCAACTCTTGGACGGCCGCACCCCGGCCACAAAACCGTTCGCCCGGCGGGCCGTGTTTGGGGTCTCCGGGAGGGGCTTGTCGGGCTGGGGAGGGGGATTGAGCTCACCGCTGTCGACAGCCCCGTCCGCGCCAATGCCCAGGTCGGCCAGGTCCTGGCGGGCCATGAGGTTGCTGGGGGAGCGAGAAGAGATGAGAGTAGAGGAAATGGGGAGATAAGTGAGAGGGTGGAGGAGCATGGGGGAGAGGAGCACGCGCGGCCTCTCCCCCCCCCTCCACAAGCTCTCACCGGTCCATGCGACACGTCAGGTAGGCTTTTGCCAGGGCGGAGCAGGGGGCGGCATCCGCGGCGTGGGAGGACAGGCAGGCCATGTAGGCGTCCTTGACCTGGGCAGAGAGATGGTGGGATGGGGCGGAGAGGGTTGGTGAGGGGGGGG
>Ga0315289_10001686_pt1 | contig 34291 bp, 23 predicted proteins | sample YL17G11_40_MG_FD_203452 | JGI IMG/M metagenome (GOLD analysis project Ga0315289, IMG submission 203452) | Sediment microbial communities from Yellowstone Lake, YNP, Wyoming, USA - YL17G11_40 | ecosystem: Environmental > Aquatic > Freshwater > Lake > Sediment | place: USA: Wyoming | collected...
GCTGAGGAGTGTGATCGTAATCATTTACAGTTACAGTAAACAGACACGAGTCAATATCCCAACAGGAATCAGCAACCCCCAGAACAATAGTGTAAGTCCCTCCACACCTGGGAATCCACTCCACATGATTATCAACGATAGTTGGCCAGTTGAATCCAATGAATCCAAAAGGATACACCCCCACGGCTGTCATCCACAAATCACCTTCCGGGTCGGTAACTGTAAAGTCCCCACTGATAAGCGTATCTCCGGCAGATACGCTGGTATCGTTGGGACAGGTAAGCTGAGGAGGGTGACCGTAGACATTTACTGAAAATTGGCAAGTATCCGCAAGCCCACGAGGATCGGCTGCCACCAGACGGATGACATAGTTTCCCTTCTCAAGGTTGGTGGGAACCCACTCCACATGACTATTGACAATAGTAGGATTGTTAGTGACTGGGGGAGTGATATCCAAGAATGTTACCGTGACGGAATCACCCTCGGGATCGGTCGCCGAATAGTTACTGCTGGTGAACTTAAGACATGCTGGAATACTGTCGTCCTCCGGACAGGTTAAGGCCGGAGCCTGATTGTAAATGCTTACCGTAAACTCACAGGTGTCAGAAGCTCGACAATCATCTGTTGCCACCAGACGAATAACATAGTCTCCATGCTCGCCATTGGTGGTAACCCACTTTACGTGATTGGCAACCACACTTGGCGTATTGGTTGCGGTCGGATTGATGTCTAAGAATGTGACCGAAGCTGTATCCCCATCCGGATCGGTGACCGAGAAATCGGTGCTTATAAGCGTATCCCCCGCATGAACACTGTCATTATCTGGACAGGTAAGCTGTGGGGGATCATTGATATTTACTGTAATTACGACAGTATCAGTATCGGAGGCTCCGAACCAATCGGTCGCCACAAATACAAATCTATATACGGAATCAACTGCGGCAGGCAAAAAGCGACAGGTGCCAGCACTGTATGTTCCCGGACCTTGCACCTTGCTTATGACTGCTGTGTCACCACAATAATCTGAATCATAGGCGCGTATGTTGTCAAAACGTATGGTTTCCGGTTCGCATTGGAAAAAGCTGGTATCATGGGGGACTTCAAGCACCGGAGCCCGATTTGGCATCCGGTAGACAAGAACCAAATCGTTGAAATCGGCATCGCCCAGATTCCAGGAGTCTTCCCATGCGACTATGAACTCGCTCGGTCTTTTCTTGGAACAAAACACCCAGGCATGATCCTTATGATCCGGACTGAATCTTTGTTCGGTATAATAAGTATACGGATTAGGGGGGTGAATAAAAAGACCATTAGAATCGCATCCAGTTATAGTGAAAAAGGCAGTATCTGGAGGGGTATCAGGACCTCTAAATATCACGTGGGTATCAGCCGGAGCGCCATGCCCATACCAGCCAGATGAAGTCTGGGAACCATATCCAGCTATTTCAGCCAACATCACCTCACTATACTGACCCATTATCGTCACCCAGACTTCAGTCGGCAATCGGTCATTTACTACATCGATATCGTAACCTAAGCTATCCAAAATCTGCTGCAAGGTGGGCTCTGCCGCTTTAGCTCTTATTAAACTGTCCAAAACTGCAGGAGAAAGCCCAGGGTCAGTCAAACCTGGTTCATTCTCCGCTTGTTGCGCATATAAAAGACCTGGGACGACAAAAAGACAGCTTAAGAATAAAACTAAAAGTGTCCTTTTCATTTTACCTCCTTGAAAAAGTTGAGTGAATAGTTGTTTTCCAAAAGGCATAATCCTTACCGGGGAGTCCCGTGCCTGAATCGACGCCGGCATGGTGAGGCCCAGCGCGGTCATTAATAAACCCCCTACAGTTGACACATGCAGTCAAAGCTTTTTGTAAATCATCTTTGTTTCGTTAAATAAGTTTTGAGATTTAATATGTATTCCAAATATTATTCATGTCGGTATCATTCCATCGCCGACGAATAATCCAACAGTCTTGCTACCGGAACGAGATAATAATTCTCGTAGAATCTCTGGCTCCTTTCTGAATATAGTCGATTTGGTCATAAATATCCACCTAAATATTTTGAATATACTGAATTATCTCCATGTTGGCAAATCATTTTTTAGGCTTGCTCGGATTTGCCTTTTCTCTATCATAAAGGAAACACTTCACTTTTTCCTTCTTGTCGATTTACTAACGACAGAACCTTTTTCTTCGATGCCTATAATCAGCAAAATGTATGCCCTAACAACTTAGACATACCCAAAATAAAATGAAAGGTGAGAAGATGAAGTCCCTTAAGGAGTTACAGTTGTTGCTTTTTGAACTGTAAGCTAATACCAAAGTTAGATAAATTGAATGCTCTAAAACGATTGAATTTCGAGAGTTAAGAAGGGTTTAATGGGAGGAATAAAAGTAGATTTCTGTGCAGGCTTTTTCCTACTTAGTGCAACGGGCTACACTCCGTAGTGCTTTATTAATTAAATAACATTGCATCTTTTGGGTTTCGTTTTGAAAAGTTACGGTTTAGATTCGCTACGCTTCTGCCATAGGCAGATCCCTGCCCGCCGGCAGGCGTGGCGCCTCTGGCGGACACTACAAGTCGGTTAGGTATCGTGTAAAAAGTCATCGCCAGTCGTTTATCCCGCCAAAGGCGGAATCAGAACGAAGTCAGAATGGATCCTTGTCATTAACCAAATCATAGATGTTGACTACCACAGATCACTTTGAATAGAGAAGGAAGCAAAGAGGCGTCAAGAAGTTTTTGGGAGATTTGTAAAATGGCTAAATTCCACCTCATACGGGTGCTCGTCGGAGAGGCAAACTTTGTTTACTGGCTTTCAAGCTCTTTAATCAATTCCCCGACGTCTTTGGCTCGGGGACCACTGGGCTCGAGCTCTAAGTATTTCTCTAAGGCAGAGAGAGACTCCTTTTTCTTCCCCAGTGCATCGCAGACCATACCCAAGTGGTAATAAGCTTGTGCAAACTCAGGATTTATTTGAAGAGCTTTATTGACCTCCTTCAAGGACTCCTGTAATTTCCCCTGCTGGAAGAAAACTAAGGCCAAGCCCAAATGAGGATCTGCGTATTCATTATTCATCTGGATGGCTTTTTGATAGGCAGGGATAGCCTGATCCATATTCTGTAACATAAAATAGGTATTTCCCAGGTTATAGTGTGCCTGCGCATCCCCAGGTGCCAGAATTATGGCTCGTTCCAACATCCTCAGAGCTTTTTTTAGGTCTTTTCTTAAACCGTACATTATTCCCAAATCCGCATAGGCACTCCCATATCCAGGCGCCAGATCTATAGCTTTCCTCAGCTCAGCTTCTGCCTTTTCCAAATCCCCTATCTTAAGATAGTAGTGCCCTAAAACATAATGAGCTTTATGGAAATTCGGAGCAATTTGGAGAGCTTGACTGAAGGCTAAATAAGCGTTACTTAGGTCCCCCTGGTTGAACAATTCTTTTCCTTTGTTAATTAAATCGGCCTCAGGAGATTTTTCCACCTGCATTCTATTTTCCCGATCTACCTCTTCAGGTTTTTCCAGATCCTTAAAATAGTTGGCTAAGACATAATGCCCACTGTAGCTTTTCTTTGGATCCAAGTCCAAAAGATTTCTGAACCTTGTCACTGAAATATCCGCATTCGTATTTATCCCCATCCAGGACAAGGTGGAGATAAAAACAATCACCGCCAAAGCTAATTTTAGGTAATTAACTTTCGGATTTGGGGGCATCTTGCCGAAAAGATACAAGGACAAGACGGTGTAGCCCAGTCCGACGCTGGCAAAGAGATCCCAGTCTCTGGCGGCTCCCAATCCGGGGTCGATCACAAAATTAAGGCATAACTGTGCCATCGAAATCAAAAGCAAAAACTGAAATATCTTATCTTTTAAATCTAATCCTTTAGGTCTGAGTATTAAGAATATCAGAAACAAAAAAAATCCAATTGGTGATACCAGAAGTTGCTGATTCAGAAAATCCAAAAGATGGGGGAGTGAAAAAAGAGTATAATCAGGAGCATAGTAGCGTCCCTTGGAAAGCGGAACAAAATATCCCGAAATATACCAAGCAAATCTCCAAAAATAGATGCTCAAAGAAGCAAGAACCAATATCAAAACCACCAAGACTATCCAGATTTTCTTGGTCTTAAGAAAGGGTTGGGTCTCTCCTTCTCCTCTCCCAGAAAAGGAAAGAAAAATCGCGGATGGAAAAAGATATAAGGCGAAGAGATGAGTCGGCAAAAGCACAAAGAAGATCAACAAAGGCAAAAAGAGTTTGGTCTCCCCCTCCAAATATTTTATTGAACAGAAAAGATAGACTAAGATGCCACAATAGAGCAAGGCATAATGTTCTGCATAGCCCAAAAAAAGCTCTGTGCCTCCCATGAAGGTCACTGCTAAGAAAACAAATAATTTAGTTGAGGTGGTCTTGCCCACAAGCTCAGCTAACCGTAAAGCGAAGAAGACGAAAACTGCTCCACACAGATAGCTGATCAAAGCATATACCACCGCTCCATCAAAATGGGAAAATTTGTTTAACAAATCATATGTGGATAGATAAACCCGGACAGCTAACGGCTCGCTCCACCTCATGGGGAAAGTGCCGGAATTCATGTAAGAAATCATCGAAGCACCATCCCCTAAATAGTGGGTTCTGGTCCTAAAATGATAATAGAATAAAATGAAGAATAAGATGATAATAGTATAACCCAAATATTTCTGCTTCTCAGCCAGAAAGTTGAAAGCGGGGATCACAGATTTTTTGAGAAAACTTTGAAGACCTTTATTTACTACCGGGATGAAAGCCAGAAATCCTAAAAAGATCACCAACCCTCTAAACCATAAGGGATAATAAGCTAAGTGATTGACCCCCCATAATCTCTGGGTGGGGAAAAAGGAACTGATCCCTAAAACCAGCAAAAAGAGAAGGGCAAAGGCTACTGCCACCTTTTCCCACCGAGTAGCTTGCTTATCCTCTTCAGAAGTGCATTCTGCGGAATTCATATGCTTTCCAAAGCCTGTTTATGTATTCAAAAACACTCACCAAATGGGAATATAAAGAATGATACCCCTTCTGTAAAGAATTTTGTCTTGACAAAGTAAAATGTAGATCTTTCTTCTACCATAGGGATGCCAGGACCGAAGGGGACGATGAGTCCACTCCAAAACAAGGACCCTCTGTGCGTTTTTTCAAACCACTCCAAGTAACATCTTGACATATTTGGAAATGATGTTATTATACTAAATAGAATCTTAGTGTTGAGCAGGTAATCCAGAAGAAGCATCTTCCTATTAAACGCTTGACATGGTAATTAAAATGGAAGCGTAAGCCTTTGTAAATTAAAAGATTAGAACGGACAACCTTTTAATTTAAACTAAATAGATAGAACTGTTCATGCAAACTGAAATTGGCAAATTAAGACTATCGTGGTCAATTTTTCACCACAAGTTGAGCATTCTGTTTCTCTTTGCTTTTTTGTTGTTTTTCTTTGTCCCTCAGGCAGAAAGTATTCGTTGGCCCTTTGATCCCGGAAATGTCTCTCTTCCTTTGGGCAATGGCTATGGAGAATATCAGGACTACGGTGGTGACCCTTATTATCATCCGGGAATTGATATAATGCAGCCCTATGCTTCACCTGTTTATGCAGTTAAAGCCGGGCTGGTGAAAGCTGTGCTTACCACCTCCGCTCAGTATCATTGGAGGGTTTCTGTGGGTGATTCTGCTGGCGCCCAATGGTGCGATGGTTGGCTTTACGCGCATCTGGATGAAAATACTATTCAGGTCCAGGAGGGAGATACGGTGCAAGTCGGCGACTATCTGGGCGATCTGGTCTATTGGCCCGTGGCAAGTTTCCATCATCTTCATTTTGTTAAGATCAGAAATCACGGCATGCCCTGGCAATCGGATTGGAAGTTCATCGGCAATCCTTTGGACGAGCTTGTTCCCATCGACGACCCCGATCCCCCAGTAATTGAGAACGCCAGGGGATCTTATAAATTTGCCTTCTGTAAGAATAATACCCACACTTATTTTGATACTGGTGCTTCGGTTAGTGGAGGTGTGGATATAATTTCAAAAATCTATGATAGGGTCAATCACCCCTATTGGAGGCTGAATCCCTATACTATTGAATATTCTATCGAAAATGACAGCATCACCATTGGTCCCGTACTCTCATTTATCTTCACCGACACTTTGTGGTATGATCAAAACGTGGATGTGACCTATCAGGATGATGCCATCTGCAATACTCAAGGGGATTACGATTATCGAAATTATTACTTTTTGGTGACCAATACCGATGGTGACAGCATAATTGAATATGCGGATAAGGATTCCGCCTGGCCCACCCAGGATTATCCAAATGGAACCTACTGGGTTAAGCTGAAAGCTTACGATAGATTTGGGAATTTTGACTCTGACAGCATGCAAGTTTTTGTCTCCAACCGTTTTCAGATATCCGGGAAGGTCGGCTTATCTGATAATCCTCCCGACTTGAGCGGAAGCGTGGTGACCATCCAGGAATTGGGAATATCAGATACCACAGGCAAAGATGGGTCTTTCCTTTTTGCAGATATAGAGGATGGGAATCACCATTTTCAGGTAACGCATCCGGGCTATGTAACTTTCGATACCCTTACCCAGGTTTCAAGAAACCTGTTGCTTAATTTTACCTTGGTGCCCGGAACATTCGTGCGAGGAGATGCGGATTATGATGGGGTGATTAACTCAGCGGATATTTCATACCTTATAAATTACCTTTTCGTAGGGGGACCTATCCCTGTGCCCTATTCCGCTGGAGATGCGAATAGTGACACCCAGGTAAACTCTGCGGATGTAGCTTATCTGATAAATTACCTTTTTGTGGGAGGACCACCGCCAAAGACCGGTTAATAGCTCTCTGGTTTTCGTTCATAAAGAGAAGGAGAGAAAGGGGTAGAGGAAAAGAGAGTGAGGTTTCGATTCCAAAATAGAAATGAGTTATGATTTGCAATTCTTTGGGAGAAGAATCTATAATGCAATCGGGTAATATTAACGGAGGCAATTATGAAAAGGGTTCTACTTGGTTTTTTGATAGTCTTGGGGGTTTTTCAGATCGCTTTTGCGGGGATGCCCTTGCAAAAATATCCGTATTGGAGATCGACGGAAACCGGGGTTTATTCCACCGGAGCTAATTGGGGGGATATAGATAAAAATGGCTTTTTGGATTTTGCCATTTCTAATGGGAATGATATGGCTTTAGCTCCCAACTATGTTTATTTTAATTACAGTGGAAACCTTCAGACTACCCACGGTTGGGCTTCCTCTAATAGCCAATATTCCGGACACTCAGCTTTAGGGGATGTCAATCACGATGGCTACTTGGATTTTGCGGTTTCGAACTACATCAGCAGTGGATGGGGAAAGACAACAGTTCAATTGTATATGAACATCGGGGGCAGTTTAGAGACCTCTCCTTCCTGGCAATCCGCTGATTCCATGCACACTTTCGCTTGTGCCTTTGGAGATGCGGACGGAGATGGCGATTTAGACTTAGCCGTCGCCTGCGGAGAGGCCTACAATGAGATATATGAAAGACAACGCATTTATTACAACAATGGGGGTGCCTTAGAGACGACCCCATCTTGGACCTCAGTGGATAGCACTCCTTGCTACGATGTGGAATGGGCAGATATTGACAATGATGGAGATTTGGATCTGTCCTTCATCAGTTCCATAGGACCGGTTTTCATTTACTATAACTATGGAGATTCAATTGAGCGGAACGCCTCATGGAACTCCGGCGGATACTATGATGGAAACACTCTTAACTGGGGGGATATGGACAATGATGGGTATCTTGACTTGGCGGTTGCTAACAACAATCAACTTGGACAGCCGGGCTATTTTCAGGTATACAAAAATGTGGGAGGGACCTTGAATCCCACACCCATTTGGCAATCGAGCACACAAGGATATGGTTCATCCGTCTCCTGGTGTGATGTGGACTTCGATGGTGACAAGGATTTAGCCGCCGGCAGATGGTGGGGATATTCCATGATCTATGAGAACCTGGGCGGAACTTTGACCACCAACCCGGTCTGGCAATGTAGCTCCAATTACCAAAGTGTGGTAGAGGAGATGGTCTGGGGAGATGTAGATGGAGATGGAGTCTTAATGGTGACCGGAGAAACTCATCTAGGCAACGGAGTTAAAAAAGTTTTCTACTTGAATCATTATCCGGCTCACTCGCTGGAAACGGTAAGATTGGACGACGATACTCTTCCGAATGAATTCTACTGCTACAATTTGGCAGGTGGCTGGGTCTCGGTGAGATGGGCACCCGACTACCGGATTGATTTCGATTACCATTATTCCTGGAAACCTGATTTGGGTGTGAGCAATTGGGACAAATCCAATTATGTCTTTAAAAACATCGCTATTGGGGGTGACGCCAACGGAGATGGAGCGGTGAATTCGGCAGATGTTGCATATCTCATAAATTATCTATTTGTAAGTGGTCCTCCACCCAGCCCTCTGTGTTTTGGAGATCCCAATAACGACGGTGTTATCAATTCAGCAGATGTGGTTTATCTGATCAATTATCTTTTCATAGGAGGACCAGCACCTAAGCAGGGATGCGCCTAAAAAGCAGATTTTAGGTGAAAGGTGTTAGGTGAAAAAAACTGGAGTTAAGGCGTAGGCCTTTTAACGAAGCTCCTGTGGTAACGGACATTCTCGTCCGTTACCATTTACATCTCCGTTATAAACGCGCCGTCCCTGACGAATAAGAACTGTGGTAAGGGGGTTGTTCCCGCAACTCTCAACCTATAAATTCGGGACCTCATCACCAGCCTCACATTTCTAAAGCACCACTAACCACAGCTACTTGACCAGTATAGAATAATTCGAGAAACATCCGAAATATATCCTCGTATCTCTAAACAAAAGTTACGACTTGGTGGCATTTGTATCTTTGGAGAAAAATGATTTAATAATATCGTGATCATTAACCGCTAATGAAAAAACTAAAACGTTGAACGAGGTAAATAGCTATGAGAAAGTATCTCGGATGTGTGCTTGTTTTTTCCCTCCTCTGCGGAGTTGTGGTTGCTCAGGAGGAGAGTTCGGCTCCACAAGTCCAAAAGCTGGTCGCGGAAGCCGATAGTGCCTACGTAAACAAAGAATACACCCGGGCAATTCCGCTCTATTTACGAGCGTCAGCTTACCCTGAGGCAGAAGAGTGGCGATGGCAAATTCTTTACAACGTGAGCTGTTGCTATTCACTATTAGGCAATGCCGACAGTGCGTTTAAGTATCTGGATCAGAGTATCAAGGCGGGTTACACTGATTATCGATGGATTAGCAGAGATACAGACTTCGATTTTCTACGGAAGAATTATCCGGAAAGATTCAAGGATATGATTTCTCAGGCGCTGGCGGCAGAAAAAAACGAAATACTCACAAAAAGCCCGATAGCGGTGGTGGAATACGACAATTACGCCGGTCCTGTGGACATCTCAAAGTATATCTGGGATGATTTCCATCATCCTAAAATAGATACTCTGCGAGATAGATACAAACTTCCTAAGATCATAGAAGGTGGTAAGACGGAATTTGAAAAAACGCGGCTTTTGCTCGATTGGGTTGCCAACAGGTGGAAGCACAAGGGGGACAACATGGCTAAGGAGCGAAATGCACTGGCTATCCTTGCGGCGGCGGAAAAAGGGGAGAGATTTTGTTGTGCTAATTATGCGGATGTTCTCGTCAACTCTATGACCGCACTTGGATATCCGGCACGTTTTGTGGGATTGACGAAGATGGGAGGAGCCTACGGATCGAGCAAAGGACATGGCTGTGTCGAGGTATGGAGCAACCAATATCAAAAATGGATCCTTTTGGATGGTCAGAACAATGCCTGGTGGGAGTCCAAAGGTGTACCGTTGTCTGCGTCTGAGTGCCGTCATTTGTTCGTGAATGGAAGAGAAGATGAAATGAGCTTTGTCGGACAGCACAAAGAGCTCGACTACCCTGCGATGAAACGAGAGTGGAGCGTTTATTTCTACCACCTGCGATACTCGTATAATAATTCATATTTTAAGACGATTAGTCCAGGAGAGAATCTTTCGTTTGAGCTCATCTCAGATGGCGTCACGCCGGAGTTATTTTCTCAAGGATGGCCCGATAATAAGTCGATCACTGATGATTACGAAGATGCGTATCCCCGATTGAACCAGACTAAGATTACGTTAGGGCACACTAACCAAAACTCTCCTTCAGACACGCTTGAGGTTATACTCACCCATACTATGCCCTACTTCGACAAGTTTATGGTGCGCATTAATGGGTCAGACTGGAAAGAATCGCCGGATACATTTAAATGGGTGTTGTCTAAAGGAGAAAATACCATCGAAGCCAAAGCTGTAAATTTGGCGGGCATTGGAGGAAGACGCAGTCGAATTGTATTAAGGAACAACATTGGAGCTACGAGTAAAAAATCAGGTGTTAGGTGAAAGAGAGTGGGAGTTAAGGCGTCAGCCTTTTAATAGCCAGCATGGGAATTCCATGCCCAATTTTCTTAGAATCTTGACAAGGTAAAAAGTGCAGTGAAGTCTTGCAGAAAGTGAGCAGATATTCCGGGAATTAAACTCTTTCGCCAGATGAACAAAAGGCAGAACAAAAGTCCGTAAATCCCGGTCAAAATGATTCCGCCTAGGCCTTGATAGAAATGTCCCAATCCGAAAGAAAGCGATGATATAGCTACGGTAAGATACCAGTTGTTCAAAAAAGAATTGAGCTTGGTCAGAACATATCCCCTGAAGCCGGTCTCCTCGCATATTCCTGCAGTTATAGACAAAATTACCCAAAAAAGTCTCTCAGTCTTTGTGCGGGGTAAAATAAATGCTACCTCCTGGGGCACGGGCAGATGAAAAAACTGCAAAACGAAAGCCAGGCCAAAAAGAATGAGATTAGCAACTAATAGAAAACCCAGCCCGATGCCCAAATTAGCAAAGGTGAGCTTGGAAAACCCCACTGCGGATAGATTGTCTCCCCCTCTTTTCAGGACTAATAACACCAGAAGGAAAATAAGCCACTCCACTATGATGGTGGGAAGATAAATTTGTGAAATGAGATCCATTCCTGCAAATCCTATCTCTGGTTTGCCTTCCTTTCCTACGGAGCTTGCAGACATTATCAGGTAGCCTAAAAGTGGCCATCCCACCAACAGAAAAAGAAGCAGGACTTTGGTGGCTCTTTTATTTTTATCATTCATAGCAGTTTTGTGTTCCTTGAAACCTCACCTGCTGGTTTTGAGTGGGCTTCCTAAGGGGTAGTAGCGTCCGAGCTTCGTCTCGGACGAACAACGTCGCACACGAAGGTGCGACGCTACAAATCCTGCGCATATCGGGGAGGTATGAAAGATAATGTCCGAGCTTACCCGCCTGAGGAGGACTTCGTCTGGATGAAATAGCATCGCACACGGAATTGTCACGTTACCCTAATTAGTTGATAACCATTAGCTTGATCTAAAACTTTTTGAAGGACACCGGGTTTTATATGGTTCACCTGAAGGTGAACACTCCAACCGCAGGGAAAATTTAAAAGCCCCGCCTCAGGCAGGACTTAACAAAAGGATTTTGACCACGAACTACGAACCCTGAACTATTAACGGTTTTTACTGGAGGCGGGGGGAAAGTTTATTCCGAGCCTTTTAGGCGAGGAAAACCCACGGCAAGGCTCTCTTTCTTCTCTCTTCTCCACCCTTTTACTTCTATTTCGCGCTTGCAGGCGGAGGACTTATCAGGAAACTCTTCAAAATGGATCAACTTTACCGGGAATCTTATCTTTGTGTATTTTGCTCCTTCTCCGCTATTATGTTCCCCTAATCTTTCTTTCAGATTATTCGTGATTCCGCAATATAGAGAATTATCGACACATCGTAGAATATAAAAATACCAACTCATTTTCAAAAAACTAATCCTTCCTCCCTTCAGTCGTCAGGATAAAAAATTCTAACTCACTGCTTGCTTCTTTGAACTTCCACCCTTCGTCACTTCGTTCCTCAAGATAAGAAATTCTAACTCACTGCTTGCTTCTTTGAACTTCCACCCTTCGTCACTTCGTTCCTCAGGATAAGAAATTCTAACTCACTGCTTGCTTCTTTGAACTTCCACCCTTCGTCACTTCGTTCCTCAAGATAAGAAATTCTAACTCACTGCTTGCTTCTTTGAACTTCCACCCTTCGTCACTTCGTTCCTCAGGATAAGAAATTCTAACTCACTGCGTTCGTAAGAATTTCTAATGGAGGCGGGGGGAATCGAACCCCCGTCCGAAGGCACAAGACAAAGACCTTCTACGTGCGTATTTTGTCTTTATTTATTCGCAAAGGATCACGCCGACAAACAGGCTTGACCCGATGCTATCTCAGTGAAATCTCGTCCGATCTTCCTGAGCTAAAGACCAGACCAGCTTGTTTTAGTCGGCGCCTGTTTCCAAGCCAACAAGCAAGCCTGGGACAGACGAGCTACCTAAACTTAATTAGGCAGCCAGTGCATATGAATAGTCTGCACTTAGATTTATGTCCCAATGGATTAACGAGGGAACTGGGTACCTCGGCACGCTTATCTTTTCCCATTACCTCCGTCGAAACCAAGTCGCCCCCGGGAAATTCGGTTCATAGTTCGTGGTTCATAGTTCATAGCAAAACCAAAAGATAATACGATAGAAAAATCAAAAAATCAACAAAAAATGACGGATGATGAATGATTGACTTGTGGTGAGCCCTTCGACTACGCTCAGGATAAACTTGTCGAACCATGGCGAATGACGAATAACTGGGACAGTATGTGTCCTATGGATCCAAATTCGGATTTCGTAGGTTTCGTGCCTTTCGTGTGTTTCTGTAACTTTTTGATTTTTGCTCTTTCTTTTTCCTAAGGTGAAAGAAACCAAGTAGATACAAAAGATGATCCTATGTGTTTCTTGTGTTTCTTGCCTTTCTTGTGTTTTTTTTACAAATTTTTTATCTTTTTGCATCGCGCTTACTCCAAGTCCTTCGACTTCCTTCGACTCCGCTCAGGACAAGTCGCTCAGGATAAATGGTTCGTTTACGCTCACCATAAATAGTTCGAGTATGCTCTAAACCAGCACATTTCATATTCATTCTCCCATAAACATGCGGGGTATCCGCATCACCATGGTTCGGCTTTGCTCACCATAAATAGTTCGACTTCCTTCAGGACGAGTCTTTCAACTTTGCTCAGGACAAGTCGCTCACCGTAAACAGAGTTCATATTTGGTCTCCCATATACGTGCGGGGTATCCGCATCACCATGGTTCGACTTCGCTCACCATAAATCGAAGTGATGGTCTTTTTGCTAACTGGTGGATGGTTCGACCAAGCTCACCATAAAGAGAACGGTCAACGGTCATTTGTTCATTTGAATCTATAGGAACTCAACTGAGATTCAATGGGTTAGGCGGATATGCCGGGCGGAAATTCTGACGTTACAACGAACTCACCCCCTTAATCCCCCTCTCCCCGCTTTCAGCGGGATCTTCGACTTGCCAAGAGAGGGGGCACGGGGCTCCTGACCTACTTGCTGAATATTCTCACCAGCAGTCTATTTGTTGAATTCCTTGAAGTATTTTGAAAAGACTCTTTGGAATAAGACCGTTTTTTCATACAGCCAGGCAAAATAACTATTGGCTTCGTTTTGATCAAAAACACCCGAAACATCCTTTTTGATCTTAATCCTTGATGCAACCGGAGCGTCAACCCATCCGGCTTCTTCACCAATCTCTTTTTCTATTTCTTCCTTTCTTTCTCGCAAGAAATTGAATAAGTCCTTGTTCTTGCTGATGTAGATCTCACAACCCAGCAGATCTTCTCTTGAGTTAATGGTAAGCGCAACATGGGCATCCGAGCTTCCCATACTTACGTCGTACCAATGCTGCGGTCGCGGCGTCTGCAAGCGGATTTTGGTGTCTTTTGTTCTGACGAAGGTTTTAAATTTAGTCCAAAAGTCTAACTGCTGAAGTTTCGTGTCGGTCAGTTCCCCGCCGGGAGGGTTTGTTTTAATCGCTTTAGCCCACTCATTCGGGCTGACTAGCACGTCAAATCTTGGTGCGGGGTTTGAACCCTCTATCTGCCAAAGCTCAATCTTGATTAGGAAAAAGCTTATATTTTCATCAGTATGCTCATTGAGCCATTCTATTGCTTTTTGATGCTCTTCTCTAACTTCTCTTACAATCCAAATCACTATTTCAGCATCATAACCAGAAGCATAGGTAATGATTTTTCCAAGGTGATCGTGATTCGTATCTTCGAGCTGATTCTCAATAATGATTTTTCTGCCGGAGCTTTCCTCTTCAGCCAGAATATCAACATTGAACCGCCCAACATTAGCCTCTATCTGGATAAGCTTAATGTCAATCCCAATTGCCTCGCTTAATGAATCAAGATTCTCCTGTTGAGCGAGCCAATTAGTAAAATCAGAAGCTTCATGTCCCCAAACATCCCGTAAATCTACTTTGTTCAGTTTGGATAGATTCGTTTTCATAATAACCCTATAAGTTAATATCAGTTATTCTCATTTCTATCGGATAAATTTAGTTTAGCTAGTGGGCGAGGAGTTGCATGCACCTGACTTATATTGGTATCAGGAGCTCAGGGTACCTGACCTACGGACTGACCGATCAATGACTCAGTTTCGCTTACAACGCTTTCTCCAACCTTTAACGCCTCCTTACGCATGGCCTGAATTGAAGCTATAGTATTGGCGATTTTTTCCTGTTCTTCTTTTGATGGGGTAGGTACCAGTACCTTTGATAAATCGTCTACTGAGATGGAGGGAATAGCATGACCTGTCATGAGGCGCCTAACTTGGCGTAGGAAATACTCTGTACGCATATAAGCTAATAAAAAAAGAGGTTCTACACCGTGAATGTTACGTAATACAGCAAAACCATTTGAGCAAATTGCACCGTCTTCATCTTCTGTAATCAGCGAAGTCGCATGTTTTGGTGTGCCAGTACATGCTCCAGATGTTGCAGTAATAATGTCTCCTTTTCGTACTCTATAAGTTGCTCTTGAAGGTGCTTCATGTGCCTTTATTATATGCTGAGTAACAACTTGCATTGTGCGAGAGTCAACATCAGAAATGGCTATATATCTTATCTCACTGTCTGATGCCAACCGAAAATCGTCGGTTTCATTCAGAATATCCGCAATCTCACTAAGGGGTTTAGCGCCATGTTTTCGTAAATGCTGAATAAGTTCTTGGTCGTTCGGTTTATAGTGCTCAGCATCAAACCGTGTGTTTAAAAGTTGTTCCGGAATAGTATAAATGCTTTCGTTCTCGGTTTTAAGTTCGTAGTTCTTAAAATTATTGTAAGCTGTTGCGATTTCTTCTATATCAGTATCAATAACATTCAACCCTGATGATGTCCGTATCATTCTGCCAAACTCATCTCTTTTATAAATAGGTTGCCCTTTTACATCATACCCGATTTTTTGGATTCGGGCCATGAATACTTTTTCTGCTTTAGAAGGTAATTTTTGAAGTAAAAGCAAAGATGTCTTGATACCCGTGCCATAAGGTATGAAGGCCTCTTGGGGAATTGAGACTACAGCCAAAACTTTTGCTTGTGAGCGAATCCAGAACCTAATATGGCTATTTGTTATGTTCTGTAGTAAACCATCGGGCAAAACAATAGCTAACTGCCCCTCAGGACGCAATAGTTTCAGACATTTCTCAATAAAGAGAATTTCTGGCGACTGCCCCGCTAAAACATTTCGAGTAACTTCCCAGTCTTTATTTTGTTTTTTGTTCCATTTACGAGCTAATATATAAGACTTTAGAATTCTTTGGTCTTCTACTTTACCCTTGCTGCCAAATGGTGGATTGGTAAGAACAACATCAAAAGAAGTATTCTGTTGTTCACACTCGACGAGCGCATTGGAACATGCAATCTCTGTTCCTGCTCCACCTTCAAAAGCAATCCTCATCATTGCAGATAGTGCAACATCGGGATTAAACTCAATGCCGCGGATTCGTTCCCTAATGTAAGTTGGTTTATCAAAGTCGGGGTTGTTTCGGCAAATGTACAAAATGGTTTCAATCAAGAAACCACCACTGCCACAAGCAGGGTCAATAACATTTTCATTCAGCTGGGGTGCTATCATTTCAACGGCAAGTTTCACGATTGGGTGAGGAGTAAAAAACTCTCCGCGGTCCCCCCGTTGATGCCGATATACGAATACTTGGAAAGCTTGTCCTTTAATATCGCCAGGCGTTTTGGTTAGACTGATATACTGTAATCGGCCAACTATGTAAGCCAGTGTTAGGATTTTCAGTTTCAAAGCATCGTCTAAAAATAGGGTTTGATATTTTCTTCTAACTATATCAAACAACTTGGTCATGCGATTTTCAAAATCATTTGAAACATTGGCAAGTATGCTCCGGTATTCGCTTGAAGTAATTCCAAACTGCAATCCGCTCTTGGAAGAATTTTGTTCGTCATAAAGTTTCATGATAAGTAATTTCACTACTTCGTGAAATATCTTATCTTTGAGTAAACCTTCGTTAGCATAAGTATAATTATGACATTCGTCAAATATAGCCGAAAGATTCATTGAGGGTTTCAATTCAAGTAGGTTCGGCAAACTCTCTGGAAGCAAACTCTCTTCTGAAAATAGAAGTTGTTGCTCCTTGAATTTATTCCCGCGCTGAATATTTGATGTGCTCATGGGTTTTGGCTATATTGGTATTACTCATCAAGATCGTTTACTACCAAGTACCTGTTGTCAATCTGCATGTCTTCTTCCTTGATGCTATCATCAGGGTCAAGGATATCATATACATCATTGAGGTTTTCATACCAGTCATCGCTAATATGTAATGTTGTTTTACCTTGCTCATCTGTGAAAACGAAACCCATAATATAGTTTTGTTGCAGATGATTTGGATCATCCCCTGACGATTCTAAGTTTTGAGGGTTCGCAAACACGAATTTATGCTCCGGATATCTCAAAACAATATCAATTGCGATAATATTAAATTCATCTTTTAGTGGTGTAGCCTGTGTTCTTTCACTTGAACCTGATGTGCCTGAAACGAAGTGAGTTTCCAGAACTTTCACTCTCGACATGAGATAATTCAAGCGTTCTTCAATCATTTCATTTATTTTTTCTCGTGTGTATCCACGCAATGCGTTTATAGCTTTCGATTTTTTCGTTTCACGTTTGGGCTTGTACTTTTGAACTTCTTCATACTCGTAAAGGTTGTTTGAGTATTCAGTTTCAAACTTTGGTAAGTTCACACGAATCCACTCACTAACTTGCCCTTCAATATCCTTAATATTATTTATCCATGGTATTTTATCAGCATGGGTAATTAAGAAGGTTTTCAGGTTCTCGTAGTTATAAAGCTTATGCCACTTTTCAGAATTGGACTTTACCCCTTTAGATTCAACCACGTACCATTGTTTTGTGTTGGACTTCCTGCTGTAGAAATCGCCATGATGATGGCGGTGCTTTTTGCCTTCCCACTTCTCTCTAATCCTCTTGACTTCGAAACTGTATTCTTCTTCAAGTTTCTTTTTCAGCAAAAGTTCTGTTATTGAGCCGCTAACATATCCTTGTGCATTTGGGCTGTGTTTCAATGCCTCAAGAAATATTCCTAAGTTTGTTTTGAACACTCGCTGAACAAAACGAGTAAGTCTCTCAAAAATGTTCATGCTCTGTCCTTCTTTTCCTGCCATAATGATTTCTGTATGATCCCTCGGGAATTAAGAATTCTTACACGTAATTACATTCTGCATTACTGATATATCAAAGAATTAAGTCAATCCAAAGAAACAGAATATAACCAAATTGTCAACAAAAAAATCCCGACCCAGTTTGTAGATCAGGAGGCCCGTGCCCAGACGGGCTCGTCCGAGCACCTGACAAATGAATAGTGGCAGGAACATAACGTTCCTGGCCCACTACTTCTTCTATTCATATATGGCATTATAATCATTTATGCAACCTTGTCAAGCTACAACGGGCGACCACACTTCTCCCGCCAAAGGCGGGTTCAGTGCCGAGGCAAGGGTCGCCCCTACGCGTAACAATCCGTTTATTCGTAGGGGAGAATCGTGTCGGGAGCACGGAGTAAGTCTTTGGAATTCAACATTTCGATTTCGCCCCGCCTATGGCGGGACGGCTACAAAAGCATAAATTCTGACACTCCCCCCAAGGGGAGAGGGGACTTATCCGTTTCATCCGTTGACCTACTTTCCCGGGGACCATTCGCCGATGTTTTCTGTGTAGACTTTACATTTACCGGATGAGGTCCATTTTTCGTTGGAATTGTATGTCCATTCCAGATATTCTGATCCGCCTCCACTTACCGTGGTAATCAGATAGCGATTATTCAAATTACCAAACGCGCTCGCCTGTCCAGATGGGCTGGGGCTATCCCCGCCAGAGGGATCGACCGGTATCCATCCATAGTTGGGAAGATAAACCTCCACCCAGCGATGGAACACATCATCCTCCGAGGCATCGTCACCCCTTATGACCACAGATCCCACATATCTGGCAGGCAGTCCGCTTGCACGGCATAGGGCAATATATACAAAGCTGTATTCCGAACAGGAACCTGTCCCTCTTTTTAACACCGCTGGTGCAACATTCCATCCACCAGCTAACTCGTATTCTATATGATCGATCACATAATTGAATACCTTCCGAGCGATCCAATAAGGGTTAGTCTCATTCCCTACTGCCTTTCTTGCAGATTCTTGAATGAAAGGATCGCTGAGCGAATATTTAGCATCATCCACCAGATATTTTTCTTTTATGGATTGCGGAATATCCACCAAACTTCCTACCTTTTCCGGAAAAATATAATACCTGGTCTTGAAAAGTTTAGCTTTGACCTTCATTCCCACGGATACAAATTGGGTGCTTTTTAAATCCTGAAATTTGTAGCGGGCTACTTTTTGCCCCCATTTATCGGTGAGGAATTCAGAGGGCTTAGGCGTATATTCGATCTCCGACAAAAGCTCCTGGTTATTTAGATTTTCAGGCACTGCTAAATAAATATCCACATCCTTAATCATCCCTGGTCCGTAATTTCTGAATTGATGAGTATACTCCAAAACCTCGACCTTTTCATCCGTGCGGGAAAATTTTTGGTCATCCAGAATCTTAAGCTTATAGATTTGGTCAGTTTGATAATCCACATTCCATAAATTCTTTCCGTCCCAAGCTAATCCATAAGCATAAGGTCCGGGGGCATCGAAAAATATGATCACTTCTCCTTTATCCGGCGTGATCATATAAATCATGTTGCTAATTCTATCGGAGACCCAGAGATATTTGCCGTCATAAGCCAATCCGCATGGGTTAGAGGAGGGTGCGGGGATGGTAGTAATAGTGGTTCCGTCTTCGGTGCTGATTTGATCAATTTCATTTTTGGCATCATCCGCAATCCAAAGATACTTCCCATCCCACGCCAAACCCTGCGGCGTCTGACAGGGGGCAGATAGAGTCTTAAGAGCAATTCCACTTTTTACATCAATCTGAAAGATCAGATTTTCCTCAGCATCTACATTCCATAAAGTTTTCCCATCCCAGGTTAATCCAACCGGACGGAATCCGGGGGAAGAAATTGAGTCAACCACACCTCCATTTTCGGGATTGATCTTGTAAATCATGTCTGTTTTGCGATCACAATTCCAAAGATATTTGCCGTCAAAGGCTAAACCCGTGGGGCAAGAGCCGGGAGATGGAAATTGCTTTTCCACATCGCCGGTGACCCCAAAAGCACAAGTGGAAAAACCGCAAAAACAAAGAAAGAAAAAGACCCCCATAAAGCAGCTAAGCTTTTGCATAGCACGTTCCTCCTTTTTGAGAATTAGTTTTTGATTTGCCAAGCACTCACGAATGTTTGGCCTACGACCACCTCACCCCCTTTGTCCCCTTCAGGGTGAATCCTTCAGGGTGAACCCCTCTCCATAAAATGGAGAGGGGGAAACAGGAGGAGAGGTTTCAATGTAGACTTTAGCGTCCACAGGGAACATTAGTTTATAGATATTATGGTTGCCCAATTTATTGGGCATCTTTTAGCTCGATCCTTCGACAGGCTCAGGACGGTGAGCGAAGTCGAACCGTAAATCGAGCGACTACATTTGGGAAAGAAAAGTCATCTAATCCTTAAAATAGTAGATTTTCCATGCATTATCTTTTTTGTAAAGTATGGTTTGGGTGTATTGGGTCAATCCGGTCTTTTGATCTACGAAGGTCACCTCCACCAAAGCTTGATCCCCCTGAAGCTCCTCCTTGTTCACCACTATCATCTTGTTCTGCCATTTCAGACGGGTAGCCCCATTTCCCAAAAGATTATTCCTAAGCTGTTCTTTAATTTTAGGGAAAGCCTCCTCTCTTTGTTCCGGCGGCAGGTCTTTCAGCTTCTCTTGGGCAAACTTTTCCAAATCCAGATATTTTTCAATGGCAGTCGTATCGTTCTTATTAACCGCCTCCATGAAATCCATAACCACCACCCTGGGGCTGGGGCTTTTGCTGCACTGAACGCTTGAAAAAAATACCAGTCCTATGGATCCTGCGAAAAGAAAAAATAGGATAAAGATTTTTTGAAGCATTTTTTCTCCTTTGTGTTGAGCCAAAGGCTCTCTCTTTTTACAGAAGTAGACAGAATCTTTTAAACGGAATAAAAATACCGATCTGGCATAAATTGTCAACAGGATTTTAAAATCCAGAAAGAGGTTCCCTATGGATCACAATTTTTTGAGTAAAAGGCTTACGCCTTAAATCCAAAGAGGAGTTAATCCGTAAGGATTCTATACAAGATACAGAATTTGTGTAGAATAAAAGTAGGTTCTTTGAAAAACCAAAAGGGGGGGGAACATTCTCAAATCATTATTCTGATCTCTTCCTTACCTTTGTGCCATGGATCCAAATCCGGACCATTTTTCTACTTTTTGGGCATATTCATTTAAGATCGCTTCTGCTTTAGCTTTTTCTATGGCTTCGGCATATATGTGAAAAGTGGCTTTTCTTCGATCCGGTGTGACTAAAACCCAGGAATCGTCTTCTATTACCCTCACTCCATCTATAAGCTGTCGATTGAGGTTTTCCGTGTATTTCAAAAGCTCTCTCATCACCTGCCCCTTTTTTCCCCAGGAACAGGGAACGGAGCGTTTCAACATGAAAAATTTATCTAATTCTTTTCTTAAGATTCCCAGGTGCCTTCCATTTTTGGCTAAAAGCTCCAGTATCTTTGCCACATCAAACATAGCATCCGCCCCCAATTGGAATCCGGGGAAAATGAAACCTCCTCTGGTTCCCCCTACAAAGTCCACTCCCAGATCAGATACGGCATCCATCATGGCTAAATGATCATTTCTAACCCGGATCACTTTTACTCCATATTCTTGAGCAATCCTTTCCACTCCCATGGAAGCTACCACTGGAACCGCAATTTTCCGAGCGGGGGTACATCTCAAAAACAAAGAGGTTACGATCAAAAGAAAAAGATCAGAATGGATAATCTCGCCTTGCTCATCCACCACCGAAAGCTTCTCTGCGCCCGGATCGAAAAGAAAGCCGACATCCGCCTTCAAAGACTTGACGATGGAGGAAAGCTGTTGTATCGACTGCTCCAATTTCTCATCGGTTCGGTAAAGCTTTTTGGGATCTAAATAGGCGTTCAAAGAGATTACCTCGCATCCCAAAGCTCCGATGATGGAAGGAAATATCTCACAAGCTCCTCCATTAGAATAATCCAATACTATCTTAAAATTGGCTTTTTTTATCTTTTCCGTATCAATCGCCTTCAGAAAATCTTCCCGGTAAGATTCTATCACCCTTTGAGGGAATTCTAACTGCCCGGTTTCCTCGGGTGCGGCTCTTCTGAAATCTTCTCTGAAGAAAAGCCTCTCTACGGATTTGGTTTTGGGAGTGGGGAGATCCTGTCCATCCCCATCAAAGAACACGACATCGATTTGTCTTGCATCCAGAGGGGAACGTCTTACGTGCGTTCCTCCCTGTTCTCTCCCAAATTTCAACTGGTATCTGACCACAGGAATGGGAAGCGTCCTTAGGTCGTGGACGTTGACCCCCGCGGATAGAAGGCCGCAGATCAAAGCCCGATGGATCATGCGGGAAGTGTTGCCCGCATCTCGGCTGGTAACTACCACCCCTCCCTTACCCACCACCGCACCAAAAGCGGCTCCCAATTTGACTGCAAACTCCGGGGTCAACTCCACGTTGCCGATTCCCACCACCTTGGCATCGGTGAAAAGCTCTCTATTCCATCTTTCCCCCCAGACCAAACTGGAAGAGAGGATGGAGCCTTCCTCCACCTCCTTGCCGGGCCAAACTTTCACATTGGCTTTAACCTTTGCCCCTTTCCCGATGTGACAATTTTCTGAGACGATAGAATTCTCAAACAAGACCACTTCATCTTCAATGCGGGCATTGTTAGCTACAATAGCTTCGGTCAATATGCTTCTTTTTCCGATAGAGGAGTCCCTCCATACGATACAGCGATCTAAATTGACCTCTTCCCCGATTTGGACGTTTGATCCTATTATGGAGTTATATATGAATGAGCCAGAGCCGATTTGGGTATCATTTCCTATGATCACGGTTCCCTTGAACTCCACCTTCTCCCCCACCTTCACATTTTTTCCCACCCAGATGTTAGCACTCTCTCTACGCAGGAGGTTCCCTTCAATTCCCACCTTCACCTTTCCCTCCAGGATATCTTGTTGAGCTTGGAAATATTCCTCCAAGTTACCTACATCCCTCCAGTAGTGTGGAGTGACAAATCCATATAATCTCTGATTTTCTTTCAACATGCGAGGGAAGAGATTTTTGCTGAAATCGAATTCCTCCTGATAAGGAACGTCCTTCAAAACCTCAGGCTCCAAAATGTAGATACCGGTATTCACCGTATCGCTGAAAACCTCCCCCCAGGTGGGCTTTTCCAAGAATCTGGATACCCTCCCATCCTCTTTGGTTATCACCACCCCGTAGGACAAAGGATTCTCCAAGTGGGTAAGAATCATGGTGGCAGAGGCTTTGTTTTCGATATGAAAATCGATGGCACTTTTCAAATCCAGGTCAGTTAGAACATCCCCGGAGATGATCAAAAACCTTTCGTTTTTTAATAGATGCTCTGCATTCTTCACTCCTCCTGCGGTTCCATAATTCTCGTATGCTTGGACATATTCAATCCTCACCCCGAATTTCGAACCGTCTCCAAAATAACTTTTGATCTCCTCCGGCTGGAAATAGAGCAAAGCTACAATATCGACCAAGCCGTGCTCCCTCAGAAGATCGATGATGTGTTCCATCATGGGTTTGTTTGCCAGATATACCATGGGCTTGGGGAGACTGCAGGTGAGGGGCCTTAAGCGGGTGCCAAATCCGCCCGCCATAATTACCGTCTTCATAATTCTTTCCTTCTAACCATCATCAAGTTGATCGGATATGGGAGTATAAATTAAAAATGTAAAATGAAAAATCAAAAATTACAGCTCAAAATTCAAAATTGTTCTGAAAGATTAAGATCACGTCCCTGAAATCTTTAAATTCAAAATAACTTTTCTTCTCTTTTTCACAAAATGACTTAAGATCATTCTTAGCGAATACAAAATCTGCCTCGCCAATGGCACATTTGTCCGAAAGCCCGTCGCCTATATATACGACCTTTTGTTTAGGTCTTCTTAAATTCTTCAAATGATATTTTTTGCAGTTTCCACAATTCCCGCATCCTCGGTCATAATAAGGAAACTCTGGTACCAGTTTTTTGCCTGCGAACCGGAGAAGGTTAGAATAAAAAGGAATATCTTCCAAATGATACTTCTTCAAAATCAGCCTAATATAATAATCCAGACCATCGCTTAATATAACTAAATCCATTCCTACGGATCCAGACTTCGGACTTCCCTGTTTACAGAGATCGACAAAATCGGGAAAATTTTCATCGATTTTCTGGGAGAGGGCAAAGTTTTTGAGCTGTTTTTTGGTGATCTCGATCAATTCGCATTCTTTCTGGAGGCATTCTTTGGAGCTGATTTTTCCCTCCAGCCATTCGGAAACAATTGTTTTACTTTCTTCTTTGGAAAAGCTATTAAACAAAAGCGCCCCCACATCTTTTTTGGTGATGGTTCCATCAAAATCCACCAGCACTAATCTGTTGTCACTTTTTGGTTTCATACTAAAAGACCTCTAAAAAATGCATTTTTGCGGGGCTGGGAGCCCCGCCTACGTTCAGTTAAGTTGTTGGCATTTGACGCCAAACCGCGTAGGGCGGGTTCCTAACCCGCCTTATTCCCCGCTTTCTCAGAGAAAAAACTAACATTAAATAAAAGCGGGAATGATGCTGACCAAAAGTATGATCAGAACACCACATGCTATCAACACATATTTATAGTCCTTTTCCAAAAAGAAGGAAAAGCCGGCGGTCATCACCCTAAATAAGGGTGTGAACATCATCACCAAAATTCCCAAATTTAAAAATGCCAAAGGATTTCTTTCTTTCAAATGAGAAAAAAATGAAAAGAGTGATAAGGGTTTTGATTCCAACTCACCCGTGGGGGTTTGTCCTGAAAACAAAAGCAGGAGTAAACCGACCAATGATAAGGTTGCGGCGAAGTAGGATCCAATCAAAAGAGCATTGGACACATACATGTCTATTTTCCCATTCTTATTCTTCATAAGCTTTAAAATAGAAAACGAAGGTGAAATCCCTTAAATAACATCTCCACGGACAAATACAAAAGGACTATGACGAAGGTTTTTTTCAGGTATTCCATTTTTACGAGGTGAAGGACCCTCGATCCTATCAAGGCTCCGACGAAGACGCCGATCATGGTGGACCCGGAGATGAGAAAATCTACCTCGCCCCGCGCATAATAGACGAAAGCCCCAGCCGTGGCGGTCACTCCAATCATAAAATTGCTGGTAGCCACTGCTGTTTTCAAAGGAATACCCATCAAAAGATACATAGCTGGCACCTTGATCACTCCTCCTCCCACTCCCAAAAGTCCGGATATATTCCCCGCAAAAAAAGATGCCCCCATCCCAAAAGGTAAATTGGTGACTCGATAATCTCCTTGAACAGACGAATTCCCTTCCCCGCCTTTGGCGGGATTTCCAACTGAGCCTCCTTCAGCCCTTTTGCGAATCATGGACAAGGCAATATAAAATAAAAGAAGAGAAAAAAGAATGGTTAAAACCTCCGGATTGATGAGCCCTGCGACCAATCCACCAACAATTGCTCCCATGGTGGTTGCCAACTCCAGGGTCATTCCCAATCGGATGTCCGCTAAATGCTTTTTAACATACAAGCTTGCCGCTCCACTGGAGGTGGCGATCACACAAATCAGGGACGTTCCTATGGCTTGTTTCATAGGAACCCCAAAGATCAAAGTCAACATGGGAATGATTAAAACTCCGCCACCCAATCCCAGAAGTGATCCAAAAAGTCCGGCAATCACCCCACCTACTAGCATAAAAAGGTAATCCATCAATTTTTCATCCTCTGTATCTCCGTTGGGAGTTTGACCAAAGGCTTCAAATTGTTTTCCCTGCAGGTGAAGAAAACTACAGAAAAGAGGTGGCTTTTCTGCCTCATCCATCCCCTCTCCATTTCATGGAGAAGTGGGATTTAGGAAGCCCCCTCTCCCCTTGCGGGAGATGCGTATGCATGCTTCGCAGGGTTGGGGTGAGGGGGATGTAAACTCGTTTCTCGCCTTTTTATTAGCTCTTTATACCAGAGAAGGTGAGAAGAAAAAATAGTTTTTGCATCCCAAATCATTTCATCGAAAGCAGGCTTTTATATTCATCCGGATTCGAGAGGATCTCGATTGCCTTTTTGATCTCCGGATGATAATTAAACCACACTTCTTCATATTTGGCGCTTTGTCCATAAAGCTTGACCAGAATATTCTCTTTTATCTCCCACTTTATGAACTCTTCGGATTGTCCAAAATCACTTTCCTTGTCAGCTTCCAATAAATTTTCCAACTTATTTATTGTATTGCTAACTAAGTCTGACCTCTTTTCTTCTTTCACCACTTGTTTTAACTTCTCTAACTCCAGCTCCGAGGGGATTTGATAGGTGAAATTCTTGGTTTTTATGAATTGCCTGAACTCCGAGAGCATTGCCTCATTCACCTCAAAGTTTTTTGGAATCTGGGGATGAGTAGTGGCGTAATGCACCGCAAAGTCAAAGAAGGAAAGCTTAGCTAAAAGATTATACTCCAAAGGGGATGATTTCTCCATAGGGATTAACACATCCGGCACTATCCCTCCTCTTCCATAAACTACTCGACCACCCCGGGTGAAGAACTTCTTTTGGGCTTCATCAGATTTCTGTCGGGTGCTATCTGAAGGGGCATTTTCTTGGGCAGGGGTGGATAAGTTTTTTGAAAGCTCCTCCTTCTGGATACATCTTCCGCTGGGGACGTAGTATTTGGCGGTGGTGAGCTTCAAAGCCCCACCCTCTTTCATTTGCATTACGCTCTGCACCAGTCCCTTTCCGAAGGTGGTGTCTCCCACGATCACCCCTCTATCCCAGTCTTGAATCGCTCCCGCCACGATCTCGGACCCGGAGGCTGATCCCCCGTCCACCAGCACCACCAAAGGAAGCTCTGGGCATAAGGGTTTACCGGACGAAAAAAACTTTCTATTTTGAATTGAAACCTTCCCTTTGGTCTCCACCACCAATTTGTCTTTATCCAGAAAGATACTGGTCACCTCAACCGCCTGATCCAAAAGCCCCCCCGGATTTCCTCTCAAGTCTAAAATCACACCTTTTATATCCTTTCGCAAAAGCTCACTTACCGCCTCTTTTAAGGCATAAGACGAGGCGTCGGAAAATGTGTTTAATCTGACATACCCGAGTTTATTTCTGGTTACACCGTAATAGGGAACCGGCCTTATGGAGATCACATCCCTGACGATGGCGTATTCGGTGGGCTCGGCGATTCCCTCTCTTTCGATGGTTATATGAACCACCGTCCCCTTCTTTCCTCTCAATTTAGTTACCGCCTCGTCGGCGGTTATTCCCTTGGTGGAGACCCCTTCTATTTTTACGATTCTATCTCCAGCTTGAATTCCCATCCGGTCCGCGGGGGTATCCTCCAATGGTGCAATTACTGTAAGCCAACCGTCCTTTATGGAAATCTCAATTCCCAATCCCTCAAACTGCCCATGGGTGTCCTCCAGAAGGGAACTATATTCCTTGGCGTCTAAATACTCTGAATATGGGTCAAGCTTAGAGAGCATCCCTTCGATACCAGCTTTGATTAAGCTCCCGGAGTTAACCTCCTCCACATATTGTGAGCTTACCAAGGTTGCCACTTCTCCAAAATCTTTAAGGTTGGCATATAGATTATCGTTTAAAGCATATACCAAGCTCCCGATCAAAAGCCCCACCAAAATTACGCCTAAAAAGAAAGTAGACTTCCTTAATTTAACATATTCTTTAACCATGATTAACCTCCGTTCGTAATGCAGATTTGTTAGCAAGTTTGAAGGTTTCCAAGTTAGCAAGTAGCAAAGATAAAACCTGTTAACCTGCTAACTTGTTATCTTGCTAACCTGCCAACTTTTTAACCAACTTTTTCTTCGCCCACATGTTTCAGGAAACCATCGACTACCGATTTCACCTTCTGCCAAGTTTTCTTTATGTCCCCTCTCCCATTAATGACCTTTATTCTCTTTTTATTCTTTTCGGCAATCTTTAGGTAACCATCTCTTACCTTTTTATGAAATTCAACTTTTTCTCTTTCTAATCTATCTCCTCTTTTCTCTTTTGCCTTTCTTTTCAAAGAAATTTCAACTGGCACATCCAAAAGGATGGTCAGATTAGGAACAAGCCCAAAGGTTGAGACCCGGTTCAAATATTTTATCATATTTTTGTTCAATCCCCGCCCATATCCCTGATAAGCTAAGGTAGAGTCCGAATATCGGTCGCATATTACGATTTTCTTTACCCTTAAACCGGGAAGGATAACCCTTTGGGTCAATTGTGCTCTGCTGGCTATGTATAGCAAAAGCTCAGTCATTGGTGTAATCTCTTTATTCTTTTCGCTTAAAAGAATTTTTCTGATCTTCTCCGCTATTTTCTCTCCACCCGGTTCTCTGATCAAAACCACCTTATATCCTTTTCTTTTTAGACAGTTGGCCAGCTTTTTAGCTTGCGTTGTTTTTCCGCAGAAGTCGATCCCTTCAAATGTTATGAAAAACCCTTTCATCCTAAATCCTATTTTTTAGGTTTAATTAGGTCAGAATTACGAAACTGGTTTGTCGGTGACGAAGTCCCGCGAAGCGGGATCTTTACGACTCGTATCGATGCTCGAAGTTAGGAGTTTGAAGCGCGATTTATCCTTTCAAAAAGTGCCTGCCTCTAATCTTAAACATTTAACTTCGAGATTGGTTGCGGGCATCTTCCTGCGACAAACCAATATCATTGTCATCAAAACAAAGAGGTGGTATCTTTAAAAACCCCGCCAGAGGCGGGGTCATCTGACCACCTCCCAACGATTTGTTAGATTAGGGACTATTGCTGAACTATCTTTCTTTTGGGTTTGGTTTTTGCCAGGGCACATCCCCGTCAAAGGCGGGAAAAAGGTTTAGGTTGCGGTTATGTATCGTTTAACGCATGGTGTTTTCGTTTACGGTCTTAAGACGAAATGCGCAACCGAGTGACGAAGCCGAAACGTGTCCGACTTGTAGTGTCCGCCCGAGGCGGATCTGCCTATGGCAGAAGCGTAGCGAATCTAAACCGATAAACCATAAACTAAGCCATAATTATAGTTAGGCAACAGTTCCATTCATTAAAAATCTTGACTTCTATCTCTTGACCACTCTTTTGGATTTTAAGGGAGCGGTTTTTTTCTCCTTTCCTATGGATCCTGCGGACTTGTCATATTTTTGAATGAATTCCTCGGTCAGAACTCGGGCCTGTTCGTCGGTATATTGCTTGGGCGGAGATTTCATAAAATAAGAAGAAGGAGCATCGATGGCGCCACTTAACTTATTATTCATAGCCAGCTTACAGCATCTCACTGCATCTATTACCACGCCGGCGGAGTTGGGGGAGTCCCATACCTCCAATTTCAATTCGATATTCAAGGGGACATCCCCAAAGGTTCTCCCCTCCATCCGGATGTAAGCCCATTTTCTATCGGTAAGCCATGCCACATAATCGGATGGTCCAATATGCACATTGGTGGCACCCAAATCATAATCCAACTGAGAGGTAACTGCATCGGTCTTGGAGATCTTCTTTGATTCCAAGCGAGAGCGCTCCAGCATATTCAAAAAGTCGGTATTTCCGCCCACGTTAAGCTGGCTGGTTCTTTCCAACCTTACCCCTCTTTCCCGGAAAAGACGGGTTAAGACCCGATGAACTATGGTCGCCCCTACTTGAGACTTTATGTCGTCACCTATCACCGGCAAGCCTCTATCCGCAAAACGCTTCTGCCAATATTTTTCCCTGGCAATAAAGACCGGGATGCAGTTCACAAATCCGCATCCCGCATCCAAAACCTGCTCCACATACCATTTGGTCGCCTCCTCACTTCCTACTGGAAGATAATTCACCACCACATCGGTTTTGGTCTCCTTCAGGATTTTGACAATGTCCGCGGTAGGTCCGGGAGCTTTCTGTATGATTTTGGAAAGATACTCTCCTAAGCCATCGTGGGTCATTCCCCGGTGAACCGGTATCCCAAAATGTGGAACCGAGGTGAATTTATAAGTGTTATTGGGATAGGTGAAGATCGCCTGGCTTAAGTCTTTTCCCACTTTATTTTTGTCGATGTCAAAAGCCGCAGAGAATTCTATATCCCTGATGTGATAGCCACCCAAGTTCACATGCATCAATCCCGGGACAAAATCATCATCTTTGGCGTTTTTGTAATACTCCACTCCTTGCACAAAAGAGGAGGCGCAATTGCCCACCCCTACGATTGCCACTCTAACCTTGTCCATATCCTCTCCTTTGCTCTCAGTTATTTTCTATGATGCTTTGTCTATAAAGTTTATCGTTTGTCGGTTTGGGTTTAGATTCGATAAGCTCACTACAAGTCGGCCACGTATCGGTTTCGTTTGTGGTATTTTACACGATAAACGAGCGACGATGACTTTTAAGACGATACCTAACCGAAACCGCCACCCTTTAAGACGAAACCCTATGATAGATTCTTCAATTTATTCCGAATGAATATTATCCTCTGCACCACGGTGATATTGGCGAAAATGGCGATAAACCAGATGGTCAGAATCAGAATTATATTTTTAGTCTTGGGAATTGATCCTAAGATCGATCCGAGGGCCAAATAAGTCATCCTTTCGGGTCTTTGCATCAATCCGACTTTGCATTCTATGCCCAAACCTTCTGCCCTCGCCCGGGTATAGCTCACCATGAAGGAACCGGTGAGAGCTAAAATTATCAGATATACAATATAGCTTTGTTTATCATGAAAAAAGATAGCCAATCCCAAAAACATCAGGACTTCCGAATATCGGTCGATGGTCGAATCAATCAAGGCTCCAAATTTTGTGATCTGTTTGGTGTCACGGGCTAATCTGCCATCCAATACGTCACACATCCCCGCTAAGATCACCATCAACCCGGCATAGAGAAAAACCCCCAACCTGAAAAAATTGAAAGCCAAGACGCTCAAGAAAAGTCCGGCAAAGGTTATAACATGAGGATGAACCTTAAAATTTATCAAAAGCTTAGCTATCGGTTCAATGGCGATCATAAATCCATTGACGCAATGCTTATTTAATAGCCTTAACTCCGCCATCATCGTCTGTCCATTCATGGTGAATCCTGAATGGATTCACCATTCAGGATGAATCCATTGGTCATTTAGCTCAACCGTATTTAAGTAACTGGATAAAAATCAATTCCGTTCGAGCGTAATAATATTACTCTGATCTTACTAAGTCAAGCGAAAAATCTTTCTACGAAAAATGTCCTTCGACTTCGCTCAGGACAAGTCCGCCGTCCGTTCACGGTGAATCCGCTGTCGGCTGTCCACCGCTTTATAGTTAATCTGTTTAATCTGTTGGGAATGAATCCAAACCTTCTACCTTTTTAACTTTCTAACTTTATCTCGATCCCTCAATAACCAATAGCGGATGCTTCGCTCCGCTCAGCATGACAAGCGGATTAAGCTCCCTCAATTACCAACACCAACTCCCCTCTAACTTTGCTTTTCTCAAAATACTCTCTAATCTCAGAGGAGGTGCCTCTTTTTATCTCCTCGAATTTTTTGGTCAGCTCCCTTGCCACCACTATTCTTCTTTCTCCGAAGATCTCGGAAATGTCCTGGAGAGTTTTAGGAAGACGATGCGGGGATTCATAGAAGATTAAGGTCCTTTTCTCTTGTTGCAATTCTTCCAACTTTTTTCTTCTTTTGCCCGACTTGGCGGGGAGAAAACCCTCGAAGGCAAATCTATCCGTGGGCAGTCCGGAGACCACCAATGCCGAAAGGAAAGCGGAGGCCCCCGGAATGGGGACAACTTTGATCTTTTCCTGAATGGCTAATTTGACCAAAAGATAACATGGATCTGAAATTCCCGGGGTCCCTGCATCTGAAGTTACCGCCACCGACTTGCCCGATTTCAATTCTTCTATCAAAGCCGGAGCTTTCCTCTCCTTGTTAAAATCATGATAGGATTCCAATCTCTTTTTGATTCCATAATGTTTCAAAAGGAGTCCTGTATGTCGAGTGTCCTCAGCCGCCACAAGATCCACCTCTTTAAGCACGCTTAAAGCTCTCAAGGTGATATCTTCCAGATTGCCGATAGGAGTGCTGACCACATAGAGAACGCCAGGCTCAACCAAGAGACCCCTCAGATTTTCCATGTTTGCTCATACCCAAAAAGTTTAAGAGAACTTTGAAAAAATCAAATTTAGAAGCCCCATACTGGAGTGTCAAGCTTCAGCTTGACCAAAAGCTTTCTGTAATACAAAGAAGTTTTTGGTCCACCTAAAGGTGGACACTCCATGGTAAAGAACGTAGCTCGTTTATCGTTTGAGAAGCTCGTATGGTTCGACTTCCTTCGACTTCGCTCAGGACAAGTCGCTCACCATAAATCGAAGCTCGTGGCTCGATGCTCGAAGCTCGGTATAAAAATCATTTTGGCAAGATAAATCCAGCTTCGAGCTTCTCACTTCCAGCATCGATACGAGTCGTCAAGATCCCGCTTCGCGGGACCTCGCCAACTTTTCCGCCATAGGCGGATCTGCCTCTGGCAGAAAACCAGCTTCCAGGAACTTATTTCATACATTATTCTTCAAAGGGAGTTTGCCATTCTTTCTGTTATCCCAAAATGTTTTCAAGAAGAAAGGGAGAACTGTAGAGAACAATCTTTTGGGACGACCGTAAAAGGAGAGATGCGCTCTCCAAAAAAGTTTCTTTAACTCCTTAGGGGAAAGCTTATCCAACTTGATTACTGGGTCCCCTGCCCAAAATTTGCTCCAGTCCTTAGTCAATAATCTGTTTTTTACCTTCTCATACAAGACCGTCCCAGGGTATGGCGTCAAGATGCCAAATTGAATATATTGAGGGTTTAACCGATTGGCGAACTTGATGGTCTGCTTTATCATCTTTTTAGTTTCATTCAAAGCCCCGATCACGAAGCTTGCCCATACGCTGATCTTATGTCTCTTTAAAATCTCCATGGCTTTAAAGGCATTGTCCACGCTCAAGTCTTTTCCATAATTATCTAAAACCTCCTGGCTCCCGCTCTCAAAACCGATGAAAACCTGTTTTAATCCAGCTTTTCCCATCAGCTCCACTAACTTTTCGTTTTTCACTACACTATCCACCCGGGAGAATGCCCACCAATAGAGGTCCCAATTATTTTTTAGAATGTTTTCGCAAAACTCCACCATCCTATTTGGATTTAAGGTAAAATGGTCGTCAAAGAAGGCGATCGCCCGGTAACCATATTTTTCGTATAAAAGTTCTATCTCCTCCATCACGTTCTGGATGGATCGGGTGCGCCATTTTCTGCCGAAAAATTGAGAGGCAGAGCAGAAATCACAGTTGAAAGGACATCCCCGGGAAGTCAATGCCGCCGACACAAAGCGCCCTTTTAAGGTGACGGTATAGTTTTGCAGGGGCAGAAGCTCCCGAGCCGGGAAAGGGAGAGAGTCAAGATCTTCAATAAGGGGACGGGATGGAGTGCGGATGAGCTCTCCATCCGAAAGATAAGAAATTCCTTTCACCTCATGGAATGAATTGCCCTCCTCAATATGTTTCACTAAATCCAGCATGGTATATTCACCCTCTCCTCTGACCACAAAGTCGACCAAGCCAGTGGACAGGCTCTCAGAGTCGAAGAAGGTTACATGCTGACCGCCAGCCACCACCGTTTTTTTTCGTCTTTTAGCCGCCTCCGCAATTTTTAGAGCCGCCGGGTATCTGGCAGTATCCACAGATATTCCCACTAAATCGAAGTCGGAATAAGGTAAGGTTTGATAATCTTGGGATTCCACATTCAGATCAACTATCTTCACCTGATGACCTGCCCGTTTTAAAACCGCCGCCACATAAGCCAAACCCAAAGGAGGCGTTTTCAGTCTAAGCATGTAATAGATGCTTCCCGCCGGTGGATTGATTAAAAGAATTTTCATCTCAAAAACCCCTCATTTTAATTTAAATCCCCCCTTAATTCGTAATGCTCTGTCTATAAAATAAGGTTTTCACGTTTATCTTCCATCGGTTTGGGTTTAGATTCGACAAGCTCACTACAAGTCGGCCACATATCGGTTGTTGTCTGTTGGTTTCGTTTGTGGTATTTTACACGATAAACGAGCGACGATGACTTTTTAAACGAAACCCAAACCATACCATCGTTGCTAAATTACCAGAACATCATAGACTCCATTTTCTTACAGGTCACTTTATTTAGTCATATGGTATTTTCAAAACCTCAGGCAACTTTCTTTTAAACTCATTCTTTTTCATCATGTTCTCAATCTTTTCAATAAAACTTTTTTGGTAACCCGGTTTCATAAGCTTTTTGGGAGTAAACTTTGTGTCTATGTCCAGATAGTTCATGAGCAACTTTTCCTATGTAAAAGTTTTTAAAAAATACGACAAGTTTGTTCTTTTGGCAACAAAAAATTAAAAAAATTTAAAAGTGTCTTCGCAATATAATAATGTCAGTAGTTTGCAAATAGGAAATGTCAGGTTATGATCATCCATATGGATGATAAGAGTGTTAAACCTGACCATGAAAGAGGCGGAGAGATATAAAGTAATATCAGA
>Ga0315289_10001688_pt1 | contig 34255 bp, 28 predicted proteins | sample YL17G11_40_MG_FD_203452 | JGI IMG/M metagenome (GOLD analysis project Ga0315289, IMG submission 203452) | Sediment microbial communities from Yellowstone Lake, YNP, Wyoming, USA - YL17G11_40 | ecosystem: Environmental > Aquatic > Freshwater > Lake > Sediment | place: USA: Wyoming | collected...
CGATCCCGTTCGTTCCGATTCATTGTTAATGTCTCCATCTTGTGGGCGGCGTTGCTACCGCAACCCCGCCCAAAAGGGGACATTTTTACGGAGTTACAAAGGGGACATTTTCACGGAGTTTCGACAATTCCAAACGAAACCTTGCGACCAGAGGCAGGTTGTGTCATTCTCGGCCGCGTTATTGGAGTAAGAAAGTCCTTCCGGCATGGCAGCAAACAATGCGGAAATCGAAAAGCGGCTCTGGGACGCGGCGGATGAGTTGCGCGCGAACTCGAAGCTGAAATCGTCGGAATACTCGACCCCTGTCCTCGGCCTGATTTTCCTCCGCTACGCCGACCATAAATTCTCGCACGCGGCAAAGGAACTCGCGGCCTCTCGCCCCGCCCGCTCCCGCCGCACCATCGGCAAGACGGACTATCAGGCGCGCGGCGTCATGTATCTGCCTGACAAAGCCCGGTTCGCCAACCTGCTCAAGCTCCCCGAAAGCGCCGACATCGGCCGGGCCATCAACGAGGCGATGAAGGCCATTGAGGAGGAGAACGACGACCTCAAAGGCGTGTTGCCGAGAAACTACGCCGCCTTCGACAACGCCCTGCTGGTCACGCTCCTGAAAACCTTTGCCGCCATCCCGATGGATATTGAGGGCGATGTCTTTGGCCGAGTCTATGAGTATTTCATCGGCGAGTTCGCGCGGGCCGAGGGGCAAAAGGGCGGCGAGGACTACACGCCGACCTCCGTGGTCAGGCTCATCGTCGAGATCATCGAGCCGTATCACGGGCGCATCTACGACCCGGCGGGCGGTTCGGGCGGCATGTTCGTGCAGAGCGCGCGGTTCGTCGAGCGGCACAAGGGCAACACAAACGCCGAGATCATGGTTTACGGGCAGGAGAAAGTCGCCGAAACCGTCCGGCTCTGCAAAATGAACCTGGCCGTTCACGGGCTGGCTGGCGACATCCGCGAGGGCAACACCTACTACGAGGACATCCACAACAGCGTCGGCAAATTCGATTTCGTCATGGCCAATCCGCCGTTCAACGTGGACCGCATTGACAAGGAGCGGCTGGCCAAAGACCCGCGCTTCCCGTTCGGCCTGCCGCGCACGGACAACGGCAACTACGTCTGGATTCAGATTTTCTACAGCGCGCTCAATCCCTCGGGCCGCGCTGGCTTCGTCATGGCCAACTCCGCCAGCGACGCGCGGGCGTCGGAGTTGGAGGTTCGCAAGAAGCTCATCCAAAGCGGCGCGGTGGACGCGATGATCGTCATCGGCTCGAACATGTTTTACAACGTCACCTTGCCGGCCACGCTTTGGTTTCTGGATCGCGGCAAGGCGAATACGCAGCGCAAGGACAAGGTGCTGTTCCTCGACGCCCGCCACATCTACCGACAAATAGACCGCGCCCACCGCGACTTCACGCCGGAACAAATCGAGTTTCTCGCCAACATCGTGCGGCTGTATCGCGGCGAGAAACCGGAGTTCACCAGCGGCGGCGAGGCGATGCTCAAAGAGAAATTCACCGGCCTCAAATACCGGGACGTGGCGGGGCTGTGCGCTGTGAAGACGATCAAGGACATTGAAGCGCAAGGCTGGTCGCTCAACCCCGGCCGCTACGTGGGCGTGGCCGCCGGCCAAGCCGTGAGCGACGAGGACTTCAAGGAACAACTCGAAACGCTGAACGAGGAACTCGAAACCCTCAACGCCGCAGCACGGGAACTGGAAGCAACGATTGCCAGCAACGTCGCCGAAATCTTGGAAACATGAACGACCCCAAAGAAACCAACCTGCCTGCCAAGGGCCAGTTCCTTGTCTATCCCACCGAAGACGGGCGCACCAAGATTGAAGTCCGGCTCGAGAACGAAACGGTCTGGCTGACCCAGCAGCACATGGCCGACCTCTTCCAGACGACCAAGCAGAACGTGAGCCTGCACCTGCAAAACATCTTCGCGGAGCGGGAGTTGGACCGCGGGGCAACTGTCAAGGAATCCTTGACAGTTCAACCGGAGGGCGGGCGTTCAGTGCAACGGCGGGTGGAATACTACAACCTCGACGCCATCATCTCTGTCGGCTACCGCGTCAAAAGCGCCGTCGCCACCCGCTTCCGCATCTGGGCCACGCAGCAACTCCGCGAGTTCATCGGCCAACTACGCGCCAAAGGCGCAATCACCCATCAGCCCAGGGCAACGCCCTGGGAACTCGTCCACCAAGCCATTTATCAGCCCTGAAAGGGCGACACCCGCCATGCCCCAATCCCTTTCGAAAGTTCTCGTTCACCTGATCTTCAGCACGAAGCATCGCGAACCGCTGATCGGTCCGGAAATCCGCCCGCGCCTGCACGCCTACATGGTTGGGATTCTGGACAACCTCAAATCACCGTCCCTCCAGACCGGCGGCGTGGCGGATCACGTTCACATCTTGTTCGCCTTGGGCCGCACGATTTCGCAAGCGGACTTGGTGGAGGAGGTGAAGAAAAGTTCCTCCAAGTGGATGAAAGCCGATGGGGGCGTGACCGGGTTTTCGTGGCAGGCGGGATACGGCGCGTTTTCCATCGGCGAATCGCAGGCCGACACCGTGATCCGTTACATCCAGAATCAGGAGGAGCACCATCGCAAGGTGACGTTTCAGGAGGAGTTCCGGAAATTTTTGGAGCGATACAAGGTTGCGTATGACGAACGGTATGTGTGGGATTGAAACAACCAACGTGAAACCAGCGAACGCGTGGCGGACGGCGGACGGGTGTCGTCGGCAATCCATCACGCGATCGTGCGGGGTTGCCCGCCGGGTTTTGCCCCTTCAGGGCGGGGAGGGTTTGTTTGGGTCGAGTTCCCAGGGCGTTGCCTTGGGCTATAGAGTCGTTGCGCCTTTGGCGCGGATGATGAGCGCGGCGCGGATGATGAGCGCGGCGCGGGTGAATGCGTGCGCCAACGGCGCAAGACCCGTCAGCCTGGGGCAACGCCCCAGGAACACGACCACCACAATTCCCAGCCCCAACGGGGCACAACCCGTCAGCCCAGGGCAACGCCCTGGGAACTCGGCCGCCCACAATTTCATTCGCCCTGAAAGGGCGACACCCGGTTGCCCGTCTGCCCAGGCGCGCGACCTCGAACAAACCATCGCCGGCAACGGGGCGGAGATTCTGGAGGCGTGACGATGGCGACAAAGGTCAAATGGCCAACGAAACGTCTCGGCGACTTGGCCGAGTTCCGCAACGGCGTGAACTACAACAAGAGCAGCTTTGGCGTGGGCATAAAAGTCGTTGGCGTGTCGGACTTCCAAGACTACACGAAGCCGAGGTATGCCGAGCTTGAGCAGATAAACCCGGAGGGCATCGTCACCGAGCGAAACATTCTCCGCGACGGCGACATCGTTTTTGTCCGGTCGAACGGCAACCGCGAGTTGATTGGCCGAAGCCTGTTCATCGAGCAGCCGCCGGAAGAAGTCACCCATTCAGCATTTTCGATTCGGTTGCGGTTCACCTCCCGTGAGGTTCACCCGAAATTCTACGCCTACTGCTTCCGCACTCCACTAATTCGCCAAGCTCTGACGGCTCAAGGTGGCGGCACGAACATCAACAACCTCAATCAGGACATTCTCAACGCGCTCGAAGTGCCACTTCCCCCGCTGCCGGTGCAACGGCGGATAGCGGGCATCCTGTCGGCCTACGACGAGCTGATGGAGAACAGTCAGCGGCGCATCCGGCTCTTGGAGGCGATGGCCCGCGCCCTCTACCGCGAGTGGTTCGTCCACTTCCGCTTCCCCGGCCACGAAAAGCTCCCGCGCGTCGCCTCCCCCCTCGGCGACATCCCCCAAGGCTGGGAGGTGAAGACCGTGAAAGATGTGGCGACTGTCACCTACGGCTTCCCGTTTGCGTCGAAGAAATTCAACACCGACGGCATCGGCACGCCGGTCATCCGCATCCGCGACATTCTGGATGGCTCAATCAATACGTTCACCGACGAAGAGGCCGACCCGAAGTATCACATCAAGAATGGAGACATCCTAGTCGGCATGGACGGCGACTTTCACATGTGCATCTGGTCGAGCGGCCACGCCTTCCAGAACCAACGAGTCGCCAAGTTCGAGTCGAACGGTGAAATCGGAAATTACCACCTGTTCCTCGCGTTGGAGTTGCCGATTCAGACTTGGAACAAATCCATCGTCGGCACAACGGTCGCGCATCTCGGCGACATGCACATAAAGACGATTCGGATTGCTTGGCCGCCGGGGAAGATTCTGACGAAGGCCCGCGAGATACTTGAGCCGATGTCGCAGCAAATCATCGCCCTGAAGCGCCAAATCCAAAACCTCCGCCGGACGCGCGACCTGCTGCTGCCGCGTCTGCTGTCGGGGCAGGTGGAACTGCCGGTTCACACAAACACCAAGACAGGAGCGCGAACTTTATGAGTGGGTTCTACAACATTTACTGCGACGAGAGTTGCCATCTGGAGAATGACCGCGAACCCGTGATGTTGCTCGGCGCGGTGTGGTGTCCGAAGCCGGAGGCGGGTGCGTTGGCGGCGGAGTTGCGCGCACTCAAGCAGCAGCACAACGCCAAAGGTGAGTTGAAGTGGACGAAGGTCTCCAAATCCAGGGTGGCATTCTACGAGGCGGTCGTGGACTGGTTCTTTGCCCGTGCCGACTTGCATTTCCGGGCGGTGGTCGTTCAGCACAAGGAACGGTTGAACCATCAGCAGTTCAACAAGGGGTCGCACGACGCCTTTTACTACAAGATGTATTTCTCGTTGCTGAACAAAATTCTCAGCCCCGACCAGAAATACAACATCTACCTCGACATCAAGGACACTCGCGGGCGGCAGCGGCTGAAGCTTCTGCGCGAGGTGCTCTGCAACAATGTCCACGATTTTACGAGCGAGATGATCGAGCACATCCAGAATGTTCACTCGGGGGAATTGGAGTTGATGCAGGTGGCGGATTTGCTGCTGGGCGCGGTGGCCTACCGTCATCGCGGCAAGACCGGCAGCCCGGAGAAGCTGGCGCTCGTCCAGCGCATCGAGAAGTTGCACCGGCGCGACCTGCTGCATTCCACCTCGCTCTCCGAACAGAAACTGAATCTGTTCCTGTTCACTCCCAGACCCGCGAACCATGAGTGAGAAGCCGGCATGGTTGCCCGAAATGTTCGTGGTCGAACCTTGGAGCAAGGAGCTTTACGACCGGCTTTACACCGAAGTGTTTTGCCGGGACTTCAAGGGCGCGGCGATATTTTATCGCGGGTGTGCGGTTTGGTTCTTCCCAGAGAAGTCGCGCGACCGCGAGTTGGTTTTCGTTCACCTGACCAGCCGGAAGAATCCGGGAACGGGCGAGCGTGAAATTGATCCGATGCGTTTGGCCAGACTGCCGTGGGCGCGGCCATTGATTGAGAATCCAACCGCCGCCGAAGTGCTGGCGTGGGACTTCGAGGAAGATGACCGAAGCATCAACACCTACGTCTGGCTGCCAGACCACGATTACGCCATCATCATGCGGAAGATGGGCGACGATAGTCGTCGGCTCATCACGGCCTACTGGGTCGAGTATGGCCACGAACGCAGAAAGCTCCGAAGGAAATATGAGCGACGCCTTGCGACCTAAAAAAGAAGGCCGACGCAGAGCGTCGGCCCAACTCCTTCTACCGTGGGTAGATGAGATGCCGAATACATACACCCGTGACGCACACATCGTCAATACCCAACGTTGGGTTTTTGACGGGTATTTGATGGCGGAGCGAGAAACCACGGCTTTGAACGCGGTCAAAGCACTGCAAACACCTGGCAACAAGGGCTGCCGCGTATTTGATGGGTATTTGATGAGAAGGGGCTTTGCGTCCTGTCGGTCGCCTCAGTTGTCTTTGGACAAAACGACCCCGAATCAGCCCGGTTTTGTCAAAAGCAGCGCGCGTCAAAAGCGGGCGAAACGTCGCAATTCCTTGCATTCCCAGTGGTTTCCTTTTGACACGAACGGGGTCGAATCAAGCGCTGTGTGTTCATTGGATTGGTCCATTGCCCGAGCATGAGCGCCCACGCCTACACCGAAGACCAGCTAGTCGAGCAGCCCGCCATTGGGTTGTTCGCGGAGCTTGGTTGGACCACGGTGTCGGCGTTGGAGGAAACCTTCGGCGCGACCGGCACGTTGCTGCGCGAGACGAAGGGCGAGGTGGTGTTGGTGTCCCGGTTGTGCGCGGCGTTGGAGCGGTTGAATCCCGCGCTGCCGACCGAGGCCATCACCGCCGCCGTGGATGAATTGACCCGCGACCGTTCGGCCATGAGTCTCGAAGCGGCTAATCGCGAGGTGTATCTGCTGCTCAAGGAAGGCATCAAGGTTTCTGTGGCGGAAACAGATTCGACACCTCACCCCGGCCCTCTCCCCGGTCGAGGCGGAGAGGGAGTCAAAAGCGGCGGGCAGAAGACGGAGCGGGTGCGGGTGATTGATTGGGAGCAGCCGGCGAACAATGATTTCCTGCTGGTCAGCCAGTTCAGCGTCACCGGCGCGCTCTATACCTGCCGCCCGGATTTGGTCGGCTTCGTCAACGGCTTGCCGCTGGTGGTCATCGAGTTGAAGAAGCCCGGCGTGCCCGCGCGCGCCGCATTCGACGAGAACCTGACGCACTACAAGGCGGAAATTCCGCAGATCTTTTGGTTCAACGCGCTGCTCATCGCCTCGAACGGCACGGACAGCCGCGTCGGCTCGCTCACGGCGGATTGGGAGCGGTTCTTCGAGTGGAAACGCATCGAGCGCGAGGACGAGCCGCGCGATGTGTCCTTGGCGAAAATGATTCGCGGAACGTGTGACCGGACGCGGCTGCTCGACCTGGTGGAGAATTTCACGCTGTTCTCGGAGCACAAGGCCGGGCTGGTGAAAATCATCGGGCAGAATCACCAGTTCCTCGGCGTGAACAACGCCATCGCCTCGATGCTCGAAGCGCGCAAGCTGGGGCACGGTCGCGGCGGCGTGTTCTGGCAGACGCAGGGCAGTGGCAAGAGTCTGGCGATGGTGTTCTTCGCGCAGAAGGTGCTGCGGAAGGTGGCGGGCAACTGGACGTTTGTGGTCGTGACCGACCGCGTGGAGCTGGACGACCAGATTGCCAAGACGTTCAAGGCCACCGGCGCGGTGAGCGAGGCCGAGGGCGACCAGTGCCACGCCGCGAGCGGCGCGCATCTGCGGGAATTGCTGCGCGGGAATCATCGCTACGTCTTCACGCTCATCCACAAGTTTCGTCCTGACTCCTGTAGCAGCCGACGTGAGGAGGCTCTAACTCCTCCGGCGGGTGGGAATGAAGTGAGCCGACTCACGTCGGCTGCTACGAGTGGAGAGGTGATGCCCGTGCTCTGCGACCGGCCCGACGTGATCGTGCTCACGGACGAGGCGCATCGCAGCCAATACGACACGCTGGCGTTGAATATGCGCGCGGCGCTGCCCAAGGCGCTGTTCCTCGCCTTCACCGGCACGCCGCTCATCGCGGGCGAGGAGCGGACGAAGGACGTTTTCGGCGATTACGTTTCCATCTACGACTTCCAGCAATCGGTCGAGGACGGCGCGACCGTGCCGCTTTTCTACGAGAACCGCACGCCGGAGTTGCAGCTCGTGAACCCGGACCTGAACGAGGACATCTACAACCTCATCGAGGCGGCGGAACTCGATCCCGAACAGGAGGCGAAGCTCGAACGGGAGTTGAGCCGGCAATACCACATCCTCACGCGCGACGACCGGCTGGAGACGGTGGCCTAGGACATCGTGCGGCATTTCCTCGGGCGCGGCTTCATCGGCAAGGCGATGGTGGTGTCCATTGACAAGGCCACAGCGCTGAAGATGCACGACAAGGTGCGGAAGCGCTGGCGGGAATACATCGAGTCGCTCCGGCAGGAACTGGCCGACGTTGACCCGAAATTCGCCGACGCGATTCTCGACAAGATCAACTTCATGGAGAAGACCGACGTGGCGGTCGTGGTGTCGCAGTCCCAAAACGAGGTGGCGGAGTTTCGTGAAAAGGGGCTGGACATTGCCACGCACCGCAAGCGGATGGCGAGCGAGGACATGGATGAGAAGTTCAAAGACCCGAAAGACCCGTTTCGCATCGTGTTCGTGTGCGCGATGTGGATGACGGGCTTCGACGTGCCGTGCTGCTCGACGATCTACCTCGACAAGCCGATGCGGAATCACACGCTCATGCAAACCATCGCGCGGGCGAACCGGGTTTTTCCACAGAAGAACAACGGGGTGATTGTGGACTATTGCGGTGTGTTTCGCAGTTTGCAGAAGGCGCTGGCGATTTACGGCTCGGATTCGGGCGGCGGCATCAAGGAAGGCGAAACGCCGGTCATCGAGAAGACGAAGCTGATCCAGCGATTGAGCGAGGCGGTCGAGGAAGCTAAAGCGTTTTGCAATGAACGAGGCATTGCTCTGTCGAAGGTCGGCGGGCTGAAAGAGTTCGAGCGGGTCAAGTTCCTTGACGACGCCGTTGAAGCGATTCTGGTCAACGACGAGAGCAAGGACGAGTTCATGGCGCTGGCCAACGGAGTGGACCAGCTATTCAAGGCGGCGCTGCCCGACCGTGCGGCGAATGTTTTTTACCAGGCGCGGACGTTGCTGCTCGTGTTGGCCGAGAAAATCCGCTCGCTGTCGCCGGCGGTGGACATCTCGAAAATCATGGCGCAAGTCGAGCGTTTGCTCGACGAGTCCGTGTCCGCCGAGCCTTACGTGATCCGGGAGAAAAGCCACGTTGATCTGAGCAAGATTGACTTTGAGGTGATCCGTCAGCGGTTCGAGCGGGGGCAGAAGCGCATCGAAGCGGAGCGCTTGCGGCGGCTGCTGGAAGGCAAGGTGCTCGCCATGATCGAACTGAACAAGTGCCGCATGGACTACCTCGAACAATTGCAGCAGATGATTGAGGAATACAACGCGGGTTCAATCAACGTCGAAACCTTCTTCAAAAAGCTCGTGGAGTTCAGCCGCGCGCTCCGCGAAGAAGAGCAACGCGCCATTGCCGAAAATCTCTCCGAGGAAGAGCTGGCTGTTTTCGACTTACTCACCAAGCCGGACGTGAAGCTAACAAAGCAGCAAGAGGCCGAGGTCAAAAAGATCGCCAAAGAACTCTTGGAAACCCTGAAGCGCGAGAAGCTCGTTCTCGACTGGCGCAAGAAACAACAATCACGCGCCGCCGTTCGTCAGTGCATTGAGGTCATCTTGGATCACTTGCCGCCCGTCTATGCCGAGGAGGTTTACCACCGAAAATGTGAGGCGGTTTACCAGCACGTCTATGACTGCTTCTTCGGCGAGCGACAGAGCGTGTATTCCTTCGCGGCCTAACCCAGCAGGTGCGCGCCAGCTTGAGGTCACGTCTAAAGGCGCGCTTCCTCTCTTAAACAACAACGGCGCGGACCAAACCATCCGCGCCGTTGTTGTGTTTACCCGTTGGAGCGTGCGAGCAATTAAACGTCGTAGTAGAGGAAGAACTCGTAGGGATGCGGACGCAAGCGCAGCGCGTCGTGTTCCTTGCGCTTGGAACTGATCCACATGTCGAGGAAGTCCATCGTGAACACGTCGCCTTTGAGCAGGAACTCGTGGTCCTTCTCCAGGGCCTTGATGGCTTCTGCCAGGCTGCCGGGCACCTGCGGAATCTTGGCGTGCTCCTCCGGCGGCAACTCATACATGTTTTTGTCAATAGGTTCGCCGGGATCAATCTTGTTCTGGATGCCGTCCAAGCCGGCCATCAACAGCGCCGCAAAACACAGATACGGATTGGCCGACGGGTCCGGTGGGCGGTACTCGATACGCTTGGCCTTCGGGTCGTCGCTGTAAGTGGGGATGCGGATGGCGGCCGAGCGGTTGCGCGAGCTGTAGGCCAGGTTTACGGGCGCTTCGTAGCCCGGCACCAGCCGCTTGTAACTGTTGGTGGTCGGACTGCAAAAGGCGCACAGGGCGTAGGCGTGTTTGAGCAATCCGCCGATGTAGTAAAGGGCCATTTTGCTCAGGCCGGCGTATTCGTTGCCGGCGAACAGTGGTTTGCCCTTCTTCCACAAACTCTGATGCGTGTGCATCCCGCTGCCGTTATCCCCAAACAGCGGCTTGGGCATCAGTGTCACTGTTTTGCCATGTTTCTTGGCCACGTTCTTCAACACGTATTTATAAACCATCATGTTGTCGGCCATTTTGACGAGCGTGTCGAAACGCAGGTCAATTTCCGCCTGGCCGGCCGTGGCGACCTCGTGATGCTGCTTCTCAATTTGGAGCCCTAATTCTCCCATGACCAGGCACATCTCGGTGCGGATGTCCTGCTGCGTGTCCAGCGGCGCGACGGGGAAATAGCCTTCCTTGTGGCGAATCTTGTAGCCGAGGTTGGGCATTTCGTCGCGGCCCGTGTTCCAAATGGCTTCCCCGCTGTCCACCGTGTAGAAGGTGCCGTTGGCCGTCGCGTCGAACTGCACGTTGTCAAAGATGAAGAACTCCGCCTCGGGACCGAAGAACGCCTGGTCGGCGAGGCCGGTGCTGACGAGATACTTCTCTGCGCGCTGCGCGATGCCGCGCGGGTCGCGGACGTAAGGCTCGCGGGTACCGGTTTCAGCGATGGTGCAGGTCAAGCTTAGCGTGGGGACCACACAAAACGGATCAATGAACGCGGTGGCGGGGTCGGGCATGGCCAGCATGTCGCTAGCTTCAATGCTCTTCCAGCCCCGGATTGAGGAGCCGTCAAAGCCGAGCCCTTCGGCAAAGGCCTCTTCCGTCAACTCGGCGATGGGCATGCTGAAGTGTTGCCAGATGCCGAAGGTGTCCACGAATTTGATGTCCACCATCTTGGCCTCCGCCTGCTTGGCCATCTCGATTACGCTCTTGGGTGTGCTCATGTGCTATGCTTTCTTTGTTTGGTTTTGGTTTCCGATCAATCGTGAGCTCACGCTGCACCATTTCAATGGTGACGCAGCCTGACCTCAACGAAATTTTTGTCAATTCTGCATTAACGAACCGTTATAGCCCAGCAGCATGATAGCCTTCCTCGCCGTGCTCCGTGAGGTCAAGGCCCGTTACTTCGACTTCCTCGCTCGGGCGCAGGCCGACAACTGCCTTGACAACGAAACCGATGATCGTCGTGCCCACGACGGCAAGGCCAAACGTCACGGCAATCGCCAAAAGCTGCTGACCAACGAGCGGCTGGAGAAATCTGTCTGTTACATAGCCCTTGAGGTTCGTGGCGAGGTTGGGGTTGGCCGCCTTGCGGGCCAGGAAGCCCGTCATCAACGCTCCGAGCGTCCCGCCCGCGGCATGCACGCCGAAGGTGTCGAGCGCGTCGTCATAGCCGAACCAGGCCTTGACCTTGTAGCAGAAGAACCACGGAATCAGTCCCGCCAACACGCCGATCAACAGCGCGCCCTTGGCGGTCACGAACCCGCAGGCGGGCGTGATCACCACCAGACCCGCCACCGCGCCGGAACAGAAGCCGAGCACGCTGGGTCTGCCTTTGATCATCCATTCCGTCATCGGCCAGACGAACGAGGCAACGGCAGCGGCGATGGTCGTGGTCATGAACGCGTTGGCGGCGATTCCGTCCGCCCCCACGGCGCTGCCGGCGTTAAAGCCGTACCAGCCGACCCAGAGCATCCCCGTGCCAATGGCGCAAATCACCATGCTGTGCGGCGGCATCGGTTCTTTCGGGAAGCCGAGCCTTTTGCCGAGGATCAAGCACAGGATCAACGCCGACCACCCGGAGGACATGTGTACCACAGTGCCGCCCGCGAAGTCAATGGCATGAATCGAAGCGCCCGCGTTCCACACGCCGTTCATCAGGCCGTTGATGCCCCAAACCATGTGCGCCAGCGGAAAATAGACGATCAGCATCCAGAGCGTTATGAACAACATGATCGCGCTGAACTTCATCCGCTCCGCAATCGCACCGAGAATCAGCGCCGGCGTGATGATCGCGAACATCAACTGATACATGGCGAACACGTTGTGCGAAACCCAGTAGGCGTAGTTGGTGTTCGGCGCCGAGGTCACATCCTTCAGGATGGCAAATTTGAAATTGCCCACGATTCCTTTGATGAAGTCGGTGCCGTCCGCAAACACCATGCTGTAGCCGCAGACGACCCAGAGGATCGTCACCAGGCCAGCAATGCCGAAGCATTGAGCAATGACGGACAGGACGTTCTTGCGCCGCACAAGCCCGCCATAAAACAGGAACAGGCCCGGCAACGTCATGAACAACACCAGCGCCGAACTGACCATCATCCAGGCGTTGTGGCCGGGGCCAGGATTCGGAGTGAAGCTATTTGATCTTTCGTTATAGCTGCCCAACTTGGAACTGACGTTGTTGGTGGTGTCGGCCAGCCGCGCTCCGTTGTTTACATACGCCTCCAGGTCCGAAACGCGCTGTTCGAGCGTTGGCTCGGCGCGCTTGGGTTCATCCGCTGCGCGCAACGGCAGGGCATTGCAGGCCGTCGTCACAATCAGCGCAAAAACCGGAAGAATTCTTTTCATGGTTGAGGCTCTTTCAAAAACCTGTAGGAGCCGAGGTAACGAGGCTCTGACAAATTTCGGATTTCGGATTTCGGATTTTGAAGTGAGACTCCTCACGTCGTCTCCTACGGTTTTGAAATTGGCTCGGCTGTGTCATGGGAACAAGGTCATGTCACTGGCGGCTCAGAGGGCATGGCCTCCCCGTTCTTCCGTGCGGATGCGCACCGCCTCTTCGACGGTGGAAACGAACACTTTTCCGTCGCCGATCTTGCCGGTCTTGGCCGATTTGATGATGGCGGCGACCGCTGATTCGACGCGGTCATCACCAACCACAAGTTCAATCTTTATTTTGGGCAGGAAGTCAACCGTGTACTCGCTGCCGCGGTAAATTTCGGTGTGGCCTTTTTGGCGACCGAACCCTTTGACCTCGGTCACGGTCATCCCGGTGGTTCCGGCTTCCTCCAAAGCTTCTTTGACCTCTTCCAATTTGAAGGGTTTGATGATCGCTTCGATTTTCTTCATTTGTGCATGACAGCTTGAACGTCGCGTCGTCGCCGCTTTCGACCGCAGCGCTTTGCGCTTGGTTTCCAATCTCAATTCATTCCGGTTTGGCCACTCGTCCTCAAAGCAGTGGGAGTGCCAAACAACGCCGCAGTCACAGCCGGGAGCAGAAACCCCTTGATTTTACAGGAGAGAATGCCGTGGCGGCACCACGAAGGTGACAAGCAAGCTTGGAATGGCCTGTTACTTTTTAATCGGCTTGGTCAATTCTGACAGGTGTAGCCATGAAACCCACCGCGCCCATCCACGGCTTTGCGCACGGTTTCAGACGATGCGAATGGTCGGCACGAGTCATGCCGCGCTTGCCTGCGAGATGAATTCTCTTGGCGGACCGCCCTGGCAGTGTCCTAACTCGATGGGAGTCCGCCCGCTCCGGCACGTGACAACGACCAGAGCGGGCGGGTAACAATTCCGCGCCGTCGCTCAGGGCACGACGGCGGTGATGGGGGCGGTGGGCTGGCTTTCGCCGGTGGCGTTGCGGGCGCTCACGGCGATGTTCACGCTCGCCCCAGCCGGCAAGTTGGCGATGACAACTTCGGGGTCTTGCGTCAATTGCTCGGCCAGCTTCCCCTCTGAACGACCCCGAACAACGCTTGCCACGTTTCGCGTGGTTCACCACGTTCTACGTGGCGCGCATTCCAGCCACCAACGAAACCCGCCGTCAAGCACTTTGGACAGACTTTGAGGCCCGGCAACGCTGGGCTTGGCAAAGGGATTGCCGAAAAGGGAAATGAGATTTACGCGAAGACGTGAGCGGTTGCACAGCCTTGCTGGGAGCACGGCTTTGCTGATAAGGTCCCGCCGCGAGAAGAATGAGCGACTCGAAAATCAAGTTCCGAATTCACGGCGACAATATCATTGAGTGCGACAGATGCTTGGATTTGATTGCCCAAGCTTTCACAGCCCAAGCCCGCCTCCTGCCGAGTAACCCGTATTGTCCCGCATTTGAAATCGTAAAGGATGGCAAGACGCTGTTCGGCATTGATTTGATTCCCGGTCACGGGCGATGGCAGATAGACCTCCAGCAGATGCTTCGAGACCACGGCGCGCCTCTCCGCGAGGCAACCGACGTTTTGCTTACGAAGGTTTCCGCCGACCGAAAGACGGAGTTAATTCTAGCCGCACTTGAGTTTTGCAGCGCACTCCCTGCTGGAAACAACGCTTGGCAACGGAATGGGCGGGCGTTGGCCTGCGCAGTAGTCGGAATTCCGTATCTTTACTTCGCCGAGGTCGGCGGTGTTGAACTCGGCGAAGACCGTTCTATCAAAGCACCGAGATTTCCGAATCCAATCGTTCCTTTTTCTTATCTCACGGCTTCGCGCGCATACCGCGTAGTCTGCCTGCCAGTCTATGCTCCAAGCCCCTCAAGTTCTGAAACGATGCGCGCCACATTTGCCGCGTCTTTCGGCGTAGAACTGGGCCAGCGGCTGGTGCGTGCGATAATGGAAGGTGAGTCGCCAACGCAAACCGAACGGGAACTTACGTCACGTGCTTTGTTGGCAGTTGAGATTCTTTCCTCCGCACGTTTGCGGGCCGACACACTGAGAGGAAGGCAATGGAGTGAGTTTTTGAATCAACTGACTGCGCAAGACAAAGCCAGTTGGTTGGAAAGTCTTCGCACGCCTTGGACTCGGAAGGCAGTCAAGAAAGTTGCAGTGTCGGCGAATTTTCCGCGCCTCGTGAAGATATTTGAAGCGAATTCGAGTCTATCCGTCGGCGCGAGCGGGATTCCAATTTGTCTCATCCCGCAAGCGAGTTGTGCGGAACTGTCGAAGAACATTCAGCAACTTTATGGCGACCGTCTCGATCTCGAGTTCATCGCATGGCTCGCATCAGGTCAACGCCCATTGATTGTAGTTTGGATAACTGGCTTCAAACCACGCGGCGACGATTCGCGTCCAGATCGCGGTCTTGTTCCGCTGGCACGCATGCTCTTCGGGAACGACGCACGAATTCTGTCTATCGTTTCCGGGCCGGCTAAGGCAGAAATGTGGCGCGATTTTCGGCGCGATCCCGCTGGACTTGCCACCGTGAACGGACTTTGGGAAGCCGTGTTCAACTTGAGCGACGCGATTCTTGCTGACAGCACGACCTTGCGTGACGGGCCGCACGCCCTGCTGACTGAACGCGACACGGTTGCGCGTCGCACGTTAGTCGCTTTTCCGGCCGTTGTATCGCCGGACAAATTCGCAGAGCACGATGTTGATTCCGCCTTGCATCTTTTGTTCTCTCGCGCCGGCGACCAGAATGTTTTTGAAGCGATGTGCAATCCGCCCGGTGGAGATTGGAGCGGGGTCACTTTGCGAGATTTCGTTTCGGGCGAGGAGTATCGCTGGACATCGTTGCCGCGAGTTTCTGGAAAAGAGGGGAAACGCCCCGACCACGTCATCCAAATCTCCCAACAAACCGCGCGAACGATACTGGTCGCCATCGAATCCAAAGATACCGCTGGCAAACTTGAAGATCGCGTGGGGCGACGCATGAAAAAGTTCATGCGTGACTTGATTGCGAGCGCTCCGACAATCACCAAGCCAGGCACTGGAGACTGGACGCCATATACCGGCAAACCACTCGACTTGGTTTCGGACGTGATTTCCGCCGGAGCGTTTTGTTGGGAAAGCCTGGCGAAGCTTGAAGGTTGTCTTGAACGCGGTGAACTCGACGCTGCTTTCGCGCTCGAATTCTTTTCAGACGAAAAGGCATCCCTGCTGCACGTCAAGACCCGCGCCAACGCCATCTTTCTCGTCCCGATCATGCGAAAAGCCGCGGAGAATTTTGGCGGGCGGCTCAAAGTTCAGATACACTGACTCCACAACCGCGTCCACGCCCGTTCGCATCAGCTTGGTGAAAGGAGAATTTCCCGTTGGCAATGCGAGTCTCGACTCAAAAAGATTTTCGGGCAGTGCTTCTTCGTAGGTTCGTTCACCGGCGTAGCCATCAAACGTGACGACCCACTTCGCGCCAACTTCATTCAGGCGTTCCAATTCTTCGTAGAAATTGCTCACGTCAAATTTCTCCTGCGAATATCGCCCGCGTGTCCCCGCGTATGGAGGGTCGAGAAAAACCAAGTCGCCTTCCGCCACTGTGGACAGAGTTTCGCGGTAATCAGCCGTGGCAAACGACACGCCTTGAAGGATGGCGCTCCACTTGCGAATGATTTCCCGCAGGCGATTGGGCGCAATGCCGGGTCGCGTGTGGTGGAGAGAGTTGTTGAAATCTCCGTCGCCGTTGAAACGGATGAGGCCGTTGACGCAAGTCCGCGTCAGGAAAAGAAAATCATGGGGATTGCGTGTCCGATTGAAAGCTTCACGAATCGCGTAGTAGGCCGTGTGCCCTTGGTCTTGAAGTTTCTGCCAGCGCTTCTCGTATTCCGAGGCGGTTTTCACCGGCTCGTCACGGATGCAAGTCCAAAGGTCAATCAACTCCTTAATCACATCACCCGCCACAGCATCGCGGCACGGACGAAACGGAAGCATCGCGCCTCCGCCAACGAACGGCTCGAAGTATCGCCCTGCTCGCGGAAACAAGTGCCGGAGACTTGCGGCAACTGATCGTTTGCTGCCCGACCATTTGATGACCGGCTCGAATGGGTTATCGGCGATTAACATGAAACAAGGTCTAACTTTGGCGAGGTTCGCATCCTTTTGGTTTCTTGCCGGACTCGTTGACACGCGAGATCAAAATAGTTCCGGTCAATTTCAAAGCCGGAGCATTCCATTCCGTATCTCAAGCCGGCGATTACTTCCGTGCCGGAACCGAGAAACGGCACAAGCAACCGCCCGCCACTCAACCCGGAAATCAAAAGTAAACGCTCGGTCAACCGCAGCGGCTTTTGGGTCGGATGAGAGCCGGACTCCAATTCTTCCCGCGCCTTGTTGTTCGGAATATCCCACACCGTCCGCAACTGCTTTCCGCGCTCCTTCAAATTGTCCTCTGGAAAATGAGCGGCTTTGACCTCGTCATAATTGAAGCGGTATTGACGCTGCTTGCCGCCAGTGTGAATCCAAAAAATCGTTTCATGACTTGCCGTAAGGCGGCGCGCTGACAGATTTGGAAAAGCATTTCGCTTGAACCAAATCACTTCATTGATGATTTCAAGACTAAGAATCTGACACGCCACGTTGACCACGCCCGCATTGTGGTAAGTGGCGTGAACCCAAATTGAGCCTGTCGGTTTGACGAGCCGTTTGAGTTCGGAAAGAAAGGCCATCGTTCCCTCGAACCCTTCGATGTTACAAAGTTGATCCCACGAGTGCGCCGCCAGCTTCCACGCTCCGCCCATTCCGGCCAAAGCATGACCGCGATCAATCTTCCACGTCGCGGTGGTCGAAGCTCCGTATGGCGGATCAGCAATTGCCAAGTCGAACGATTGCGCGGGCAACTCTGCCATGCCTTCAAGTGAATCTTGGAGACGCAGACATGCGCCGTCTTCTAAAAATGATTGTTCTTTTCTCATTTCCAGTTGGTTTTGTAAGGCGTTGCGCGCTCCTTGAGAATGTGCGCCGCGTGCAAGGCGGCATCTTCGTCGCCGTATTCCGATGTAACCTTGTCCGCGATGACCCGCCCCTTCAATTCTCCCTCTGGCACTTTGAAAAACTTTGCGAACTTGGAAATCTGCGCCTCGGTCGGGAATCTGTCGCCGTGCTCGAGTTTGCTCAAAAGCGTTGAATCGATTCCGACCGCCGCCGCAACAACGCGAAGCGGTTCTTCCCGGTGTTGCCGCATCTTGCGAATGAATTCAGCGAAGCTAGATGTTTTGTCCTGCATGCGTCTTGACTGATGTTGTCAAGACGCATTGTGACACAGCGTCGTCACGATGTCAACCACTCATTTCAAAAAAACAGAAGAAGAAACGGCCTTCGTTTCCGAAGGCCGCTGCGAGTTCTCAAATTGTTCCCCGATTCTTACGCCGGTGGCGGCGTGGGCGGAATCGGCGGCGTTGGCGATGGTCCGCCGCCGCCGCTGTCCACGATGTAGCAGGCGTCCTTGTAATCCGAAACAAACGCTGGGGTGCTGGCAGTTTCGTCGTAAAGTGCTGATTTAGAACTGGTAACAGGTGCGGAAGTCCGATTTTAACGGCGCTAAAATTCCCCATCCGATGCAGACGCCCGGCGCCGACGGCGTCAGAAATGGCCATCCGCTGCGGATGTTCGGTTTTAACGGCGTCCAATCTCCCCATCCGATGCAGACGCCCGGCGCCGACGACGTAAGAAATGCCCATCCGCTGCTCGCGCCCAGTTTTGGCGGCGTCAAGAGTCCGCATCCGAGGCGGATGCCCGATTTCGACGCCGTCCAAGATGCCCATCCGCTGCGGATGCTCAGCCCGGACGCCGTTGCGAATGTCCATCCGCTGCGGATGACAGATTTCAACGGCGTCGCGATTGCCTGGCTGGAGCGCCAGCGCCGTGCGGACGCCCTTGCGAAAGCCCTTCCGCAATGTTCGACCCTCGAATCAGGTCACTTACCGAAAAGGAGGAAAACCTTGCTTTCAACGGCACAGAGCGGTAAGCCGGTTTCATAAATGCGTTCGGTTACGGCAGGCGTCGTGGCAATTGACGGAAGCCGAGGCGCGTGAATGAACAGCCCCGGCCAAGCGTTGGTCGAAACCGATAACCGACAGAAAGGCAATTGTATTTATGGCAAAGAAATCAAGCTCGACACAAAAACAGACGTTCTCCTTCGACGCGCCCGAGGCACTGAGCGTTCAATTGGTGGGCGACTTCACTCACTGGCAAAACAAACCCATCAGCCTGAAGCGGCAGAGCAATGGGGTGTGGAGGACGAGCGTTTCTCTCGGGCCCGGAACTTATCACTATCGCTTCCTTGTGGACGGGCAATGGCGGGACGATCCCGAATGTACGTTGCGCGTTCCGAATCCATACGGGAGCGACAATGCCGTGCGGGAAGTCAAGTAGCTGAGTTCCGTCAGGCGAGTTTTCCTCTCGTTCGCCAAGGGTCTTCTGCCACTCACGTGGACAGCTTGAACCCGACGAAACGTCGTGTCGTGAGATTGCCGTGCCGTGTCATGGCTGCAACCTTTTGGTCTTCCCGACGCGCAGCGGTCGGTCCTGCCCCAGCCAAAAAGAAAATGGTCGGAGCGACAGGATTTGAACCTGCGACGGCCAGCTCCCAAAGCTGGTGCTCTACCAAGCTGAGCTACGCTCCGACAACCGCCGCCAGCAATATTCGCATCATTTCCTCCGCACGCAACGCCTATTTCGCGCGCACTCCACAACGGGTGCATCTGCTACTGCCCCCGGTTTAGCCGTAGTGGGACAGGCTTCCAGCCTGTCACGGGGCGGGCATTTTGCCTGTGCAACAAGCAGGGGCCGGGGCGCTTCGCGGGCTGGAAGCCCGTCCCGCAACTGCGGGAACAGGCAAGGATGCCTGTCCCACTCGGTGGTAGTGCCCGGATGCGCCCCGGCCGGTATTCACCCTGAGAATTAAGTGGATTTCCGGCGGCGTTTTGCCAACATCACCGCTCCGATGAACCCGGTACTCAAACTTTTGCTGGAAGGCGGCAACCTGAGCACGGCGCAGATGGCGCAGGTGCTGAACGTGACTCAAGACGAGGTCAACCGCCAGTTGGAACAGCTCAGGCAGGAGCGCATCCTGTTGGGCTGGCGGCCCGTGCTCAACCTGGCCAAGGAAGACGACGGCACCGTGCGCGCCGTGATCGAAGTGCGCATCACGCCCGAGCGCGGCGGCGGATTCAACCGCCTCGCCGAGCGGATCAGCCGCTTCGACGAGGTCGAGTCGTGCTATCTCATGTCCGGCGGTTACGACCTGCTGGTTTTTGTGGCCGGCTCGAGCCTGCACAAGGTCGCGGCCTTCGTCTCGGAAAAGCTCGCGACGCTCGAAGGCGTGATTTCCACGTCCACTCACTTCCTGCTCCGTTCGTACAAGGAACAGGGTTTCCTGCTCGATGTGCCGTCGGAAGAAAACGAGCGGCTGAAAGTGGCGCCGTGATCTGATTTCGGATTTCGGAATTCAGATTTCGGAATTCACTCCGCATGGACACGAGCCGCTTTATCGCCCGCCACGTCGCCGGCCTGCCTAAGTCGGGCATCCGCGACTTTTTCGAGATCGTCGCGAAGATGGACGACGTCATTTCGCTGGGCATCGGCGAGCCGGACTTCGACACGCCGTGGCACATCCGCGAAGCCGCCATTTACGCGCTTGAAAAGGGCAGGACGCATTACACGTCGAACCTCGGTCTGATCGAACTGCGGCGCGCAATCAGCCGCTACGTCGAGAAAAACTTCGGCATTAGTTACCGGCCTGAGGACGAAATCCTCGTCACCGTCGGCGTCTCCGAGGCGCTGGACATCGCGTTCCGGGCCCTGGTGAACCCGGGCGACAAAGTGATGTTCCACCAGCCGTGTTACGTGAGCTACCATCCGAGCATCACGCTCACGCACGGCGTGGCCGTTCCCGTGCCGACGTACGCCCGCGAGAACTTCGCGCTGACAGTTGCGGCACTGGCGGCTGCGTGGCAGCCGGGCTGCAAGCTGCTCGTGCTGAATTTGCCGTGCAATCCCACGGGCGGCACGTGCAGTCGAGCGCAGCTCGAGGCCATCGCAAAGTTCTGCATCGAGAAGGACCTGCTGGTTGTGAGCGACGAGATTTACTCGGAACTGACTTACGAGGGGCAGCACGTGAGCGTCGCCGGCCTGCCCGGGATGAAAGAACGCACGATCTTTTTGCACGGTTTTTCCAAGGCGTTCGCCATGACGGGCTGGCGCATCGGCTACGCGTGCGGCCCGGCGGCGCTCATTGACGCGATGGTGAAGGTGCATCAGTATTCGATGATGTGCGCCTCGATCATCAGCCAGGAAGCAGCCATCGAGGCGCTCACGCACGGCGAGGAGGCAATGAAGGAAATGCGGGAGCAATACCACCGCCGGCGCGATTACATCGTGCGGCGGTTCAATGAGATTGGCCTCAAGTGTCACCTGCCGCACGGTTCGTTTTACGCGTTCCCCTCGGTCGCGGCCAGCGGGTTGGGTGAAAAAGATTTCGCGGTGGGACTCCTGCAAGCCGAGCGCGTGGCGATGGTGCCGGGGTCGGCGTTCGGCGCGAACGGTGCAGGCTTCGTCCGGGCGTGCTTTGCCACCAGTTACGAGCAGCTCATCGAGGCGACTACGCGCATTGAGCGATATGTGCAGTCGCTGGCCTCCCGCTCGAAGCGGTAGGACGCGAGCTTTGGCTTCCATTGCCTCGGGCGGGCTTGGAAAGCCCGCCTTGCCGTACGTCGGCGGCTAGAGCCTGTTTGCGTGTCAATCGAGGTGTGAAATGTCCGGGCTTGCGGGGCGGTTTCCCCCCCCCGACCCTGCCGCGCTTTTGGGTTTCAATAACGGCAAAAAGAGAGCCGATTTCCTCTTCCACCTAGTCCGGGTCTGAAACCGTTTGCGCAGTTTCCTCCTTTGGCAGCGGCGCGTTCAGAGGACGAATGTGATGTGAAAGGCAGCTTGCGGCAACGGGCTGACAGCCTAGACTTATGGCGTGCCTGGCGACACTGAGTTCTCGATATTGACTACAGCGCGGGGTATTGCCGACGCGACTGCGTCCGCTATCGCCCCGCACGGGCCTGGACACCAGGGGGCGCCTTCCGCAGCGCCGCCGCAGTACGACGTGATGTCGCTGCTGGGCGTGGAATACTTCCACTTGAAGACGCCGGATGGCGGCGATCTTTACCTGACGCGGCTCGGGCTGCCGTATTGGCGAAACCTGCTCCCGGAGAATTGGTACGCGCGCGAGTGGTTCGAAGCCAAGCGTGAGCGGCTGGAGGGCACGAGCACGATTTACCGGGTGCCGACGCGGCTGGTGAACGGCAAGGCGTTGAACCTCGTCGTCAAATGGTCGCGCGTGGGCGAAGCGGTGCCGCTCGACACGCTCACGGTCAACAAGTTCATCCATGCGGAGTTTAACAGCCCGTTCGAGGAGTTCTCGCTCCTCATGGAGTTGCGCAAGGGCGATGCCGGTCCGCCCGGCATCCGCATCCGCACGCAGCGGCCCTTGGCCATTTACGTGCCGAGCGAACGGCTGCAGCTCTGGCAGACGGGCCGTTCCGAGGACAAGATTCGCGCGAAGGTGGCCCGGCACCCGGGCATCGAAATTGATATTCTCCGCCAATACGTGGTTCTCTTTGGGTGGATCAACGGCCGGGACGCGGTCGAGACCGCGGATTCCTTCGGGCTTGACGGTCGCGCGCGCGCGGAGTTTTTCGCTCGCACTACCAGTTTGGTCAACCACGAGTTGTGGCAGAAAGGCTACCGGGTCATTGACATGAAGCCCGAGCACATCATTCTGCGCCCGCGCCCGGACAGAACACTGTTGCGCGAGCGCAACGGCCAGCTGGCGTACGCGTTGGTGGACTACGAACTGCTCGAGCGCACGCCGGAACACGAACAGGCTGTCCGCACCGCCAACCGGCAGCTTTATCTGAAACACATGGCCCGCCGGTTCGAGGCGGACGCTGCCAAACCGCTGCCTGCCCATCTTCGTGCCACCAACGTTTTGGGTGTGGATTACATCTTTGGCCGCGCCGAAAGCACCGGTGGCTTACTCTGGGTCGTGGGCAAAGACCCCGACCTGTTCAACTACTTTCTCCCGGAACGTTGGCGGCGCACGCCGAAGAAGAAGTTGTCCTCGCGCAACCAGATTTTTTACACGCGCACCAAGGACAACATCAATCTGGTCTGGAAAGTCTCGCGCATGGGCGACCCGCCGTGGCTGAACAATCCCGAGGCGAACAAGGAAGTGGCGCAAGCGTACGGTTACAACAGTCCCTTCGAGGAATTCGCCTTCGCGCTCGAACTGGGCCGGCACGGCGTCAAGACCGTTTATCCCCGTGCGATTTACATGACGGGGCGGCAAGGCCGAACCGCCCGCCAGACGGCGGACGAGCGGCGCTACGCTGCCCTGTCCGAACTGCGCATGCCCGACGGCGAACCGGCGGTCCGCAAGGATTACGACTACGTCACGATTTGGGGTTTCTGGAACGGCCCGGACGAACTGCTGGCTATGCAGGACGGCAGCTATTACTCAGGCGTCAATGCCAAGCACGCTTACCGCAGCCATAGGATCACCGGCCAAACGCTGGAGGAGTTGGTGCAAACGATGGCGCGCAAACTGGCGCAGTGCGGTTTCGAGGACCTCAACCCCAAGCCGGATCACCTGCTGGTTTCGTTAGATCCCGAGCAGAAGTTGGTGCTGGACGCCTTGGGCAAACCCGAGGTGCGCCTCTGCAACTTCGAACTCATCCGCCGGCTGGCCAACCCTGAGGCAGGTCTGAGTGATTGCCAGAAATAAGTGGCTGTGGCCGAAACGTGTTCCGCAAGTCAGGCTGCACAGCGTCCGGGATTCCAGCGGCCACGAGTTTTCAAAGACCGCCTAGCATTCGAATCTTGCTTGCGTTTTCGATGCTGCTGCTGGCGGGGAGTTACTCGACGCGACCCGGTTCCAGAACTCTCCAGCGATGCCGCAGTCATTTGTCACTGTCCAATGGCCCTTGAGCGGGCGCAGACCGGGATTCACGACCCGGTTGTTGAAGCCCGTCATCCTGAAAACGGCGATTTATTTCAACGCAAAGGCGCAAAGGCCCTAAGACGCAAAGCCGTTTGACCAAAAAACCTTCACCCGGCAGCCGAGAGTCTGGTCTGATCAGCCTGAGCCGATTCGCAACCTTCGACTCTTTGCAGTGCTACCTCTGAGGATCGCGCAAGTTCAGCAAGATTTTTCGGGTCAGAGTTCGCCAACGGATGAAAAGTGCCATCGGCTAAAAGCATCCGTTGAAACCTTTCATCCGTTGGCGCTTGGGAGGGATCGTGCCCTTGGGGTTGGGTTGCGGCTCTGCCGCGCTGCGGCTTTGCATCTTTGCGTTAGTGCCGTTTCAAGGATGAAAAGCGCCGTCTGCGCCAACGGCGGGCGGCGAACGCCAGCAAGCCGACGAGGAACAAGCTGCCCGCTCCCGGTTCCGGCACCCAGACGAGGTTGTCCACCGACCAGGCCGGCGACGGGATTTCCACGCGCGCCAGACCGCTGGCGAAGGCAGCACTGAAATGGAAGGTTTGGAATGTGGTCGAGCCGCCCCCGCGCACGCTGAAGGTCTGGCTAGTGTAGTGTCTCAGAAATGAGTGGACGGAATACGGGATGCCTGCCTGCGGTAGGCAGGTCTGGTATAGGATGGGCCGTGTCACGTCCGATTCGCACTCTGGCCGTCACCGAAGAGCAGCGCCAGGCGCTGGGTCGTCTGGTCAACCGCCCTACCGCCAGCCGCCGGGAGCATTGCCGGGCTTGGATCATCCTGAACCGGGCCACCGGGCTGAGCCAGACCGACACCGCCGGGCGGGTCGGGGTCCGGCGTCAAATCGTCAGCCAGTGGGAAAGCCGGTTCCGTCAGAAGGGCTTGGCCGGCCTGGCCGAAGCGCCGGGCCGGGGACGCAAAAACCCTCCCTGCGTCGGCAGATTGTCTCCCAGATCATGGTAGTGTCCTAAAAGTTCTGCAAACAGAAGCGGGTCATGGCAGCCACTGGGTGTGTGAGGTGAACCCAGTTAAAGAAAGGCAGAACCATGACCCACAAGGCAAAAAAGAACGATGGCCCGAAGGCAACCTTGGATGTGGCGGAGATGAAGTCGGTTTTGATGGCGCAGAAGGATTTTCTGGCGGCGGTGGTGCAGGCGGCGGTGCAGGCGATCCTGGCAGTGGCGATGGAAGAGTGTTTGCCGGCCGGGAAGCACGAGCGGAGCGAACCGCGGTTGGGCTACTGGAGTGGGTATTACCGGCGGCGGTTGATCACGCGGGAGTGGACGCTGGTGTTGCGGATGCCGCAGGATCGAGCGGCGCAAACTTCACCACGTGATACGTGGTAAAGTTTGCGGCTACAGCGTGTGAAATTTCCGGGTTAACGGGTTTGGGGTCAGCCGCGCAGAAGCCGTTGAAACGGCTGGAACCTCATTAACCCGCATTCACCCGGGTTGAAGCCGGACGCTAATGAGATTTTCCGTCCACGGCTCAGAAATTGAGACACGCCGTTTTCCGAACCGGTGACTGGCTCTCGCGGGCTGTGCTGGAGCCTGTGTCGCACTTGACCGCGTCGTTGGCGTTACCTACTATCCGCCCAAGTTCACATGCGACGCCTCACCACCATCTTGATGTGCGGAGTGATGCTCCACTTTGCCGCGCGCGCTCGGGCCGAGTTGGCAAACGGAATCCGGGCCGTCGTCAGTGACGCGCTAATCACCGATTACCAGGTCAAGTCAACGGCGGGCCACGCAATCGACTTGCTGAAACTCCGATATGCGAACAGGCCGGACGAGTTTCAGAAACAAGCCGCCGAGACGCTGCAGAATGCCCTCGAACAATTGGTGGAGCGCCAGTTGATCATCCACGATTTCAAGACCGCGGGCTACAACTTTCCAGAAACGATCATTGACGAAGTTGTTCAGGGTGAGATCCGGCGGCTGTACGGCGATCGGATGACGATGGTCAAGTCCCTTCAGGCTGAGGGGATGACGTTGGAAAAAATGCGGCGACAGATCCGGGAGCAGTACATTGTCCGGGCGCTGTTGGAAAAGAACGTCTCATCCGCACTCATCATTTCGCCCCACAAAATTGAAACGTATTACAGAGCGCACCAGGACGAGTTCAAAGTCGAGGACCGCGTCAAGCTCCGCATGATTGTGCTGGATCGCAACGCCGCTCCGATGGCCGAGGGGCGGAAAAACCTGGCACGGGAAATTCTCGCCAAAATCAAGGAAGGCGCGGCCTTCCCTGAAATGGCTTCCGTTTACTCCACCGGATCGCAACGCAGCCAGGGCGGCGACTGGGGTTGGGCGCGACGGGGCGAATTGTTCAAGGGTCTGTCCGAAATTGCCTTCGCGCTCCCGCCCGGCAAACCCAGCCGCGTGATCGGTTACTCCGGCCAGGCAAAGGATTACTGGATCTGTCAATACGACGAAGCCGGGCAGCCGACACCCGCGCGCCACTTCACCACCGACCCCGACACCAAGAAAGAGCAGTTGGTCGAGGAAGGGGTTTTTGACGGCCCCGCGGCTGTCACCAACGCGCCCCCAGCCGACGTGTTTTACTTGCTGCTGGTCGAGGAGAACGTCCCCGCGCACATCAGTCCGCTCAACGAGGTGCGCGACGAAATCGAGAAGACGCTTCTGACCGAAGAACGCGCCCGCCTGCAGAAAAAGTGGGTCGAAAAGCTGAAAAACAAGACCTTTGTCCGGTATTTCTAGAACTGGTTTCACAAGGTGGGGCGAGACTCCTGGCGAGCCGTCGCTCAAGCGGAATGCCAAGGGTTTACGCGGCTCGCGTGTACGCTCGCCCCACCAGCGACTTATGAAACCAGCTCTAGCCCGGACATTTCACACGCGGCTCGAATGGCCGACGGCGTGTAGCCGCAACCTTCAGGTTGCGATTCCCGGACAGACGCTGGCCGCCGGGCGCAAACTGAAGTTTGCGGCTACAGAATGTGAAATATCCGGGCTAGCGGGTTTCAAGGTGCAGATTTCGAGTTGCCAATTACGTGAGCGCAGTGTCTGGAGATTCAGTTCGACAATCGTCATTCGCAGTTCGGCACTGACATGACCGGCTGGATTGGCATTTCGTTGGGCGACGTGACCGGCATCGGCCCGGAGGTCGTTCTCAAAGCGTTGGCGGCGGAATTGCAGGCCGACGCTACGCGCTGCCTTCTGCTGGGCGACGCGGATGGCGTTCACCGACTGAACCACCAACTCAGTCTGAAGTTGCCGGTGAAGCCGTTCCGAAGTTTCAACGACGCCGGCCGAGTCTTCGTTTTCAATCCGCTGAAGGAGCCGTTGCCAGCCGGCCTGGAAGCCGGTTCGCCGGTGGCAGCGCGTGCAGCCTTGGCTTGGCTGCGCGCAGGCGCCGAGCGCTGCTTGCGCCGCGAACTCGACGCGCTCGTAACGGCTCCAGTGAACAAACATTCTATCGTGCGCTCGGGCCAGCCGTTCATCGGCCAGACGGAATTTCTCTCGCAACTGGCCGGCACGGATCGCACGGCCATGATGCTTCTCGGCCACGATGACCGCGCCCGCTGGCTGCGCGTGGCCCTAGCCACGACGCACCTGCCTTTGCGGCTCGTCGCGGACAATTTGACTCAAGCCAAGGTGGAACTGGTGATCGAATTGGCGGCTCAAGCCTGCCGCGATCTCGGCCTGCCGCGCGCACGCGTCGCCGTTTGCGGACTCAACCCGCACGCTGGCGAAGGCGGCGAATTCGGCAGCGAAGAGCAGGAAATCATCCTCCCGGCGATCCTGGCCGCGCAACGGAAACAACTGGACGTGTCCGGACCCTTCGCGGCGGACGCCCTGTTCTACTACGTCTATCGCGGCGACTACGACGCGGTCGTCGCCATGTATCACGACCAAGGACTCGGCCCGCTCAAAATGATCGGCTTCGAGAACGGGGTGAACTGGACGTTGGGGTTGCCTTTCATCCGCACCTCGCCGGATCACGGGACGGCGTATGACATCGCCGGGCGAGGCAAGGCGAATCCTTCAAGCATGATCGCCGCGATCCGGCTGGCCAAGCAACTGGCACGGGCTCACGCGTAAACCCTTGGTTTGAGACACGCTTCGCCCAGGAACGAAATTCACGTTGCCGCACTGGCTAACGGTGGCTAAGTTCTGCTTTGATTGAGAAACTAATGGCCCTCCAACCCGGAAATTTCACACGCTGTAGCCGCAAACTTTACCACGTATCACGTGGTGAAGTTTGCGCCTGGCGGCCCACGTCCGGCGGGCAATCGCAACCTGAAGGTTGCGGCTACACGCCGCGGGCCATTCGAGGCGCGTGTGAAATTTCCGGCTAAGAGGCAGGAACAAGCTTATGAATTCTAGGAAGTCGCCGCGCAAAAAGGTTGTCAACCGCGCCGTAAAACCGCAGCGAAAGCGCCGTGCTGCAACCCGCGCCAAGACCGTTGGCAAGGTGGCCCGCCCGGCGACGGCGCGAAAAACCAGGAAGCACTTCACCAAAATAAAGCGCAAAGTTGCAGCGGCGCCAAAAACCAAAACGAAACTCGTGCGCCGAAAAGCAGTCCGCAAGGCACCACTGGAAATTCCGCCGCTCCTTCTGGAAGGCGACACTACGCCTGCCGCGGTCATCAGTGGCCCCGGACGGCGCTACGCCCTCAGCCCAACGCCACCGCCAACGGCTTTTGAACCGGTGGGCGAGGCGAGGGAATTGCCTGAAGCTTACGGCACAAAAGAATTGTTGCTCGTGGCCCGCGATCCGCACTGGCTCTATGCGCATTGGGATTTGAGCCGTGAACAGCAACAGGAATACAACGCCCGCTCAGCCGACGGTCATCTCATTCTGCGCGTGCATGCCGACACGATTGGCGGCCCGCTGGCGGCCCAGGTTCATGTGCATCCTGAGTCGCGGCACTGGTTCGTTCACGTCGAGCGCGGCGGGACGCGCTATCTCGCGGAATTGGGCTACAACCAGCCGAACGGGAAATGGGTGACGATTTCTGTTTCCGGCGCGACACTGACGCCACCGGACGACGTTTCTACCGAAACCACCGTACAGTTCGCCACCATTCCGGTGGACGTTCCATTCAAGCAACTCGCGGCAATGGTCAAGACGCTCGCGGCGGAAAATGTCCCGTTGGCCGAGGCCATCGAGCAGCTTCGCGCAACCGGCCATCCGGAATTGCCCGAAGCTGCCGCGTTCACGACCGGGGAGTGGACGCCCGAACAGGAGCGCGCGCTGGCTGAGGCAGTCAGCATAGATCAAGTGCGCCGCGCCTGGATCGGGTCACTCGAAATCACAGAACTGGTTCGCCGGCAGCTCGAGCGCGGAGTTCCCCCCATCAGCGCGGCGCAACTCGGCTTGCCCACTTCGCCTGTGGGCGCGGTCTCGAGCGTTTCGAGTCCGTTCGGGGGCGAGCAGGCGCGCGCGAAAGGCTTTTGGTTCAACATCAACGCCGAATTGGTGATTTATGGTGCGACCGAACCTGACGCGAAAGTGACGCTGGCTGGCCGGCGCATCAAGTTGCGCCCGGACGGGACGTTCAGTTACCGCTACGCGTTGCCCGACGGGCAATACGACCTGTCGGCCGTCGCGATTTCGGCGGACGAAACCGACGGTCGCGCTGCGGAACTGAAATTCAGCCGCGCGACAGAATATCGCGGCGAGGTGGGCGCGCAGCCGCAAGACCCAAAGTTGAAGCCCCCGCCTGAAAATGTCTGAGCCACGGATAATGAAACGCGCGTTAGCCCGGATATTTGACACGCGCCTCGAATGGCCCGCGGCGTGTAGCCGCAACCTTCAGGTTGCGATTGCCCGTCGGGCGTGGGCCGCCAAGCGCAAACTTCACCACGTGATACGTGGTAAAGTTTGCGGCTACAGCGTGCGAAATTTCCGGGTTCGCACGGTCTTGCGCGTGGCTGCCAGAGCAGTTGAAGGATTCTGACGATGGGCTTCCGCGCTGATCGTTCGCGCTCGTTCTTTCAGGTTTCCGGCACATGCAAGGCTACGTTGCCCTGATCCTGCACGCGCACCTACCGTTTGTTCGCCATCCAGAGCACGGAAGATTTCTGGAGGAGAACTGGCTCTTTGAGGCGACAACTGAGTGCTACCTGCCGCTCATCCAAATCATGGACGGTTGGTTGCGTGATGGCATGGACACGCGCCTGACGCTGTCGCTGTCACCAACCCTTTGCTCGATGTTGCTCGATCCGCTGTTGCAGGATCGCTACGAGCGTCACCTGAACGGCCTGATTGAACTGGCGGAAAAGGAAATCCACCGCACCCGGTGGGAACGAGCGTGCCACGAACTGGCGCGGATGTATCACCACCGTTTTGAATCGGTCCGCGCAACGTATCTCGCTTGCGGTCGCAACCTTGTCGGCGCGTTTCGGAAGTTCCAGGAACTCGGCAAACTGGAAATCATCACGACCGCGGCCACCCATGCGTTGCTGCCGTTGCTGGCGCGGCATCCGCCCTCGCTACGGGCGCAAATCCTCGTCGCCCGCGACCACTACCGCAGTTGCTTTGGCCGCGAGCCGCATGGCTTTTGGCTGCCCGAGTGCGCTTATGTGGAAGATGTCGAGCCAGTTCTCCAAGAGGCGAACATTCGATGGTTCATCGTTGACACGCACGGAATTCTGAACGCGCGACCACGGCCACGCTACGGCGTCTTTGCGCCGGTGTTCACGCCCAACGGGATTGCAGCTTTCGGACGCGACCTTGACTCCGCGAAACAGGTCTGGAGTCGGAACGAAGGCTATCCCGGCGACCCGCGCTACCGCGACTTTTACCGTGATATCGGGTTCGACCTCGATTTCGAGTATGTGCGCCGGCATCTGCCATCGCTCGAACATCGCGGTTTCACGGGCATAAAATACCATTGCATTTCGGGCAATTCGACGAGCAAGCGCGTTTATGATCGCAACGCCGCGTTGCGTGCGGCTGATGAACACGCCGGGCATTTCCTCGGCGCGCGCGTCGGGCAAATCAGGCATTTCGCGGGAGCCATGCAACGCCCGGCGCTCGTGGTGTCGCCTTTTGACGCTGAGCTGTTCGGCCATTGGTGGTATGAAGGGCCCGCCTTTTTAGATTACTTGGTCCGCAAGGCCGCCTATGACCAGAACGTTTTCAAGCTCACAACGCCGCACGAATATCTGCGGCAGAACTCCACCCAGCAGATCGCCATGCCCAGCGCGTCCAGTTGGGGCGAGGAGGGTTACTGGCGGGTCTGGCTTAACGAGACGAATGAATGGATTTGCCCCCATCTCGATATCGCGCAAAGCCGCATGACCGAACTTGCCCGGCGTTTTCAAGAACCGGGCGACCTTAAATTGCGAGCTCTCAAACAAGCCGCGCGCGAACTGCTTCTAGCTCAATCTAGCGATTGGCCGTTCATCCTACGCACCGGCACGAGTCCCCTGTATGCGCGAAAAAGGATTATCCTTCACTTGCTGCACGGCAACGCACTCTACGAACAACTCGCCCGCGGTCGCCTTGATACGCACCAACTCAGCGAACTGGAACGCTTGGACAACATTTTTCCGCAAGTTGATCACTGCTATTACATGTAATCCAAGCTGCGGCAGCTCCACTTTCTTCGATCGCTGAGATTGTCATTCTACAATCCGCCAGCCAAAAGCTCGCGTGCCTCTGCGCGTTGACTTCAGGTTCGACCAATCCTTGGCGCTACACACAAAAGCATTTTGCCCGAGACACTGATTTGCCCCTTGCGCTACTCGCTTACCTTGCCGCCCTTTCAGCCTCAACTCAGTGAGTTACGCTGTGGAACGGGTTGCTTCGCGCGGCGCAACCGTGCATCATCCGGGACAAAACCATTGCAAGCCGATCGTTTTCGTTAAAGTAGACCTTATACATATTATAAGACATAATCCAATCGCACACAGGGCTGCGCCAAGAAAACCGCACTGCCTGACAGCACAGCCAGCGAACTGAAGACCCGGATGTTCAAGTACTCTAAACAATACGACGTGATCGTAATCGGAGCCGGACATGCAGGCATTGAAGCTGCCTTGGCAGCGGCACGGCTGGGCTGCCAAACGCTACTTCTTACCATGAATGCCGACACGGTGGGACAAATGTCCTGCAACCCCGCGATAGGAGGATCAGCGAAGGGCCAAATCGTTCGGGAAATTGACGCAATCGGAGGCGAGATGGGAAAGGCAGCGGACATGACGGGCTTCCAATTCCGGATGCTAAATACAAAGAAAGGGCCGGCCGTCTGGTCACCTCGAGCACAATGCGACAAAAAGGCTTATCAATTCAGGATGAAGTGGCTTTGTGAGAAGGAACCAAATCTTGATTTGAAACAGGATCAAGTTGAGAGGATCATGGTGGAAGATGGACAAGCAGTAGGAGTCGAGACGAATCTCGGGGTGCAGTATTGTGGTAAGACTGTCGTGGTGACGACGGGAACATTTCTCCGGGGACTGATGCATATCGGGCACCATACGCAAGCGGGTGGCCGATTAGGAGAAGCAAGTGCCATGAACTTATCAAGTTCGTTGAAGGAAATTGGGTTAGAGTTGGGCCGGTTGAAGACTGGCACCCCACCGCGCCTCCTGCGCCAAACAATAGACTTCTCGAAAACGAAAGAGCAACTGGGCGATGATCCCATTCCGTTCTTTACTTATTGGAAAGAAGATTTGTTCCACATGGAACAGCCCGTGGCTGGCTCGACATCCGAGAAGAAGGATTACCCTTATCCCTTGGGTTCAGTATTGGATCAGGTGGATGCACAATTGCCTTGTTATATTACCCATACCACGCCGCAGACAGCCACAATTATCCGCGCCAACCTCCACAACTCGCCACTGTTCTCGGGCCGCATCGAAGGGGTGGGCCCCCGTTATTGCCCGTCCATTGAAGACAAGGTTGTGAAATTCAGCGGAAGAGAAACACACCAAGTCTTTCTTGAACCTGAAGGAATCTCAACTGAAGAGATTTACGTTAATGGTTTCTCCACATCTCTTCCCCTTGAGATTCAACTGGAACTCGTCAAGACAATTGTCGGCTGTGAACGCGCGGAAGTAGTTCGGCCAGCCTATGCTGTTGAGTATGACTACTGCTTCCCAACCCAATTGATGCCCTCTCTCGAAACAAAGGTGTGCAGTAACCTATACTTGGCTGGCCAGATTAACGGCACGTCTGGCTATGAAGAAGCTGCTGCGCAAGGAATTATGGCCGGAATAAACGCGGCAAGAAGAGTTCTTGGTCGCCATCCAGTAATCTTGAACCGGAACCAAGCCTACATTGGCGTACTCATTGACGATCTAGTAACAAAGGGCACCAACGAGCCGTACCGGATGTTCACCTCAAGAGCGGAGTACCGGCTTCTACTCCGGCAAGACAATGCAGACCTTCGCCTGTCGCAAATCGGATACGACACCGGTCTTCTGCCGAATCACAAATACAGCCAAGTTAGAAGAAAGCGGACACTCATCGACGCCGAAATCAAGCGCCTGCACGACATGCGCCTTGGCCGAGACACTTTGGCCAAGTTGCTTGGTCGTCCAGAAATGCGCTATAGAGACTTGCCAAGTCAAAGTACAGGTCTTGATCCAGAAATCATCCGGCAAATCGAAATCTCAATCAAATACGCGGGTTATATTGAGCGTCAATCCATTGATGTGCAGAAGCTTACGACTATGGAGTCTAAGGAGATACCGTGTTCATTCGACTACGGCGCCGTCCCGAGCCTCAGAATTGAAGCCCGCCAGAAGTTGGCAACGATGCGGCCCACCACTTTGGGTCAAGCCTCTCGGATTCCTGGTGTGTCACCCGCAGACATCGGATTACTGGCTGTGTGGTTAAAGCAGGGAAGGTAGGTTGAGAGCCTTCGCAAATAGCATCTGAATATCATCTAAACAGCACATTGCACTTGAAAAGCGGGACAAATCTTGCGAACCCGCTCAACTTATATGTGGCCAACGGCAAGTCAACACGTGTACTGTGACATAGCCGACTTGGACTCGGAGCGGATGGCGACAGTGCAACAGAAAGGACATCATTGGGCAAAATGGGTTTGGGGAAATGCCGCCTTCCGGCATTGAACAAGTTATGAGAAACAGCCCGCACTATATTCAACTTCGGGTCTGGCCTTTGCTGCTCCTCGGCCTAAGCTGGAACGATGCAATTGGAATTGGGAAGCACACGCGCCCCCGCGTGTGGCGGCGGACGCCTCGTCCGCCGCTCCGCCTCTGCCAGCAGGCAAACCGTTCGGCGCGGTTACTCCGGCCGTCAGGTGTCCGGCGCGAAGCGCGTCCCGCTTTGCGGGAGGCGGGTGCGCTCCCCGCGCCAACTGCATCGTTCCGGCTAAACGAGGGCCACAGGCCGTTTCAAAACCGATGCGGGTTTTAATTGCGACTGTTACGGCTGGCGCCGGCCACCTCCAAGCAGCCAGTGCGCTTGAGGAAGCTTGGCGGACCATCCGCCCACGCGATGCCATCGAGAGGCTCGACTTGTTGGATTACGTGTCGCGGCTGCAACGGCAGATTTACATCCAAACTTATGTCAAGCTCGTCGAACACGCCCCCGAAATCTGGGGCATGATGTTCAAAAAGACGGACAACAGTGCCGTTGTCCGCAAACTCACCGGCTTCCGACGCGCGTTCGCCAGTGTCAAAACTCTTTAAAAATGTCCCCTTCTTAACTCACGAGAAAATGTCCCCTTTTTGAGTTGTTGTTCGGCGCTTTGTTCCCGCGGTTGGCGGGGCGGGACGGAGGGAGGC
>Ga0315289_10001689_pt1 | contig 34252 bp, 19 predicted proteins | sample YL17G11_40_MG_FD_203452 | JGI IMG/M metagenome (GOLD analysis project Ga0315289, IMG submission 203452) | Sediment microbial communities from Yellowstone Lake, YNP, Wyoming, USA - YL17G11_40 | ecosystem: Environmental > Aquatic > Freshwater > Lake > Sediment | place: USA: Wyoming | collected...
GATGATCTGGAGGAGTTACAGATCTATCTCAATAACAAGATCGAGACAAGTACCAAGAACATTGGTTACGATGGTCTGGTAACAGGACTACGTGTTTTGTCTGATACAACAATGGCAGAGCCGTTTCCGTTTCCTACTGTGCCACAACCTTCAACAAATCCAGACCTTCAGAACTACAGGGATGTCCCAGAAAACATACTTGACACGCACGATGTGAGAATGTATCAAGTATTCCTGGCACAAACTAATAATATAGAGCGGTTTGATCTGAAAGTACAGATCATTGAGGGAGCAGGAGCAAGCACACTGGTTGTAGAATTGGTGGAACTTACGGTGCCCTCTAATCCTCTTAGTGCTATGTCACTGAATACACTTTATGTAGCCCAGTTTGCCTCTAATGAGTTGCCACCGCTCACAAGTGATGGGCGTCTAGTTATTGATGTGTCTGCTGAAAATAATAATCAAGGTATTTCAGTGATACCGGGTAATTACTATGCCATACAACTTCGTTTTATTCGGGAGACCAACAGCCAGGACCAGTTGAGAGTGTATCACTCCAACACTACTCAAACCGCTGCCGTTGATTCCAGACTCGGTGCTCACTTCTTTGTCAATGGTGCGTTCCAACAAGGACTTTTCAATCAGAATGCACAACTTATCCAACTGCTCCTCTATCACGAGGTTTTCGCATCCGCTGTACAAGTGACTCCTGGTGAGGCTTATTTCCATGGAGAGCATATTAATGTCACCACAGCTCAAAGATTCTTGAGCATGGTGGACAGAAGAAATACAACGGATCTGGAAGAGTTCCCTAACTATGTGGCAATCCGCTTTGTGTTGCTACCAACTGACCCAGAAGCTCATCCACGAACTGGTAATACAGTAGACTCTAATTATCAGGACACATTTGCCATTCAAGTATTCAATAGGGGTCAATGGCTACAAGAAATTGCTAAGCCCTATGCTGATCAGGTGTGGCTACTACTTGCAGTAGTTACAGATCGAAACGTAGTTCCATTTTCAGAGCGTTTCACGCTGCAAATTGATCAGTTAACCAATTTAGCATACAATGACTGGCTAAATCCTTGTATCGCAATGCCCAGTTTATCTGCGTTACAAGTAAAAGCAGCACGGCCAGACGATTTTGTATTCTTCCTAGATAATGTGCCAGCAGAAGTACCCCTTGTCGACGACAATGGGCAACAGGTGTTCGACACATTGGGTCAGCCTATCGTAGATCGAGTTACCAAGGTGTCTTTGATTCTCTACCTAGATGGTGGTCAAAGTACACGAAGATTTGAAATGGCTCTTTATGGATCAACTACGACTACGCCTCCTTTCAATGCTTACTTTGTGACAATCACAGATCCTGATGGAACTTTGATTCCCGGGTTGGCGAATTTCACATTTGACAAGAGCGAACTCATTCCTAATACATTCTACAACTATGTTGCCGAGACTGAGAGAGGTCGCTCTATTTTCATTCAGGATTATAATACACAAGTACGGACACCTGATCCAACTACAGGTATTCTTTCATTGACTCGGGAAAGACAATTTAATGTAATTTTGAATGCAGGTTCACTAACCGCAGTGATCAATGAAGATTTGCATCTTGACGACCCAGTGGTGCCATTTGGTACTGTAGGACAGCGAGTTATTGGTTTGGAGTCAATTCAATACATTGATGAAGTGCCTGGTCGAAATGGTACCATAGCATCCAAGACAATTAATCCGATAAGTGACACACTTCTCCTACAGAGCGATCTGAAGTTTGAGCCACTGCCAATGTGTTTCCATGTAACAGGTGATCTAATCCTAGATACAGTACAGAGTGTAACAGACGCAGTAGCATCACAGGATATCATAATCAAGGTAAATGGGATACCAGTAACATTCTCTGGGACTGAGGGACCAGAACGTGGTGGAACAGGAGCCCCACATGTAGTAAGTGGAAGAATCCTGTTCAGTGATGATCCTGGTCAAAGATTGACACAAATGCAAAACTTGGCCTTATCTTTGGATGGAGTAATGTTTGGTCCACATTGGCCAGCAAACGATACCGATTTTATTAAACTAGTAGGACTGAGAGTGACGGCGCGTGATAGTCATGGTCGCGATTGTTCCCAACAGAACATTCTAGCCGTAACTCATCTAGATCCAAGTGCACCAGCTCGATTCAGTCTGGTGTACAGAGTAATCGCGATGGGACGTGGTGCTGGATTCAATGCTGGGTTCAATACAGGTGATATTGGTAATATCTACATTGAGAATCGTCTTGCAAAGGATTCGGTGGGGGTACCGTTGCAATTTACATATACTCCATTTGGTGCTTCGATGGCACCACTGATGGATATTCGAGAAATTGATACTCTTCTTCCTGGGCAAACGACCGTTGGACTGGGAACAGGCGAGCAGTGGCTTGGTGAGAGAAAGATTGTGTATGCAATAGATTCTAGTACACTTGCAGCAGACGAAATTGGAGTATGGCCGAGTGTAGGACAGGTATTCTTGAATGTCCATGATAGTAACTTACTATTCAATCGTTTATCGCTAGTTCATCCACCTGCCGTGCTTACGATTGATTATTACCAATTGAACGAGGTATATGAACTCGTTAATTACTATATTACAAGATTTTCACCATGGGGTATACCAAGTTGTCCAACTTGTCCTACAGGCGGTTGTCCAGTACTAAACGAAGATGTCTCTATTCAAAGTGCAATCAGCAATGGGTGGATTGTTATAAAGGTAAATGGATCTTCCACTTACACTCCCCACGAATGTACAACTCCATTTACGCCTATTGGACCATCGGTAAATCTGTTGGATCCTAACAACTTCGTAGCAATGCACCCTGGCCTCCCAAGTACAACACAAGATCTTCTACCAGCTAATAAGATTAGTTTGAATCCGGAGTTGGGTAGAATTGTATTTGGTGCAGATGTTCGGCCATGTCCTGGTGATAATGTAACAATCACATACTACTATTTGAAACCATTGACAACATGTGCTACCAATTCATTAGGTGTGGCATACGACGTTCGGTACGACTTCAATATGGATGGGAGGGTTGATCAAACAGATCTAAATATCTTCCAAGCAGCCTATAGATCATCAATTGGTGATGTCAATTTTAATAGCCTCTGTGATTTCAATAACAACGGTACAGTGGACCAATTCGACTTCCAAGAATTTTTGGATCATTTTGGTACGGTAGCGAGCGGCGATCCGAGCTTTAGAGAGGCAACCCTATCGAGACTTAATTCAATATTGCTGTTTCAACACGTTAGTGCGTTGAGGCAATTCAGCATCGTTAGGGCATTTAGCGAGCGGCCATCGATAGAATTTCCCCTTGGAAGAACAGTACTATTTATTGATACCCAGACTCCAATTATGCAATCTGGGGTGTATACTGTAATGTTTGGATTTGCTACGACACTGATGCTCGGCATCAGTAGTTTTGTGGTGACCACAACTCAACCCGAGGTGGCGGTTACCAATCGTGAAATCATACAGATTTTTAATGCGGACGACCCTTCTGATACAAGAACTGTGATCGATGTGTCATCTGTCGTCAGAACGCTTTCCGGTGGTACTGTTGTGTATGATAATACAATCACGTTCACTCCTGCCATTATCACATCCGGCACTTGGGTGGTCAGAGCAGTATGGCATGAGGCTGGGATTGCGATACTTCATCGTGCAGACCTGATAAAGACAGTATTCTATGAGGAGAGGCAGCGTAAGAACTTTGGTCCGTTCAAGATGATCTACAATTCGACCGACTTCCATTCTGATGGTACTTCGTTGACAATTAGGCTTGATCCATCCGAAGCTACATTGGCAGATGGAACTCCTGATCCATCAGGTCTCTATCTGCGAGGATTACCTATCGAAGATATGAGGTTTGCCATTTTGTTGGTTGTCCCAGTCGAAGGAAATAAGGTGAATATCTGGAGATGGCATCGTTATGCACCAGATCCAGTCGATCGTGGTATTCAATTGGTATCTGACCGCTTTCTAGACATCAACGATCGATTCCGTGGAAAGAATGGTGTTCCAGTATTGACTCCATTTGGGGTTGGTAAGTTCCAAGTGGACTTGCGACCAAAATATGCTGGTGGAGACATCGAAAATGATCTATCCAATATAGTAGTCATAAGGGATGACCAAAACCCGAGTACCTCATTGGTGCATAATCATACCGGGCCTGACCAGGGTGGGCTAATGACCTCTAATGATTTGGCCTTTGATGATCCACAGGCTCGGTTTATGACTGGCAACGTGACGGACGTTGTGTACCAACTGCAAGACAATCTACAGCTGCAAATCAATGCACTAACTGGTCGTCTGGTAGATCTACAATTAGATGCTTCACAAGTTATTGTGACCGGTATAGATTGTTTGACTACACCAGCGACGTTGCATGATGTGCTGGTCCAGATACTTGAAAAGATTGCTTGGGATGAGCTGAATAATTGTCCATAGACATATATCTATCGATTTATACATATATATACTGGTTGGTTGGCAATTGTAAGCGAGGAAGGTAATGGTTCAAATTCTTTACAGAGGAATTTTAGGTGGAACACACTCGTGGGCAGTTGTTGGCGGAGAGTTGTGCATGGCCCTTGCAAGGCTGGGGTACGATATAGGAGTACAATGTCTCAATAAGGAAAGTGAGATTGTAAAACCAGAACTTCGACAACTGATTTATAGAGACAAGGAAAGAGTTCCTATCGGAATAGGCTACACAATTCCACGGAATTTGAAGCTTTTTAATGCCGATAAAAAAATTTGCATATATAATTATGAAACCACTGTAATGCCACCTGGCTGGGTGAAGGATATCAACCAGTTAGCAGACCTTGTGTTGCCGTCGAGTAATTTTGCGAAGTCTATTTTCATTCAAAACGGTGTGCTACGCAGTAAGCTTTTAGTGTTGCCTCATGGTGTAGACACAACCGTTTACCATCCTTATGTCCCACCAACCGATTTCGGCACGAGCAAATTTAAGTTTTTGTGTGTGGCCCAGCCCCATGCTCGGAAGGGTTTTGATGTCTTATTGAAGGCATATGCGGAAGAGTTTGCCTCTACCGAGGATGTGATGCTCATTATCAAGAGTAGTTTAGTAGGCGATAAGCAAAAAGCACACTACGAAATTAGCATCAAGGAATTGTTGGGCAGTTTTCGTAGAACGCATGCAGTACCAGAGGTTAAACTAATCACAGATAGGATGGACAGTTTAGCTTCACTGTATACCGGAGCAGATTGCTTTGTGCTACCAACTCGCAGTGAGTGTTTTTGTTTGCCAGCACTTGAAGCAATGGTGTGCAAGTTGCCAGTGATAATTACAGGATATGGTGGACAGACAGATTTTGCCACAAAGTCCAATTCATTGTTGGTATCTTACAAGATGGTTGACGCTCCTCGATCAATGCAGTATTGGCATTTTGATCCTCGGGGAAAAATCGCTGAGCCTGATGTTCAACATTTACGTACACTGATGCGCCACGCTTACACAAACAAAGAGGATATTCGGAAGCGAGCAGAACTAGCCTACGAGCAGGTAGTATCAAGATATACATGGGATAGTGTTGCTGAGCAGTTTATTGACATTATCAAACAACAGAGTTGGGCCAGTAAGTGTGTACTCGTACAGAAAAATCCACCGACGCTACGAGAACAGCCAAATTTTGAAAAAATGGAAGAGGCAAGAGACAAGAGTTATCAGCGCACGGTAGCGCAAAGAAAAGAAAGACTACTTGCACTAGAGCGTGAAATAGAAAATAAGAGACAAGAAGCTGAACGGCTTCGCAGAACGTTAAATGATACAGAGGTACAATCAAGAACGCCAGAAAAACCGTTTGGTGGTAAGATCTCCATTATCATACTCAATTACAATACGAAAGCAGCCATACAGACTTGTCTAGAAAGTGTTAGTAAGTTTACCCAAAACATTAATCATGAGGTGGTTGTAATCGATAACGGGTCTACTGACGGATCAGTAGAGGTGTTGAGGAAACATTCTGATATCGTGCTGATAGAGAACAAAGTAAATGTAGGTGTATCCAAGGGGTGGAATCAAGGCATTCGCGCAGTAAATCCTGCAAATGATATAGTCGTTCTCAATAGCGACATCGTTGCAGAGGAAAACTGGTTGTTCAAACTAAACCAGGCAGCATATAAAGATCCAACAATAGGTCTAGTTGGTTGTAGGATAAAGGGAACCAAGAATAACAATGGAGATCTACTTCACACTGGTGCTCTTATTAAGCGGGATGGCATGGGCGAAGAAAATGAGTGGGGCATTCCACTCAAGGATTATGGTCAATGCCAAGTGAATAGAAAAGTACAGATTGTAGTTGGAGCTTGTATGTATATCAAGCGACAAGTGCTCGATGCGGTAGGATTGTTTGATGAGGACTACACACCCGCTTATTTTGAAGACTCTGATATGTGTCTCAAAGTTACGAAAGCCGGATACAAGGTTTTCTATTGTGGTGAGGTGACATTGCTACATGAACATGGTGCAACCTCACGTGCCAACAATCTTAATGCAACTGCACTTTTGGGCACTAACAGAGTGAAGTTTGCCAAGAAGTGGGGTTCGTATTTGTCACAAAAGGATGGAAAGGTTGAGGTAAGAGGTCCCATATTTGGTGCCAGTGGCTATGCCGAGGCATGTAGAAACCTGGTAGTAGGCTTGTGGGAAAATAATGTCGATGTTGCCTTTAAGCCGATTGTAGTGCATCCATCTGAAAGTAAGCCACAAAATAAGAATATAAACCTCATTGTGCAGGATGCTATTTCGAGCTCGATAATTTGTGATACGGGAATAGTTTTCTATTTGGCTGAATACTTCATTCAGCACCTACAGGGAAAAAAGAGACGCATCGGTTACAGTATGCTGGAAGTTGATGGGGTGCCATCAACTTGGGTACAGCACATAAACACTTACTTGACTGAATTATGGGTACCTAGCACGTTCAATCAGAAAACGTTTGCTGCAAGTGGAGTAAAAGTACCGATTAAGGTGGTGCCATTAGGGGTAGATACAAATAGATTCAATCCAAAGGTCGTACCAATTATTCCAAGTAGTGGCAAATACACTTTCTTGTGTGTATGTGAATGGGGCGAACGGAAGAATGTTCACTTGTTGATGCGTGCATTCCAGTCAGAGTTCGATAAAAAAGAGCCAGTGCAACTGATATTGAGGATTGGTTCACATGATTCTGGAGTAAGTGTTGAAAGAGAGTTAAGTCAATACGATTTGCGAAATGTTGTGTTGTTGTCTCGTGAATATAATTTACATGAGATGCCATCTCTTTTTAGGTCGGCCGATTGTTTTGTTTTGCCTAGTTCTGGTGAAGGATATGGACTTCCCTATGCTGAAGCCATGGCATGCGGTTTGCCAGTGATTGGAACTAGGTGGAGCGCGAACTTAGATTTCATGAACGATGAGAATTCGTATTTGATAAATGTAGAAAGAATTGTTCCGGCTATGGCAAGATGTCCACTGTATGCGGGTTTTAATTGGGCACTGCCGGATGTGGCTCATATGCGTCAGTTGATGCGTCATGTTTATTCAAACAGGGAAGAGGCTTACAGAAAAGGTATGGTAGCAAGCAAATATATTGCAGACAATTTAAGTCTTACTAAGGTCGGAGAGATAGCAAAAAGAACGTTAAATACGTAAGGAGTGAGGAATGAGAGGGGTCATACTTGCCGGGGGTCTTGGTACCCGTTTGCGACCACTTACGCTGGTAGCTAACAAACATGCATTACCCGTTTATGATCAACCGATGGTGTTTCATGTCGTGGGATATCTGCGGGAAGCGGGTGTCCATGACATAATGCTCATAAGCGGTCGAGAACATTGTGGGGATCTAATAGGTCTGCTTGGCAGTGGCAAAGACCTTGGGGTAGAACTCACTTTCCGGGTACAAGAAGAAGCCAATGGAATAGCAGGAGCCCTTGGACTCTGTAGAGACTTTGCACAAGGAGGGCCTATTGTGGTAGTTTTGGGTGACAATTTGTTAGAGAATGGTATTTGTCCCTTAGTCGCACAATACTATAGATATAATCGGGATGCAATGATTTTTACCAAAGAGGTATCGGATCCACAAAGATTTGGGGTCGCCACGCTGGGTAGTGATGGCAAGGTACTAAATATCGTGGAGAAACCCAAAAATCCTGAGACAAACTTAGCAGTGATCGGGATTTATATCTATGATCATCGCGTATTCAGTATCATTGATACGCTTATGCCTTCTGCAAGAGGAGAATTAGAGATCACAGATGTAAATCGCAAATATATGGATATGGGGAAACTACGCTGTGGGCAAGTTGTAGGCTGGTGGACAGATGCTGGGACAGTTGCTAGTCTACACAATGCCTCTATCCTAATGCAACAACTAATAGAGGGGAAGGAAAAAGGAGAGAAAGCATGACAGAGGAGAATAAAAGGCCAGTTTTTGAGCGCATTAGCACTCCTGAAGACGCGACGCGCTATGATTATAAACAAAAGCCAGCGGTGGTAGGCACCCCATCAGTAGGGCCTTCTGACACACCCAAAGTAGTAGAAAATATTGAACCTAAACCAAAGATAGAAAAGGTTCCTGAGGTACCAACTTCAGAGAAGCCAAAGCCACAAATGCACATTCCTGAGTTAGATAAAGCAATGTTAGAAGCTGCCAGGACGGGGCTTAGAGAGGCAGCTAAGGTAGTCGCTGAGGGAAAGTATTCTGGTAAACAAGAGGAGAAAACAGTGGAAAATACACCGGAAAACAAGGAAGAAGTCGTAGATACTCTACAAAAGGCATTGCTCAATCCTAAAATGAAGGGAATGCGTTGGGGTATTGTTGGTGCAGGACATGCAGGTGGTCGTCTGGCAGAACAATTTCATAAGTTTGGATACCCAGTTTGCGTAGTGAATACAGCAAAGCAAGATTTATCGCTTCTGGACCTCCCAGAGGAAAATAAGTTGCTTCTAGACTATGCACTCGGTGGTGCAGGTAAGGACATGGCAATTGGAGAAGCAGCGGTTGCAGAGTATGAGGAAGATATATCTGCCCTGATGCGCAAGGTATTCAATCAGGAAGTTGACACCATCTTTGTTTGTGTTGGAGGTGGAGGTGGAACAGGGTCTGGTGGTGCACCTAAGCTGATAAACATGGTAGCACGCTTTGGATTGCCGATCGTTGTCCTTTATACGCTGCCACTTTCTAGTGAAGGGTCGGTAACCAAGGCTAATGCTATAAGAGCACTGGATAAGATTGCACGAATGAGTGCAGAGGGTAAGGTCAATGCACTAATCATAGTTGATAACTCTAAGATTGAACAACTGTATCCCAACATTGCCATGGCTCAGTTCTGGAAGGCTGCAAACTTTGATATTGTCAATAGCTTGAACATGTTCAATACCCTTTGTCGTTGTGATACCAAATTTGATGCACTCGATCCAATGGATTTCTTACGAATATTTAGCACTGGCAATTGTACAGTGTTTGGCAGAATCGAAATCCCGATCGAGATACAGAATGGCCACATAGTTATGTACGAAGACGAGTTGGCTAAACAAGTCCTTGATAACTTGCAGGGTAGCCTATTGGCTGATGGATTTAACCTCAAGGAAACCGTATCGGGTGGCATCATTATCACTGGTCCAGAAAATATACTAGAGCAGATTCCAGCGGTTAATGTGAACTTTATGTATCATCAGCTCAACAACTTGGTAGGTGATGCCAATATTTATCGAGGACTTTATAGGGATGATGATCCTCGTCCTCGTTTGACAGTTTATACTATTCTGAGTGGTCTCGGTTTACCTCTGCAACGCGTAGATAGTCTCTTACGAGAAGCACAGCAGGCCATGACTGCTATCGAGAACAAAGTGGCGGACAAGAGTAAGATGGTTCTTGATACGCAACGACCTCCAACAGAAAATGACAAGAACATATACGAGGATATGAAAAACAGAAATACCCCATCTGGAAGATTGATACAGATACGTGGGAAACGCAGAGGTATTGGGAGGGGCTAAGTCGTTGTGAATGAGAATCACAGAGGTAACTGTTACAGCCAAGCGACACTACTGCGAGATCAGAAGGCCTGAATGGTTAGGTCTTGTGTACAAGATCGAAGCACGAGAGTCACTTACAGACAAGGAGCATGGTACCTGGAAACAGCTGGAACGGGAAATTATGAATATTGTGAGTCAAAAAGCCGCGTTGGAAAGTGGACTTACACGTAATAACAAAGAGAATGCTCGGTTCTATGGTATGGGGTGTGTATTTATTGTAAAGGTTAGTGGTAATGCTGGTAGGGTTATCAATATTCAGCGAGAGTGATAAATGTCTAATTTTACAGAAACCGTGAAATGGAATAGTTCGTCAATACTCGAAGACAATCTCACTTATGGATTGGGTCGTCCTGTACTGGAAAACATTGACATTAAACGGGAAGGCCTATCAATACTCAGTGATACCTTTGGAAAAGCCACATACCAATATGATTTTGGTCGTGTAGGTTTTGTGACAGCTCTTCGTTTCACTGGAGAAAATCTGCTCAAGTTTCGCATTAAGACAGCCAGTAGCACTAATGGTCTTGATGCAACGGAGTTTGAGGGAACTGATGTTGACACGTTTCCAGGCACGATCTTTGACGTTGTAAAATACACTGCCAATCCACAGGCTTATGTTATTGCTCAAAGTAATGGATTGACCATGACAGGTATGCAGACTGGACCTGGAGTCTTTGTGGATCCTGCCACAGTTACCCTTAATGTCCCACTGTCTGGTACATATTCTGTCAGATCGTCATCCGAGATGTTAGTTGGTGATGCACTCTGGAATTCTGGTGCATTGACATTCCTTCGATTGAATGATGGTACGAATGATATCCAAGTACAAAAATATCAAGCGCAAATCAGAACCAGAATTGTCGATGCCGACGGCAATCTATTGGGACGCGATGTGGATAGTAATGATATCATTTTGGGTGAGCCTGTAGATGTTAGTGTGAATAATATTGTTACATATACTACAAACGTACTGACAGATGGGGTGTTTGGATCTATAAAAGATGTAGTGACAAACCCGGTAGTGTTGGACGAGTTTGCCAATCTGAAAGATGTGCGAGATTTGACCGATTTTTCCGGTCGCACTTCTCTAGGAGAGGATTGTGTACGCATCCTAGGAATTAGAGCAGATTATAGCTTGACTGGTATTTTATCTGACATGCAGACAGGACTATTCTATCGTCCTACTCGGATTAATGGATTTTATGCACTGCGTGTACCAGTGGTTGGTCCCGAAGCAGATCTGTTTGCCAACAAAATTACATCTTTTAACTTGGTAAATGGGCAATATGTGTTTGCCGAAGTAGACGATGTGTGGACAATCAGGGTTTTGGTTCCTGCTGGTATTCACTACTACAGATTTGTTGCAGATGGAGTGGTGCACCTAGATGCTGCCAATCCGAATACTGTGGAGATCGCAACTGGTACATATTCCGTGATAACAGTACCATCTACACAGTTTGTTGAATTCGTGTATCGCGGACAAGCCAGTGTCGTATTTGTCACGGGTACGTTTAATGGATTTCTAACCAATCCAATGACAGTTGGGTCAGATCCGAGTGAAATACTAAAGATCAGCTTGGGTGGCACATACTTCAATAGCCATAAAGATTGGCATAAGGTGGAAATAGAATTTAAACAGCCTATCCCTGTGATAGGTGTTAGATTTATTACTGATGTACCTTTTGCTCACAAACAGAGAGTGAAAATTCTCTTGGATGATGGGCCAATCACAAAGGACGGATGGGAGGTTCATTGTGCATCTGAGGGTGTAGTTTCTCCTGGTATTAGTGAATGTGCCACGTACAGTAATCTTTTGGCAAGTAATTTTGAAGGGCAGTGCCTGAGTCATTTCATAAACAATACAGATACAATCACTGCCTCCGAGGATGGAGTGGTTGAATGGAACTTTGTGAATCCAGTAATCAACAACAGGGCACCACATTATTGTAAGAAGTTTGCTTTCCTAACAAGGTTGGAAAATGGGTCGATTTTCAACAGGAGTCATAGACTGCTCGAGATATTGGTGCCTCAGAATTTTGTGACTCGAGTTACAGATTACCTAGTATCAGACAATGAGGTGGATTTCAGAACCACTCGCCAAACTGAGGTAGGCTTGAATAATACTTGGTACGTGCCACAAGTTGTTATTCAGAATGGTGTGAACACAATCACTGCCACGCAAATCTTGGATAATGTAGTGACATATGGTGATCCAGCATCAATCAGCAGAAGTGGACCCCTTTCTTTTATAGAACAGATTGATCAATCGGGATTCTCACTTAATAATGTGGAAATTGCTTGTACTCTTGCAGTTAATTTGACATACCCGTTGGTTACTGTGAGTGAGGTGCAGGATTTGGGTGGCACTCCTGGCGGAGGAGGTCATGGATCTCCGCGTTTTACTCGCGAATCTTTCACTCGTGCAAATGACCATTTGCGAGTGGTTGTGATAAGTATCGATATCGATCCAGTACAAATATATTTCTTACGCTTGGTAGCAGAGCCAACGCAGTTTCGGCTTGAGCTTTATGAATCACTTTCTGACGCACAGAGTGAGGCAAACAGAATAGGATATGCAGAGAGTGCCGGGTATGGATTCCAGATCCTGCCTACATTTATTCAGGAGCGTCAGGTTGACACTCCTAATGGTCCTGTAGATGTTGAAGTGAGCAGTGTGATAGTTTGTTTTGATCAGTATGCAGCTAATACAATATTTGAGACTCGACCGCGTGCCAATATTTAGAGGAGAGAACAGTGGTAATTGCAATTGATATTTTGTCACCACCTAACGGATCTACAGTAGGTGTTGCTGTGGTAACGTTTAGTTACGAAGTTACAGAAAATGGTGTACCTGGATTCCCACCACTGCTAGGTGTGGCCAGCATCGAGTATAGCTTGGACGGACAGAATTTCATTTCTGTAAAAGAGGGACAAGACAACGAAAAGATAGCACAATCAGATTTTTTTCCATTATCTGGTACCTTCGATATTGAATTTGCACAGGGATCCTATCTAATTCATTTTCGCGCGGTAGATTGCCTCAATCATGTTAGTGCTGAAGTATTGTGGGCCTTGAATATTGATATCACAACGAACATAGCGTTTAATCCAGTGCCACCGGCAATCACTAACAACTCCAACCTGCTCGTATCTGGCACGGTAGAAGCAGGAGATACTGTAACGGTACAAATCGGAGCAACCTTTTTTCCAGTTACGATACTTACTCCAACCACTTGGCAATCTAATGTGGTACTGCAGGAGGGAAGCAACACAATCGTAGCAACAGGTACTGATGCTTTCTTCAACGTAGCCACAGCCACGGCAAGCGTTACACTGGATACGGTAGTACCTGGTATTCCAGTAATTCGGCAGATTATCCCAGCGGAGCCTACCTACTACGAGGATGGCAGTCCAGCTGTGTCGACAAATCAGCCAAATGAAACCCTGATAGGCGACAAGGAGTCCAATACAGCTATATGGATAAATGGTATCGAGGTACTACCTTCTGATCCCAGTACCACATTTAGTGTTTCTGTGGTGTTATCTGAGGGATCGAATCAGCTTCTTGTTCAATCGAAGGATCTTGCGGGCAACTTCAGTGCCAACATTCCAGTGGACATTCTTCTGGATACAGTGGCACCAACAGGTGCAAGTATCGTCGTCAATGATGGTGTAGCTTTTACACTGAAAAGGAATGTAATACTCACACTCACAGCCGTAGACGCAACTGCGGTGAAGGTTAGCGAAAATCCGAGTTTCCCAAATACCGATTATGTTCCATTTCCAGCTTCACCACTCTTTTTGCCTTTTGAGTTGTCCCGTGGTGGTGGACTGAAAACGGTCTATGCAATCTTCAAAGATGCGGTGGGCAATGAAACTGCCCCTGTATTTGATAGTATTATACTTCCTAGTACTTTCTCAGATGAAATTAGTAGGGCGGACACAATGACTATCCAAGCCCTGAATGTAGTTCCTAACAATGTTGAGTATCTGATTAGACTACAGGACGATAGAGATGGAACATTTAGTATCACATTTTACTTGACATTACTTGATGCTTTGAATCAAACCAATATCGTGGCACAAGTATTTCCAGCTCCAACAACTCCTGGGCAGCATACTTTTACAGTGACACCAATCGGTAGTGGTCCTAGTGGTACTATTACAGCTACACTAATCGTCGGTGCGGAAATGATCATTTATAGGTTCCGTACTGATGTATATGAGGCAAATAGTGGTGAATCCACACTACCTATCGTATATGATGTACGAGATGCGGGGAATGCGTTCTTGGCTCAAACGAGGGTACCAATTTATGAGGGTTCAGCTTTTGGTCTAGTTTTAGAGGCCAATGCAGATGCCAACCCAAGGAAGTTGCGTATTACCAAATCATTTAGGCTTTACGATGCCAACACGGCAATTGTTAGTGGCACTGATGCGTTCCCGGTTGTAGATAGTGATGGCGATCAGTTCCCTATCGCAGGAGCCAAGTTGGATTATCCACTCTTCACTGTTCCTGCCGAGGTGGTGGAAATAGTTGAAGAGGACAACGATTTCCTGATTACCTTAGATACACCACTTCCCAGATTTGATGCAACATTCGGGTACGAAATGCTCTTTAGTAGAAGAAGAGATGTGGTGAACGACTATCGCATTACAAAAGCAGGTAGGGTGGAGTTTTTGAACGAATCAGGCAAGGCAAGCGGTAATGTGAGAGTTATTTACACAACACCTCAACAAATTTATTCAATACCAAGTCCAGGATTCAAAGCGATTCTTGCGGGAATCGGATCTTCGGTAGAATTGATTGTGGAGCCTACCAATAATCATATACTACTCTCCGACCTCTCTGAAATCTGCGTCAGATTTTTTCACTCACTAACCGATGGCAACTACGCGGCTCCTACTTCTATAGATGTGGTTGTTAATGAGACATACACTGCACACACTAATGTATATACAATCGCGAATAAGAATACACGTGCACAAATTCGTCAGTTCTGCATTGGATTGTCTGATTTGTTCCCACACGGTATACCCGATACATATGGACCTGACAATCCAGTGCTAGATAAAGTGGCCATTGTATTTACACCGGTGGCAAATGTGACCTACACAGACGAGATTGAAGTAGTAGCTCAATCGTCAGTAATTAGTTCTAATTGTCGCGTTGTAGTGAATGGAGTACAGAAATTCTTTAGCAGTGATCCTGTTACAAAGCACTTCGACACATATGAGCTACGTGTGCAAGATGGTCATGTCGATGTAGCATACAATGATCAGCTAGTGTATAGCGAAAATATAACACTGGGTCCTGCTGTTGCTAGTTTTGGTACTGGAGCTCGTGCTGCCAATGATAAGCTCACTGCATTCTTCAAAGGGTTTACAACCATCCAGTATTTAGACACATCACCAAGCACACTTCTGCTAAGTGGCAGGTATACCGAAATAGAGGCTACATTACGTGCGGCTTCCTTGCCATTGTTGCGTAGTTTTGAAGTAGACTTTGACTCGCCGATTTCTGCCTATCCATTCAGATTATACACACCCAATCCATTTACAGATGTGTTCAACGACGTAGCCACGGTAGCAATTGTTGGCACAGGGCAACGAGAAGAAGTGCTTGTATCTCAAGGAGTAGGACTTGAAGATGAAGGTCAACCAGTTGATTTTAATCCCATTAATCAGCCAGACGGAAGACATTTCAGAGTTACTAGTTTCCCAATTGTAATGGGTACGCTCAGGGTTACTTTGGTACATGAGGGAATTGAGCTACAACTAATTGAAAATTTTAATTACCAAGTAGACCTTACCTGTGGCTACATGGTGCTGTTTCATCCAATCGCTTTAGGAGACAGGTTAAGTGTTACATACACATCGTTGGCTGACACTAATGCTCCAGAGATATTTACCGATATTAAGCAATTGATTACCAAGTTTGGAACACCTTCCTTGGGTAATACGTTATCGTTAGGTGCGCAACTGGCATTTGAGAATGGTGCAGTAAGAGTGTTAGCTGTACAGGCACTTGATCCAACACTTGATTCGAATTGGACTAATGCCTATAGGGCGTTAGCTAAGGAAGAAGCTTACTTTGTTGTACCATTGCCACCAGATAACTATCCCACAATAGCAACTGCGGGATTAGATCATGTGGAAACTCAATCAGCTACTCGAAATCGTCATGAACGTGTTCTAATTCTGGGTGAAACACCTGATTTAACAGAAGATGATCTGTCTTCCTTCCGTAAGTCATTCAGAGTTACATTTGTAGAACCAAATCCAGTACGACGAGTAGTGTCGGGTGAAACTGAAATGCTACAAGGTATGTTCTTGGCTGCTGCATATGCTGGCAAGTTTAGTTCATTACGATATATAGCAGACCCGATGACACATAAAACACTGAGTGGATTTGATATCACCAATCAACCCAAGTTGACCAATATTGATCTTCAAGAAAAGATTGACAATGGCATCACTTACATAAAGGCCCTATCAAGTGGTGGTCAAGTGTGTCGTGGTATCACCACTACCGATAGTAAACTGGCTGTGGAAGAAGAACCTTCAATAGTCAGGATAAGAGATTTCTTGGCAATTAATATAAGAAGGGTGCTTGAAGATAAGTATGTGGGTCAGCCAATTGTTGATGATATAGTAAAATTGATAGAGGGTACAACAGCCTTGTTCCTCAATGCTCAGAAGGATGGTCGTCTGATATCTACATATCAGAATGTGCATGCGATTGTAGATAGTGTCGAACCAAGACAGATAAACGTTTCATTCGATGTACAACCTATTTTCCCATTAAATACAATAGTGATCAAAGTAAATGTCGTCGCAAGTCTATAAGGAGGTAAAATGGAGAAAGGTCAACAAAAGGCTCTTTTGATAAAAATGGATGCCGAAACACATAGGTTGCTCAAGGTTAGATCTGCTGAGCAGGGTGTGAATATGACAGCAGTGGTTCTGAAGCTGATTCAGGACTACCTGATAGAGCCCAGTTCCGTTGTTGTAAGTGCCGAAGTGGCCGTAGAAAAAGAATGACATTTTTGGGAATGAGAAGATAATTATTCCAGCGAGAACAGGTAAGGAGTTTTTCGATGGAAATAACCATTCAAAGAAATTATGTTAATTCAAAATTAGATGGGGAGATACCAGAAAAGGTCTTTCAACAACTTCGCGAAGAAATGCGGTATGTAATCCCCGGATATTCGTTTGCCTTCCAAAAGAGCTGGGGTGATGGCTACAAGTACCTGATCACTCTGAAGCGTCGAGTCTTTCCCAGTGGGCTACTCTATATTGTAGAGAAAATTCTACAAGAAAATCATTTAGAGTACAAGATCACAGATCTTCGAACGGAGCCCATTCCCTCCAATCCAATGCCTCTAAGGGGTTATCGTCTACGTGATTATCAACAGACAATGGAAAAAGCCTGTCTTGACCATAAGTCAGGTGTAGTCAAGGCCGCTACGGGAAGTGGTAAAACTGCAGTAATGGCCAGTCTGATGGGTAAATACAATGGGTTAAAGAGAATCGTCTACGTGAGAAGACTTGATTTAATGAATCAGACTATCAAAGTATTTGAAAGAGAATTGGATATTCCCATTGGACGAGTGGGAGGTGGCAAAGTAGATATTCAAGACTTGTCAGTTGTCATGATTCCAACTGCTGCCAATGCATTGGGTGAAAAATATGTGAAGTACACTGATCATGATAATGACGATGAGGAAGACAATACACCACTTGATACAAGGCAAAAACTGTCTATAAAAGAGTACATAGAAAACGCACAGTGTTTTATAATTGATGAGTGTCATTGCGTTAGTTCCGAAACATCTCAGATGGTCAGTAACTACTCCAAAAAAGCATATCACCGTTTTGGCTGCTCGGCGACTCCGTATCGTACCGACGGAACTGATATCCTAATTCATGCTGCCACTGGTCCTAAGATAGTGGATATCTCTGCGTCCACTCTAATCGAGCGAGGCTTTCTGGTTCCACCAAAAGTGCATTTTTATCGTATGAAGCCAGATTGGAACAAGCCTGTTCCTAAAGACTACCAGAACGTGTATACCAAGTTTATAGTGGAGAATGAAGAAAGAAACGAAAAAATAGTGAAGTTGGCGGACTACATGGCCGAGAAGGGTGAGCGTGTAGTTATTTTGGTTCAGCGACAGCAACATGGCAAAATCCTGGAGGAGATGCTTCAGAAAAAAGGCCGCATGGCGAAATTCATATTTGGTGAAACCTGTTTAACTGAACGTAGTATGGCACTTGATCAATTTTCAGCTGGTGTATTAGACGTATTGATAGGGTCACTGATTCTTTCAGAGGGAATCGATGTCCCTTGTATTACTGCCCTAATAAATGCTGCTGCAGGTAAATCTTCAAGCTCGTACTATCAAAAGATTGGACGAGCCATTCGTCCATTTGAAAACAAGACAAGGGCCATCATCATAGATTTCATAGATGCCGTAAAATGGCTTGACAAACATTCAAAAGAGCGGATTAAAGTATTAAAGATGGAACCTCTATATCAAATAAAAATACAGGAACATGACTGATGGATGACAGGGATACGCTACTAACCCTAATATTGGATTACATTTCGGTATTGTCTTCTCAAGCTATTCAAACCTATATATGCTACTGGCTCATGAAGGATGAAAATGACATTGCAGATGTGACGTATGCTAATTTGATGGAGCACTTTGGTACGGCTACATCTACAATTGCAGGGGTGAATGACCAATTGAAAGTGGCTGGATTGATTGAAGTAATTGAGAAGGAAGATTTTGGAAAGTTTGATGATCTATATGAGTCCACCAGAAGACAACTAATCAAAGTGCTACCGATAAGACCATTTTCACCAGAGACCAGGAGAGAGGGGTTTAAAAAGGCAGGTTTGCCTGTTGATAGTTCCATTCGAGAGCGTGCACTAACCCTGCAAAGGTTGCCTTTGGAGTACCAGTCTCTGTTGAGTAAAAAAGATTTACAGGTAGCACTGGATCGTTTGGGCCGAGAGAAGTTCACAATTAGTAATCTCATAGAGTTCTTCAAGTTAGATAAAGAGAAAGTCAAACTCTGGCTTAGCAGCAAATCATTCAAGACCCAGTTGGTCAAGCTCATGAAGGAGGTGGCAGAAGAGGATTCTAATCGTGCAGAGATGGAAGAAGAGCTAAGCCAGATTACTGAAAAAAAGAGGGGGAAACCCAAGTCATATAATGAGCTGTACAACGATATTCAGAAAACAGGATATGATAAAGATGGCAACGAGGTACCAGTGGCTAATTGGAAGGCAGCACAACTGCTTCGACATTTCTGTATCCTGTATGAAAAGTGTAATGGTAGAAAATATACTATAATGTTTTCAAAAAACAATAGCATCGGCTGCAGAGAATTAAAAGAATTGGCCTGTGTGCTTCATGCGTTTGACGAGAATACAACAGAGGTAGTGCGTTATCTTGACTGGATTTTCAGAGAAAAAAATAGAGTGCTCAAAGATGGTATTCTGAATACAGCAATTGTAAAGGCAACTGGGATGATCAACGAATATAAGAAGAAGGCATCCAGACCTGTGCAGTATATGGATACAGATCCTATTGAGAAGGATTTTATCGCCTGGATAAGAGAAAATGTATCAGCAATTTTTAACCAGTACGATCTTGATTGTATGAAGGACTTGTACTGGTTAAAAGAAGCGTATGATAGGGGCGAGTGCACCGCAGACGTATACAAAGTCGTAGATGAAGGAATTAAACGAAAAATAATTCCAGAAAAGGGTAATTTGGCATTTAAGCGAGGGTAATATGGAAGAATTGGTAAACAATGGCAGTGGCAGCCAACAACAGCCACAAACAGAAACACCTGCGATAGAAATACCTCAGGTGAAGACAGAAATGACAAGACGTGGAGCAAAGAAGGAAAAGGACAAGCCGGTTAGTACAGCTGCAGGTAAGGGTGCACCCCTATCAGATTTTGCAAAGGAGATTGTGGGTAAGTTGGTCACGTTCTGTGGCACTGTAGAGAGCGGGATTGACACAATCGAAGGTGTGCCAATGTCAATTTTGCAAGATCCGAATGGGCGATGGTTCCTCAAGTTTTTCTCCTCGGATGGCTCTAGAGCATTCCTATACTTGGATCAGGTAGCTGCATTCTATACTCATGGCGAGAATAACGATCCAGTTAAACAACCTGGTGAGTCTCCAACTGGACAAGAGGGTGTAGATGGCCGTCTGCAGGGACAAGGTGGACAATATTACATGCCACTCAATAATGAGCAGTTTCCAGATGGAACACCAAATCGCAGGAGTGGAGTGCTTCAACCAGGTTCGGTTAGACGTGTTCCACGGACACCAACGCAAGGACCACAACAATGAATATGAGTGCTGAAGAAAGAAAGCTCAGACAAATAAAGGCTGAGTTGATTGAGAAGTTTAAACATTTTTCGGATGGGGATGTTCGTGCGGCTCAAGAGTTTGAAATCTATATGGAGATGTGGCGTGCCAATATTCCACTCAAGTATTGGGACCGAGAGATCCCTGATGTAGTAGATGGCGTTGTAAATGAAAAACTGCAAGCATATGCTAAAAAGCTTGACCAAGCCGTGCTAAATGGTATCGGTCTCTACCTTTTTGGAACACAGGGTACAGGCAAAACATTGGCAGCTTGTTTGGTTTTAAAGGAAGCTATTAGGAAAGGTTATCGAGTGTACTTCACAATGCTAACAGAAGTCTTGGAGAAGTATTGTGATGGACGGTACGATAAAGAGGCTCGTGCTGCTTTTACTCGTAGTATTTTGGAGGCTGACTTCCTAGTCGTAGATGATATTGACAAAGGCTATATTAGCGACAAGAGTACATTTATAGATACGGCGTATGACTATGTATTCAGGACTCGTGCTAACAAGAATTTGCCAGTAATCATCACCTCCAATATGAAAAGGGAGGAGTTTGGTCATCAGGATAAGCTAACATTTGGTAGGAGCTTGATCTCTATTTTTGATGAACACTTAATTGATGTTTTGGTGCAGGGTAAGGATAGACGGAAGGAAATACAAGAGAGGCTGAGGAGTTTTCTAAATGAGTAGTGTAAGTAGAATAGTATTGGCTCATTGTGTACAGAATGATATTAATTTAACACATTGTATCGACAGTGTTGGGCACTTTTATTTTGAACGCGATGTTGCTAAGGTATATGAGGTAGTTTGTGATTTTTATCGGAAACATGAAAAAATAATAACATCCAAGCTCCTCGATAAGATTCTAGATGGCCAGAATATGGACCCAGAGGAGCAACAGGAGTTAGTAGACGTCTTTGAGGAGGCCCTAGATGCTCATGTTGACTCAAAGGAGTTTGAGTTTTATTTAGAGGAGTTAAAGAAAGAGTACACTAAGCGACTTTGGCAAGAAGCTATGGATGGCAAGGTTGAAGAGGATGGAGAAGCAGTTCCTGGCATCAAAGAGCTCATGGAGCAGGATCCTCAAAAGGCTTATGAGCTTTTTAAGAGTTCCATTAGCATACATATGGAAGAGTTACAAAACGCAGACTCTTCAAATTGTGCCTCTTTGGATGAGAGTGCCGAAAAGTTCTTGGCTGATTATGAAGAACGAGTGAAAAATCCCGAAAAGGCCTATGGTATTAGGACAGGGTATGACTTTCTAGATCAACAGTCTTTGGGTATGCATCCTGGTGAGCTATTTATTGTTGGAGGAAGGCATGGAGCAGGTAAGTCTGTGCTCATTCTAAATATAGGAGTTAATGCCTATAGAGCAGGCAAAAATGTACTTATCGTTTCTATAGAAATGCCTCGCGAACAATATGAGCAAAGATTTTATGCATGTTATTGTGATCTTCCATTTAATGCAATACGGGCAGGCACACTAAGTAAAGAACAAGTAGATATAATGAAGGACGCACTAAAGAAGGTGCAGGAAGAAAGAAAGAATAGCAAGCACTACTTCCATATTGCCGATATAACAAGTGTGTCAGCGTTCACAGTCGAGGCAGAAATGAAGAAGGCCACGACCAAGTATGGGGTCAGGCCAGATTTGATCGTAGTTGATTATCTGGGTATCATGAAATCTATCGATAATTCTGGGTCTAAGGCAGACTGGCAGAAGGTACTGGCCATTGCTGAGGAATTGAGAGGACTGGCTCGTAATAAGAGTATCCCAGTTCTCAGTGCTGTACAATTGAATCGTGATAAGAACAAAAGTAAGGGCACTGAAAGAATCAGCCGGTCAGATGGTGTTGGGGCTACTTGCGATGTTTATCTGCAGATTGAAGAGAAGCCCGAGGAAGACGATGACGATGACCAGAAGAAAGTAATTGCCCTGGACTTGGATGACGTGATGGGTATATTTGTAGGCAAGATGCGTAATGGTGAATCTGGTCGATCTTTCCAGTTATATAAGAAGTTTGCCAATATACTTATCAAAAATAAGGGCGTATATAAATCCAGAGCAGAGGCAGCAATAGGAGCATGCGAGGACATACAGGTTGAAGAACAGCCTCAACAAATCACTAAGGTCCCCGAGGATGCCGAGGATAAGGCAGCCCAACAGAACGGAGAGTTTATAAATACGTGATTAAAAAATTTGCCAAAGTCAATCCTGAATTCAAACATCTCCAATGTAATGGTATAACCATACATGCAAAAGTGGCCAGCACTGACGATGACCGCACCAAGGGCCTTGCTGGTGTTACCACTTTGGGTACCAATGAGGGGATGCTGTTTGATTTTGGTGCTGAACAACCTGTTAGTTTTTGGATGCAAGGATGTGCCTTCGACATTTCCATTGCCTTCATGACAAACAATAAAATAATCGTGGGCATGCAGGATATGTCCAAGGATGCCCCGACCCTCCTTCATAACTCACCTATCCCCGTGAGATACGCCCTAGAAGTCCCTAAAGGCTTCTTTGTTCAAAATAGTATTTCTGTGGGCGACAAGGTTTCTTTCTAAATCTACCCCAAATCCCAATTCAAACAATCTAAACCTATCGATATTTGATACTTAGATGGGAGTATTCTATTATGTTTAGGACTCTCTAAAAATAGGATTGGGAAATTGAAGAGAAGGAGTAAGATATGGCTGAGCGCATCAGGGGCCTAGTGAAATGGTTTTCGAATCAGCGTGGTTATGGCTTCGTAGCACCAGAGCAGGGTGGCAGCGACATCTTCGTGCATTTTTCGAATGTTCAGATGTCAGGTTATAAGACCCTGAGAGAAGGCCAGAAAGTGGAGTTTGAAGTAGGCATTATCGAGAAGAATGGCAAGGCACAATCTAATGCCCTCGAAGTAATAGTTTTGCCTGAGGAACAACCAGAAGTGGAGCTTCCAGAGGAAGAGTCGGAAGAGGAAAACGAGGAGAATGCCTGAACCTGGTTGGAAGCCAGTTATTTGGAAGGACAAGTCTCCAAAGCCTATCCGCAGAGCTGATGGCAAGGTACTGAAAGGTTCTCCACCAGAGCAGCTTCAACCACTCAAAATTAGAGAAAAGCCTCAGGGTGAAATAGCAGTTGATGCCGACGAGCGCAATACGGTACGTCATGTAGTGAGAGTGGATGTCGAACAGTTGATAAATGTACAGTCTTGGGAAGAGAAGAAACAAGAGATCATAGATGATCTCAACAAAAGAATTGAAACACACGAACTTGACAGCGACGAGCTTGATGATTGTATAAAAATAGACGTCGAAGTAAGGGAGGTCTGAGGTGGTAAATGTAAATCCTAACGAATTTGGACGACGCTTTGTTAATAGCGATCCAGTGTTTGGGACACTACTTGTGTCCCAGGAGATTAGAACCAACTTTCAGGCGCTAGAAAGAGGGAATGATCTACGATCGGTACTAGGCACAACTGTAAATCCAGTCAAGACTCTTGCTTTGTGGATAGAGCCAGGAAGTTATGCTACTGACGGCAGCTCTACCAAATTCTGGGCTGGCGGTTTCACCCCAGATTATGGAACTGCTGGTTGGCCATCAATAGTTAATCCTGTTCAATATCGAACCGATACGGTGGTTATTAATTCGGTAGGTAATATTGTCATTTCGATAGGCTCTGAGTCGCCAACTCCACCACCAGCTTCTCCTTATCCTTCTGATTGCGTACCCATTGTCGAAGTAACCATATTGCAAGGAATAGCAGCACTTGATGATTCTAACGTTACAATTCGTGATGTTCGTCCGATGTATGTCACTAGTGCAGCTGGGTTTGGCATCAATCCAAAAGAAGAAACACAATATGCCGCTTCTGGACAGCACACATTTAATTTAGCCACTATAACATACACACCAGGAAACTCTGAACTCAATGTATATATGGGTGGTGTTCGGAAGAATCCTAATGAAGACTACATAGAAAGCAGTACAACAAGTATAACCTTTATCGATCCTGCTACCCTGCCATTTATCATTACTAAGGGACTTCCACTCAATGAAAAGGTAACCGTATGGAAGGTCGGAGCAGCTAGTGCGCATAGGCTTGCAGACTTGGACGATGTTAGTGTTGACCAGGCCAATGCAGTAATTGATCCATTGGGTGTCAGATTTACTCTGTACTCTGGTCCATCGTTTAGTGGTACCTTTTTAGCTAATGCTAATAATCCGTTTGCAACATTGGCAGACGTTTCGAATGTAGTGGGGACTATTCCTTTTGGTGTACAACATATTGCAAGTGGTCTAAATGCAGGTAAACATGGTCCCACAGTTACAATAGACCAAACTGCAGATAATCCCACCTTGAAGATAACAAAGGCTAATGTAGGTGGGTCCTTTCCAGTAGTACTTGTAGATAACTCTGATTCAGTACCTGCACTACAAATAATGCAAACTGGTGTAGCACCTGGTGTTTTACTACAACAATCTGGCAGTGCTGATGCGCTGCAAATTTCTTACCTAAGTACAGTAGCCAGTGTTGCCCCGATTGCTGTTCTTCGCACTGTTTCTACCGCTCGAGAACCACTAATTACATTACGAGCCAACACAACAGGTGGTCTCGGAGCAAATATCTCTATACTTGGTAATGAGCTTACATTTGCCAATCAAGCCAACGTTCGAACATTTACATTTGATGTTGCTACTGCCACACTAAGTATTACTGGTAGTAGCGATAGTCCTCGGGTTGTCATTAATCATCCCAGTGCAGGTGGTGGTAAATCACTAGAAGTAATTCATGTAGGTGCAAATGATGCAGTCAGGATTAATAATTCTGGGAGTGCGTATGCGCTGACACTCAACAACACTAGCACCAACACTATTCTAGTAGTGAAGGGTACAGCAACTGCCAATTTAGAGCCATTATGGGGCAGTAAGTTTGGATCTCCCACATACGCTGATGCTCATCATACACACTTACCAGCTGCCCTAAATGCCGGTACAGGCATAGCGCTGGCAGAACTAAACGATGTCGATAGCAATCTAGCTAATGCTGTAATTGATACTGGAAGTACTGCAAGTCCGCATAGATCATCTCTAGCGGATGCTGATAATCCACTCGCAACCATGGCGGATATACAGGTACAGATACCCAGAATCAAAACAGGTAGTTATACAGGGAATGGTACAAGCCAATCCATTAGCATAGGATTCCAACCAGACTGGGTGCAGCTATATAATGATGGCGATAATACACAAAGTGGTGTATACATTGCCAGAGGCAGTACAGGACGCTTTTTTAAGGTATCCGGTGCAGCCAATGTGACAATTACACCTACAGGATTCACTCTCAATGATGGTACCAATCCAATCAATTATTTGGGAAATACTTACCACTACGTCGCATTCAAAAGTAATATATAATGGAGTTGAAGCATGGTAACACTAGAAACTAAAATTCGTCCACAGACATTGTTACTGAAAGTGTCATCTTCACCTTCAGAACTAATTCCTTCCTTTACTGGTATGCTGTGGATCGACCCCAACTATATATTACGTGTAGATACAATAGGAGGTGGAGTTCCAATTGACTTCGTTACAGTGTTGCCGGAGCACACAACAGACGGGCATCATGGGCCAAAGGTTACAATTACTCAAACGGCTACTGATAATGCTCTTGTGATAAGTAAGAATAACGCGGGTAGTGCTGTCCAAATATCCTGTGGCAGTGGTGCTGGAAATGCTCTCAATATTACACAACTGGGTGCAGCGAATGCTGTGTCCATCATAAATAACGGTACTGGTGTCGGAGTTAGTATTGACCAAACTGGTAGTGGAAATGGACTAGTGGTAACCAAGTCGGCGGGTGATGGTTCATCTGTAGTTATTATTAATAATTACGATCCATGTGTGGGCCTCTATATTACTCGACACCATTCGGGTAGTGGTAATTCCATAAGAGTTGAGCATAGTGGGTCATCTTCTGCTATTGCCATAAACATGGCATCTACAACACCTATTAGTGCTACTGGACTAGATGTGGTTCAACAAGGCTTTGGAAGCGGTCTCAATGTACGCAAAAGTACCAACAACTCTCCAGGTGCGAATGCGCTCAATGTATTTAACAGTTCCAATGGATGTGCTCTTTTGATAAGTCAAACCATCAACGTACCAGCATATGCTGCACTATTTGTTGACACCTACAATGCAGGACTCAATAGCCGAGCAGTTCGTATTGATCACAGAGGCACAAATTCTGCTTTGTACATAAATAAAGTAGTGAATGAAGCAGGTCCTGCAATAGAGATCGCCAATGCTGGTAGTGGGTACGATGTGAAAGGACACAATGACAACTGGCATTTTGACAAGAATGGCAATGCGAAAATAGGTGGTAACACAACTATAGGTGGTAATGCAACGATAAGCGGTAATGCTACCTTGAGTGGTAGTGCCAATGTAAATGGTAGTGCGAGCATAGGTGGTAATGTAGTTATAAGTGGTAACGCATCCACAATGATGAATGCAGTCATATTTGGTAATGCAACTGTAAGCAATAATGTGACAATAGGTGGTAATGCCACTGCATCAAGCCTCGTGGCGAACAACTCTGTACAAGTGGGTACCACAGCACGTTATGTTCCAGGTGCTCCTCTGGTCTACATATGGGATGGCGTACACGGAACGATCACCCCCAATCATTCTTATCATGTGGTTTCTTCTCCAGGTCCCGGTGCGCTTGATATGATTACCGGGCCGATGTGTGTTCAGGGGACAATTTTATTTATCGAAGCGGCAGGAGGGGTTGTACTACCAGTAAGACTAACTGGTAATATAAATGACAGTTTCAATATAACCCCAGGTCGCGTTTCAATGTTTATGTATTTATCAACAGGCAAGTGGAAAGCGATATCTACTAACTAAGGATAGAGGAGTAACAAAATGGTAGTACCTGTTCCTCAAAATTCACGTTTTGATCCAACACTGCCACCAGTGTCGGAATCGCCTCCCGGGTTTAAGAGTCGTTTCCGCTCGGCAGATATGAGGAATAACTTTAGCTCACTTAGTCGTGCAAATGACCTAAGATGTGTTGCGCACGATGTACCAGATCTGTCCGTTTATGTTTATGCTGGTGCGTATGCAATTTCGAGTCAGCAAACTTTACACTTTACAGGTGGGAACAGCCCCACTCTAAATAGTACGGCTGGTGGGCTTCCAACACAACAAAAGACATTCGTACTTGAACTTGATAGTACTGGCGCATTAATCTGGAACACTAACGGTGCATGGGAAACACCGCCTGTTATACCAATATCTCCCAGCTACACAGATCAGCGGATTCCACTTTGTGAGGTGTTGGTGACATATAACGACACTGGCATCGTGCAAGATAAAATCACTGATGTGAGACCAATGATTAATCTTGGTGTAGGATTGTCTCAGGTGATTAATCCTGCCAAAGTGGTTATTACGGCAACTCCAGGTCAGACAGATTTTGATACATCTTCGCATTTCCATTTCTTTCCTGGTCAAGATGAAATTTTAGTTTGGTCCGATCCACCAGGAGGAGGATGTGGTACACCTGATACTTGCAATGCTTTGCTATATCGGATAGTAGATATTGACTACACAGAATTGAATGATTACACAATTCGATTTATTCCACCATTTCCTGGCTTTGTAGGTGGTGAGAGGGTAGTGATTTGGAAGATTGGTATATCTGCTACACCAGGAAGCTTTGCATTCAACGACTTGAGTGATGTGTCAGTAGCAAACACAAATGACTCTGGAGATCGAGGTACGGCGTTGGTGCCTCGCAATCGATTTGTTGTAAGCTCACTAACAAGAGTGGGTTCTACAGCAACTGCTGTAACCACACTTCCTCACACATTCCAAAATGGGGACACGGTAGCAATTCTAGGCGCAGACTCCCTTGTGTGCTCGGAATATAACGGTGCATACACTATCACATACGTGAATCCTACCACCTTTACCTACACTGTACCTGGCACTCCTCCGACACCAGCAACAGGTACTATTTATGCTGTTGGTGATATGCCATCGGCGACCAATCCTTACCAAACACTGTATAGCCACAATTTAATTAATCACCTCACAGAGGTTCCTTCGCTGGCACCTGTATCTGTACATTTGGTCGAGGTTCCAGCACTATCACCTGGACATAAACACCACGCGGTGGAAATCGAGGTACAGGGTCCTCTTTCCTACGCACCGTTAGCAAGCAATGTTCAGGAAGTTTTAAACTCTACCAGTGGTTCTATCCAAACATCTATATATATTCCTCTTCTCACACAGCACTTCGCAAATGGAACTCATGGTCCTAAAGTAACCATCACGCAAACTGCTGCCGATAATGCTTTGAGTATTGTGAAGTCTCATCTTGGGGCTGGACATGTTGTATCTGTTGTAAATAGTGGCACCGGTGTTGGAGTCAATATCGGCCAAACTGGTAGTGGAAATGGACTAGTGGTAACCAAGTCGGCGGGTGATGGTTCATCTGTAGTTATTATTAATAATTACGATCCATGTGTGGGCCTCTATGCTCTTCAACGAGGTGCCGGTACAGCGATTAGAGTTGACAGCTCTGCAACCTCAAGTAATATCATCAGTGTCTTGAGTACAGTTAGTTCAACTGGTAATGCCATAGATATTAATGTCAAAGGTTCTGGAGGAACAGGTGGTGGATTTGGTATACACGTTCAACAACGTGGTGAGGCACAGGCCTTGTATCTGGAAAAAGTAGGTACTGGTGTTGTTGATTGTATGCATGTGGCTAACGAAGGGTTTGGTGCCGGTATACGAGTTAATCAATCAAACACCTCAGGCCTTTCAGTAGGCATACAGGTAGATCAGCGAGGCGCTGGATACTGTTACTACGCTAACAAATTGCATGGTGGTGCCGATCCTGCGATAGCCATTAATAATGCTGGCACAGGTAAAGATATTTATGGAAACGGTGGCAACTGGACCGTTGACAAGCTTGGTAATGCTGCGTTTGGTGGTAATATGAATGTAGGGGATAACTTACAGGTAAACGAAAATACCTATCTTGGTCCAAGTGGTGGATTCCTTCGTATAGGACAAGGACCAAACTTAACATTGACATTGGTTGGCGGTGGTGCTAATTATGTCGTTCTTACGCATACATTACATAGAGTTGATTGCAATGGACAGGGGCTTAGATATATATATACTGGTTCTTTTGGCAACACACCCCCTATAGGAACAGTGATAATGATAGCAGGTCCAACCAATCATAATACACTATTCCCCAGAACCGATGTGGCTGGAAGTAATCAGAGTCTCAATGGCAACTATGGCTACGCCACTGTACTAACCTACGTGTGGATGGGAGACCTTTGGTATACGGTAACTTACGGATAAAGGTGAAGTGATATGGTGCAGATTCAATATCGTTTTGATCCATTAAATCCAACAGGTATCAGTAATCTGATACCAGTTGATGGTGCAGCTGTAAAGTCTCAAGTTATTCGTGAGAACTTTCAGGTGCTTGCAAGTGTTGGTGGTCTGTGGTCCTATGAACAGAATCCTCCTAGCAGTATAATTCATGTTCAAGCAGGTCACTATAAGACACTGGGTACAAACGATCTGTATTTTGCTGGCGGAAATAGTCCTAATATTGTTACTCAACTTCCTTATGGATTAGCAACCCTACCCTTTGGTGGCCCGGGTAAACAGGTAATTGCTCTACTGTCATTAGATAGTGCAGGAACTCTTCTGTGGACATTTGGTGGTGCCACACCTGGAGGGCAGTGGGACAGTTCACCACCTCCTCCTATTGCGTATCCTACTGATAAAATTCCAATCTGTGAAGTACATGTCGATTATGATGCTTATATAGCTGATCCACCTAATTATGCTATTTTCAGTATTGACCCTAACCCCCCTGCTGCTCTCAATTGTATCATTGATGTTCGACCACTTATAAATCTTGGTAGTAGTGGAGGAGGTGTTACAGGTCCTGCTGGAGCAGCTGGGGCCACAGGTAGCTCAGGTGCAACAGGTCCAGCAGGTGGACCTCAAGGTGCAACAGGTTTACGAGGACCAACCGGCATGCAGGGCACTCAAGGTGCTACTGGTCCACAAGGCGCTGGTGTAACTGGTCTATGGGGTGTAACCGGAGCCATTGGCTTGCAAGGTGCAGAGGGACAAACTGGTGCACAAGGTCTCACTGGACTACAGGGTGCAACAGGTGGTAAAGGTGATACTGGTGTTCAGGGTATCCAAGGTGCTGTAGGCTCTGTAGGTTCACAAGGTGATACTGGTGTTCAGGGTGTTCAGGGTATTCAGGGAAATCAAGGTATTCAAGGACAGACTGGTATCCAAGGATTCCAAGGTGATACTGGTGTTCAAGGACAAACTGGCGTCCAGGGTCAGACTGGCTTTCAGGGCCCAACAGGTGTTCAAGGACAAACTGGTGTTCAAGGACAAACTGGTGTTCAAGGACAAACTGGCGTCCAGGGTCCGACAGGCTTTCAAGGGCAAACCGGTATTCAAGGACAAACTGGCGTCCAGGGTCAGACTGGCTTTCAGGGCCCAACAGGTGTTCAAGGACAAACTGGTGTTCAAGGACAAACTGGCGTCCAGGGTCAGACTGGTGTAGGTACTCAAGGTGTAACTGGACAAGCAGGACCTTTAGCTGGAGCCATCTTCTTCTTGCACGAAGAAGATTCTGACATCACACCATATAGAGAACTGCTTAAAACACCTGCAAACAATCCAGAATCTACTTTTACAGCCTCTACATTGAACACGGATGGACCGACTGGTGTCCAGATTGGTGGAGTTACAGGAACGTGGATTACCAATCTGGGTGACGCATCTACAATCATCCCTGGTGGTGAGTGGGAAGAGGATACTTGGCTGGCTGTTGATAATGATGCTGGCAATACTTTTGTTCGTGTTGATGTGTATAAGCGAGCAATTGGCGGAAGTGAAACTTTCTTGTTTACTGCTGGTACAACGAGTGAGTTATCTGGAAACACACCATTCCAATATGTGGCGGAGACAATTCAGCAAGATGTTACTCTTTTGGCTACCGACAGAATAGTAGTCAGATATTGGGCAGTGACAGACAATGCTAGCACAATAAATGTCACATTGTATTATGAAGGCAGTGTAAACTATAGCCATATACATACACCCATTATTGCAGAGGGGCCCGACGGAGCTACTGGCGTTCAAGGAGCTACAGGACTTCAAGGACCAACTGGTCCTCGAGGGATGACAGGTGTCCAAGGTGATACTGGTATTCAGGGCCAAACTGGTGCTCAAGGGCCAACTGGGCCTCAAGGAATGACAGGTGTCCAAGGTGACACAGGTGTTCAGGGACAAACTGGTGTTCAAGGACCAACTGGTCCTCGAGGGATGACAGGTGTCCAAGGTGATACTGGTATTCAGGGACAAACTGGTGTTCAGGGACCAACTGGTCCTCAAGGAATGACAGGTGTTCAGGGACAAACTGGTGTTCAGGGTATCCAAGGTGATCAAGGACAAACAGGTCTACAAGGTGTACAGGGTAACGCAGGGTCGGCTGGTAGTCAAGGTGCAACTGGTGTGCAGGGTATCCAGGGTGTACAGGGCAATGATGGAGCAACAGGTATTCAAGGGCAAACCGGAGTAGGTGTCCAAGGTGATACTGGTATTCAGGGACAAACTGGTGTTCAGGGTCAAACTGGACCTCAGGGTAACACAGGTGTCCAAGGTGATACTGGCGTTCAGGGACAGACTGGTATTTCAGGTAATAATGGTTCACCAGGTTCACCGGGCCCAATAGGTGCAACAGGTGTTGGTGCAACTGGACCACAGGGTGATACGGGTGTTCGAGGGTTTACCGGCATTGGTGCTGGTAGCCTTCAAGCGGCCTACGATGGTGGTCAATCAATCATAGGTACCACCGGAATATCGATTGCAATAACACTGGCCGACACCACATCCTCAAGTGCTCTAACAGTTTCACAAACTGCAACACAGCATCTTGGTAGTGTAATCGTGGTCAACAACTCTGCCACCAGTGCCAATAGTAGTGGAATACGAGTAAACAACACTGGCAATGCTCCTGGAGTGATGATAGTTAGTTTGGCAACATCAAGTAGTCAATCCCAATCTCCTGGATTGGTAATTACGTCGCTTTCTACTGCCTCTGGTATACCTCTTGTAAGTGTCAATGCCAACTCTGCTAGTCCAAGTCTCGAGAACAATACTGTTGCGGTGTTTGTTAATGAATCAAGTACTGGATTTAATACCTCACCAAGCTCTATTATCAAGGTGAGACAGGGAGGTTATGGTCTTGCTTCATATGGTGCAGTAGATATCGTCTGTGATAGAATTGCAAATCAAACAATGGGATTGCGTGTATATTCAGAAAATGGTACTACTGCTTCCCGAGTGGCTCAACTTGTTCTTCAGACGACTGCTTCCGGGAGTTCGGCAGTTCAAATAGATAATACGGGAGCCGTTAATAATCGCGTTACGCTATCGATCAGTAGTAGTGCAACCAGTGCTAGCTCGACTACTGGTGCCTGTGTTGAAATTAATCAACAAAGCATCGCCACCAATTCGGCAGTTGCACTACGAATAAACTCGTCAGGGAACGCTCGTGGAGACATAGCGTTTGGTGTAACTCGAACATCAGATTCTACAACCGCCATTGAAGGTGATCTGTGGTATAATGCTACTGCAAATCTATTCAAATACTATGATGGTGTAGCGATTAGAACATTCAGTACTAGTGGTTCTTCTTCACTTCAAGCATCTTATGATGGTGGTTATACTATCGAAACAGACGGTACTAATCCTGTTACCTTAACCGAAAGTAGTACGGCAGCCACAAATAATATAATTGACATTACCAATGCTGGTTCTGGTCGGGACATAGATGGAAATGGTTCAAATTGGTATGTTGATAAGAGTGGTAATGCTACTTTTAATAAGATAACAGTTAATAGCACTGCAACGGATAGTGCGGTGATTCAGGGTAAGTTAAATGTAACAGGTGGTATTGACCCGGAGTATATGCAACTAACACCACAGACTCATTATGAACACATTCCCGAGAGTTCATTGTTTGTAGATGGTAATGATGAGAATAAATTGAAGTTCCTAGATCAGAACAAGAAAGTATGGAGAGTCACAATGGAGCCTAGCCAATTTGGTAGTAAATAATACGGAGATGAAGTATGGCACAATTCGTTACGATTAATCAAACAGCAACTGGGGTAGCATTGAATATCACCAAGACTGGTACTGCTGGTTCTGCTATAACCATTCTACAAAATAACACCGACAACACAGGTAATGTTGTGAGCATCACTAATAGTGGTTCTGGTGCCGACATATCTGGCAGTGCTGGTAATTGGACTGTTGGTAAGGATGGAAGTGCTCTATTCAAAGGTCTATTTGCATTTTCTCCGGTGACAATTGGTGTCAACGCCTCTACAACGGCATTGAGCACTCCTACCTCAACTTATATGATTTTAGATAGCACAGGTACCAACGATGCTATCATTAAAAATATTGGTACCACACCAGAGGGCACCATCATTATCATGCGCCTAGGTACAAACTCAACAGGTGCAAATTCTGTCAATTTTACTGACCTTGGAAACTTACGTACTGCCTCAGATGTCTCAAATCTGGGTGATGGTACACGTTGCAATCTCTTATATCGTAAGGGCAGTACCATAATGTTCTTAAGTATAGGCACAAGTGGTTGGGTTCAATTGTCAATAGCCAAGAATGGTCTAAC
>Ga0315289_10001690_pt1 | contig 34233 bp, 36 predicted proteins | sample YL17G11_40_MG_FD_203452 | JGI IMG/M metagenome (GOLD analysis project Ga0315289, IMG submission 203452) | Sediment microbial communities from Yellowstone Lake, YNP, Wyoming, USA - YL17G11_40 | ecosystem: Environmental > Aquatic > Freshwater > Lake > Sediment | place: USA: Wyoming | collected...
CAGAAACATCGCGTAGTCCGAAGGCCTTGCGCCGGAGTTGAGCACCGCGTCGTCGCAATCGCGCTCCCGTTCGACCCTCGCCGCTCGAACCGCCAACCACACGAGAGGGTTGAACCAGTAAATGCTTTTGACGACGAGCGCGAGCACCTCGATGAGGCCGTCCCGCCGTTTGACGTGGGCAAGCTCGTGGGAGAGAATGTAGCGGCGCCTTGCACCGGGCCACTCCGACGAGCCGGCCGGGACAACTATCGCCGGATTGATCGCTCCTATGGTTACCGCGGCTCCTATCTCGCACGACTCGAAGAGACGCACGCGCCGGTTCAGGCCGAGCTCCGTGGAGACTCGCTCGAGAAGCGCGTTCCACGTCTCGTCCGCTGCGTCGCAGCGCCTGAGGATCCTGCTCCCGAGGGAAGTGCGCACCGCGAGCCAAAGGAGGCTCATGGCCGTTCCCGCCATCCAAACGAGGAACGCCCAGGCGTGCCACCCTTCGGCGAAACGGGGTGCTTCGGCCGCGGGCGCGGCGGCGCCGCGCGCAGCGGCGGCTTCGGCGCCGGTCTCCGGATCGATCATCTTTTCTCCGGGAATGGCGCCGCCCGTCGATGCACCCTCTCTGAACCAGCTTCCCACCTCGGGAAGGACCGGAAGATTCCAGACCGGGGAGATGAAGTGCGTGAGCGGCAGCGCGAGGAGCGCCGCGAGGGTGAACACCCAGACCATGCTTCTCGCCCCGGCGGACCAGCGCCGCATCAGCATGGTCGCTACGCCAGCGACCGCGCAGACGATCGCCGCCTTGATCGAGATGTCGAGCACGAGAGCGAGAATGCCGGCCCAGGAAGCTCCCGCGAGCCAGCCGCCGATCGTCGCATTCATCTTACCGACCTCTCTTCTCGGATTCCTCGATGAGATCGAGGATCAACTTCCGTTCCTCTTCCGTGAGGTTCGCGTCAGCCTTCTTCAGAATGGAGATAACGGCGGACGCCTCGGCGCCCTTGAAAAAGGTCTCGAGCACGTTGTCGAGCGCGGTTTTCCTCGCGCTCGTGAGCGGAACGGTGGGGAGGTAGATGAACTTCCCCTTTTCCGTCTCGTGAGCGAGGTACCCCTTTTCCTCGAGAACGCTGAGCATCGTCCGCACCGTGGCGTTGGCGGGCTTCCCCGGGAGATGCCCCATGACTTCAATCGCCGTCGCCCTCCCTAACCTGTATACAATCTCCATGATCTGACGTTCCCTGCGCGTGAGCTCTTTCCAGTCGGTCTTCTTATCCACGATAACCTCCCGAGCGTATCTGCCGCCGGCGGACTGCTGCCTGGAGCCCCGCGGCGCGCTGCCTGCGAGCGCCTTCTCGCGCCTGCGGGTCGTTTAACATGTTAAACCGTGCACATGTTAATTATTTAACATCTCGGCGCGCTTGTCAAGGGGAAATGTTAAAATTTTAGCATCTCGCCGGGGGGCCTTTGAAACGCGGGGGCTACTCGCGGACCTTCGAGTCGCACGGGGCCGCCGGGGGCTCTTCGAATCGCGCTTGGGCCGCCGGTTTCGTCACGTCTAGTTCTTGAACAGCTCCTTGATCGCTCCCCAGGAGCTCCTCTCGGTGGCGACGGCGCCGCACGGGAGCGTTGGGAAAGCGCCCTCGCACTGCACGGTGTACGAAGTGTTGGCCTCTTCCTCCCAGAACGCGATCCGGCCGACTCTCGTCTCGGGCGGATAGTTCGAGTAGAAGGAGATCTCGACCGATCCTTCGGCGTCCCCCGAACACGCGTGCCCGGCCGGTATCATCCCGATGAGCCTTCCCCCGCCGCCGCCCCCGCCGAGCACGGGCGTCCCGCTCCAGAAGAAGCTCGCGCCGTAATCGACGACGCATTCGGGGAGCGAGGAGCCGGCCGGCGTCATCCACCTGAGGGCGTAGATAAGCTCCGAGCTCGTGCAGGTCTCATATGGCGGATCGAGCTCCCAGTAGCTCTCGAAATAGAGATTCGTGCGGGGGCGATAGGTGTTGCACGTCCACGCGATCGTCATGCGGTAGCGGAAGCTACCGAGCTCGGGGTGCTCGGCGCTCGGCTCGGCCGTCATGCCGACGGTCGGATAGCAGTGCCTCCTCGGGAGCACCGTTATCGTGCACTGATCGAAGGCCTCGCCGTCCCACAGGTCCCATACGCGCAGCGTGGCGACAAACGTCCCGATGGAATCGTAATCGAAGTTCTGAACGACGCGATCGAGAATCGAGTAGCCGTGGCCGTCTCCCATGTCCCACTCATAGTAGAGGGGCTCGGTTCCCGTGCCGGAGCCGATTATTGTGAGGAGCTCATCCTCGTAAATGACCCGGTCCGGTCCGGCTTCCCCCTCAGGCGGATCATATATTCCCGCCCATGCGGAATTCGGGACACCGATGACCAGGAGAAGGGCGAGGCCCGCGAAAAGCGATAGCTTACAAGTCATACCGGTGCACCTCCGGGGAAGACAGACTGTTCTGATATTGTGCGTTTATTATATCACGATTCGCCGGCGGAAATCCAGCTTCATCGAGCGCGGCGCCGAGAGCTATATCTGGAAGAGATACTGCAGCTTCATGAAGAACTGCCTGTCGGTGAGATCCCATCCCTCGCGCCCGTCTTCCGCCAGGTCGAAGTCCCGGTAGTTGTGCGTCGAGCCGAGGTAGAACATCGTGAGCGAATTGATCCGGTAGGTGACGAGCGGATCGAAATCCCAGGTCTTCCAGCGATCGTTGTACTGCGAGATAAGCCGCATCGAGAGCTCGCGCGAGACCTGCAGCGAAAGGCGCGACCAGAAGACGGACTGGGAGAAGAGCTTCTCGCCCGTCTTCAGGTCGTCACTGCGGCTGTGACCATAAGAAGCGGAGATCAGAAGGCGATCGATCGGCTTGATATCCGCCGATACGCCGTAGTCCATTTGCTTCCCCATGACGAGCTCGTGGCGCGCGACGCGGTGCCCGTAGTTGATGTTCCCGTTGAGCTTCAGGGCGTCCCAGGGCTGGGTGCTGAAACAATCGTGCACTCCCCAGATGCCGTTGAACTGGATCCCGCGGAAGAGCTCGTTGCTCGCCAGGTACGAAGCGTGCATCGCCGTCTGCGCGGCCCGGAAACTAACCTGGAGATTCGTGTTGATCCATTCGTCCTTTCGGACGTTGTCGAAGTTCCACTTCCGGGCGACTTCCGTGTTGCTGTTGATATCCTGCAGTATCGTGCTCTTTTCGAATCGCACGACCCCGCCGACTTCGACCTCTCCCATGCGCTGGTTGTTCTGCGGCTCGAATCCGTTGTCCGCGCGGAAGGTCGGGCTCAGCTCATTATAATGCAAAGCTCCCCAATAGTTGCTCGTGCTCCGGCTCATGCCGACCGCCAGCGCGTGCCCCCAGTAGCTCTCGCCGTCGAGTCCGGCCGTGTATTTGCCGCCGTCGAAACGAGAGGTGTTGAACGAGCTGTCCGGCACGAGAGCGAGATTCTCGACTTCCTCGGTATGCGACGCGAGAACCTGGACCCTGAACGAGTTGCTCTTCGAGAGACGGATCTGCCCGTCGATGCTGGCCAGGGACCCCATGCCGCCTCCGTCGAAAATCCTGTTGGTCGCCAAGAGCCCCACGTGCGACTGCTTGCCGAGATCGTGCCTGACCCGGAGGATATTGGAATAGCTCTTCCCGTTCTCGACGAACTCGCTGCGTTCTTCGAAAGGCAGGATGATCACAGAGCGCTCGTCCCGGGCGGATAGAAACGCCATGCTGTTAGAGCCGTTCCGCCAGGTCAGCTTCCCGGCGGCGATCGGATCGTTGATCGATCTCGTATAGACGGCGTTGAAGTACGTATTGAAAAGATCGTTCCCTTCCTGGAAGAAGGGACGCTTCTCGGGATAGAACAGGGCGAACGTGGAGTTCACGTCGATCTGCGCCACGTCGGTCTCTACCTGGCTGAAGTCGGGGTTCACGGTCGCTTCGGCGCTCAATTCGGAGTTCACGTCGTAGGTGATCCCGAGCGCGACGTCCCCCTTGACGTCGCCGTTCTCGAACGTTCCGCCGTCGCCGATGGAACCGGACTCGTGCGCCACGACCGCCGGCAGAAACTCGAGGCCCGAGCTCTGCTTGATGCCGGAAATGCCGGTGATCGTTCCCCACTGGCAGGGCCAGCATTCGTCGTCGCGATTGTAGGCGGCCCATGAGTACTGGTAGCGCGATTCGCGCGGGCGGTTACGCCAGAAGTCGACTCGCCACACCTGCTCCTCGCGGTTAGGAAAACGCAGGCTCGCGAAGGGTATCGCCATCTCGGCCACCCAGCCGGAATCGGTGATCCGGCCGGCCGACTCGAAGATCATGTCATAGCTGCCGTCCTCCCCGGAGGCCGATGAGAAGAGAAGGTCTCCCGGGATGCCGTAGGGATTCGCGGCGATCTCATATGCATGCGTCGCTTCGCCGTACGTGTCGAGGCACAGGATCACGTAGTCGCCCGAGAACATTCGGTCTCTTTCGCAGAACGAGGCCCTCACCTCGGCGGGGTTGTCGTAGCACAGCCATGCGACGTATAGATAGTTGTCGTCGTAGGTGATCAACACTTCCGTGTCGACGGCGGGTTTGGTCTGGTTCCCGGGGCTGTGCTCGGCGAAGTTCCCGGCCTTTGCGGCCCCGCGCCAACCGGCGTCGTTCAGATCCCCGTCTATTTTAATGGGGCCGGCCGCCCGGGAGATCTTGAGCTCCGGGCGATAGACCGGCACATACGCGTCATCCGCGCCTATCGCGGAACCGGCTGCAAGAAAGGAAATTAACGCAACAGAACATCCCCATATCGGCCCGCGGCAGCGCCGGTCTCTTCGCATTGTGTCCTTCCTTCAAATGTGGTCCAGGGTGAAACGGGGTCATCTCCTTATACGAGTTGCGCCCGGATTGGTTCCGCGGGACGGTGAAATTAACCGTGGGGCGCCTCGCGCCCATTCCCCAAAAACGATTCCCCCGCGTTTGATGCGGCCATTTCCCCAAAGGAATGCCCCCAAAGTTGATGGGGATAATCCACCTCCCGAGGAGGCATCACATTGACAAACTGTAGAAATGTCTTACAATGTCTTACAATTGTAGGGTTGCAAAAAGTCGATCAATGATCGGGCCACCAACCCATTCCCGGGTGCCGCCCCAGCGGATCAGCGGCATGTCATAGGAGCGTCCTGAAATGTCCGAAAATCATATGTATATGAAACGCCCCATAACGGTCAGGCTGCCCGACTATCTTCGAGAAATGCTCGACCAGATCAGCGAGAGCGAGCACGTGCCGGTGAGCGAAATCGTTCGCCAATCGGTCCGCCGACACGTCTCGATCTACCGCTTCCGCCAGCTCCGGGGCAAGGTGCTCCCCTTCGCCGAGGCCCAGGGGCTCCTCACCGACGAGGACGTCTACAGGAACCTCAAATGAGAGTCGTCCTGGACTCGAGCGTGGTCATCGCGGCCTTTGCCGCGCGAGGCCTCTGCCAGGCGCTCTTCGAGCACTGCCTCGAAAGCCATGAGATTCTCTTGGGCCCGGAACAGAGCGAGGAGATCTGCCGGAAGCTCGCCCACGATATCAAGGTGCCCGAAAAAATAACGGACGAGATCGCTTCATACCTCCGAATAGATTCGTGGCCTGTCTCGCCGGCGCCGGTCGAGCCGGCTATCTGCCCCGGCGGGACGTCCCTCCTCGCTCTCGGTGTCGCCCAGTCCTGGCGGGTGGACTACATCATCACGGGGGCCGCGGATCTCCTGGCCTTGAAGGAGCACCGGGGCGCTAAAATCGTCGACCCAAGATCGTTCTGGAGCATCATGATGAATGCCACCCCGTTATAAATGAGAATTCGTTTGCCCTGAAATCGATTTTTTGCTGTAGTAGGGGCGACCACAGCAAGGGAGGGATCTATGAAAAGACTCATCGCGCTTGTCGCCGTTGTGACGATCCTCGTCCCGATCGGGATTCGAGCGGGGGAGGAGGGCGTGAAGCCCGCTGCGCCGCCCATCACGGGGACGCAGGCGCTCGGGCTGGGGCCGGTGAAGCTCGGGGTCCTACCGGCGCCGCCCGTTCCGCCGGACAATCCGCAGACGGCGCGGAAGATTCTCCTCGGCAAGCAGCTCTACTTCGATACGCGCCTGTCGAAGGACAACACGATCAGCTGCGCCACGTGCCACAGCCCGACGATGGGCTGGTCCGACGAGGGCCCGACGAGCAAGGGCATCGCCGGGCAGCGCGGCGGCCGCAGGGCGCCTCCGGCCTCGAACTCCGCGCACAATCCGCTCCAGTTCTGGGACGGGCGCAGCCCGAGCCTCGAAGATCAGGCCAAGGGGCCCATCCAGAACCCGATCGAGATGGGAAACACCCACGCAGTCATGATCCGCACGGTCGAGGACATCCCCGGATACGTCGAGGAGTTCAAGACGGTTTTCGGGACGGGCCCGATCACGATCGACCAGGTGGCGCAGGCCATCGCCGCCTTCGAGCGGACGATCGTGACGACCGACTCGCCGTTCGACCGGTTCGCGCTCGGCGACGAAGCGTCCCTCACGAAGCTCGAGCGCCGCGGCCTCGAGATATTCAACGGCAAGGGGCGCTGCACCTGCTGCCATTGGGGACCGAACTTCTCCGACGGACGCTTCCACAATCTCGGCGCGCACCCCGACATGGCCGAACCGGACAACGGCCGCTACGAGATAACGAAGGACCCGAAAGACATGGGGGCCTTCAAGACGCCGACCATGCGCGACGTCGGCCTGCGGCCGCCCTACCTCCACATGGGCAACGAGAAAACCGTCGAGGACGTGATCGTCTTCTACAACAAGGGAGGCGGCCTCAAGGACAAGAACCTCGACCGCATGATGATTCCCCTCGGGCTCTCGAAGGGGGAGATCGACGCCCTCGTCGCGTTCCTCGAGCGCGCGATGACGAGCCTCAATCCCGAAGTCGCAAACGTCAAGCCGATCCCGGCGTCCGAGATGCCGCAGTAAGGAGGCGACGAAAATGAAAAAGATGATTATCATTCTCCTCGTTCTCATCGCCCTCCCGCTCGTCGCGCCGGCGCCGGGGCAGGCGATCCCCGCATTCGCGAGAAAGTACGGCTTCAACTGCATGATGTGCCACACGGCCTATCCGAAGCTCAACGACTGGGGCCAGCGGTACCGCGACAACGGCTACCAGCTGCCAGGGCAGCAGGGCAAGGAGAAGACCGTATTCGATTCCCACACGCCCATCGCGCTCCGGACGGCGACGGGTTTCAACGGCTACACCGCGAAACCGAATAAGGACGCGAGCTCCCAGACCACGGGGGGATTCGGGCTCAAGGGGCTCGATCTCCTCGCGGCGGGCGTTCTCCACAAGAACATCTCCGTGCTCCTCATCTACACGCCGCGTATCGACGAGCCGTTCGCCGATTACACGGGCTCCAGCGAGTCGCAGCCCGGGGCACTCGAGTCGGCGAGCATCATCTTCAGCAACGTTATCGAGGATGCCTTGAACCTGCGGGTCGGGCGCTTCGAGCCGGCGTACCATCTCTTCAGCTCGAAACGCTCGTACTACCTTGTGTCGCCGTACGACGTCTACGAGTACCCGGCGCTCGGCGGCAACTATCTTTTCGGCGACAACCAGATCGGGCTCGAGGCGACAGGGCATTTCGACATGGGGTTCAAGTACGGCGCCGGCGTCGTGAACGGCACCGGTGCGGCGCCCGACAACAACAAGTTCAAGGACGTCTATCTGGCGCTGTCGCAGACGATCGGCGCCGGCGACGGACAGAGCGCCGGACACCGGATCGGGGCGTTCGTCTATTACGGCAAGCAGCCGATGATCGCGCCGATTGACACACTCGGCACGATGCCCCCGCCCGTCTCGCCGACGGGCGAATACACCGGCTGCGACAACAAGCCCTCCTACCGCTACGGCGGCGCGGCGAGCCTCAACTGGAAGACGTTCAACCTCGCCGCCATGTACATGCGCGGGCTCGACGACAAGGCGTTCAACATCATGGACGCGACGAAGAACTACGAGTACGATGGCGGTTTCGTCGAGCTCGACTACGCGGGCATGTTCAACAACCGGTTCGTCGCCTCGGCCCTCTACAACTGGGTCGCGCCGCCGGAATACGACGACATGAGCGGCAAGCTGAGCGCGTACTCGGCTCTCGTGCGCTGCTACCTCGGCGACTGGACCGCGGTGAACGTCGCGCTTCACGGCGAGTATTCGTACCGGAAGCTCGAGCTGGGGGAGACCACGATGACGGAGAATCTCTATTCGATGCTCGTGGACTTCGCGTTTTGATGGCCGTATTCGACACGCTGTACAGAGACGTCGGCGAGTATTTCGGCCGCGAGCCGGATGCCCTGCTGACACGGTTCGAACGGGAGATCGGCGCGGGAGCCCGCGCGCCCCGCGCCGGATCCCGGGTGCTGGATATCGGCGCGGGCCAAGGGAGGCACGCGCTCTACCTCGCGCGGCGGGGCCACCCGGTCGATTGCATCGAAACCTCGGCGGTCGCGGTGGAACAGCTCCGCGAGCGCGCCTCGAGAGAGAATCTCCCCGTGCGAGCCTTCCCCGTCGATTTCGAGACCTATGCTCCGGATGTGGAGCATTACCCCGCGATTCTCCTTTTCGGGCTTATCCAGGAGCTGCCGCGGGATTCGATCGGACGGCTCATGGAGAGAATCGACGCGTGGACGCATGCCGGGAGCCTCGTGCTCGCGACCGCGTTCACCACCGGCGACCCGGGGTATCCCGAGGTCTCCCGCACGTGGCGCGAGATCGGCAGGTATTCTTTCGTGAATGACGCCGGCTTCGTGAGGACGTTTCTCGAGAAGAACGAGCTGCGGGGCCTCTTCGACGGCTGGGAATCGCTGCATTATTGGGAGGGCCTGGGCCCCGAGCACTCCCATGGCGGGGACGCTCCGCACCGACACGGACGGGTCGAGGCCGCCTTCAGAAAAGAAGCCGGTCCCCTTGCGTCTTCCGAACGGTAGTGCTCCGAACCTCACTCCTTTGTCGTTGATTTTTCGGCACCCTTCTGATACACTGGTCCCATTAGGTTTCGAATCGGATCTCTCCGAAGATCGCCGCCATGGGGGAAATGTTCCGCACTTCTGCTAACGAAGCAACAAGCTGAACAAGTAAAGAGGGGATCGAAGCGCTCATTGTGCTTTCCCTGGAGGTGCCGCGGTGAACAGGTTCTTCCGGGTTTCGGTTTTCGTTTTCATCATCACGTTCTCCCTCGGATTCCCTTCGATCAAAGCGGGCTGGCTGCAGGAGGATATCGCCGTCTGCACCGACCTGACCACGCAGCAGGGTGCCGCCATCTCTCCCGACAGCACGGGCGGCACGATTGTGGCGTGGGAAGACGCGAGAACCGCCGATATCTATGCGCAGCGTTACGACGCTTCCGGCCAGGAGCTCTGGACGCCGGACGGAGTCAACGTGAGCAACATGGCGGGGACGCAGAAGTTCCCCCGGATAGTCGCCGACGGGGCCGGCGGCGCGTTCATCGCCTTCGAGAGTGACACGAGCACCGGCATGCCCTGCCCCGAGGGAAAATGGTACTCCGTCGTCGTCGTAGCAAAGCTAACTCCGACCGGAACAGTTGAATGGAAAAAGCGAATCAGCGACGCCGCGGCGACTTCATTCTACGCGGAGAGGAGAGAACTGACCCCACTCGCCCGCCCCGATGGCCGCGGAGGCGCAGTTATCGCCTGGATGACGGATCATGACCTCTACATCGATGTTGTGGGCTGCGACTTTCCCGATTGTTGTTCCTGGATGTCCAGGAACAGCTATGTCCAGAGGATCGATGCTGACGGCAATCTTCTCTGGGGCCCGTTACCCATCTCCGTATGCGCAAACGACGATGACCCTCAGGGTCTGGTAGTCGCGGTCGATGCCCTGGGCGTGACGTTCCTCGCCTGGCGCGACGCGAAACCTTATTCTGCGTATAGCTATATCTATGCCCAGAAGCTCGACATAAACGGCAACGTCCTCTGGGGATCGAATGGAGTCACCGCCGCCCCCAACAACTGGTGGGAGGAAACCCCGACAATCATATACGACGGAGTGGGCGGCGCGATCATGGCCTGGAGAGACAATAGCTACAGAATGTATGCGCAGCGATTGGATTCTCTGGGAAGCGCCGTATGGGCATCCGGTGGAATCCCCATCTCTACCACCACGGGAGGAAAGATCGGCGCCGGGATTCTCCCGAGCGGCCCGGGCGCAGCCATCGTGGCCTGGACGGATAATGCAAGCGGTGTGCCGACACTCTTTGCACAGAGGCTGGATGCCGCCGGCAATCCGGCATGGCAATCGAACGGCCTCATGATCTCGGACGGCGTCAACACATGCGCCAACGCGCGCGTCGCCCCCGACGGTGAGAGGGGTGCGGTGCTGGCATGGGAGCAGATCCCCGCGGAGGGCGGTCTTTCGCTCAGGAGCATCTGGGGATTCTCATCTTCCGACATCTACTCGGTCGGGGACGGGGGCATGATTCTCCATTACAACGGCACGACCTGGAGCAAGATGGCGAGCGGCACGACGGCAAGTCTTTTCGGCGTCTGGGGCAGCGGGAGCGACGACGTGTATGCCGTCGGCAAAGGAGGCCTCATCCTCCACTACGACGGCTTCTCGTGGAGCCCCATGGCGAGCGGAGTGACGACGGACCTCAACGACATCTGGGGAAGCTCGGCCGATACGATCTACGCGGTCGGCGCGGCGAATACGATTCTGCGTTTTGACGGGACAAGCTGGAGCGCCATGGACACTCCAACATCCACGGGCACCAATCTCCTGGGCGTGCACGGCAACGGCGCCAATTATGCGTACGCCGTCGGTACGAAGAGCGGCATCTCCGGCATCGGAGTTCTACTCCATTATCACGGCACAAACTGGCATTGCATCTACTGCGCGTATGGCAACTACCACGGCGTTTGGGTAAGTCCCGACAGCTGCGTGTATGCCTCGGGGTTGCACCACGACTTTCTCTACGGGTTCCTCGTTCGATACGACGGAACAAACTGGATCAATACCGAGCTCCCCATCAAAAACACAGGGTACGGCATGTGGGGGGACGGATCCGATAACGTTTACGGGGTATTCGACAAAGGATATGTCGCCCACTTCGATGGAGCACAGTGGACGCTGGGGCTCGCGACCACCGATCTGCTCCTCGATGTCTGGGGCACCTCGGGAGACGACGTCTGGGTCGTCGGCAAACACTACCTCATCCGCCACCTCGAGAACGGCGCGTGGGTCACCCAATACCAGGCGGGCAGCGACGTCATGGTGCAGCGGCTGGATACGCTCGGCACAAAGATGTGGGCGGAGAGCGGCGCGCCCGCGAGCGTCGATGTCGACGCACAGACCGGCCCGTCTGTCGCATATGGTCCACCCGGCGTCGCGCTTCTTGCCTGGAGCGACAACCGCAACGGCAACTGGGATATCTACGCGCGGAAGGTTTCGATCGCGCGAGGACCGCTTGTCGCCACGGAGCTTCTCGCGTTCGCCGCAAGTCTTTCCGTCGATGGCATACGAGTCTCGTGGCAGCTTTCCCGCTGCGACGACGGAGCGGCGTTCGCGGTCTCGCGGAGCGAGAACGGCGGCGCCTCATGGGGAAAAATCGCTCCGAAGATAGAGAGGAGCAATCTCTCCTTCAGCTTCGCCGACGCGAACCCGGAGCCCGGGAAGAGCTACAGATACCGGCTCGAAGTATCGGATTCCAAAGGCAGCAGGGTGCTTTTCGAGACGGGAAGCATATCGATGCCGGCGCTCCCTCTCGCGCTGCATCAGAACTACCCCAACCCGTTCAACCCTTCGACAACGATTCGCTACTATCTGCCCACGAGAAGCCATGTGGCTTTGAATGTGTACGACATTTCGGGCCGGCTCGTCGCGCGGCTCGTGAATGGGGCGCAAACGGATGGGGTGCATAGCGTCGAGTGGAACGGAGAGAACGAATCAGGCGGCAGGGCCGCTACGGGGATCTACTTCATGCGGCTCGAGGCGTGCGGGAAGAACCTGACCCGGAAGGTCGTGATGATGCGCTGAACCGGGCCGGAATACCCGATGACGAATGCGCCCCGGGAGCCGTCTCCCGGGGCGTTGTGTTTCACCGCAAATTCCCTCTGGCCGCCTCGATGAAATCCAGGTACCATTGCGTCCGGACTGGACCGATGCATGCGGAAGTTCTTGCAAGGCGGTTTTCTATGAGCGAGTCGATGAAGGGCAATGACAAAGAGCGGCAGGAAGTCCTCAAGGGGATCATCAGGAGTCTGCACGACGGGGTTCCCGTCGAAAAGCTGCAGAAAACCTTCGCGAAGATCCTGAAAGAAACGACTCCCGAGGAGATCGCGGCCATGGAGAATGCGCTGATCGAGGAGGGCTTTTCTCCCGACGAGGTCAGGCGTCTCTGCGACGTGCACGTGCAGGTGTTCGAGAAGTCGCTCGCGAAGGCGGGAAGGCCGGTCAAGATCCCGGGACATCCGATTTACACGTTCATCCAGGAAAACAAGATCGCCAAGAACATCCTGAAGGAGCTCGCGAGGCACGCGAAACGTCTCAGGAAGGGCGAGCCGAAGGCGGACGACATCGAGGCGTTCGCCGAGAGCTTCGCGCGGTTCCGCGAGATCGACAAGCATTACGCCCGCAAGGAAAACCAGCTCTTCCCGGCTCTCGAGCATAAAGGCTTCACGGGCCCGACGAAGGTCATGTGGGGAAGGCATGACGAGATACGGCAGCTCATCAAGGAGGCGAAGGCGATCTTCGACGCCCGCGATTGGAAGAACCTGCACAGGAAGATCAAGACGCTCGAGGGCGCCGTCAAGAAAATGGCCTTTCTCGAGGAAAAGATCCTCTATCCGACGGCCGCGAGGAAGCTCGATGATATAGAATGGGCCGGGATCAAGCGCGGCGAGCCCGAGATCGGCTACGCGTGGGTCACGCCGTCGAACCTCTGGGATGCCGAGGTGGCAAAGGCTCTGGCGACTGCGCACAACATGGGCGCCGCCGCCGGAACTCCCTCCCCGCCGCCCCCGACCGCGGCCCCGCCCGGCGCGGCTCATGCCTCCGCGGCACCCCCCGCCCCGGGACCTCTCGCCGGCCTGAAGCTCTCGGAAGGGCGCCTCACCGCCGAGCAGATCGATCTCCTCCTCGGGGCCCTTCCCTTCGACGTCACCTTCGTGGACGAGAACGACGTCGTGCGTTACTACTCGGCGACCGAGCACCGCATTTTCCCGCGAAGCCCCGCCATCATCGGGCGGGCGGTGCAGAACTGCCATCCGTACAAGAGCGTCAACGTCGTGAACGACATCATCCAGAGCTTCAGGGAAAAGAAAAAAGAAATCGCCGAATTCTGGATTCAATCACAGGGGAAGTTCATCCACATCCGGTATTTCCCGCTCTACGACGGGGCCGGCGCGTACCGGGGCGTCATCGAGGTGAGCCAGGAGGTATCCGGCATCCGCGCCCTCGAGGGCGAACGAAGGCTTCTCGACTGGGGCGGCTCCGGCGCCCGATGACCGCCCCGCCATAGTGTCAGGATCTCTTGAAGAGTCTCGAGGCCCGCGCGCTGTCGATTGCCCCGGCAAGAGCCATCGCCCCGAGGATCACCTGCGGCCATACGCGTGTGTGCCCCGAAACGGCGCCGTATGCGCGCACGCCGAAATAGGCCGCGGCCGCCGCATAGACCACGCTCATGAAGCGCCGCGAGTTGAGCTCCCGCACGACGCGCGTCCGGCTCAGGACGAAGCCCGCAAGCGCGAGCGCGATGACGATCAATATGGTTGCCACGCCGCCCTCCTTCTATCCGCAGATAACATCCGCCGCGCCGCCGCTGCAGGAGCCGCAGAACACGCCATAGGAGCACAGGGAATAGATGAGGAGCGAGCCTCCCGATCGCGCGGCGCAGACCGCGAAGCCGACGATGAGCTGCCTCATCTTGCATTGGAGTGGAGCCCTGGCCGGAGCTTTGAGCGCCTGTCCGCCTTCGCCGAGCTCGACGGCGAGCACCTTCGAGTAATGCTCCCAGCTCGCCGCGATTCGGTCGATGTCGCAGGCTTCGCATTCGGCCGAAGCCGCCGTCTCGAGGCGTCCGAGCGCGGGATATCTGTCGTGGAGCGCGCGCAACAATGCGGCGATCCGCTCGAACCGCGCCCGCGCTTGCGTCTCCGTGAAGCCGAGGAGCTCGTTTGTCTTGCGGGCGTCGCACCCCACCCGGCGTATCTCGTCCGCCGTCACGTGCATCGCGATCGCGCGCGCGGCGATCTCGTCCCTGATCGCCATGAGCTCCTGAACCTCGCTCGCCTTGCTCAGTTCATCCTCGAGCCGGTCGGTCTCACGAGAGACGGGGCTCCGATCCTCCCCCGCGCACGAATAAAGAAGAAACGAAAGAAACGACATGAGCACCACGATGGCAATGCTTTTTCTGAACATCCACACCATCCCCTTCCCCACAGCGGCGAGCACCTCGAGCCCTCCGCCCACTCGAACATAGAACCATCGCCCAATAACCCGATTTATTCGCCCGCCTCACGCGGCCCGCCGGCTGTCATCACCTCCACGGATTCCCGGAGTAACAAGATCGGCTCCATCATCTGCTCTCGCGTGAATTTGGCCCGGTGATGGGGCGTTCGCGGGGGCGGATACCTCAACAAACCAATTGCAGTATAATGCATTATGATATTTGGTCGGGCTCGGGGAGGGAGCGTAAAGACTGTTCCGGATGCGCCGGTTCGGCTGCCCCAAGGGCGCGAGCGCCGCTTCTGTCGTTTCCGGTATCGTGAACGATCGGGACGAAAAGAGCGAGCAAGCGTCCTCAGGTTCCTTTTTGAAATGGAATCGCGAGCAGAGTCTCCGAGAGCTTCCCGATCCCCGCCTCAACTTCGGGAGAGAGAGCCTCTCCGAGCCTCAGGCTCTTCGGCTGGACTCCGGCGAGGAGCGCCTGTCCCTTCCACTCCTCCGTGAGATACCTGATGAGAAAATGAAGCGACAACCGGTGCGTGCTGCTCGCCGAGTGCATGAGATCCTCGAACGGGATGATGCGCCATTCCCCCGGCGCTCCCCCGAAATCGACCGCGTCGACGAAGACGGCGCACTCGAGCCCCTGCTTCACGACCCAGCCGCCGTAGTTCTCGGGGACCTCGGAGGCATCGACGATCGGAAACGCCGCGCCCCGCGCGGCGAGAAGCGCGACGAGCGCCGGGCCCGCCCCGTCGTCACCCTTCATGACGTTCCCCACACCCACCACGCCGAAGCGCCTGCCCTTGAGACGCGCCGCCATATTGTCTTCACTGTTCATACAACCGTCCACAAAAAAGGCCCCTGGTCGGGGCCTCCTCGTCAGGATATGGGAACATTCAATCTCAGCTTTCTCCCCATTCATCCGACAGGATATACGCCGCGCGGCAGTCCGGGCACAGCGCCCGGATGAAATCGCCGCGGTCGAGCGCTCGAGCGTCGGCGCGAGGCGCGGTCTCCTTCACGAGGTTGAGGGATTTGTGCCGCGCCACCATGAACGTCTGGTTCGCGTAGGAGAGCTCCCCGAGCTTGTCCATGCACCAGCGGATGTGGTCGACCGCCGTGATCGGGCTTCCGCAGTGCTCGCACATGACGAGCTCCTTGTCCTGCGTGTCGATGAAATCGGCCGGATCGGTCGTCGATTTGTCGAAATCCTTGTCGAGGATGATCCCCTTCTTCGTAATGCAGTAGACGAAGCACTGGCTGCACATGATGCAGTTGCCCCAGTTCCGCTCGATGCGGCGGACCATCCGCTTCTTGTCCTCGCGGTACTCGTCGACGACCGTGATAGCGCCCGCGGGGCATACCTGGCCGCACGCGCCGCATCCCACGCAGTCGTCCGGCACGTAGGTCGGCACGCCCCTGAAATGTTCCGGGACGGTCGCCGGGACCTTGGGGAACTTCGACGTGTACGGGCCCTTGATCAGGGCCTCGATCGCGAATTTCAGCTCTCTCAGTTTCGGCTTGCGCATGCTTCTTCAAACTCCCCGTGCCGCCGTCATGACTTGTCTTCCGCGCCCTCGCGGTCCTCGGCGTACTTGTCCAGGTAGCTCCCCTCCCAGAGGCGGATGCCCGAGCGATGAGCGGCGCGCGATATCGCGTGGGCCGCGGTCGGCGAGGTGATGAGAATGAACCATATGCAGAGGAGCGCCTTGATCGTGATCGCGCCGAATCCCGTGAAGAAGAAGACGCTCAGAAGGATCATGGCCGTCCCGAGGGTGGCGCACTTCGTCGCGGCCTGGAGACGATTGTACACGTCGGGGAGCCGCACGAGCCCAATGCACCCGAAGAGATCGAACGCCACCCCGACGGAGAGGAGCACGTATCCGACGAACTCACTCATCGAAGCCCCTCCCTTCGAGATACTTGGCCAGGGCGAGCGCGCCGATGAAGTTGAGGAGCGCCCACGAGATGCCGATGTTCATATAGAGGTCCCTCTTCGTCATGATCGAGAAGATCGCGCAGAACCCCACCATGAGGATTCCCATGATATCGATCGCCACGGTCCGGTCGGGCGCCGTCGGCCCCTTCCCGACCCGGTAGAGGCACATGAACATACAGAGTATCAGGAGCGCGATGAATACGTTCACTCGAATATCCTTTCCAGGTATTTCTCGAAGCCCGCGACGATGATCTCCGTGTCCTTCTGAATATCGGGAGACACGACGTTTATCCAGTGAATGTAGATGTGATCGCCGATCATGTCGACGCTCATCGTACCGGGAGTAAGGGTGATCGAGTTCGCAAGAAACGTTCGCGCCATGTCGCTCTTGAGTTTCGTGCGCACCTTGACGATTCCGGGGTGAATCGGCAGATACAGGTTGAGCACGCGGTAGGCGACGTCGAAATTCGCCTTGATCATAGCCCAGAGGAACACCCAGAAGTAGCAGAAGAGCCAGAAGAAGCGGCGCGGGTGGAACACCTTGACCCCCTCATAGGGGAAGATATCCCCGAGCAGGAGCTCGGCAAGGAGCGACACGACGACGCCGGCGAGCATCTCCTGCAGGGTGAACGACCACGTAAGGAGTATCCAGACCGCGTAGATAATGAGAAAATGCACGAAGCGTTTCATCGATCACCCGCCGAGTATGTAACCCATATACGAAAGCTTGTCGAGAAGCGCGTCCCGCGCCGCCTGCAGCACGCCCTGGTCGATGAACGGATACGCCAACCCGAGCCCGATGCAGAGAATCGCGAGAATCACGAGCGGCAGCGTCATGGCGAACGGCGCCTCCTTGATGCCGGCGAACCGCACGGGGAGCTGTCCGAAGAGAACGCTCTTCTGCAGCTTGATGAACGTCGCGAGCGTCATGAAAGCCACAAACGTCGCAACGACGCCATACACCAGGAACCCGCCTTTTATCAGCGCAACAATGATGATCAGCTTGCTCCAGAATCCGTTGAACGGAGGCACGCCCGATATCGAGAGCGCGCCGATCGAACAGGCGATTCCCGTCACGGGCATCTTGCGGATCAGCCCGCCCATCTCGTAGCGGTTCCTCGTCCCCGTGCGGAACTCGAAAGCCCCCGAGCAGAGGAAGAGGAGGGACTTGAACGCCGCGTGATTGAGCAAGTGGTAAAGCCCGCCGAAGAGAGCCATCGTCGAAACGGCGCTCCCGACGTTGGGATTGAGCCCGAGCCCGAAGGCCGCGGTGACGTAGCCGACCTGGCTGATCGAGGAGTACGCGAGCATCCGCTTGAAATCGGGCTGCCCGATGGCCAGGAAGACCCCGATCACCATCGACAGCACGCCGAGGAACATGAGGATGCTCGACACCATGGCGTTCGGACCGATGACGTCAAACATGATCCTCGCGATGGCGTACACGCCCAGCGCCTTGATAACCACCCCGGACAGCATCGCCGAGATCGGCGCCGGGGCGCTCGGGTGCGCGTCGGGCAGCCACGCGTGGAATGGCACCATCGACGCCTTGAGCCCGAAGCCCATGATGAAGAGGGCGATGACGAAGGCGACCGCCTTGTTGATGCCGATGACCTCGATCTGTCGCGCGAGGTCCGGCATGTTGAGGGTGCCCGTCATCGAGTAGAGGAACGCGATGCCGAAGAGGATCGCCGTGCTCGCGACCTCCCCGAGGATCAGGTACTTGAAGGACGCCTCGAGCTCCTCGTGCTCGCAGCCGAATCCGACGAGGGCGTATGAGGCGAGCGAGGCGACCTCGAGGAACACAAAGACGTTGAAGAGGTCCCCCGTGATGACGACGCCGTTCATCCCGGCGAGCATAAGGAGGAACAGCGAGTAGTACTTCGGTTTGGCCGTGTACATCGTCATGTACTTCGTCGAGTATATGATCGAGAGGAATCCGATTACGTTGATGATGACGAGCATGAGGGAGCTCAGGCCGTCCGAGACGAGGAGGATGCCCCACGGCGGCGGGAACCCGCCGACCTGGTACGCGAACGGCGCCTCGAAGATCGTCAGCACCGCCATGACGGCGAGCGCGGCGGTCACGAGAAGCGCGATATAGTCGGCCGCCTTCTTGTTGATCTTCGTCACGAGGAGATTGAAGAAGCTCGCCGCGAGCGGGAGCGCCGTGAAGAGCGGATATATCGTCTGCATGGTCACTGCGTCTCGATCCTCTCTACCCTTTGAGCCGGTTGATTTCGCTCATATCGAACGTTTTGTATTTCTCGTACAGCCTGAGACAGATCGCCGTCATGAGCGAGAGCACGCCGAGGCCGATCACGATGGAGGTCAAGACGAGCGCCTGCGGCAGCGGATCGACGCCGTACTCGGTGAGCTCCTTCATCGTCATGTTCTTGAACATGATCGGCGCGATACCCTTCGCGCGGTAGCCGATGATGATGATGAACAGGTTGATCGCGTAATCGGTGATCGTGAGTCCGATGATCTTCTTGATGATGTTTTTCTTGGCGATGAGGCAGTATACGCCCATCACGAAGAGCACGAGGGTCAGAAAATAGAGGATCATCGCGTGTAACTCCCTTTCCTACTCTTCCTCTTCCGCCTCTTCGACGAGCTTCGAAATGAACCTGCCGAATATCGAGAGCGCGAGGAATATCGCGAAGAGCGACGAGGTGACCTTGAGCCCGATCAGGATGTTGTACAGAGGGATCACGCCGGCGCTCACGAGATTGAACGGTTTCCCGTGCGGCGGGAAATTCAGGAAGAAGTATCCGAACGCTATCCCTAGGATCGGTACGAGGACGAAGAGGAGCGCGCACGTGTTGTCGACGATGGAGGCCGCCATGTCGCTCATCTTGGTGAGCGCGAGCTCCTTCCCGAAGGCGAGCGTGAGCAGCACGTAGCCGCATGCGAGGATGGTGCCGCCGGCGAAGCCTCCGCCCGGAGTGAGGTGCCCGTAGATGATGATGTACCAGCCGAACATGAATACGATCCCGATGGCGAAGCGCACCACCGTCTTCACGATGAGGGTCATCCCTTTCGGGCTATCGCTCGCCGCAAGATTCGGTTTCGTCGCCATGCGTTACTCCCTGAACTCCTCGTAGTCCTCGCGAATCTCCGCTTCCGAAAGGATGCCGACCTTCTCCGTATCCCCTTCCGTTCTCCGCTTGCGTCCGCGGCGCCGAAGGATCACAAATGAGCCGAGGATCGACACGAAGATCACCGTCGCCTCGCCGAGCGTATCGTACCCCCTGAAATCGAGGACGATGCTCGCCACGATGTTCGCCGCCCCGGTCTTCTGCAGCCCCGTCTCCAGGTACTGCTGCGAAACCCTCATGGACGGGTGTCCGAAGGGGGGCAGGTCCTGCACGGCGAGAAACGCGAAGACGAGGAATAAGCCGAAGAATATGAGGCTCGATACGACGGCGAAGGTGTCCCAATGCGCCTCGATGGCGGTATTGTCGATCATGATGGTGGCGCGGATGAGAATCACGAGGATCAGAATCTCCACCACCACCTGGGTGATCGCGATATCGGGCGCGGCGAGCATGAGGAACGCGATGCTCACGGCCGCCCCGACAATGCCGCACGAGATGACCGACGAGAGGAGGTTCTTCGTCTCGATGGCGATGATCGACCCGACGATCATGAAGATCAGAAGAACGAAAAGAAATGTCTCAACCATCCAGCCGCCTCGCCGTTACAGCTTGAAAATCAATATGAACGACAGTACGCCGAGCCCGATCACGATCCACGAAAGGTACGTCGAGAGATTCCCGTTGTGCAGCATCCTGAGCACCTGGACGAAGCTGTCGCCGAGCTTCCCGAAGAAGTTGTACCCGTCCATGGCGCCCTTCTCGCCGTCCTGGAACAGCGTCTTGATCGCGGGGCCGAGGTCGTCCGTTACCGTTCCGTAGAATTGCGTTCCGGGGTACCGGATCTCGTCGTTGTCCATGATGTTGCCGCCGATCCAGACGTTCTCATCGATACGGTACGCCCTGATGCTGCTGAACGCATAGATCAGGAGGCCGAGGATCACGCCGACGACGATGAGGGCGGTCGCCGCGCCGGGGCTCCAGAAACCATCGGTCGGTATCGTCGTCAGATTGCCCATGGCGATGCGGACCGCTCCGCCGCCCGACACGACCGGTATGATGAACTTCTCGAGCGGATACGCCGCGAACACCCCGAAAAGAACGCACAGGATCGCGAGGAATATCATGGGGAGCTGCATCGAGAAGTCGACCTCTTTCACCTTTTCGAGGCGCTCGGGACGACGCCCGAGAAACACCGAATGGAGCACCTTCACGAAGGAGGCGAGCGTCAAGGCGCTTCCGAATATCGCGACGATCAGAAACACGACGTGACGGCTCTCGAGCATTCCCTGGTAGATGAGCCATTTCGACGCGAAACCATTGAGCGGGGGTATGCCCGAGATGGAGAGCGCTGCCACCGTCATCGAGATGAAGGTCACCGGCATGAGCCTCGCGAGCCCGCCGAGATCCTCGAGCTCGGTCGTGCCGGCGCGCTTCTCAATCGCGCCGGCCCCGAAGAAGAGCCCACTCTTGTAGATCGCATTGTTGAGCATATGGAATAGGCCGCCCACGATCGCGATCGGGATTCCGCTCCCGACGCCGAGGACCATATAGCCGACCTGGCTCACCGCGTGGAACGAGAGAAGCTTCTTAAGATTGTGCTGAACGAGCGCCATAAGAACGGCGAAGAGGATCGTGGCGGCGCCGACGATCATCATGAGCATCGAGAGCGGCGTCCCCGGTTGTATCGCGAAAATGTCGAGGGAGATGCGCGCGAGGAGATAGATGCCGAGGAGCTTGTCGAGCGCGGCCGGAAGGTACGCCATGATCGAAGCCGGCGTCGAAACGGCGATCGCGGGCACCCAGGAGTGGAACGGCATCGCGCCCGCTTTGGCGATTGCGCCGACGAAGAGGAGAATAAACGTGACGACGCCGAGCGGCGTCGCCGTCGAAATCGAAAGCTGCGAGATCGTCAGCGTTCCGGCCTGCACCCAGATCAGGATGATGCCGAGGAGCATCGCCGCGTCGCTGAGCCCCAGGATCGTGAACGCCTTCGCGGCGGATTTCTCGTGCCCCTTCTCCCCCATGTTCGTCAGGAAGAAGAGAATGGCCGTGAGCATTTCCCAGAACATGAGGAGCACGAGGAGATTGTCGGCGAGAACGATGCCCGCCGCGGCGCTCAGCGCCCAGAGCATGAAGGAGTAGTAGACGCTCGCCTTGTCCCTGTTCCAGAGGTAACCGAGCGAGTAGACGATCGAGAGAACGGCGAAGATCGCGATGAAGAGGAGCACGAACGCGCTAAAGTGATAGAGCCTGAGCGCGAACTCGAAGGGGAGCGTGCCGGCGAGCGAGAAAAGGGTGACGGAGTAGGAGATGTCCCCCGCGCCGAAGAGCGCGACCGCGCGGAGCAGCACGTATACTGCGGCGGCGAGCGCGACGATCCCGGCCACGATCTTCCCCCTGCGCGGGATGAAGAGCGGGATGATCCCTGCAACCGCCGGAACTATCAATGGATACATCAGTTCGTGCATTTCTTCGACTCCGGATACGCCAGTCTAGCCGTTCCCGCTGAGCGCGGCAAACCTTTTTCTGATCTCTTCGGTTTTCGCGTGGCTCAAGCGTATGAGATCGGCCTCCGTGAGGATGCGCCGCTCGCCGCTCGCGCGATTCACAACGCCGACGCGCTCCGTGCACGAGTAGCACGGATCGACCGCCGCCGTGATGAGCCCGGCGTCCGCGACCGAGTTCCCGAGAACGCTCAGCTCGTTCGTGAGAATGTTGTTGAAGCTCGGCGCCCGCACCTTGTGCCTGAGCGGCATGTTGCCCCCGTTCGAGCGGACGTAGTGGAGCACCTCGCCGCGCGGGGCCTCGTACACGCCGATCCCTTCGCCCGGCGGGACCTCGCGGATCTCGGCGCAGATCTCGCCCGGTTTTGTGCCCTCGAGAAGCTTCAGACACTGCCGGATGATCTTGATCGATTCGAAATTCTCGAGCTGCCGCACGACCGCCTTGTCGAAGACGTCGCCGTGCTCGCACAGAATCACGTTGAATTTCACCTTGTCGTAGGCGTCAATCGGATGATCGCGCCGGTCGTCGACGTCGTATCCCGCCGAGCGCGCCGTGGGGCCGAGCGCGCCGTACAGCCGGCACTGATCCTTGTTGAAGACACCGACGCCCTTCGTGCGCGCGTGAATCACGGGGTCGTCGAGGATCGCCTTCGTGAGCATACTGTTGTTCTTCTCGAGCTCGTCGAGAAGCTTCAGAATATTCGGAATCTCTTCCTGCGGGATGTCGCGCCGCACGCCCCCCGGCTTCATGACCGCGTAGTGATTGCGGTTGCCGGTGACCGCCTCGAGAACGTCGAGGATCGGCTCGCGGAAGCGCCACGTCCACATGAAGACCGTGTTGTAGCCGAGGAAGTGCCCGGCGAGCCCCGTCCAGAGAAAGTGGCTGTGGAGCCGTTCCAGCTCGGCGGCGATGCAGCGAATGAGCTGCGCGCGAAGCGGCGGCTCGACCCCGCACAGGTCCTCGACCGCTTTCACGTACGCGTACGGGTGCGAGCACGAGCAGATGCCGCAGATGCGCTCGACGAGGAACGGAACCTGATCCCAGGTCTTGTGCTCGGAGAGGAGCTCGATCCCGCGGTGGCTCCACCCGATCGTCATATCGATGCCGACCACGCGCTCCCCGTCCACGTGGAGCTCGAAGAACTCGGGCTCCTCGAGTATCGGATGGAACGGGCCGATCGGGATTTTCTTAACCATCGTGCTTCACCTCAGGGGTTCTTTCCTTTGGGCGGCCGTCCCGCCACCTCGTCCGCGCGCGCTTCGCCGTCGTCGCGCTGCCGCACCGTCTCGTGCTCGTCCTTGACCTCGCGTTTGGCGGCGTAATAATCGGCCGGGCGCGTGTCGGCGCGGAGCACCGGCCGGAGGTCCGGATGATTCAGAAAATTGACCTCGTACATCTCGAACATCTCGCGCTCGATCCACTTGGCGCCCGGGATATGGGCCGCGATCGAGTTGAGCGTCGGATTCGGCTTCGCGGCGAAGGTCTTGATCGTGACGAAGTAGTGTTCCTTGTCGAACGGGAAGAAGAACATGACCTCGACGCCGTCCCGGTCGTCCACCGCGGCCCCCGTGTCGTAGCGGGCGCCGAGATCGTTGAAGAGGAAGCGGGCGAGATCCGTCCAGATCTCGTTCTCCGCGTACACGAAGACGCGCTTCGGCGAGCGCTCGGCTATCCTGACCTTTGCGCCGAATTTTTCCGCGATCCGTCTCTTTACTTCTTCACGTTCCATACACGGCTCTCTTATAGCTGGTTCAGGACCTTGATGATGCCGGAGATGATCGTCTCCGGTTTCGGCGGGCAGCCCGGAATGTAGGCGTCCACCGGTATGTATTTATCCATCGGGCCGACCGTGTTGTAGGCGTCGCGGAAGATGCCGCATTTGCAGCCGCACGCGCCGAAGGCGACGACCTTGATCGGCCGGGGCGCCGCCTCGTAGAGGCGCCGGAGCCGCGGGAGCACGTTCTGCGTGACCGGCCCGCTGATGAGGAGCACGTCGGCGTGCCGGATGCTGCCGACGAGGAGGACGCCGAAGCGCTCGACGTCGAACCGCGGCGTGAGGCAGTCGAGAATCTCGATGTCGCAGTTGTTGCACGCCCCGGTGTTCACGTGGAATACCCAGGGCGATTTCTTCAAAGCTTTGAGCGCAAGCGACATTCTCTCGGGCCTCCTAGTATCCGATGACCGCGAGGATCATCGCGATCGCGGACATCGCGAACATCGGTCCCCAGAAGAAGCGGACCGCGTGATCGATCCGGACCCTCGGATTGGTATTCTTTATCAGAACCATAATGACGACGATCGCAACGTACTTGAGGACGGAGGTGAGAATCCTCCACCCCATGAAATTCACACCGCCCCAGAACAGCGTGATGATGAAGAGCGGCACGACGAGATACATGATCGCCGTGTTGAGCCGGACGACGGCGAGCGGCGCGCCCGAATACTCGATGTGGGTGCCCCCCGCGATCTCGGTCTCCGCCTCGGCGATATCGAAGGGAAGAAAACCGAGCTTCGCCTGCGCGCAGAATATCGCGACGATGAACGCGAGCACGCCCGATACGCTCCCGAGCATGACGCCGTTGTACTCCTGGTACATCAGGATCTTGTCGAACGAAAAGCTCCCCACCTTCACGATCGTCGTCAGCACCGCGATCGTGAGCGGGAGCTCGTACGCGAAAAGGAGCTTCATCTCGCGGGCCGACCCGAGAGCCCCGAGGGGGTTGCCCGAGGCGCTCCCCCCGATGATGAGCGCGATCGCGGGGATCGTCATGATGTAGAGCGTGACGATCGTGTCCCCGACGAACGAGCTCGCCGGCTGAAGATTGACGAGCCAGAGAATCGTGGAGGCCAAGGTCGCCGCCGCCAGCCCGAGGACCGGCATGACGAGGAATCCCGTGTAGCGGGCGCACGCGGGAACGACGACCTCCTTGCCGAGGAGCTTGAACGTGTCGGCGAAGGGCTGGTACCACGGCGGCCCTACGCGGAGATGGATCCGCGCGGTGACCTTGCGGTCGACCCAGGTCGTCAGGAGCCCCACGACCGCCGAAAAGACGAACCCGGGGAACACGAGGTACTTCACGAAATACAGTACGGCTTGCATGATACCTCTTCGCTACCTGTTGGGCATGAAGCGGACGAAGTAACGCCCACCCTCGACCGTCCGCCTGAATTTCTTCTCGATCGTCGCGAGCTCCTCGAATACGAGAGCTCCCGACGTGCACGTCGCCACGCAGCGCGGCACCTTCCCCTCGCCGAGCCGGTCGGCGCACAGGTCGCACTTCGGGGAGGTGTGCCACGTCGAATAGGGGAGCATGACGCCGAACGGGCACGACTGGATGCACGACTTGCACCCGATGCACAGGTTCCGCATCCGGATGATCGTGCCGTTCTCGTCCTTCTTGATCGCCTCCTGCGGGCAGACGTTGAGGCACAGCGGCTCGGCGCAGTGCCTGCAGTGGAGCGGCACCGTCGCCTTGTCCTGAATGGTGCCGTGCTTGAGATGCCCCTGCCCCTGGTGCCCCATCGCGCACGCGGCCGCGCACGAACGGCACGACGTGCAGAGATTCATATTGATATAAACGCGCTTCTCCATCGTTTCACTTCTCGCTTTGCCGGTTCAGCCTCACGGGAACGGGGCCGAGAACGATCTCGCCGTTCGCGTCGAGCTTCATGGGAAAGAGCTTCCGCACGGCGGGGAAATGGATCGTCGCCGCGGCGACCTTGCCGGCGAGCTTCTTCGTGACCTCGACCGGGAGCACGATCTCCCCGCCCGCGGTCGAAACGTCCACGCGATTCCCCCGTTTGAGCTTGAGCTTCGCGGCGAGCTCCTCGGAAACCATGAGCAGCGCGTCGGGGCACGTGATCTGGGACCAGTAGAAATTCCTGCTCAGGGACCCGTCGGCGACGTGAACCGCCTCGCTCCAGGGGATGAGGACCGCTTCGGCCGATTCGAGCTCTTTTCCAGAGGCGGCGTATGCGGACCATTCCCCGGCCATCCCGCCGGCTTCGCCCGAGCGCTCCGTTCGGCGCGCCGGCTTCGCGGCGCTCCCGAGCTCGGAGCCCATCTCCCGGGCGAGCATCGAGAGGAACTTCTCGGCCGTCACGGCGCCGGCGATCGGCGGCATGACTTCGTCTCGCACGAGGTCCTCGCCGAACGCGGGGGAGACGGTTCCCCTCTTCTCCATGAGGCTCGCGGCCGGAATGACGATGTTCGCGCGATCGGCGGTCTGATTCCAGAAGTACTGGGTCGTGACGGTGAAGCGCTTTTCGCGCATCGCCTTCTCGATGGGAGCGGCCGGATATACCGAGAACAGATCGAGCCCGAGGGCGATGAGCGCCTTGAGCTCGTTCGCGGCGAGCTTCTTCAGGCAATCGCTCTCTCCCGCCGCGGCGAGCACCGAGTAGATGCCCCACGTGTTCTGCTGGACGAACTGCGGAACGAACTCCCGGTCCCCCGGGCAGACGTTCGTGAGCGCCTCGGCGAAAGAGAAGGCGAGCGCGCTCGCCGCGATGCGTCCGAATATATTCGAAAGGTAGGTCGTCACCTTCGACGCGCCGAGCATCGAGGCGGCCGCCGCCGCGATCGCGTCCTTCGAAACGCCGCCGATACGCTCGATCTCGCTCCAGTCCAGCCCCGCGAGCATCTTCTTGAGCTCGGGGACGAGCGGCGCGTTCGTCTTGTCCGCGGCGGCCTTGAGGAGCCCCGCGACGACCGCAGTCTCCCCGCCCGGCTTGCAGCGGAGGTGCCTGTTGGCGAACCACGCCGTGTGGCTCACCTCGGGGCTCACGACGATGACCTCGCTCCCGCGCGTGCCGTACTTCGCGGGAAGGACCGACTTGGCGGTGCACGGATGCTCGCTGAACGAATCGCCGATAATGAGCGAAACGACACGGTCCCCCGTCGGCCGAGCCCCGGCGGGCTTCACCTTCGAGAGATCGCGGCTCAGATAGGCGCGGAAAAGGGGCGCGTCGTCGGGAGCGAACAGCGCGACGTTGTTCGTGCCGAGAACGTCCCGCGCGAAGGTCGTGGCCAGCGAGGCCTCTTCGATCGTGAGGTTCTCTCCGAGGAGCACGCCGATGGAGTCCGCCCCGAACTCCTTCCTGATCTCGGCGAGGCTCTTCGCCGTCTCGCTCACGGCGGCCGCGATGTTCGACCGCTCGCCGAGGACGAAGGGATAGTTGACGCGCCGCGGGTGCGTGAGGAATTCGGCCACCGAGTTCCCGCGCGCGCAGAGGCTTCCGCCGAACTTCGAGTCCTTCGACCCGTCCCATTCGACGGAAAGCAGCGACTCCGCCGTGAATATCGGCTGCCGCTCGCCGCCCCGCAGGATGAGCGGGCACGCGAGCGAGCAGAACGAGCAATTCGCTTTCAGTTCCTTCATCGTATCATCCGAACACGTTCGGGACGTGCTTTATCTTGTCGTAGCACATGTCGGGGCCGTCGACGCACAGGTAGTAATGTCCCACGTTGCACCTGCCGCACTTCCCCATGCCGCACGACATCTTCCGATTCATGGAAAGGTATATCTGCGGCGGCTTGTATCCGACTTCGAGCAGCTTCAGCGTCACGAACTTGAGCATGATCTCGGGACCGCACGAGACGGAGAGCGAGTTCTCGAGGTCGAGGTCGAGCCCGTCGAGGAGCGTCGTCACGAGGCCGACGTGTTCCGTCCAATTGGGGGCCGGCACGTCGATCGTGACCCTGAAATCGACGTTCGGCGCGGCCTTCTCCCACCCGTGGTACAGGCGCCGGAAGCAGAGCTCCTCGGGCACGCGCGCGCCGTATTTGATCGATACCCTCTTGTACTTCTTCGGATTCTCGAGGAGCGCGTAGATGAGGGACCGGAGCGGCGCGAGCCCCACCCCTCCTCCCACGACGAGCACTTCTTTGCCCTCCATTGCATCCATCGGATAGCCCTTGCCGAACGGCCCCCGGAGGCCCACCTCGGCCCCCGGCTTGAGCGCGTGGAGGGCGTCGGTGATCTTCCCGGTCCGCAGTATCGTGATTTCCATCTTCTCGGCGATGCTCGGGCTGGAGCTCGGCGTGAACGGCGCCTCGCCGTAGCCGGGCACCGTGAGCTGCATGAACTGGCCGGCCTTGAACTTGATCGGCCGCGAGGGCGCGAGACAAAACGTCTTGATCGTGGGGGTTTCGGTGATGATATCCTCCACGAGCGTCTCTATCGGGTAGTACGGGTTCTTCATTCCAGCCTACGCTTTCTTCGCGCTCCCGGCCTTCTCCCTGATCCTGCGGAAATGCTCGCGCATATCGATGCTCGCCGAGCACGTGTCGATGCAGCGCCCGCAGCCGGTGCAGTAGATCGCGCCGTGGCTCAAGGGAAGGTAATCGTACTTGTGGTAAAGCCGGTGCTTGACCCGGTCCGAGAGGCGCGGCCTCGGGTTGAGCATCCCCGCCATGCGCGCGTAGCCGGTGACCTGGCAGGAATCCCATGCGAATATTCTCTGAAAATGCGAGCCGTCCGCCTTCTGATCGTACAGGAGGAAGCAATAGCACGTCGGGCATATGTTCGTGCAGGCGCCGCACTCGACGCAGCGCGCCGCGAGCTCCTCCCAGATCTCGTCGCCAAGGGCCTCACGCATGAGCGGGGGCATTGCCTCGGCCTTTGGGTAGGTACGGTTCTTTTCCTCGAGATCCTTCACGACCTTCGCGCGGGTCTCCTCGCGCATCTTTACCTGCGCTTCGCGCGCCTCGGTGAAGAGATCCTTGTTTTCCTTGATGAGCCTCTCGCCGCGCTCGGAGCCGGCCTCGACGAGGTAGCCCCCCTGGATCTTCGAAACGGTGATATCGTGGCCCTTTTCGGGCCAGGGCTTCGCGCCGAGAAGATTGCAGAAGCAGCTCTCGCCGCACTCGCTGCAGTCGGCGCCGACGAGGAGCATCTTGTCCCGTCTGATCTTGTAGAAGGGATCGGTGAATTCCCCCTCGATCTGCACCTTGTCGACGAGCTGCATCGCGGCGAGATCGCATCCGCGAGCGCCGGCGACGACGACCGACGGAAACGACTTCTCGTCCTCCATGTCGTCCCCTTCGGTCGAGGGATAGTCCGCGACGGGATAGCGGAGAAGCTGCGCGAACGCCTTGAGCGGCTCCACCGTGCGAAACCCGTCGAGGCACAGGTTGTCGGGAAGCGGGAACAGCTCGATCCGCTCGAGCCGAAGCGTGCCGGTCTCGCCGACGCGCACCGGAACGAAAAGTTCGCCCCCGGCGGAGAGCTTCTTGAGGAAGCGCTCGAAGTTCGTTGAATCTATAAAGTTCATCGTCTCGTGATAATAAGAGCGACCACCGAAGTGCTTGGCCCCGCCGCCCCTATCTGTGGCACCATCAGTAGCCTACGATAGCGCGATAAACAACGGGTAATTTTCCATGAAAACGCCCCGGAGTCAAGATGTTTTTTTCGCTAAACCGGAAAAGCCGGGCGCATTTCTATTTCTCATCGAGAAGCTGCAGAATCTTCTCCCTGAGCTTCTCTCCGCGCACGTTCTTGAAACGGATGATCCCCTTCTTGTCGATGAGGAAGGTGGCCGGGATGGAGTTGACGGCGTACAGCTTGGCGTATTCGCTCATCCAGTACTTGCCGTCGAAGACCTGGGGCCACTCCATCTTGTTGTCCCGTATGAAGCTCTGGAATCTCTCCTTTTCGTTGTCGAGGGAAATGCCGATTATTTCGAAGCCCTTCTTGTGGAATTCGTTATAGACGCTGATGACGTTGGGCATTTCCATCCTGCAGGGGTTGCACCAGGCGGCCCAGAAATCGAGCAGGACGACCTTCCCCTTGTACCCGGTGAGAAGCTGTATCTTTTTTCCCTGGAATGAGGTGGTCCTGATATCGATCGCGGGGGCGCCTACCCTGAGCCTTCGCAGCGACGAGATCCTCGCGAGCTCCGCCGAGGCTCCTTCCCGTATTCTCGAGTCGACGGCGCTCCCGGACCTGCCGACTTCCCTCAAGCTCTTTTCCGCCTCATCGTATCTCTCGAGCGCCAGGTAGCTCATGCCGAGCATGTACTTCGCCTGCGCGACCACGTCGGGGCCCCCCTTTTCCCCGGGCATGGCGAGATAGTCGTTGAAGTGGCGGATCGCATTCTCGCTCGCACCCGTCGAGGCATAGATTCTCCCGAGCGTGAAGTGCGCCTGCGCGGCCTCCGGACCCTTCGGGTATTTCATGAGGAAGTCGAGCATCGATTTCTCGGCGAAATCGACGTACGCGTAGGGAGCGATCGTCTTGGACTTGGCCTTGAGATCGTCGTTGATCACCTTGAGCGCCTTCGCCGCATCCGTCTGGGCGAAGGCGTCCGATCCGGCGAGGGCGAGGAGTGCGGCGAGCGCGAAAACGATCGAGGGCCGGCAGAGCTTCATTCGTGCCCCTTTCAAACGCGAAGGCGCACCCTGCTCGGCGGGGCGCACCTTCGCACTGGATTCGTTCAGGATTCTACTTCTTACTGGATTCGTTCAGGCTTCTGGGGGCATTGTCGGAGGAATCCCCCACGCGCACGCTTCCAACGATGTCGAGAACGAGCTCCTTGTACTTCGGGTAGTTCGTGTAGAACTTGATCGATCCGGCGTACTGCCCGATCCTGCTCGACGGCCGGACCAAGACCGTTCCCCGGTACGATTTGCCGGGCTGGAGTTCCTGTATCTTCACCGTGATATCGTCCCGGCTCGGCACGGCCTTGAAAACCTTGAGCGAATCGCCTCGAGCCGCAACGATGCTGAACGTCCGGTCGAACGCCTTCGTGGCGCCCGGGGGAATCACCATTTCCCCGAAATAGAGCTTGTCGGGAAAAAGCTCGACGTCTTTCATGATCGTGACCGCGAGGTTCACCATCTTTTCCTTGAGCTTCGGATAGTCGGTCGCGAGCACGATGTTCGTCACGAAGTTGTTGGGCGCAAGCTCCTTCTTTTTCCAGACTTTCAGCCGGTATTTCTTGCCCTTCTCGATCGTCTCGAGCTTGAGACCGATCTTCTCGTCCAGCTCTTTCGCCTTGCCTTCATCCGCCCACCGGGCGCTCGTGATATTGACCGGAACCGGGAGCAGGTTCGTTATGATGGCCTCCATTTTCAAGTCTTCCTCGACGAAGCCCGCCCAGCGCATCTCGCGGGAAAACTCCAACGCCTTTTTCACCGTGCCCTGAACGGTAAGGGAGAACTGCTGGTTCTGGGGATCGTTCGTCGAAACGGCGAAATTCTTCTCGAACATGCCCGGGAAGAGCTTCTTCCCGTCGATCTTGATATTGACCTTGCCCTCCTGCCCGGGAGGGATGACCTTGTCGAAGTCGGCCACCGAGCAGCCTCAACCAGGCCTCACACTGAGGATCTGAAGCTCGGCGTCGCCGGCGTTCTTGATCGTGAATGTGTACTGGTAATCCTGGCCCTCGATCACTTCTCCGAGCTGTATCGCCTTGTTTTCGATGACGACCTTGGAGACTTTGCCGGCCTTGCCGGCCGGCTGCTTGCCGGCCTTGCCGACCTTGCCGGCCGGCTGCGTGCCCTGGGCGAGCGCGAGGCCGAAAAGGCCGGCCGTGAAAACAATCACGAGAGAGGCGGCGATCAATCTTCTGCGCATATTCATGCACTGCCCTCCAGCCTGTGGTACGTTCCAAAAGGGGCGACCAAGTGTTATATAATACGTGCCGGGACGGCGCCGTTCCATCGAAAAATGAGGACGCCGCGGATCGTCACTGCTCCGCCTGCCGCACGCTCCCCACGACGTCGACCGCGAGCTCCCGGTATCCGGGATAATTCGTATAGATCTTCACGGAGCCGAGATACTGGGCGATCGCGCTCTTCGGGCGAATCGTTATCGTGCCCCGGTACGATTTGCCGCGCTGAATCTCCTGGATCTTCACCGTCATATCGTCCCGGTTCGGCACGGCCTTCAGAATCTTGAGCGAGTCGCCTCGAGCGGCAACGACCGTGAAATAATGATCGAACGTCTTTGTGGCGCCCGGGGGCACCACCATTTCCGTGGCGTAGATCCTGCCGGGCTGAGCCTCGACGTCCTTCAAGACGGTGATGGCCATCGGCAACGATTTTTCCTTGAGCTTCGCATTGTCGGTCGTGAGAACGACATGCACGGCGATGTTGTCGGGGGAGAGCCCCTTCTTGTTCCAAATCGCCAGCCGGTATTTCCTGCCGCGCTCGATCGTCTCGATCTTGAGGCCGATCCTCTCTTCGAGCCCTTTCGCCTTGCCGTCGTCCCCCCAGCGGACACCGGTGATATTGACCGGGGTCGAGAGAAGGTTCGTGATGACATTTTCGACCTTCATTGTGTCGTCGACGAAGCCGCTCCAGTTCATCTCGTTCGAGAATTCGAACACCTTCTTCACGGTTCCGTGGACGACGAGGAGGAACTGCTTTCTCTGGGGATCGTTCGTCCTGACGGTGAACTTCTTCTCAAATCCGGCGACGTTCGAGAGCTTCTTGGCGTCGATCCTGATATTGACCTTGCCCTCCTGCCCGGGAGGGATGACCTTGTCGAAGTCGGCCACCGAGCAGCCTCAACCAGGCCTCACGCTGAGGATTTGAAGCTCGGCATCTCCGGTGTTCTTGAACTTGAATGTGTGCAGGAAATCCTCTCCCTCGAGCCTTTCTCCGAGCTGCGCCGTCATTTGGTCGACGATGAGCCGGGGGGCCTTTCCGGCCGGCTTGCCCTGGGCGAACGCGGCGCCGAAGAGTGCGGCCGAGAAGGCGAGCACGAGAAAAGCTGCGAGTATCTTTCTCCGCATGTTCATGAACGGGCCTCCAGCCTGATGGTCATTCCGGGCGGGGCGACACGAATATTCAATTATAAAGCAATGAGGTGCGGCAGTTCCATAAAAATGGTGGCTTGCGCCGGAGAATTTCCGTAGATTATGCTCTGCGGGTTGTACTATATGTAGGGCCGCGGCATCCGGAAGGAGGCCCGCACATGAGTGAAACGATAGATAACAAAAATAAAAACAACGAGATATATATGGACCACATCGCGGCGGCCCCCGTCCGGCGGGAGGCCGTCGAGGCGATGATACCGCTCCTGAGGGATGGATTCGGCAATCCCCAGAGCGTTCACGCGAGGGGGCAGGCCGCGGCCGAGGTTCTGCAGCACTCCCGGGAGCAGGTGGCGGCGCTCGTCGGAGCCGATCCGTGGGACGTCATCTTCACGGCGACCGGCTCCGAGGCGAACAACATGGCGCTCAGGGGTATCGCCCCGGCGCGGAAGAAGAAATCGAACCGCATCGTCGTCTCGGCGATCGAGCACCACTCGATCCTGAACCCGGCGAAGACGCTCGCGAAGGACGGGTACGAGATCGTGATCCTGCCCGTCGACCGATACGGTCTCGTTTCGCCCGATAGGCTCAAGGCGGAGCTCGTGGGCGGCGCCGCGCTCGTTTCCATCATTCACGCCAACACCGAGATCGGCACGATCGAACCGATCGCGGAGCTCGCCGCGGTCGCGAGAGAAGCGGGCGTTCCCCTGCACTCGGACGCGTGGGGCGCGGCGGGCGTCATTCCCCTCGATATGGGGAAGCTGGGTGCCAGCGCGCTCACCATCGCGGGGCAGAACTTCGGCGGGCCGCCGGGGGCGGCCGCCCTCATTCTGCCGAAAGGGACGCCGGCGCGCGCCCTCATCGAGGGGGGCGTCCAGGAGCGCGGGCTCCGCGCCGGGCAGGAGAACATTCCGGCGATCGCCGGGATGGGCGCCGCGGCGGAGCTCGCCGCACGCGAGCTCGAGGCAACCGCCGCGCATACGAAAGCGATACGCGACGCGCTCATCTCGAGGCTTCCCGAGGAGATCGACGACGTGGTCGCGACGGGGCACCCCGAGATGCGGCTCCCCAACCACGCGAGCTTCTGCGTGAGATACATCGAGGGGGAAGGAATGCTCCTCTTCCTCGACCAGAAAGGCATAAGGGCCGCGAGCGGCTCCGCGTGCACGTCGAAGGCGCTCAAGGGAAGCTACGTGCTCGAGGCGATCGGGATCGAGACGGCGCTCGCGCAGGGTTCGATCGTGTTCACGATGGGGCCGGAGAACAGCCCCGGAGACGTCGACACCATTATTTCCGTGATGAAGCCCGTCGTCGCGAGGCTTCGAGAGATGTCACCGATTTACAAAAGGAAGTAGGCTATGGCGCTCTACAGCGACAAGGTAATGGACCACTTCATGAACCCCCGCAACGTGGGGGAGATCGCCGGCGCGGACGGCGTCGGCGAGGTCGGAAACCCCGTCTGCGGCGATATGATGACCTTCTACATCAAGG
>Ga0315289_10001691_pt1 | contig 34230 bp, 34 predicted proteins | sample YL17G11_40_MG_FD_203452 | JGI IMG/M metagenome (GOLD analysis project Ga0315289, IMG submission 203452) | Sediment microbial communities from Yellowstone Lake, YNP, Wyoming, USA - YL17G11_40 | ecosystem: Environmental > Aquatic > Freshwater > Lake > Sediment | place: USA: Wyoming | collected...
CGCTCAGCGAGCCCGGCGGTCCGGCGGGCGATTACCTGGCGTTCATGCGATACGACGTGGGGGTGATCGTGGAGGCGCTACGTGGTTCGTGAAACGTGAAACGTGAAACGTGAAACGTGAAACGTGAAACGTGAAACGTGAAACGTGATGCGTGGTGCGTGGAATACGGAACACGGAACACGAAACACGGAACACGAGACACGAAGCACGTGAGGTTGGTTGGAGGGGTGTATGGCAGGTGAGAAGAGAGCACTCGTCCGGAGGCATGTGGTTCACGAGGTGGGGGCGCCTATTCTGGAGGCGGTGGGCCTGAGCGTGCGCTATAATGGCCGCCTGGCCCTGGAGGAGATCTCGTTTTGCCTGGTGACGGGCGAACGGGTGGCCGTGGTGGGGCCGAACGGGGCCGGCAAGAGCACGCTGTTCAAGGTGATCGCCGGCGTGCTCAGCCCGTCGGCAGGGGAAGTGAAAGTAGCCGGCCACTGCCCGGGCAGCCACATCTGCATCGCCTACGTGCCGCAGCGCAGCGAGGTGGACTGGACCTTCCCGGTTACCGTGGCCGACGTGGTGATGATGGGGCGCGCCGGCAGGATCGGCCTGCTGCGCCGGCCTGGGCGCCAGGATTGGGAAACCGTCCGCCAGTGCCTGGCCGTGGTCGGCATGGCCGATCTGGCCGGGCGGCAGATCGGGGAACTATCGGGTGGACAGCAGCAGCGTATGTTCATCGCGCGGGCCCTGGCCCAGGAAGCGGCCCTCACGCTGATGGACGAACCGCTGACCGGGCTGGACGTGCCAGCGCAGGAGGACATTTTTCGCATCCTGGACGAGTTGCGCGAGCGTGGAGTGACAGTGATGGTCGCCACCCACGACCTGAACCTGGCCGCCGAGCGGTTCGACCGCGTGATGCTGCTAAACGGTCGCCTGCTGGGATTTGGGCGCCCTGAAGAGGTCTTTACCACCGAACGGTTGCAGGAAGCCTACGGCGGCCACCTGCGCCTGGTGGAGACCGGCGAAGGGGTGCTGGCGTTGAGCGATACGTGTTGTGACGGGGGGGTGTGATGGGCGCCTCAGACGTGCTCGCGGGGCCGCTGAGTTATCCCTTCATGGTACGGGGGCTGGTGGCGTCTGTGATGGTCGGGATCGTGTGCGCCACGGTGGGCACGTACGTGGTTCTGCGGGGCATGGCCTTCTTCGGCGACGCGCTGGCCCACGCCATCCTGCCCGGCGTGGCGGTGGGCTACCTGGTCAGTGGGGGAGCGCGCGGCCCAGTCTTCTGGTGGGCGCTGGGCACGGGGGTGCTGACCGCCATCTGGATTGGGGCAGTCGGCAAGGGCGCTCAGATCAAGGAAGACGCCGCCATCGGCATCATCTTTGCTGGCATGTTCGCGCTGGGGATCGCGCTGATCTCGACGATGCGCAGTTACGCGGTGGACCTGGCGCACTTTCTGTTCGGCGACGTGTTGGGGGTGTCCAACGGGGACCTGTGGTTGACGGGCGTCCTGGGAGGCCTCATCCTGCTCACGATCCTGGCGTTATACAAAGAGTTCCTGGTACTGTCGTTTGATCCTGTCCTGGCGGTGACGCTGCGGCTGCCGTCCACCCTGTTACGCTACCTGCTGCTGGTGCTGATCGCGCTGACCATCGTCGTGTCGTTGCAGACGGTAGGAGTGGCGCTGATGGTGGCGATGTTGGTGACGCCGGCCGCCACGGCGTATCTCTTGACCCGCCGCCTGCCGGCGATGATGGGGTTGGCGGCCTTGATCGGGGCGCTGTCTGGTGTGGTGGGGCTGTACCTCTCGTACTACGTGCGCGTGGCCTCGGGGGCGGCGATCGTGCTGGTCTGCACGGCGTTTTTCCTGATCGTCCTGCTCCTCTCACCTCGGAGGGGGCTGGTGTGGGGGTGGCTGCGGCGGTAGGGCAAGTGGCCAACTTGCCCCCGGGGGGTTAGTCTTGTGTGTGTAGCACGATGGGCAGGTAGAGGTGTGCCCACGCCGTGGTGTCACCGGGCACGGCGCTGACCTCGCCTGAAGGCTCGTGCAGGTTGCCTGCAACGTCGTGGCTGCGGAGGGTGTAGGAGTAAACCTGTCCGGCCTGCAGCCCCACGTCCAGATACGTGAAGGTGCGCCCCACGTGGGCGTGCGGTGCCTCTGTGTACGCCTCACCTGGTAGACGGCGGTACAGGTTGTAGCCAGCCACGATGGGATGTTCGTACAGTTCCCAGACAAGTGCCACCGCTTCCGCCAGACCCGTGGCCGCCAGGCCGCGAGGCGCCGTATCTACCTGGCGCTCGATCTTGCCGGCCGCGATGTCAGTGCCTGCCTCCGCGCCGTACAGGTACGTGTAGTAGCCGGTGTCCAGGTGCAGATAGTAGTTGAACCAGGCAGTCATGGTCTTCTGGATCAAGCGGGTCCTCCGTGAGTCGGTGCTACCCCCACACACCAGCGTACAGAAGGGCTGGCCCGGGTCCATAAAGTCGCAGTGGCTGGCCCCGACGATCAGGAATGAGGCCTTGTGCGTGGCGCCGACGAACGGGTAGATTTCGTCATAGTCGGCCTCCGAGTTGCATGTGCTGGACGCAGCCCCCAGGATGCAGGTTGGTGCGGTGATCTCAGGCCCCTCCACGTCCGGGTCCCATATCTCGGGGTTGCTTCCAGGTCCCCCCTGGTGGTATACGGGGTCCAGGGCCACGGCGGCTTTGACACGGGAATCCCGGGCGGCCAGCGCCAGCACGGTAGCGCCGCCGAAGGAGTGTCCGGCCACGGCCAGCCGGTTGGTGTTCACCTTCTGGTAAAGGAAGGATCCCGCTGTGTCCGTCTGTGCCTCCAGGTAAGAGAGCACGGCCTGCAGGTCGGCGATGCGGGCCTCGACGTCGTCGGGCAAGCGGGGGATGGCGACCACATACCCCCAACTGGCCAGGTGTTCACCGTTGCCGGCGTTGTCCGCCGCGCCGTTGCTGAGCCCGAACATGCTGAACCCGTGGGCGAAGGCGATGGCGGGGTAGGGGGCCTTGAGTTCGGCAGCACACTGGTTGTTGTTGGGATAGTAGACGTGCGTTTCCAGGCTGCCGTTGACGCTCACGATCTGGCTGGAAACCTGGCAGGGGCCAGGGTCGCCTGGATCTGCGGCTGCCTGTGGCCCGGCATGGCCCGCGAGCGGAGCCAGCGTTCCTGCCACGAGCAACAGGCACAGTATGTGGACTTCAATCTTATCCATCTACCTTTCTTCTCGAAGCATGCCGAAACGCTGGGCGATTTTCTTGATGCCCCGCGTCATGGGAGTGGCTTCCATGGCGGTTGTCATGTCGTCCAGCATTCCCCGGCGTCTGAGGTCCCGCATCATCCTGATCTCCGGCATCATCGCCACTATGAAGATGACGTTGACGAAGACAACGTACGCCAGGTGGGCCAGGTCGTGCGTGCGAAACCACAGCCAGGGAATCATCAGCCACAGGCCCGCCAGGTAGGACACAAAGACGTCCTTGATGACGGCCAGGCCCAGAACCATGCCCACGATAGAAGTGACCAGGCTGCCGATCCAGTCAATGGCCAGGAAACCGCCATAGATTGCGGAGAGGCCGCGCCCGCCTTTGAAGCGGTGATATAGCGGCCAGTTGTGCCCGACCAACCCCATGGCCGCGGTGATGAGGAAGTAGGGGGCTTGCGGATAGGCGAACCTGAAAGCCAGCGTCGGAATGGCCACCTTGAGCATGTCGAGCAGGGCAGTAATGCCGCCATATTTGGCTCCCAGTCTCATGGAGATCGAGGTGCCGCCTACTGTTTCCACCCGCAACGTCTCTTTGGAAGAGGTTTCAACTTCGATGCCGGTGATCTGTTCTTCGGGAGCGACGAGCCGATTGATGATCCGGGCGAACGAGATTGAGCCGAGCAGGTACCCGGCAATGGCAGCGAGCAATGCAATCTGCAGGTTCATCAAGCACTCTCCCCTTTCACTCAGTTGAGATAAACTCGGCCGTTGCTGCCATCCACCGTGACGGGCTGTCCGTCCTGGATAAGGCGTGTGGCGTGCTTCACGCTCACCACGGCTGGCAGGCCGTACTCGCGAGCCACGATGGCACTGTGAGACAACTGGCCACCCGTCTCGGCGATGATGCCGCCCACCCCAGAGAACAGCGGCGTCCAGCTCACGTCGGTGAAGGGCACCACCAGGATGTCCTCCCGGCCCAAAGTAACCGGGGCCTCGAGTGGATCCAGCACGATGCGGGCATGGCCTCGCGCGAGGCCAGAGCTGCCGCTGATGCCGACCAGATACTCCTGACCCGCGGCCAGCGGTTTTAGTGGCGTGGGTACATATTCGCCACAAATCGTGTCTGGAGGGACGATCAGCGCGTCTGCTTCCATCGCTGCCCTGCGGGTTGCCACCAGTTCCCGGGCTACGTCCGCTCCCAGCTGCCCCTCTACCAACGCGCGAACTTGGTCGTACGCCAGGTAGAAAATATCGTCGCGTTCGTCCAGGGTGCCGCGCTGGATCAGGCGGTCAGCCAGAGCCAGGAACGTGCGGCGCATCTCAAAAGAATCTTCGGAGATCAAGACACTGGTCTCTTCGCGCAACCGCATGTAGGCTATGGTGGATGCGAGGAGCCTGTCGAACAAGATGCGATGCATCCAGTTGAGGTTGGCCCGCACGCGGTTCTGCGCTTCCTCACGGATGGCCTCGACGTCCTCTTTGACGGGCTCTCTCGCATCGAGGGCCAGCCGTCCTATGGCGTGCCAGATGAGTGTAGGATTCTCGACCCAGGGCGTCTGCGAAGGGTCTGTGCCGCTGGCACTGAGGAAGCCGTAGCGGTCCAGGAAGGTGTCTATCTTGTCCACCAGGGTGCGGCCTTCCTCTGACGCGGACAACGTGGCCCGGATGGTCTGATCGTTCTCCTCGGTCAACAGGCGTTGGACGGTATCCCCCAGTCCCCTGGCCTGCACCGCCAGGTGCCACAACGCGCGGTTGGTTTCCAGCGACTTTAGCCCCATCAATCCGCGCAAGAGGTCGCTCGGTACTATGTCCGGGGCCCAGCGCTGCACCAGTTGGCTCAACATGCGGTTGCGGCCCATCATGTTGATAGGACCGATAAAGTTGGCCCACATGGTCCGACTGTAGATATCCATCAACTGTTCGGCGCGGGCCAACAAGACCTGGGGATGCTCAGCCGACGGATCGGCCTGACGATAGGGCTCCAACTCACGGGCGTGCCTTTCGACGAAGGCGGAGATTTCGCCGGCGGGCCTGGAGTAGCGCCAGGCAAAGCGCAGAAGGCGAACCATCGTGGGCAGTGATGTTCGGGTGAGTGGCATGCGCTGCCGTCGTGCCGCTCGCTCGTCCCGGGACATGACCTCAAAGAAGTTCGCGGGTAGCCCCATGCGTCCCAGCAATTCGCCGAGCATGGTGTTGTCTGCGTACATGCGGGAGTGGATGCGCTTGCACAGCAGCGTGAAGTCAATTTCGTTCGGCCCTATCAGCTCGGTGAATACTCGTCCGAACACGTTCTTCAGTATGCTGGTGGTGCTGACAGACCATACCAGAGGCTTGACGAGGCCGGGCAGCATGTCCGAGACCATGGTGGTGGAGTACACCCTGCGCTCGATCAGCGATGTGATTGGGCGACTCTGCAGCAGGTGGAAACCAGTGCCGTCCCACGCCCACTCGACGTCCTGTGGGTTCTTCATCATTCCGGCCACATTCCGCACGGCTTCTGCCAGGCGCAGGACCTGTTCATCCGTAAGGGCCGGCGCGCCTGCGCTGGCGGGGGATGCTTGGGCGATGACGCCGCGAGCGTCCACGACGTACCGGTCGGGTTCGACCAGGCCGCGAACCAGCGCATCGCCCAGGCCCCGTGTCGCCTCAATGACGACGCAAGGCTGGCCGGTGACAGGGTCCGCGCTGAAGGCTACCCCTGCGGCCCGGGCATCTACCATGCGTTGGACCACTACGGCCATCGAGAGGGACTGGAGGATAGGCCCCGCAGAGGTCATCTCGCGCTCGGCCAGGTAACTGAACAACCGCCAGTTGAACATCGAAGCCCAGCATCTCTTCACTGCCTCCGCAAGTTCGCTCTCTCCCTCCACGTCCAGGAAGGTGTCCAGTTGCCCAGCGAAGGAAGCGACATGGGTGTCTTCCCCTACCATGGAGGAGCGGACTGCCACCCGTCCGCCGAGTTTCCGGTAGGCTCTGCCGATGGAACGCACCAGCCGAAGTGGGATGTAACCAGCCACGAGAAGCCCACGGATCTGTTCCAGGTCGTCCTGGGTCCACTCCCTTCTGTGGGCCAGTGTCTCGCTGCCGAGATTGGCCATGAAATGCCGGAACGCGGTCGAAGTGATGACGAAGCCTGGGGGAACGTGGAAGCCGTTTCTGTGCAGCCAGGCCAGGCTGGCCCCCTTGCCACCGGCTTGGGTCTCCTGTAGCGCCAGTTTGCTGTCCAGACCTAGAATGTAGCCATGCATTGGCTCCTCCTTTCCGGAATGCGGCATCTACTCGTAGCGCAGAGCGTCAATCGGATTGAGGCGCGCCGCCCGCATGGCGGGATAGATGCCAAAAAACAGCCCCACCACGATCGAAAAACCGGTCGCCAGCAGGATCGTGGCCAGGGAGATGTGCGTCCTGAAATCCTCGATGGCCCCGGACGCAGCGAGCGTGCCGGTCACGCCGATAGCGATGCCCACGCCGCCTCCGATCAGGCTCAATACGATGGCCTCGATCAGGAACTGCACCAGGATGTCCCGGCGCTTGGCTCCGACCGCCTTGCGCAGGCCGATCTCGCGCGTGCGCTCGGTCACCGAGACCAGCATGATGTTCATGATGCCGATGCCGCCCACCAGCAGGGAGACCGCCGCGATGAGACCCAGGAACGAGGTGAGCACGGCGGTCAGACTGCCCAGGACGGAGGCGATGTCTTCCTGGGTGAGGACCGCAAAGTCATCTTTGTCTGTGTTGTAGATCAGACCGTGGCGCTGCCTGAGCACCCGCCTGACCTGGTCGCGGGCGGCGTCCAGGCGCGTATCGTCCACCGCCTCGGCGTAGATGACCGAGACGCTATAGTCGCCGGAGATGGCTCGAGCGCCGAACAGGCGCGTCTGGGCGGTGGTGAGTGGGACGAAGACGACGTCGTCTTCGTCGCTGAAGGCAGTGCCGCCCTTCTCCTCCATCACGCCGATGACGCGGAAGGGGACGCGGTTGATCTTGACTACCTGGCCGATGGGGTTGACGCCCACGGGAAAGAGGTCCCCTAGCACTGTCTGTCCCAGCACTGCCACGCGGGCGTTGGTGCGCAGGTCGTTGTCCTGGATGAAGCGGCCCAGGAGGGGGTTGAACTTGCGGACCTCCGGATAGCCCGGCGTCACGCCACTGACGGTGGCCTGAGTGTTCTTGTTCCCATAGACGACGGTGCCTGACCCCACGAACTCGGGAGCGACGGCCTTGACGGCGGGCACGTTGGTGGGGTCGGAGAGCGCCATAGCGTCGCCGAGCGTGAGGGTCGAGACGTTGGCGCTGCGTAGGAAGTTGCTCTTCATGCTGGCGCTACTCTCTTCCAGGTCGCCCGGCATGGCGAACAGCAGGTTGGAGCCGACCCCCTGCATCTGCTCCGCCACCATGGTCTGAACCCCCTGGCCGACCGAGACCAGGACGATGACGGCGCTGATGCCGATGATGATGCCGAGCATGGTCAGGGCCGAGCGCATCTTGTTGGTCGCCAGTGCTCGCAGGGCGATCTCCAGGCTAGCCATCAGGTTCATTGTGGACCTTCCTACTGTCCGGTCATGGGCATGGTGACGACCTTGCGGAAGCGGTCCCGCAGCGAGACGGAGCGGATGACCAATTGATCACCTTCTTCGAGCCCGCTCAGCACCTCGCTCACCTGCTCGTCGGCGATCCCTTGTTCGATGGGCACGGCGATGATCTCGCCGCCCACCGTTTTCTCGACGAAAGTCTGACCGGTGTCAGGGTCTATCCAGATGGCGGCATTGGGCACCAGTAACACGTCGGCGCGCTGCTCCCGGACGATCTCCACGTTGGCCGTCATACCCCCGCGCAATGAAAGGTCGGTCGGGCTGAGTTCGATGGTCACCTGGTAGGACACGATGCCGCCGTCGAGGGTGGCCGAGGGGGCCATGGCAGTCACACGGCCCGTCAGGCCGTGTCCGGGGAATGCATCGAGAGTGACCTGGGCCTCCTGGCCAACCTGCACCCAGCCGATGTCTGCCTCATCTACGTCCGCTTCGATCCTGAACAGATTGTCGTCCACCAGTATGATCGCTGGCATCTGCGGGGCGGCCGATTCGCCAGGCTGCAGGTCCACGTGGGCCACTATGCCGTCGAAAGGGGCGATCAGCGCGGCTCTCTCCAGCGCCAGGCGAGCACGGTCGAGCGCGACCTGGGCCTGGGCCACGCTGGATTCGGCAGCCGCGATCTGTGCGGACGTCGCGCCGGCCAGCAGCAGGTCAAGCTGCGCCTGAGCGGCGTCTCGTTGCGCTATCGCCCCCGCCTGGTTGGCCCTGGCGGCGCTGACCTGGTAATCGGCGCTGGCCTGGAGCGCCTCGAATTGCGCCTGGGCAGCCTCCAATGCCTCGTCGGCGGCATGCAGGTTGTAGCGGGCCTGTTCCTCGAAGGTGCCCAGAGCAGGGCAGATCTCCTGCTTGTCCCCGGTCGGCAGAGTGATCGTTTCGCATCGCATGGTGTTGTCGTGGGTGTCCTGGGCGATCTTTTGCTGGGCGAGGGCGGAGGCGACCTGGGCCTTGGCGGCTGCGATTTGGGCGGCGATGGAGCCGGCCTCCAGGCGTTTTCGTTCTGCCGTGGCCGCGTTCGAGGTGGCCTGGCCCGCATCCAGGTTGGCCTGGGCGACGGCGATTTCTTCCGGCCGGGGCCCGGCTTTGAGTTGCTGCAGTTGGGCCTGGGCGGCGGCCAGGGCGGCCTCGGCGCCCTGCACCTGCAATGCGAGGTCAGACGTGTCGAGCCTGGCCAGGGCCTGGCCTTGCTGCACGCGCTCCCCCTCTTGTACGAGCACTGCGCTGACCTGTCCACCCACCTGGAAGGAGAGCGTCGCCTCGGCGGCCGGGAGGATGCTGCCCGTGGCCATGGTGCTGGCGATCAGCGAACCACGTTGCACGGTCACGATTTCCATCTCATCTCCGCCCTCACTACTCTCGCCTGACGCGCAGCCCGCCGATACACTTACCAGCACGGTGAGGATCGCCAGGGGAACTAGCCAATAACATCTGGTATGCATGGTCCTGATGCTCCTATACTCGGTGTCTAGCAGGCCAAGAGGCCACAACAGTAATCTGAGCCGAGGTAAAACAAGACGGCCAAGCACTTTCCAAGACGATGTATCGGATTGGTAGTTGGCCGTCACTTTCCCATCACCCTCCTTAGCGCGCTCCGGATGCAACGAGGGCAGTGATGATGTGCGCTTTGATTTGCAGTCATATTACCAGAATTGGGCCAAAGAGTCAAGTGAAGCGGCAACGTAAGGCCGATCAGGCCAGTTCATCTGCCAGAGTTCATGCGTCATCAATCTTTCATTGCCTGCGCAGTTCAGTGCACCCACACCTTCATGCCCGGCGTGGCGAAGTTGAACACCGCCTCAGACTCGGCCACCCGGACGCAGCCCGCCGTCACAGGCTGCCCCAGGCGGTCATCCAGGACGTGGCCGCTCTCGTCCACCGGCAGCGAATGGATGCCGTTCTCGTGTTCGAGGTCGAACTCGAGGACGTCTGTAACGTAGACGCCGGGGGCGGTTTCCACAGGCCCTTGATACTTGCGGCGCACTTGAAAGACCCCTGGGTACGTGGTGTGGTCGGGCCGGTCGCCAACGCCGGCGGCGGCGAGATATTCGGCCACGACGTGGTCGCCATCGTGCAAGCGCACCACTTGCTCTGGCAGGCTCACCTCGATCCAACGTTCCGCCGGGCCGATGCCGGCAGGCGTCTGCAGGCCAGGTTCTGCTACAGGTGTGAACATCGTCAGTGCTTCAGTTGGGGCAGGTGCGGCAGTGGGTGGCCCAGGCTGTGTGGGGCTGGAGCCTGTGCCGGCGCTGCACGCGCACGATAGGAAAAGGAGGGCCAGGAGTATGGCCGGCCAGGGCCAGCGCTGGTGCCCGTGGGATTGTTCCATGGGTCTTTCCCTGTCAATCATTTGCTCGTCATTCTTTGTGGGTCTTCCGGTTTCAGGCGTACCAGGACCACCCGGTAGGTGCCATGGAAAGAGTGGACTATAACCAGGAATAAGCTGGCGATGCAGCGCCCGGAGCGCTCTCCTCTGTTTCGGGCGTGGGAGGCGCACTCTTTCACGTGGACAGTAGATCAGCCAAAAAGGGCCACAAACTCGGCGGCGGAGAGGATGCGAATGCCCTCATACTTGTCGAGGTCAAGGAGATGATGATCGCCGGACACGATCACCGAGGCACCAGCAACCAGGGCGCACTCGATAAACTTGTCGTCGTCGGGATCTTCGGCGACCACGTGGAGACCGCCGCTGATTTCCACGTTCTCCGATATACGTCGCAGGTCATAGAGGACGGCCTGAATGTGATTCTCTGAGAAGCCAAATGCTTCTCGCAGCTTCCGAGAAAGCTCAGCTGCCATAGCCTGGCAATATACCGACTGGACAATTCGGGCACGCGCCAGCAGCAAGCATTGATAAGGCTTGCCACGCCACATCAGGCCGGAGACCCAGATGTTGGTATCGAGGACGACCCGTTCAGGCATACTCATGCCTCGTGGAGCAGTTCGTCGATCAGCCGTTCGCGCTCGTCTTCGTTCAGGCTATCCCATTCCACGTCCCGCTCGGCGCACAGCGCACGTATGCGCTGGCTTCCATAGTCCAACACGGACTCGAGTTTGTCCAGTTGTGGGATGAGCGCCTTGAGCACAGCCTGTTTGCCTGAAGGTGAGAGTTGTCGTATCCATTCGATCACCTGGGACTCAGGAACTTGGAGTGTGACGACACCCATCTTAACCTCCTATCGGACGCTCTTACCTTACCATTATTATACCACCATTCAATCTGTGGAACATAGAAGCGTCCATTGAGACGAACAACTCACGCCCCATAGGTGAGGCCGTGCCCGAAGGGGAAGAGCGGGTTCTCCGAATCGTAGGGCAGGTCCTCCTTTTGCTTCTTGACCGCCAGGCCAAGCAGAACGTAGACCCCAATCATGGGTACACCTCCTTCGACGCACGTGCCAGAATATCACGGTGGATGAGCCTCTCGTCGTACTCTTGATTATAGAGGCAAGAAGCGGGTAGGGCAAGCCGGGCTTGAGGCAAACCGGGCTTGAGGCAAGCCTGGGGACTTGACGCAGGCTGAATCCATGCTATAAAGGGCTGCGAGCGATCCCCTGTTGACGACGGCCTGGAATGTCTGGAATGCTTCACCGAAAGGAGGACTCTATGCCTACCGAATCAGCCTCGCAAGCGTTGCGCATTCTGCGCGATGGGAGCCAGTTTCAGTGGTACGTGATTTCGCTGTTTGCCCTGGTGGTGTACGTCTACACCGTGGAGATCGAGCGGAGGAACTGGAGCCTGGTGTTCGCCGGCCTGGCCTATTGGGGCATGGATTGGTTCAACGAGATCTGGAACGGTCTTGTGTTCCATTTCACCCAGTACGCTCCCGTGTGGGGCGCACCCGGCAAGACTGCCTACCTGATCTTGATCGGGCTGAACATCGAGATCTGCTTCATGTTCGCCATCGCGGGCGTGGCGTTCTCCAAGATGCTGCCCCGGGACAAGAAGATGAAGGTCTTGGGCCTTCCTAACCGGCTGTTCTTTGCCATCACCGGTTCGATCTTCTGCGTGTTCGTAGAGGTCTTGCTCAACTCGGTGAACGCGCTCACGTGGGATTACGCGTGGTGGAGGGCCGGCGCGCCATGGCTGATCTTCCTGGTCGGCTATCTGCCCTTTTTCCTGGTGGCCTTTTGGGTGTTTGACATGGATAGCATCAGGAAGAAGGCGATCACGGTCGGCTCCATCCTCGGCTTTGACCTGCTCTGCCTGGTGGTATTCGGCGCGATCCTGAACTGGATTTGACGTCGAAAGAGCCTTCAGGAGGGCCCAGGAGTGTCCGCATGCTCGACGCTGAAAAGCGAAGAGACGTCCAACAGTACGTCAATTTTCCTTTTCAACTCTACCAGGATTGCCCCCAGTGGGTGCCGCCGCTGGTCTCCGCCGCGCAGAACGTGCTGAACCGCCGTAAGCATCCATACTACCAGCATTCAACGGCCGATTTCCTCTCCGGCCACTTTCAGCGCGGCCACCAGGTGCCCGAGCGCTTGTGGAGGGTCGCCGAGAAGGTCAAGGCCCGGGGCGGGTTCTGGATCAAGACCTTCCGCTCAAAACGCGAGATGCGCGAGTGGATACCGCGCGTGGGCAAGATCTACCGGGAGGCCTTTGTCGAGGCCCACACCTACTACCGGTGAGCCATGCGGAGATGGAGATCATGGCGGAGACGATCATCAGCGTGGCCGACCCCCGGCTGATCAAGTTGGTGATGAAGGGTGAGGAGGTGGTCGGCCTGGCATGGATGGGAAAGTGCGGTATAATCTGCCCATCAAGGAGGCGGTCGTTGCAGGCACGAGCACCTATCCGAGCCCTCATCACCGGGGCGAGCGGGTTTGTCGGAGAGCATCTGTGCGCCTATCTTCTGGCGCATACGGACTGGGAGTTGGCCGGTACGGTCTATCCCCAGCCGGTCGAGGCCCGGCCGCGTGACCCCCGCCTGGTGCTCAGGCACGTTGACCTGCGCGATCCGGACAGCGTGCAGACCCTCCTGGGCGAAGTGCAGCCCGACACCATCTTCCACCTGGCCGCGCAATCGTTCGTGCCCACGTCATTTGCAGACCCGTGGGACACGTTGGAGAATAACATCCGCGTGCAGTTGAACCTGTTGGAGGCGGTGCGGCGGTCGGAGCGCCAGGTGCGGGTGCTGGTGGTCGGCTCGAACGAAGAGTATGGCACACCGCAGCCGGGCGAGTTGCCTCAGACGGAGGAAAGCCCGCTCAGGCCTAGCAATCCCTACGCGGTGAGCAAGGTGGCCCAGGATTTCCTGGGGCTCCAGTATTTCCTGGCTTACGGGATGCCCATTGTCCGGGTGCGCCCGTTCAACCACACCGGTCCGGGCCAGCCCCCTCGTTTCGTCGCCCCCTCCTTCGCCAGCCAGATCGCCCGCATCGAGGCCGGCCTGCAGGAGCCGCTGCTGAAAGTGGGCAACCTGGATGTGGCCCGCGACTTTACCGACGTGCGGGACATCGTGCGTGCGTACTATCTGGCGGTGGCCCAGGGTGAGCCGGGAGAGGTGTATAACCTGGCCTCGGGGCGGCCCCAGTCGGTGCAGGGGTTGCTGGAAACGCTGTTGAGCCACTCCAAGGTGGAAATCCGCATCGAGCAGGATCCAGCCCTCTACAGGCCGGTAGATGCGCCCGTGGTCTACGGCAGTGCAGAGAAGTTTTACCGCCTCACCGCTTGGAAACCCGAGATCCCCTTCGAGAAAACGTTGTGGGACGTGTTGGAGTATTGGAGAGATCAAGAAAGGATGAGCAGAACAACATGAATGTACCCATTCACAATGGTCCCATTCACAATGGTCCCATTCACAGTCGCACCTTCCCGAAAGCTCCCAGCCTTCAGGAAGGTCATCGGGATGGTCCCATTCACAATGGTCCCATTCACACAGGCAACAAAGTCGCATTGATCACCGGTATCACCGGTCAGGATGGTTCCTACCTGGCCGAGTTCCTGCTGGAAAAGGGGTACGAGGTCGTCGGCATGGTGCGGCGCACCACTACGGTGACCTTTACTCGTATCCACCACATCCAGGATCAGGTCACCCTGGTCTCCGGCGATCTGCTGGATCAGGGCTCCCTGATCGGCGTGCTCCGAGAATATCGGCCCAGTGAGGTGTACAATCTGGCGGCCCAGTCCTTCGTCCCCATCTCCTGGCAGCAGCCGGTCTTCACCGGAGAGGTGACCGCGCTGGGCGTGACCCGCATGCTGGAGGCGATCCGCGCGGTGAATCCCGGCATTCGCTTCTATCAGGCTTCCTCGAGCGAGATGTTCGGCAAGGTGCGGGAGGTGCCCCAGAACGAGAACACGCCGTTCTACCCGCGTTCCCCCTACGGGGTGGCCAAGGTGTATGGCCATTGGATCACGGTCAACTACCGGGAGTCTTTTGATCTCTTTGCCGTTTCGGGCATCCTGTTCAACCACGAGAGCCCTCGGCGAGGATTGGAGTTCGTCACCCGCAAGGTCACCTACGGCGTGGCAAAGATCAAACTGGGGCTGGCCAGCGAACTCCGCCTGGGCAACCTGGAGTCTCGCAGGGACTGGGGCTACGCCGGTGACTATGTGCAAGCGATGTGGCTGATGCTCCAACAGGACAAGCCTGACGACTACGTCGTGGGCACTGGCGAGACGCACGCGGTGCGGGAACTGTGCGAGGTTGCCTTTGGCCACGTGGGGTTGGACTGGCAGGATTACGTGCTGCAGGACCCCCGCTTCATGCGCCCGGCCGAGGTGGACTTGCTGGTGTCTGATCCCCGCAAGGTCCGCCAGGCACTGGGGTGGCAGCCCCAGGTCTCCTTCAAAGCCTTGGTGGAGATGATGGTAGACGCCGATCTGAAATTGCTAAAGGAAGAGCACGGACTTTAGCCAGGAGGGAGAAAGGGTGGAAGCGACGATCCATTTCGGTACTGATGGCTGGAGGGGACGTATTGCCGAGGACTATACCTTTGACAACGTCCGCCGGTGTGCCCAGGGCTTTGCCAGTTACCTGGTGGCCCAGGGTAAACAGGGCGCGGACGTGGTGGTGGGCTACGACAAGCGCTTTGCTGCCGAAGACTTTGGGGCGGCAGCGGCTGAGGTGATGGCCGGCAACGGCTTTCGCGTGTGGGTGGCCGACACGGCGACCCCTACTCCCGTCATCTCCTACTCGATTGTGAAACGCGGGGCGGCCGCCGCCATCAACGTCACGGCCAGCCATAATCCCCCCTCCGATTGCGGCTTCAAGGTGCGCGACGAGCACGGCGCGGCCGTCGCGCCGGACGGCCTCCAGGAGATCGAAGCGCTCATCCCCTCCATTGAGGGAGTCAAGCGGGCATCCTGGGAAGAAGCCCGGGCGCAGGGACGGATCGTCGTCTGGGACCCGGCCCCGGACTACCTGGCCCACATCGGCAAGTTGGTGGACACTGAGCCGATCAAGCAGGCAGGGCTGAACATCCTGGTCGAGCCCATGTGGGGCAACGGCATTGGCTGGTTCCCGCACCTCCTTGGCGGTGGCAAGACCAGGGTGACCGAGATCCACAACGTGCGCAACCCGCTCTTCCCGGAGATGACGCGCCCTGAGCCAATCCCCCCCAACGTGGACGTGGCGCTCGGTAAGACGGTCGAACTGGGGGCCGACGTGTGCCTGATCATGGACGGCGACGCCGACCGCATGGGCATCGGCGACGAACACGGCACGTTCATCAACCAGTTGCAGGTCTTTGCGCTGCTGGCCTATTACCTGCTGGAGATACGAGGCCAGCGCGGGCCGATCGTCAAGACTCTCTCGACCACCTCGATGCTGGAGAAACTGGGCCAGATGTACGGGGTGCCGGTTTATCAGACCGGGGTGGGGTTCAAGTACGTGGGACCCAAGGTGCTGGAGACGAACGCCATCATCGGTGGAGAGGAGAGCGGTGGCTACGCCTTTCGCGGCAGCGTGCCGGAGCGAGATGGCATCCTGGGTAACCTCTACTTCCTGGACCTGATGGTGAAGACGGGCAAGAGCCCCGCGCAACTGTTGACCCACCTGTACGAGAAACTGGGGGCTTCCTACTACTACGACCGGATAGACACCCGCTTCCCCTCGGAGCGACGGCCGGAAGTGAAGGCCCGCCTGGACGCGGCCCATCCAGAGACGTTGGCTGGCCTGCGGGTCGCCGAGATCAACACCATGGATGGCTACAAGTACGTGTTGGAGGATGGTGCGCCATCAGTAGATGGTGCGCCATCAGTAGATGGCGGGTGGCTGTTGATCCGTTTCTCCGGCACCGAGCCCATCATCCGGGTGTACTGTGAGACGACGGACGAGGGCAAAGTCAAGCCGTTGCTCGAGGAGGGACTGAGACTGGCGGGCTTGACGTGATTGACTCTCACGCACACCTGGATTTCCCTCAGTTCGACGATGACCGGGAGGCTGTCGTCGAGCGAGCGCGGGAGGCAGGGCTGGCCGCCATTCTGAACGTGGGGGCGGACCTGGCTTCTAGCCGGGCGGCGGTGGCGCTGGCGGAGCAGTATGACTTTATCTACGCCGCGGTGGGCGTTCACCCCCACGATGCTAAGACGGTTACGCCGGCGGTGCTGGACGAATTGCGCGCGCTGGCCCGCCACTCGAAGGTGGTCGCCGTCGGCGAGATTGGGCTGGACTATTACCGGGACCTTTCGCCGCGCCCGGTACAGCGGCAAGTGTTCGCCGACCAACTGGCGCTGGCGACAGAGTTGGCGCTGCCGGTCGTCATCCACGACCGGGAGGCGCACGATGACGTGCTGGCGACGCTGCGCGGCTGGCAGGGAACCGGGGTCTTCCACTCCTACTCGGCCGGACTTGAGCGGCTGGAAGAGGTGATGGCACTGGGGTTCTTTACCAGTATCTCCGGGCCGGTGACGTTTCGGCGGGCGCATCGCCTGCGAGCGGTGGCGGCGGCGGTGCCGCTGGAGCGGCTGCTGGTGGAGACCGACTGCCCCTACCTGACCCCGGTGCCGTACCGGGGCCGGCGCAACGAGCCGGCCTACGTGCGATACGTCGCCGAAGCCGTGGCCCAAGCGCGGGGGATGGCGGAGGAAGCATTGGCGCGGGCGACAGCAGACAACGCGCGCCGTCTGTTTGGGTTGCGGTGACCGGATGGTGGACCTTTCTATCGTCATCGTCAGTTGGAACGTCCGTGACCTCCTGCGGCGGTGTCTGTTGTCGGTGATCAGGGAGCAGGGAGCAGTGATCAGGGAGCAGGGATCAGGGACCAGGGATCAGGGATCGGGGACCAGTCACCGTTTCCTGGCCACTGAGATCATTGTGGTGGACAACGGTTCTACCGACGGCAGCATTGAGATGATGCGGGGCGAGTTCCCCGCCGTTCACCTGATCGCCAATGCCAGCAACCCAGGTTTTCCGGCCGCCAACAATCAGGGGCTGGCCGTGGCCCGAGGGCGGTACGTGTTGCTCTTGAATCCGGACACGGAGGTGGTGGGAGAAGCATTGGCGACGATGCTTGCCTTTGCCGACGACCAGCCAGACGTAGGTGTGGTGGGGCCTCAGTTGCTCAACCCCGACGGCTCCGTCCAGTCCTCGCGGCGCCGTTTCCCTACGTTGGCCACTGCCTTCTTCGAATCCACCTGGCTTCAGCCTTATGCCCCTCGCCGCCTGCTGGAGCGGTACTATGTCTTCGACCGGCCCGACGACGCGACGCAGGACGTGGACTGGGTCAAGGGAGCGGCGCTCCTGGCGCGGCGGGAGGCGCTCGAGCGAGTGGGGCCGATGGATGAGGAGTTTTTCATGTACTCAGAGGAGCTGGACTGGTGCCGGAGGTTCCGGGAGGCTGGCTGGCGGGTCGTCTACCTGCCCACTGCCCAGGTCGTCCATCACGAGGGCAAGAGCAGCGAGCAGGTGGTGGCCGCCCGCCACATCCATTTCCAGACCAGCAAGGTGCGATATTTCTCCAAGTACCATGGAGCCGTCGCGGCGGAAGGGTTGCGCCTGTTCCTCCTGGGCCACTACGTCTGGCAATTGGGGCTGGAGGGAGCCAAGTGGTTGGTGGGTAACAAACGGCCTACGCGGACGGAGCGGGTCGTCGCCTACTGGCAGGTGCTTCAGAGTCGCTTAAGACAGGATGCGCAGGATTAGCGGATGTAGTAATGGGGAACTCTGATGATGTTGTTTACCCCCCCCTCTCCCCCCCGCAAGCGGGGGGGTTGGGGGGGCCGCTTGCGGGGGGGTTGGGGGGGTTGGCAGTGTTACTTGACGGGGTGAATGGATGCGCATTGGACTGGTTACCGGCGAGTATCCCCCGGCACAGGGTGGGGTGGGGGATTTTACCTGCGAACTGGGGCAGGCCCTGGCCCAGTTGGGCCACGAAGTGCACGTTCTGACGACGAAACCTCCAATCTCTAATACTACAACGGATTGGGAAATCAACGGATCGCCATCCCCCAACCTCACGGTACACCGTGTCATAGACGGCTGGGGCTGGGACTGCTGGAAACAGGTGCTGGCACACGCCCGGGAGTTGGGACTGGAGATGTTGGACGTGCAGTACCAGGCCGCGGCATATGGGATGCACCCGGCGATCAACTTTGTGCCCCGGCGCCGGAGTCACCTCCTGGTGGTGGTGACGTTCCACGATCTAAAGGTGCCTTACCTGTTCCCCAAGGCTGGGCCGCTGCGCTGGCAGGTGGTGCGTATGCTGGCCCGGCGGGCGGACGGGTCCGTCGTCACCAACCGGGAAGATTACCTGAGACTGGCAGGGGAGGTTCCTCCTGCGCGGCTGAGCCTGATCCCCATCGGCAGCAATATCCCACTCGCTCCACCGGCTGGCTACGACCGTGGCGCGGAGCGGGCGCGCTGGGGTGTAGGTCCGGGCGACCTCCTGCTGGGTTACTTTGGCTTCCTGAACGAGAGCAAGGGCGGCGAGGAACTGGTCCAGGCACTGGCGCTCCTGGTGGAGCGTGGGGTGCCGGCGCACCTCCTGATGGTCGGTGGGCAGTTCGGCAGTTCCGACCCCACCAACCGCGCCTACGCCGGGCGGGTGGAGGGCCTGATTGCCGGGCTGAACGTGGAAGAGCGTGTCCACTGGACCGGCTACACCCGCCCTGAGGATGTCTCGGCCGGGCTCCTGGCGACCGACGTGTGCGTGTTGCCGTATCGGGACGGGGTTTCTTTCCGGCGCGGGACACTGCAGGCTAGCCTGGCCCACGAGCGGGCGCTGGTGACGACCCGTCCGGCGGTGGTGCTGCCGGAGGTGCGAGACGGGGAGAACATGTTGTTGGTGGAGCCGCGGGACCCCGAGGGGTTGGCGTCGGCGGTGACGCGGCTGGTCGCCGACCCCGCGCTGCGGGCGCGGCTGGAGGCAGGGGCGGCGGCGCTGACGGCGGAATTTACCTGGGAGCGGATCGCCCGCCAGACGGCGGCGTTCGCCAGGAGACTATAGGATGGGACCTCGTGCTGAGCCGGGTGTTAGCTTCCCGAAAGTTGGGAACTTTCGGGAGGGTCGCGTCGTCCTGCTGCTGATCCTGATCCTTTTCACTGCCTTGGGCGCAATCTACAGCGTCGTCGTGCCCCCTTTCGAGGCCTCGGACGAACTGTGGCACTATCCGATGGTCCAATACATCGCGGACCATTGGAGTTTGCCCGTACAGGACCCGGCGAACGTGGGCCCATGGCGGCAGGAGGGGAGCCAGCCCCCTCTCTACTATGCGCTGGCGGCCGCCGCTACGTTCTGGGTTGACACGTCCGATATGGATACGGTCCGCCACCTCAACTCGCACGTGGACAATGGCGTCGCCACGCCCGACGGCAACATCAACCTGGTGGTCCACCGCCCAACGCAGGAACGTTTTCCCTGGCGCGGGACGGCCCTGGCGGTTCACCTGGTGCGCCTGCTCTCCGTCCTGATGGGGACGGCGGCAGTCTATCTGACCTACCTCATCGTCCGCGAAATCTTGCCCGATGAGCCAGCGCTGGCGCTCGGCGCTGCGGCCATCCACGCTTTCACGCCGATGTTTGTCTTCATCTCCGGCGCCGTCAACAACGACAACCTGGTCGTGCCGCTATCGAGCCTGGCGTTGCTGATGCTGCTGAGGCTCGCAGATCGCGTACCACCTTCCCGAAAGCTGGGAGCTTTCGGGAAGGTCGAAAGCTGGGAGCCTTCGGGACACCTTCCCGAAAGCTGGGAGCTTTCGGGAAGGTCGAAAGCTGGGAGCCTTCGGGAAGGTCCGGCAGTACCACCTTCCCGAAAGCTGGGAGCCTTCGGGAAGGTAGGTTTTGTGCTGGGCCTGGCGGCGCTGACGAAGACCAGTTCGCTGGCGCTGACGGTGTTGACGGCCTGCGTGGTCGTAGTGCGGGCGGTGCGCCGCCGTTCGTGGGCCGAATTCTTCATTGGCGGGTTGGCGACGCTCGGGCCGCTGCTGGCGGTGGCGGGCTGGTGGTATCTGCGCAACCTCCGGCTGTACGGCGACCTGACTGGCTTCAATGCCTTCTTCGTCATCCTGGGTACGCGGGACGTGCCGGCCGGCCTGGCCCAACTGTGGCGGGAGCGGTACAGTTTCCTGGCCGGCTATTGGGGCAACTTTGGCGGTCTCAACGTCCCCATGCCGGCCTGGGTGTACGCAGTGCTCAATGGGATTCTCGTGGTGGCAGGGCTTGGGCTGATCGTAGGTTTCGTCAGGTCCCAGATCGCAAATCGCACATCACCACCTTCCCGAAAGCTGGGAGCTTTCGGGAAGGTCGAAAGCTGGGAGCCTTCGGGAAGGTCCGGCAATCTGCAATCTCCAATCTCCATTCTCCATTTACCTTATGCCCTTTGCCTCCTCTGGGGTCTGGGAGTGTTCGTCCCCTGGCTGTGGTGGGCGCGCATCACCTGGTCTTCCCAGGGCCGGCTGATCTTTACCGCGCTGCCGGTCTGGTCGTTGCTCCTGGTCCTGGGGCTGGCCGGCTGGCTGCCCCGGCGGTGGGGGCGGTGGGCGGTGGCGGCCTTGGCTCTCTTCCTGCTGGCCCTGGCGGTGGCAGCCCCCTGGGCCTGGATTGCGCCCGCCTACGCGCTGCCGGAGCGGCTGACCGACGCCCAGGTCGTTGCGATCCCCCAGCGGCTGGAGGCCGATTTCGGCGGGCTGATGCGGCTGCAGGGGTACGACCTGGAGGCGGAGACGACCGGGCCAGGAGAGCAGGTGGCCGTGACGCTCTATTGGGAGGCGCTGGCCCCTGCTGACCGGGAAACCACCATCTTCGTGCATCTCCTGGGCGAGGGGGAGTTGCTGGTGGCCCAGCGAGACACCTTGCCCGGCCTGGGGCGGCTTTCGACGACGTGGCTGGAGCCGGGATTCCGCTGGGCCGACCGGTACGTGCTGCAGGTGCCAGAGACTGCCTATGCGCCAGACACGGCCCAGATCGAGATTGGGCTGTACGACGCCACGAGCGGCATGCGACACCAGGCGACCGCGCCCGACGGGCAGTCCCTTGGGGACAACGTGCGCTTTGGGTGTGTGGAGGTTCGCCCCTTGCCAGGCGACATCCCCAACCCGGTCGCCGTCAACTTTGGAGACAGGATGGCGCTGGTGGGCTACGACCTGAGCGGGCGGGTGGTGCGGCCCGGGGATGCGATCACATTGACGCTGCACTGGCAGGGTCTGCGGCGGATGAACGTCAACTACACCGTCTCTGCCCAGTTGGTGGACGCCGGCCAGCGCAAGGCTGCCCAGCAGGATGGATGGCCGCTGAACGGGGCGGCGCCGACGACCGCCTGGCAGCCCGGGCAGGTACTGGCCGATCCGTACAGGTTGGCGGTGTTCCAGGATGCGCCGCCCGGGGTGTACGACGTGCGGGTAGCAGTGTACGTGCTGGAAGATGGGCAAATCGTGCACCTGTCGGTGATCCCGGAAGGGGGACGCATGCTGTCCGATCACCAGGTGCTGACGCGGGTGCGGGTGGTGGATTTCTGATTGCGGAATGCGGAATGTCGGACCTTCCCGAAAGCTCCCAGCTTTCGGGAAGGTGGTACACGGGATTGCGGATTGTGGATTGTGGCGTTGCGGATTGCGCCCGTGAGTACACCGCCCGTGAGTACACGGGGAGGCAGATTGGTGGGGGGTGTTGGCGACGATGGCACGCATTGGCATAGACTATACTTCGGCGGCTCGCCAGCGCGCGGGCATTGGCCGCTACACCCGCGAACTGGTGAGCGCGCTCCTGGCGCTGGAGAGCCCGCATCAGTACGTCATATTTGCGGCGACGGGGGGCAAGAGACAAGGAGGCAAGGAGACAAGGAGACAAGGAGACGGGGGGCAGGGAACAGAGGGCAGGAAGCAAGAAGCAAGAAGGCCTGACTCTGCATCCTGCGTCCTGCATCTTGCATCCAACATCCAACATCCAACGTCCAGTATCCAGTATCGAGTCCGCACTCTGCCTATCAGCGACGACTGGCTGGCCCGGCTGTGGCACCGCTTGCGGCTGCCGGTTCCCGTCGAGGTCGTCACCGGCCCCCTCGACGTCTTCTACTCTCCCGATTTCGTGCTGCCGCCCACCCACCGCTCCACGCGTACGCTGCTCACCGTCCACGACCTTTCGTTCCTGCATTGCCCCGAGGCGTTCGTGCCGGCGCTGCGCCAGTACCTGGAGCGCGTCGTGCCCCGCTCCATCGCCCGCGCCGACCTGGTGCTGGCCGACTCGGCCAGTACCCGCTCCGACATCGTCTCTCTCCTGGGCGCGTCTCCCTCGAAAGTCCAGGTGCTCTACAGCGGGGTCTCCCCCCACTTCCGGCCGCAGGCAGAGCCGGGGGAGTGGGAGCGGCTGCGGACCCGGTACGGACTGGGCGAGCGGCCGTACGTCCTCAGCGTCGGCACGCTCCAGCCGCGCAAGAACTATGTGCGCCTCGTGCGTGCCTTTGCCAGCTTGAAGCCTGAAGTGCTGGCACCCGGAACCCAACTCCTCATCGCCGGTGGCCAGGGCTGGCTATACCAGGAGATCCTGGCCGAAGCGGAAAAGCACGGCGAGCGGGTGCGCAGCCTGGGCTTCGTGGACGACGCCGACCTGCCAGCGCTCTATCGCCACGCGGCGCTCTTCGCCTTCCCGTCGCTGTACGAGGGGTTCGGCCTGCCGGTGCTGGAGGCGATGGCCTGCGGCGTCCCGGTCGTCTGCTCGGACGCTTCGTCGCTCCCGGAGGTGGCGGGCGACGCGGCACTCCTGGTGGACCCGCTCGACACCGACGGCCTGGCCGCAGCAATAGCGCGGGCGCTGGCGGACGGCGACCTGCGCCAAGGTATGATCGCGCGTGGACTCGCTCAGGCGGCCCGCTTCACGTGGAAGCAGGCGGCGCGCCAGTTGTTGGGAGTGTTCGATACTTTGGGGAGTAAGGCGTGATGCGTGATGCGCGGTGCGTGTTCCGTGGTGCGTGTTCCGTGTTCCGTGGTTTCCGCTGCGGGAAGGCGCTCTATGTCCTGGGCCTCCTGTGTGCTGCCGTAGGCTACCTTGGCCCCTGGGTGCCGCATAAGACGGCGGCGCTCAGCGTGACCGGGCTGGAACTGGCCGAGTTCGCCAAGTTCTTTCCGCAGGTCCAGGGTGGGGGGATCGCCATCGCCCGGGAGTTGTTCTACCTTCCCCTCGTCACGGCCTGCGTGCTGGCGGCCCTGTTCGCCGGCCGGTCAACGGTTCGTTGGGTGCGGCTCGCGGTGCCTCTGCTCGTGGACGGCCTGCTCGTCGTCGCGCTTCTCCCATATTCGATCGTCAACGGCTTGCGCCAGGCGCTCGCCGTGCGCTCCAGCGTCGTCCTCGACCCTCAGTACGTGGGGCAATTGAGGCTCGTCGTGGTGGGAGCGGCATTCATCCTGCTGGCCCCCCTGGCTCGCCGGCTGCCCGCCCGGCTCCAGGGGGTACTGGTCGCGCTGCTGGCGCTGGCCGGGGCGCTCCCCGCCCTGTGGCAGTTCGCCCGCCTGCGCCCCCTCGTCGCCGCGCTGTACGCCAGGCCGCTGGGCCTGGGCTGGGGGCTGATCGCCTGTGCAGCCGGCTTCGCGGTGCTCCTGGTATGGGGCATCCTCCCGATGGTTCACCAGCGGGTTTGACTCAGGTGCCTGGCTCTTACTTGCCCAGGTTGGCCACGAAATCTGTCACCGCCTGCAGGAACGGCTCGGGGCATTCCTCTTGGGGCACGTGCCCGCAGTTGGGAATGACCACCAGCGTCGCGCGGGGCAGTTCCTGGCTCAGGCGGACGCTCTGTGCGGTCGGCACGATGCGATCGTCGTCACCGGTGATGACCAGGCAATCCACCTGGACCTCGGGCAGCCGTGCGGCCAGGTTGGGGGCGCGGCTGGCCCGCGTGAATTCCCACAGCGCGCGGTCCCAGTTCTCTGCCCGCAGTGGCCGTAAGTACCCCTCCCAGATTTCGGGTGTGATCTTCGAGGGATCGTGCCAGGCCATGCGGCCAAAATCCTCGCCCCAGGTGCTGATGCGGCGCACCAGCAGCGGCCCGATCCGCCTCATCTGTGGCGTGTTGAGGAGTGGGCGGAGGAAGCCCGGTGTGCCGCCGCTGACGTAGATGGCGGCATCCACCAATACCAACCCCTGCACCCGCTCTGGATGGGCCAGGGCGGTGAGCATGGCAATGGTACCTCCGGCGGAGTTGCCGACCAGGATCGCTCGTTGTACCCCCAGCGCATCGAGCAGCCCGACGGTCAATTCCACCTGGGCTGCGGAGGTGTAGGGGTTCTGGCCCGTCGCGGATGAGTACATCCGTGCGCCAGGCATCGGGCGCCCGGTCAGGCCGAAGGCGGGCCGGTCAAAGGCGATCACGGTGCCCACTTCGGACAAGGGCTCCATCACCTCGCGCCAGGAGAACAGGCTGGCGGCGAAGCCATGTAGCAGCACCAGCACCGGTTCTCCCTCCCCCATCGTTTTGTAGTGGACACGCAGGCCGTTGATCTCAATGAAGCGGCTGTCGGGGTCCGCCAGTTGCTCCGGCGAAATGGTGTCCTCGAGCGGAGGGATGGGGATCAGAAACGGGCCGACCAGCACGACGAATAAGAGCACGCCTATCACGATCAGTGTTATCTGCTTCCAGCGCTTCACGTGGCTCATTCCTCCAACTGTGCCAGCAGGTCCAGCGTAGCGGCAACTACCTGCTGTTGCTGCACCTCCCGGCTGACGGTGGCCGGGTTGTCCCCCTGCTGGGGGCCGTACCAGCCGAACTGGGCGTGGTTGCCCCCCTCGATCGCCACCCAGCGCGTGTCGGCGGGCAACAGCGGACGCGAAGCGGCGACCTTCTCTCCCGTCGCCAGCCCGTCCTGCGTGCCGTAGATGGAGGTCACCGCCAGGTTCTGCGACGACAGGTCGTCGCTGGCGGCCGGATAGGCGGCCCACAAGACCAGGCCCTTCACTGTCCCCGGGTGACGGTAGGCGAAACGGGCCGCCATGGCCCCGCCCAGCGAGTGGCCGCCGATGGCCCAGTGCCGGACTTCCGGGAAGGCCGCCTGCACCTGGGAGGCCCGTTCCGCTCCGAAGACGGCCAGGTGGAGCGGCATGGGCACGATGACTATCAGGTACCCTTGCGCGGCGATGGCGTGTGCGGCAGGAGCGTAGGCGCGGGGGTCCACCCGCCCGCCGGGGTACAGGATCAGCCCTACGGACGGCTCCCTACCGGTAGGATGAAAGATGAGCCACGGCTCTGTCTCCACCTCCACCTGCGCGTCGGATTGTAGGGCCGTCAGCGCTTCGGGCATCGGGGAGGAGGGGATGCTGGCCCAGGCGACGAAGCCGGCCAGCACCAGGACGAGCAGCAAACCCAGCAACCCCAACCATATTCTCAATCTACGCATACGTGGCCTCCGATCTACGCCTTGTCCCCCCAATTTCGATTTCCTCGAACAGTTCGGCACTGATTTGTATACGGCCTGACCCTGAAGTCTAGGCCGGAAAGAAGGCGGTCCAGATGACCGCGTCGAGCAGGGCCGTCTGAATGGAGAACGTGACGCTGCCCCCCACCGCCAGCCAGTACGCCCAGCGGGGCTCCCGTGGCCGCAGGCTGAGCAGCGCGCCCAGCAGGCCCAGCGAGCCCAGCGCCACGGCTGCCAACACCAGGCGGATGTCCAACCACAGGCCGGCGCTGGGCTGTTCCAGCATGCGGAGGGTGAGTGGCATCCACATTGCGGATGGCACGAGGATGAGGGCGTAGAGCGCGTTGAACAGGCCAAACCTGAAACGGCGGGCAACCCGTGCCTCGCTGGGGTTGAGGCGCAACAGTAGGAAGTACGTGTAGGCAAAATAGCCGGCCACTGCGAGTAACATGGAAATACCATAGAGCGGCAGAATGGGTTGTGGCACATTGCCCCACAGGCCCGTACTGCTCGGGTGGGTCCGCAGGCCATATACGTAACTGGCGAGGATGGCGGCGCCGCCGAGCAGGTTGATCCACCACATGAGCCGTTTCTGCATCAGGCCCTCCTCGATCCGGGTGGGCGCTCCATCCTGTAATGGTAGCAATCCATGCCAAAGTAGCGCGTTCGATCTACGAACGACAGCCCCAACTTTTCGATGACCCGCTGGGAGGCGACGTTTTCCGGGTGCACGATGCCCACGATGGACTCCAGGCCCAACTGCTCGAACCCATACCGCACACTGGCCTGGGCCGCCTCGGTCGCCAGCCCCTGCCCCCAGAAAGGCTGGCCCAACAGGTAGCCGACTTCGACCTCGGTTGTCTCTGATATGAACTGCAGGCCGCTCCAGCCAATCAACCCTTTGCTGGAGCGTGGTTCAAGCGCCCACCAGCCGTATCTGTGCTCCTCCCAATGCTGGAGTTGCCTGGAGATTATCTTGTGCACCCGCTCGCGGGGAGGCGGCTTGGGGTCTGGAAAGTAGCGCAGCACATCCGCATCACTGAGAATGTGAACCAGGGGGTCCACATCGTCTTCAGTGAACCCCCGGAGAACCAGGCGCGCGGTCGTGAGTGTGGGTATGTTCATGTTCGCTCCCAGGCTGTAGCAGGCCCCTCAAGGAAATCACAATAGTGTTGGAAACCGAGCCGTTCGTAGATGTGGACGGCGGTGGCATTGTCCTGGTTGACGTTGAGGACGACGTCGCGGAACCCTGTGCGCAACAGCTCGGCCGTGACGGCGCTGGTGACCGCCGTGCCGTAACCCCGCCCCCGATAGTCCGGACGGGTGAAGACGTTGCCTACCGCTGCCACGCCGTAGGTCGGGCTGACCAGGTGAGTGCCTGCCGCCGCCACCAGGCGGCCATCCAGGAGGACGCCGTAGAAGACCCCTTTTTGTACCTGTGCGGGGCTAAAGGCGCCGCCCCCACCGAAGGCATACAGCTCCGTAAGCAGGTTGGCGTGGACAGGCTCCAGCCGCAGGCAGTCGCTCTGTACTGGGCGGAAGCGCGCAGGATCGAGCACCATGCGCCACATTGGGGTGATCTCATCCCATACGCAGAAATCCTGGGTGATTGCCAGGTGTTGCGGGCGGCAGTTTATATAGGTCCTCTCAGGATGCAGCGCATCCTCCAGGATGGTTCGCAAGCCATCGGCGTCACCCATCAGGAACAGGACCGGCAGGCTCAAGCCATGAAAACACAGCGCCAGCGCCTGCAACTGGCCTCCTGCCTCTGCTCCGGCCCAGATGCATTGTTCGAACATCCCCGGCTCCAGGTCGCCGATGGCGTACGCGGCGTAGAGGCGGTCGGTCTCCAGGTAGGCCAGGATGTGGGCTTTGTCGGTGAGTTTGGCGGTCTTGCACATTGGCAATGCTTCAGAACATCACGTTCCAGGAGACCGGGAACTCGACACGTTCGCCCGTGGTCCGAGGGGACTGGGGAAGAACCCTCTCGAAAAAGTCGGCCTCCTCGAACTGTTTGCCCAGCAGGCGTTCGAGCGTGGTGCGCTGGACGTTCCGCCACTGCATGTACGTGTGTACGGGGCCGTCGAACGGGTGGTAGAACAGCCAGCACGGGTTCGATTGCATGGCCGCCTTCCACGCCTCTGAGTCGTAATTGTACTCGTCTTCGCCAAAGAGCAACTGGCGGACGGCCCCCTGTGAGTCCAGGACGAGCAGGAAGCACCGGTTTTCGCCTGTCATCACGTGGCTGAGGTGGTGTGCCCAGGAGAGCATCCTGAACTCAAATGGGAATCGGTCAGTAGCGTGTGGCATGGCGTTCCTTTGTCAGGGGGTGAGATAGGAACCAATCAAGCGTGGGGTATTCCGGTGCAGATGGGCTTCGAGGCCTGCAATCATAGGCCCAGTGTGTGCCTTAGAGCCGCAGGTCAGAATGAGGAAAGAGCACGAGGACAACGTCACCGCGTAACCAGGTTGGCTTTGGCTGCATCGTAGTGGTCATAGATGTCCATCTCAGGGCTTTCCCATTCCTCAGCAAATGTTGCCAGGCGCGCCCGCAAATCCGCTGCGTGCGTTGCATTGATGCCGCGTGCTCGCAGATCTATGGTATCAGGTTCAAGAAACGTCACTATGACAAGTGTCTCGTCCCGCACGTTGCTGGGCACCCGTACCTCGATCTTCCCGCTTCGATACACACCTTGAATGGATGTGAGCATGAGAAACACTCCTTGAGTTGCAGGGCATTAAGGGTCGCACTCGGGGATGATTATAAGGCGGATGCACGCTTTGGTCAACTTGCACTACTGGCAGCGGTTAACGATGGTGAAATGGGCCTGGGTCTGGTGGTGCCCAGGGCGGTTGTCCTCGCGGGCGATATAAAGCCGGACCTTGATCTCCTCGTCCGCAATGCCCCTTTCACACGCGCGAAACTTGCTTCTGATCTGTGCAGGGAGGTTATGCTCCGACTGATACGATGTATTCTGTCAGCACTGGACGTCGCTTTTGGGCACGCCTGGCGATCTCGATCAACTCGCGTACCGTGGTGATGAGTTCATCAACCGTATCTGGCGTGAAGGAAGCTTCGCCGCTTTCTGGACAAACCCAGGCGTAGACGTTGGGGACACGCACTGTGATACCCTCATCCGTGTACTCGAAGATGGTCTTGCGCCATTCCTTCTGGACGTGGTGTTTGCCACAAGTGGGGATGTATTCAGTCATCACAGGTCTGGCACCAGTCGCTTGGTAAGTTCTTCTAGCACTCGCTGCCCCCTGTGTTCGACAAAAGCCTCGTAGTCGTCATCCAATATACCATAAGCGTCAAGATCGTCAATCAGGTGCGTTTTCATTGTACTGTTCAGGTCATGGTTGCTCTCCATGAACTTGCGCATATACTGGCTTGGCGGTTTTGCGCCTATTTCACGCTTGTGGAATTGATCATCGACTACAGTGATGTTGAGGATGCTGTTCGCCTTCCAATCCGGGAAGTTAGCTTTCTGCAGGTAGCTTCTGGGGAAGAAATGGTGATAGTTCTTGCTGTTAGCCTGTTTTAGGTATGCATTATTGATTATCACCAGGCTGTCTGTTTTGAATGATCTTGGCTGAAAATAGACATATAAACATAGGATTGCTTTACAGAAGGCATTGCCAGTGCTGAACCAACGCCATCTCAGATCGTCCAGCGTAAATGAGAGTTCTTCACCTCGGTAGTCAGGCATCCGTTCGGCCAGGATTGCGTCCATGCGTTTCAAATCTAGCCCGATTTTCGCTTCCACGCCAGAATTAAAGCGCTCTGAGAGTGAGGCCCACCAGAAGTATTGGGTCAGTAGCCTGTGCTGCTGTGGCGACGGCATGGCACCATTATTGCTAATGAAGAAGTAGGCGAGCGGCACAAGCAGTGCATTGTACGGTAATAGACGAGAGACCGGAATACGCAAGTGGGTGCGAATGTAGTCAACAGCGGTGAATATCCCATCTTTGACCGTTGGCCAACTGCCTACGACCTCAGACTTGTTCAGCCTCAAGATGTCCCTGCGACGTACTTGCTGGCATATATGCGCTGTGATGCACTGCAATACAGTCGAGGCCGGAATAGTATCAAAGCAGGCGTCCTCCAAATCCTTTTCGGCTCCTTTGTTGTCAACCAACCATTCATATTCCCTGGCGAGATCAAAGCCACGTTCCTGGTCATACGTCTTGGCAACCATGATCTCGAAAAGTGTCAGTTCCGTACCGCTGGTGTTGATCCGTGTGAAGATCTCACAGGCAACATCAATGGGGTAGTCTGAGATGAGAATGGTCGAGAAATCGTATCCGGTCAAGCGATTCCGATAAGTTTCTATCTTTCCCAGGAGATCTGGATATTGTTGGGCTAACTCGACCATACCGGCGTTCAGCAATCTGTGCACTGAGATGGATGCCGCATCTGGAGGTCGTTCAGTAGTCACGACTTCATCGTCTTCATCTGGATCACGGCTTAAGTCAATAAAGATATCTTTGTAGTCCATCTCCTGTCCATCTTTGCTGATAAGCAGTCCTTTCTGCACAGCGTAAAGAGAAGTGATGCGCTGTTGCCCATCCAGTACGTACAAAACCACATCACCCTTTGGGGGATCAGGCAAGGAGATATTGCCTATATTGACGCACCGCAGTTCCTCGCCCGTCTTCCAGAAAATGAAAGTACCGATAGGAAAACCCTTGATGATACTGTCAATGAGTTTCGCGGTTTGCTCCTTGCTCCATACGAAATCCCTCTGGAATCTGGGAATCTTGATCTGACCACTGTCAATGCCGATAAACAGGTTCTGGTATTTCTTGGACTGATTCTCTGGTTGCAGCATTAGTATCCCTCCTGTCTTGCTGGCTGCGGTCGGGTCGCAGCCCCACCAGTCTGGGGCCAGTGTACAGCAATTGTCTGCGCAAGTCAACCGTACTACAACGGATTGGGAAACCAACGGAACTCCTCGCTCAGCTATCCGCTATTTCCTGTTTCTTGCCTCCTGCCTCTTGCATCTTGCTTCCGGCTTCCTGCTTCCTGCTTCCTGCTCCCCGATCCCTGGTCCCTGTCCCCCCTACTGCCGCGGCGCGGGACACTCCAGGTCCGGTACGAACAGGATTCGCCGCCAGGTGTAGGAGATGAGCCACGCCATCAGCAGCGCTCCCAGGATACCAGGGGCGGCGGTGCTGACGTTGCCTAGCAGGAACCCACCCACCACGGGCGACACGATCCGTGTCAGGCTGTCCAACGCGCCGGCCAGCCCCAGCGTGCCCCCCACCTCCTCCGGATACACCGACTTGGTCAACGCGCTGGTGATGGAGACGCGCAGCAAGCCCGACGCCAGTGCCAGCGGAGCCAATACCACCAGCAGCAACGGTACGTTCGGCACCAGCGACCACCCCAGGAGCGAGACGCTCAGCAGAACCGCTCCGCCAAAGGTAAGTTGCTTGTCGCTAAAGCGCTTCGCCAGGTAGCCGATGCCCCCGCCCTGGATGGCCACGACCAGCAGCCCGACGTAGGTGAGCACGTAACTGGTGCTGCGGGCGCTCAACCCCAGGCGCTGGCTGGCGAAGAGCGCAAAGATCGTCTCGAACATGGTGAAGGCCAGGCCGAAGAACAGCCGCGTGTGCAGTAGCGGCCCGACGCAGGGGCGGTTCAGCGCCTCCCACAGCGCGCGCAGCGTGAACGCCGTGCGGGGACTCCTGGCTATGTCAGCGCGCCTTTCCGGCGGCAAGGACTCTGGCAGCCAGATCAGGACCCCCACCAGGTTGAGGGCCGCCAGGGCCGCGGCGACGAACGCGGGCAGCGCATAGTTCCCGCTGGCGCTGAGCGTGCCGCCCAAGGCCGGGCCGAAGATGAAGCCCAGGCCAAAGGCGGCCCCGATGAGGCCCAAGCCCCTGGCCCGCTCCTTGGTGTCGGTCACGTCGGTGATGTAGGCCTGGGCCAGCGAGACGTTGCCGCCCAGGAAGCCATCCACGATGCGGCTGGCGAACAGCATCGCCAGCGACCCGGCCAAGCCCAGCATCAGGAAGCCGGTGACCGTGCCGGCGATGCACAGGATCAACAGCGGCCGCCGGCCGTGCCGGTCAGAGAGGCGGCCGATGATCGGCGTGCCGACCATCTGGGTCAGGGCATTGGCACCCAACAGCAGACCGACGACCGTGGGCGTCGCGCCGAAGGTCTGGGCATAGTACGGCAGCAGCGGCAGGATCAGGCTGAAGCCGAGCACGTCAACGAAGACGAATAAGAGGATCAACACGAGGTTTCTGCGCATAGCCTCATTCTCCTTCATCATATCCAACGTACGCGCTGCCTGGCCAGCGAACGGCCTTTCCAGGTGGCTCGTCCGGTCAGCGTGAGGACCATTGAGCGCATGGCGATGGTCACGAACAGGAGCACGCTGAGCGGGTAGAAGAATACCAGATATCGTGGCAAACGGAAGCGCCAGTACGTGATCCCCCACAGGAGCAAGGATTCGACCACCGCGACGGCGGCCAGGATAGGGGAAAACGGACGCAATGGGAGACCCACTATCTTCAGTCCCAGCACGACCAGCGGTTCCCAAAAGACCAGCCCCGTCCACAGCCAGACGAAGAGGAAAAGCAGGATCCGGAACTGGAAAACGGCGAACAGGTTCTTGCTGAACCCCTCCCAGACTTCGGCGAAGCCGTGGTACATGCGGCAGTAGACGTGGCTGGTGCCATCCAGCAGGCGCCAGCGCAGGCCGTGGGCCTTGATGCGCCGGGCCAGCGCCACGTCGTCCACCGGGTCCTGCCGCACCGCCGCGTGGCCGCCGATGGCGTCGTAGGCTGTGCGGCGGAAGAGCAGAAATTGGCCGACTGCCGCCGAGAGCGCGGGGGTGGGGAGCCGGTGGGCGAGGGCGATGGGCAGCAGCGAGGAGAAACTCCACTGGAAGATGGGGACGACCAGCCGTTCGGCCCACGTCACGACCTCCTGGCGGGGGAGGGCGGTGAGCAGGTCGGCGCGGATGAGTACATCCGTCTCCAGTGCGGCCACCCCGTCGCGCAGTGTGTGAGGGCAGTGGCGGGTATCGGCGTCGGTGAAGAGGAGCAGTTCCCCGTGCGCGTGTCGGGCCAATTGGTGGCAGGCCCAGTGTTTGCCGAACCAGCCGTCGGGCAGCGGCTCCCCCTCGAGGATGCGCAGCCGGGCGTCCTGCGCGGCCAGGGTGGCCAGCACCGCCCCGGTCCCGTCGGTGGAGCCGTCGTCCAGCACCAGCACCTCGAAATCCGGATAGTCCTGGGCCAGCAGCGAACGCACGCACGGGCCGACGTTGTCTTCCTCATCGCGCACCGGCACCAGGACTGCGACGCGCGGATAGTGGGAGGGAGGCGGAACCGTGCCCAGTCGCCGGAGCGCCCACAGGTTGCTCAGGGCGATCAGCAGGGCCACGGTCAGGAAGCCGAGGATGCCGGCCTGGTGCTGGACCCAGAAGCCGCTCACCGTGTGCGCCCCACCAACTTGAGGATCCAGGGTCGGGGCTGCATGGACTCCCGCAGGCTGTGGCGGTGCTTCCACACCAGGACGAGTACGTTCCCGGCCCATAAGGCCAGCATGAAGGGAGGGGAGCGGCGCAGCAGAAGGTGGAGCAGAACCACGGCCATCCCCAGCATGACCGACCAGGCATCGGCGGTCTGCACGGCCAGGAAGGAGACGAGCGAGAGGCCGAGCACGGTCGGGATTTCCCCGAGCGTCAGGCCGGTCCACGCGCCGAAGGTGACGGCTACGGCCTTGCCGCCCCGGAAACGCAGGAACGGTGAGAAGGCATGTCCCAGCACAGGGGCCAGCGCGACGGGGACGAGCGCCCATCCTGAGATGCCGAATGCAAAGTGGGCCAGGCCGACGGGCACCACGCCTTTCAAGTAATCCAGGAGCAGGGCTGCCAGGCCCACCCGCCAGCCGCCTGCACGCCAGGCGTTGGCCGCGCCCGGGTTGCCGTCTCCATAGCGGCGGACGTCGGTGCGCAGGAACAGCCGGCCCAGCCAGAGCGAGAAGGGCATGGCGCCGAGCAGGAAGCCGAGCCCTGTCCACAGGAGCACGCCCAACGGGCTGCCGGATAGACTGGAGGTGGTGATGCCCTCTTCGAAGTAGGGGTGGTGGGCGAGGGTGGGCGTTGCCAGCAGCGCTGCCAGAGTCAGGGCGCATACGAGAACGCCCAGCGGTCTACTTCTCAGGCGTCGGCGGCTCGTAGTGACGACTTTAGTCGTTGCCGCGGCAGGGGGAGCGACTGAAGTCGCCACTACGGGCCTGCTGCCAGCGCGGCGGTTCGTAGTGACGACTTTAGTCGTTGCAGGGGGAGCGACTGAAGTCGCCACTACGAACCCATAGTGTACCGGATCACGTTGCATGGGAATCCTCCGCGGGATGCGGTTCTATTCCGGCGGCGTGCGGCAACGAAGCGGCGAAGTCGAGCACCGCCTGTTCGATAGCGGGCCAAGCTGTGTGGGCCGGCCTGACCAGGTCGTGATCGGCATCTACCTCCAGGTAGCGCGGTGAATGGGGAAAGCGTTTCATCAGGCGGCGTGTGAATCGTAGCCTCACGATCTCATCGTGCTTGCCCTGCACAATGAGCAGCGGCGTTTCCACGCCAGGGGCCTGGTCGTAGGCTGTCCGGCCGGTGATGCGCACTTGATTCACGATAGAGAGCGGGACGTCAAT